>Ga0163163_10002015_pt1 | contig 17164 bp, 14 predicted proteins | sample S65metaG_FD_119766 | JGI IMG/M metagenome (GOLD analysis project Ga0163163, IMG submission 119766) | Switchgrass rhizosphere microbial communities from Kellogg Biological Station, Michigan, USA - S6-5 metaG | ecosystem: Host-associated > Plants > Roots > Rhizosphere > Soil | place: USA... | reverse complement strand
CTGAAGAGCGTCGTGCTTTATTGGCAGCGTCACCCGTCGCTGTCGTATTTGTTTTCCGGCCTGTTCATCGGACCGACGAGTCAGGCACCGCGTATTGACGAGGCGCGCCACGAAGGCTTGTACGAGCTCGAAATTGCGATCGCCAATGTACCGAAGCCCGGTAGAAACGGGCAATTGGGCGAGAAGCCGCCGCTCTGGCTCGTCGACCGGCTGTTCCGCAATCTGCTTGTCGATGTGACCGGCAACACGCATCGCTCGGAAATCTGCATCGACAAGCTTTATTCGCCCGATAGCCCGACCGGCCGGCTCGGTCTCGTCGAATTCCGCTCGTTCGAGATGCCGCCGGATTCGCGTATGAGCCTGGCGCAGCAGCTGCTTGTGCGCGCTCTGCTCGCGTGGTTCTGGCGCGAGCCGCAGGAGGGTTCGCTCGTGCGCTGGGGGACGACGCTGCACGATCGCTTCATGCTGCCGCATTTCGTCTGGGAAGATTTTCTGGGAGTGCTCAGCGATCTCGGCGATGCCGGATACAAGTTCGACCCGGTCTGGTTCGAGGCGCAACGCGAATTCCGCTTTCCGTTCTGCGGCGCGGTCCAGCATGGCGGCGTGAAGCTCGAAATTCGCCAGGCGCTTGAGCCGTGGCATGTGCTCGGCGAAGAAGGAACTTCCGGCGGCACGGTCCGCTTCGTCGACTCATCCGTCGAACGCCTGCAGGTGAAGACGCAGGGCTATGTGCCGAACCGCCACATCATCACCTGCAACGGAAGACGGGTCCCAATGGGTCCGACCGGCACGACAGGTGAAGGCATCGGCGGCGTCCGCTTCAAAGCCTGGAAGCCGGCTTCCGGCCTGCATCCGACGATCTCGGTTCATGCGCCGCTGACTTTCGACGTGGTCGACACATGGACGGGTCGCTCGCTCGGCGGCTGCGTCTACCACGTCGCCCATCCGGGCGGACGCAACTACGACACTTTCCCTGTGAATTCATACGAAGCGGAAGCGCGCCGCCTCGCCCGCTTCCAGGATCACGGACATACTCCGGGCCTCGTGAGTCTCCCGCCCGAGGAGCGCCCAGGTGAGTTCCCGCTGACGCTCGATCTGCGTCGTCCGCCGAATTTATGAGCCAGATCATGCAATCGCCGCGCCGCAAGCGCTCAACGGAGCCAGCCTCGCGACGATTGACATTCGACGGCTATCTGCCGCTCGCCGACATTGCCGACGAACTGGTTGGTAAAGATGGGCGTCAGCAGGCGCATTGGGTGCGCTTCTTCGAAGCTTTGGAGGGGCTCGCTCCGGGCGAACTCGAGCGCGGCTTCGCCGCCGCCGACCGGCATATCCGCGACATGGGCGTGTCCTATCGCGCCTACGGCGAAAAGAACGAGCGGCCCTGGCCGTTAAGTTATCTGCCGGTCCTCATCCCCGAGGACGAATGGCGTGTGATCGAAGCAGGTGTGCGCCAGCGCGCTGAATTGCTCGAACACCTGCTTGCCGATATTTACGGTGACGGCCAGCTCGTACGCGATGGCGCATTGCCCGCTGCTGCGATCACCGGCAGTCCGGATTATTTGCGTCCGCTGGTTGGCGTGAAACCGCCAGGCGGACGTTTTCTCAATGTGTATGCAGTGGATCTCGGCCGCGGCCCGGATGGGCAGTGGTGGGTGCTATCGGATCGCAGCCAGGCGCCGTCCGGCATGGGCTACGCGCTCGAAAATCGTCTCGTCTTGTCGCGCGCCTTTCCCGAGCTTTATCGGCAGATGAATGTCGAGCGCTTGGCCCCTTTCTTCCGTTCCTTCAAGGATGGACTGACCGCGAGCGCCGAGCGCAGCGAGCCGCGCATCTGCCTGCTGAGCCCCGGCCCGTTTAGCGAAACCTATTTCGAGCAGGCGCATCTTGCCCGTTATCTCGGCTTGCTCTTGGTGGAGGGCGCCGATCTCGTGGTCCGCGATAATCTGGCGCATGTGCGCACGATCGCTGGACTGAAGCGGGCCGATGTCATCTGGCGCCGCATCGATGCCGATTTTGCCGATCCACTTGAACTCAATGCGACTTCGCATCTCGGCGCGTCGGGTCTGGTCGAGGCGATCCGCGCCGGGAAAGTCGTTGTTGCGAACGCGCTTGGCTCTGGAGTTGTCGAATCGGCGGCGCTGATGAGCTTTTTGCCGCCATTGTCTCGCCGCCTCACCGGCGCTGACCTGAAGCTTCCGAACATTGCGACATGGTGGTGCGGGCAGCCGCGCGAGCGGGCCGACGTGCTCGAACGCCTCGATCAGCTGACGATTGCCGGTGCCTTTGGCCGCGGCGTGCCGGGATTCTCTATCACCCAACCGGTTATCGCTGCAGAAGTAGACGGCGACGCAAAGCCGCGTCTCATCCGGTTGATTGAAGAACGCGGCATCGATTTCGTCGGCCAAGAGCTGGTGAAACTGTCGACTACGCCGGTGCTCGAAAACGGCAACCTGGTGCCGCGGCCCTTCGTGCTGCGCGTCTATGCGGCTGTCGACGGCAACGGCCATTGGCAGGTCATGACCGGCGGCTTCTGCCGCATCTCCGATCGGCTGGATGCGCGCGCCGTATCGATGGGCGAGGGCGTGCAATCCGCTGACGTTTGGGTCCTCGCCGATAGTCCCGTCGATAAATTCACGCTCCTGCCGGCGCCCGACAAGATTGCGATCCGCCGCACCTATGGCGTGCTGCCGAGCCGCGCCGCCGATAATCTGTTCTGGCTCGGACGATACCTCGAACGTTGCGAAGCGACATTGCGCATTGTGCGCTGTCTCGCCTCGCGTCTGATCGACGCGGATGCGATGCGCGGCGACGTTGCCGCGACTGTGACGCGGCTCGAGCGTATGCTTGCCGCCTGGGGCGCGCAGCCGATCAAGGCCGTCGGTCGCGATTCCCGCGCCTTCCTGCTCGGCGCCGTGATGGACGACAATGACGAATGCTACGGCTCCGCGCTGTCGCTGGCGAAAGAGGCGGTGCGCACTGCCTCCAGCATTCGCGAGCGCCTGTCCTCCGACATGTGGCGTCTGATCGGCACCGCGCAGGCGCGGCTGGCGCATGTCGACAGCGACGAGCGTGGGATCGATCTCGAACAGCGGCTCGAGCGCACCTTGCAAATTCTCGACGCGATCGCCGGTCTCGCCAAAGAGAACATGAACCGGCTCGCCGGGTGGCGCTTTCTCGATCTGGGCAAGCGCATCGAGCGGGGCATCAACACGTTCCGCTTCGCGCGCAATTTCGCACTGCATGGCGCGACCGCCGACGATCTTGAAGTCGCGCTCGATCTCATCGATTCTCAGATCACCTACCGCACGCGTTATATGGGAGGCGTCGCGCCCGCGCCCGTGCGCGACATGGCGCTGCTCGATTCGTTCAATCCGCGCTCGGCCGCATTCCAAATCCAGGAGATCGACGCGCATCTGGCGATACTGCCGGTGCTCGACGAAAACGGGATTTTGGAGCAGCCGCGCAAGCAGGCGGTGAAACTCGCGTCTGATATCGCGGTCACGGACGCGACGACGCTCGATGGCAGGCAAATTCTCGCCTTCGAGCAAAATCTAATGAATCTCGCAAATGCGATTGCCGCGCGCTACTTCCTGCAAGGCCCGAATGCGCCACGTGCGACGCGGCAGATCGGGCTGGCGTAGCAGTGGCGTTATGCCCCTGGTAGCGCCCGCGTGATCGACTCTAGCCGGGCCGGTGGACGCGGCTCGCCGCGCAATTGTCGACGGCGGTCGCGGATAGCGAGACGCGCCTGTTCGAGTGCAAGCGACAGGCTGCTGATCTGAGTGCCGGGCGCATGGTTCAGCGAATGATGCGCCAGTGCGGACACGAGAATCTCATCGGTCTCATGTTCAAGACTGTCGAGCTCTTCCGTCGTTTCGGCCGATCGAGCGGACTTCAGAATGGCGAGCAGCCGCGCCATCATGTTCTCGACTTCGGCCGTGCCGTCGCTCTTCAGTCGGCTCGCCAGCGCCGCCGCCGCCGAGCCGACCACGCTCAAAAGCATCGCCCCGATATAGATGAAATCGCTGTACTTCTCGAAAAACGTCTGCTCCTCGCCGTCGATGTAAGCGGCGGTGCCGGGATGCGTCGGCAGCGCGGCCCCCTTGTCCGTCGACGGCGCTTCGATGCGGCTAGCGAGCGGCTCGCGCTGCGCAATGGAAAGCCGGTCGGCAAATAACGATTTAGTGATATCGCTGGCAATGCTGTTGCTCAGCGTGCTGCGCGCAACAAGCCGCACAGTGACGGCAACCGTCTCGAAATTCGCGGTAGGCTTCGGCGGCTCGCCGCCGAATGCGCCGCGCACGATGTCGAGCGATTCAAGTCCCGGCGTGCGTTGTGCAATGGCTCGGGCTTCCTGCACCGGCAGAAAAACCGGCGCGCCTTTGCCGGCTTGCGCAACCGCGGCAACAATGTCGTTCAACCGCGCCTCGCCGGGAGTGCCGACTGCCATGATCGCATCGACCCGTTTCTGTTCGACCGCGGTGAACACCTCGAAGCCGCGCAGCGCCACCGGCTCGATCATGTCCGGGCCGATGTCATATTGGGCGAGGATCGTTTCGAGCAGATGCAGATTGCCCTCGCCGCTCGCCGGACCTCTCACGAAACCGATCTTGTGGCCGCGTAAATCGCTGATGCGGGCAATCGGCGACCCCGTCGGGACGATTATGACAGCGGCATTGCGGTGCAGGATGACCAGCGTCTGCCCGCTCGGCGGCATCGCGATATCGGTGCGCACAACGGCGAGATCGGCGTCGCCGGCTTCCAGAGCCGCGGCGCTTGCAGCCGCGCCGTTCACCGGAGTGATCTTCAGCCGAATGGATTCGTGCTCTTTGCTGAAGACATGCGCGATCGCGCCCATCAGCCGGAAGTCGTCCGTGTCGCGTGTAACCGCGACTTTGAGACTTGTCGGCCGTTCCCAGAAATAACCGGCAAGAGCAACAATCGCCGCCGTCGCAAGGCAGCCGGCGATCGCGATCAGGACTGTGCGCCGCATGCGGCCTCGTCGGATCGGATGGAGGCGGAGGCTCCGCTCGGTGCTCTCCATGCGCGAAATTAAAGGCGAGAAGTAGGCTGCAACCTTCACCGTTCAAGCATGGACTGGGCTGTGCTTGCCTTCTAAGGAACGAGCCCAACCTCCCCGTCTGGGAGCCCACATGAACGTTGTCTCGCGCGATCGCGGCCTGACTTTCCCGTTTCCGGAGCCGCCCGCCCCAGGAGCCATGGTCGAAGTCGCGCCGGGCGTCATGTGGGCGCGCATAGCGCTGCCCTTCCGGCTCGACCACGTGAACATCTTCTTCATCGAGGACGGCGACGGCTGGGCCGTCCTCGACACCGGCATCAATAACGAGGCGACGCGTGCCGCCTGGGAGAGCCTCGTCGCCGGGCTTGGCGGCCGGCCGCTGACGCGGCTCATCGTCACGCATTTTCATCCCGATCACATCGGGCTTGCCGGATGGCTTGCCGAGCGCTTCGACCTGCCGCTGCTCACCAGCCAGACCGCCTATCTCGGCTGCTGGAACATTTCGCTATCGCCGGGCGCGCTCGATGCCGAGCCCTACCGGCTCTTCTACGAGCGCAATGGGCTTGACGAGCAGACCACCAAGATCGTCAGCACGCAGGGCCACGGCTATCTGCGCATGGTAGCGCCGCTGCCGCCGACATTCACGCGCGTGGTCGCCGGCGACCGCATGCAGATCGGCGGACGTGAATTCAGGGTGTTCTCCGGTGACGGCCATGCGCCGGAGCAGATCATGCTCTATTGTGCCGAGGAGCGGCTGTTCCTCGCCGCCGATCAGGTGTTGGCGAAGATTTCTCCGAACGTCAGCGTCTGGGCCGTCGATCCGGAAGGCGACCCGCTTGGGCTGTTTTTGCGCTCGCTGCGGAACATGGAGGCGAACGTGCCGAACGACGTGCTGGTGCTACCCGGGCACCAGCTGCCGTTCTATGGTCTGCATCAGCGCGCCGATGAGCTAATCGCGCACCACGACGAGCGCTGCGCAATGATTCACGCAGCTTGTGCAAAGGGAGCGAAGACCGCGGCCGAACTGGTGCCGGTGATTTTCCATCGCGCACTGGACCCGCATCAGATGAGCTTCGCCTTCAGCGAGGTGCTGGCGCATGTAAATTACATGGTGCGGGAAGGCGACTTGGCGTGGGTGCGAGAGGACAACGGGGTCCACCGTGTCACGGTGAATTGAAGCCGGAGAGGCGGCTTATCGCGTCACCGACACGATCCAATCGAGATAGGATTTCTCCCCCGCGGCGATATCCAGGCGCACGATTTCCGGTACGTCATAAGTATGCGCCGCGCGGACGCAGGCGGCGAGAGCATCGTAGTCCGCGCTCTTCGCCTTGATCAGCATCAGCACTTCGGTGTCGCGCGAGATTTTGCCTTCCCAGACATAGCAGCTCTTGATCGGCATGAGCTGCAGGCAGGCCGCGAGCTTCGCCTTGAGCACCGCATCGACAATGCGCTCGGCGTGCGTTTCGCTGTCGGTCGTCGTCAGCACGACGCAGTAGCCGGTCATATCCAGCCCATCAATTCGCGCTGGACGACGGCACGGATCACCGCCATGCCGTTTTCGTCGGCATTGAGGCAATCCATGCGGGCGAATTTCTCGCCGCCATGCTTTACAAAGATATCGCGGTTCTCCACGCCGATCTCCTCGATCGTCTCGAGGCAATCGGCGGTAAATCCCGGCGTGATGATCGCAAGCCGCTTCACGCCGCGCTCCGCCAGCGTTTTCACCGTCGCGTCGGTATAGGGCCGCAGCCATTCCGACGGGCCGAAGCGGGATTGGAAGGTCGCGATCAGGCGCTCCGGCGGAAAACCCATCTTATCGCGCAGGAGCCGCGAGGTCTTTTGGCAATGGCAATGATAGGGATCGCCTTTAAGCAGATATTCCTTCGGCACGCCATGAAACGAGGCGAGGATCACCTCCGGCTCGAAATCGAGTGCGGCCAACCCTTCCCGCAACGACGCAGCGAGCGCCTCGATGTAGATGGGATCGTCGTACCAGGGATGCGCGACGCGCAACGTCGGCTGCCAGCGCATTGTCGCGAGCGAGTCGAAAGCCTTGTCGCAGACCGTCGCTGTCGTCGCCGCCGAATATTGCGGATAGAGCGGCACGAGCAGGATGCGGTCGCAGCCCTGCTCCTTCAGCCGCGCGATTCCGCCCGCAATCGACGGATTGCCGTAACGCATCGCCCAGTCGAAGCGCAGACGCGCTCCGCTCTCGCCCAATGCGCCTTTGGCGACCCAGTCGAAAAGATTGTCGGCCTGCGCGCGGGTGATCGTCTTCAGCGGTCCTTCGTCGAGCTCGCGATTCCAGATCGATGCGTAATCAATACCCTTGCGCTGCGGGCGACGTGACAGGATCACAAGGTTGAGGAGCGGCCACCATAGAAGCCGCGGTGTCTCGATGACGCGCCGATCGGAGAGAAATTCCTTGAGGTAGCGGCGCATGGACCAATAGTCGGTTGCATCGGGCGTGCCGAGATTGACCAGGAGCACGCCGATCAGTCCGGAAATGACCGGCGGGTGATCGGCCGGGCGTAAGCCGCCGGCGGCCGGCGTGATCGGGGGTGAAGTCCGGTCAAGCATCACGGCAAAATAGGTTCGCTGCGTCACCCGTCGAGAGGCGGCCGTGCGTCAGCTTGCATTGGCGTTGCGCGGTCATGCGAGAAAGCGCTGTAGGAACACGAGGTCGAGCCAGCGGCCGAACTTGTGGCCGACCTCCTTTAGATGGGCGACCTTTTCGAATCCAAGCCGCTCATGGAAGCGGAGCGAACCTTCGTTCGCCGCGTCAACGCCAGGGATCATTACGTGCTTGCCGAGCGCCATCGCTATCGGGAATAGCTCGCGCACAAGTCCATTTCCTATTCCTATTCCCCGCCGATCGCTTCGCACATGTACCGTGTGTTCCACCGTGTGCCGATAACTTGGCCACGGACGAAAATCAGCAAAGGAGGCGAAGCCTGTTACGTCTGAGCCCTCGACGGCGACCAGAACGGGATAGCCCTGCGCGCGGCGCGCATCTAGCCAAACTTGTCGCTCCTCCAACGGCACGGGGTGGTCGGTATAGATGGCCCTCGAGCTCATGATCACATCGTTGTAGATGGTCAAAATACCGGGAAGGTCGGCCTCGTGGGCGGGACGGATCATCGACGAGGTGGCTCCTGCATGAAGGCAATGTTGCATCGCGCTTCGGGGCGCTTATTCGCGTTTGTCATTCCAGAGTGCGTGGACGTGATTCAGGGGCTTCGCCCCGCGCCCTACACGCAGTTCGCCGCTGGCTCGCAGCGCCTCGGTCAGATACCTCTTTCCTGCCTCAACCGCATCGGCAAGCGCAAAACCCTTCGCTAGCTGCGCGGCAATTGCTGAGGCGAGTGTACACCCCGTCCCATGCATCTCGCCGGCGGTTTCCACGCGCGGACCCGTGAGAATCCGGTGCGATGTGCCGTCGAACAGCACGTCCGTTGCTTCAAGACTAGCGAGATGTCCACCCTTGACGAGCACGGCGCGGGCGCCAAGCGCATGCAGACGTTCGGCAAGATTCTGCATGCCAGCGACATCGATGGGCGCCGAATCTTCCGCGAGAGCTGCCGCCTCGAAAACGTTTGGCGTGATCAGCGTTGCGCACGCCATCAATTCACCGCGTAAAGCATCGATCAGATCGGGCGTGCTCAGAGTATCGCCGCTTGTCGCCACAAGCACAGGGTCGAGCACGATGGGCAGTGGCTTACGCCTGAGCCGATCCGCCACTTTTCGCGCGGTCTCGCCGGAGCCGAGCATGCCGATCTTCACCGCATGCACTTCGATGTCGTCGAAAACCGCATCGATCTGGGCGGCAACGAAATCGGCGGGCGCCAAATTCACATCGATGACGCGCTGCGTGTTCTGCGCCGTCAGCGCGGTCAGAACTGCCATCCCATAGCAGCCGAGTGCCGCGAACGTTTTCAGGTCTGCCTGGATCCCGGCACCGCCGGACGGATCGGAGCCGGCGATAGATAGGACGTTGGGAATTTTGGGCGCGCTAATCCGCCTTCACCCCAGCGGCCGCTCGTCGGCAATGACCTTGCCGTCGTTCGGCAGCGTCCCGGGCGCGACGACCTCGACCGCGCCGCGCAGCTTCGTCACCGCCTGGAGCGTCGATCCGACGGCTTCACACAATCCGTTACCCGTTCCCTTCGCTTCCGCCCGCAAGGTCATCACGTCCTGCTCGCCCTTGCGCGTCACGACAAGCCGAACCCGAATGAGTTCTGGATGATGCTTCTGCACCTCGGCGACTTGCGAGGGATGCACGAACATTCCTTTCACCTTCGTCGTCTGATCGGCGCGTCCGAGCCAGCCTCTGAGCTGCATATTGGTGCGCCCGCAGCTTGAGGTGCCCGGCAGAAAAGCCGAGAGATCGCCCGTCGCAAAACGCAATAGCGGATAGTCCGCATTGAGCCGCGTCACCACCACCTCCCCGACCTCGCCGATCGGGACGGGTTCGCCGGTTCCAGGCCGCACGATTTCGACGATCAGTCCCTCGTTGACGATCAACCCCTCGGATTGTTCGCTTTCGTACGCGATCACTCCGAGGTCGGCAGTCCCATAGTTTTGATAGACGGTGATATCGCGCTCCTTCAGTTCCTGGCGCAGCGTTCCCGGCAACGCCGCGCCGGACACAAGCGCGCGCTTGATCGATGATCCATCGCTATTCAGTTCGCGCGCACGGTCGAGGAGTATCTTCAGGAAATCCGGCGTCCCGGCATATCCTGCTGGTTTCAAATAGCGGATCGCCTCGACCTGTTGATCGGTGTTGCCAACGCCCGCGGGAATGACCGGACAACCTAGCGCCAGCGCCCCGCTTTCCATGATGTGGCCGCCGGGCGTCAGGTGATAAGAGAAGCAATTGATGACGATGTCGCCTTTGCGGAAACCGGCGGCAAAGAAGGCGCGGGCCGCGCCCCACCAGTCTTTTGCGTGGCCCTCCGGCTCGAAGATGGGTCCCGGTGAGACGAGCAGGCGCTTCAAGGTGGAGGCGCGCGAAGCCGTGAGCCCGCCAAAGGGCGGCGTCTCCTCCTGCATTGCCTTCAGGTCGGATTTGCGCACGACCGGAATGGCAGCGAGATCGGAGCGCGTTTTCAGGCTTTCGAGATCAACGCCTTTGAGCTGCGCCCGTAGCGCCGGCGCGCGCGGCCTTGCGATCTTCAAGACGCCGCGCAGGTCGCGAAACAGCGTGTTCTCGCGCGATGCGGCTGAGCGCGTCTCCTGGCGGTCGTAATGCTCGGGAACGGACGTGCGCGTCACGTGAGGTTGCGAGCGTCACACTCGTCCTCTGTTGCTCTTCTTCTTGTCGGCATGCCCCATTGATTCCGGGAATCCGGGCGTTACGCAAGCCATCTTTTTCGGCGCTTGTAATGTTTCACGTTTCGGAAGCTGCGACGCTCCGGACCGGAAAGGCCGAGGTAGAATTCCTTGACGTCCTGGTTTTCCCGCAGCGCGGCGGCCTCGCCGTCAAGCACGATGCGCCCCGTCTCCAAAATATAGCCATAAGTCGCATATTTCAGCGCGATGTTGGTGTTCTGCTCGGCAAGCAAGAACGACACCTGCTCTTGCCCGTTCAAACGATGCACGATCTCGAAAATTTCTTCTACGACCTGCGGCGCAAGGCCCATCGAGGGCTCGTCGAGCAGGATCATGCGCGGGCGCGACATCATCGCGCGGCCGATCGCGCACATCTGCTGCTCGCCGCCCGACGTGTAGCCGGCAAGCGCGGTCCGCCGCTGCTTGAGCCGTGGGAAATAGCCGTAGATCGCCTCGATGTCGCCGGCGATTTTGGCGCGGCCATCCCGGCGCGTGAAAGCGCCGGTCAAAAGGTTCTCCTCTATCGTCAAATGGCCGAAGCAATGGCGGCCTTCCATGACCTGGATGCAGCCGCGCCGGACGAGCTCGTTCGGCGAGAGCCTGTCGACGCGCTCGCCGGCAAATTCGATCGAGCCTTTGGTGACCTCGCCGCGCTCCGCGTGCAGAAGGTTGGAGATTGCCTTCAGGGTCGTCGTCTTGCCGGCACCATTGGCGCCGAGCAGGGCGACGATGCCGCCGTGGGGAACGGTGAGCGAAACGCCCTTCAAGACGAGGATGACGCGGTCGTAAATCACCTCGATATTGTTGATCGCGAGGATCGGCGCCTCGGACACTAGAGGCCTCGTCCGATCAGCTCTTTCATGATCTCGTTGGTGCCGCCGTAGATTTTCTGCACGCGCGCGTCGGTCCATAGCCGCGAGATCGGATATTCCTTCATGTAGCCATAGCCGCCGAAAAGCTGCAGGCACTCGTCGACGATCTCGTTCTGCTTCTGCGTCGTCCACCATTTCGCCATGGCGGCGGTCTCGACGTCGAGCGTGCCATCGACGACACGTTGCGTGCAATTCTCGACGAAAACACGCGCGATCGTGGCCTCGGTCTTGCACTCGGCGAGCTTGAAGCGCGTATTCTGGAAATCGATCAGCGGCTTGCCGAAGGCGGTACGTGTCTTGACGTAATCCACTGTGAGGGCGAGTGCCCGTTCCATCGCGGTCACCGCTTGCACAGCGATGATCATGCGCTCCCGCGGCAATTGCTGCATCAGCTGCTTGAAACCGAGCCCCTCTTCCGGCCCGAGCAGATTGCTTGTCGGCACGCGCACGTCCTCGAAGAACAGTTCCGACGTGTCCTGCGCGTGATGGCCGATTTTTTCCAAATTTCGGCCGCGGCGGAAGCCTTCCACCTCCTCCGTCTCCACCATTATGAGCGAGACGCCCTTGGCGCGCTCTTTCGGGTCCGTCTTGGCGACGACGCAGATCAGGTTCGCGGTCTGGCCATTGGTGATGAAGGTTTTGGCCCCGCTGATCGAATATTGATTGCCCTGGCGCTTGGCGCTGGTGCGTACAGCCTGCAGGTCGGAGCCCGTGCCGGGCTCGGTCATCGCGATCGCGGTAACGACCTCGCCGGTCGCCATGCGCGGCAGCCAGCGCTTCCGCTGCTCCTCCGAGCCGTAATGGTAGATGTACGGGGCGACGATGCCGTTGTGCAGACTCACCCCGAAGCCGGAGGCGCCGGCCCGCGCCTGCTCCTCGATGATGATTTTTTCGTGCAGGAAGTTGCCGCCCGAGCCGCCATATTCCTCCGGGATCGAGGGGCAGAGCAGGCCGGCCTCGCCCGCCTTGAACCAGACGTCGCGGTCGACGACGCCTTGCTTGTCCCAACGCGCGACATGGGGCGCGCATTCGCGCTCGAAGAAGCGTCGCGCGGATTGCCGAAAGATCGCCAGGTCTTCGCGTTCGCCCTCGCGTTCCTGAGCCTCGTGCAAAATGCCCCTCCTGCCGGCGCCTTAGGTTCGAAGCTATCGGCGTGCAGAAGCGGGGGCAAGCCAAACCGCTACCCCCGTTCCGGCTCGCTTCAATGCGAGAGTGACCAAGCGGCAACGCTCCGCATCGCGGTGTAATGGCGAATCCTCCCGCTTAACTTTTGCTAAGGCCAGCGTTTTTGCCCGCCATGGGATTGCGCTTGGGAGGCATAGCCCCGTGCAAACCTCGCCTCACGCGACAAAGGCGCGTCCGGATGCGCAGACCCTCAGCCGCGCCCTGACGATCGCCTGGGATTTGCTCGTCGCTGCCGACGATCCGGCAACCGCCGGCGAGCGTGCCGAGGAGACACGGCGAACCATGGCGCGCCATCTCGTGCGCACCGCAGAGATTTCGCACGACATGAGCGACCTTTGGCTGGCGGCGCTGAACGCGGTGGTAGACGGAAATGCCTTTAGACGACCCAGCTAGGCCGCGTTCCTTCGATCCTGCCGTGGATCTTCTCGGCAGTGCGCTACACGATGGTGCGGTCGTTCTCGACGCTTATGCGCGTTTCGCAACGACAGTGATCAACATAGCGTTATTCCCGTATGCTGCGATTGCAGCTGCGAAAAAGACGTCGGAACCAGCCGCCACCGGAGCTCCCGCGCGGCCGCCGCATCGCGGCATGGTGCAAGTCGCGGCTGCCTTTCTTATCGGCGTTGTTCTCGGGCGCAGATTGATCGCTCGACGAGCCTCGCGGGGTCAGCGCGCAAGCGAAAGCGAGGTATCTTCGCTACAGGCCTGATCGTGCGGCAGTCACGAGCTCATGTAAAGCCCGCCGTTGAGATTGATCGTCTGTCCGGTGACGAAGCCGTTGCGGACGAGGAACAGCGCCGTCTCGCCCGCTTCTTCGAGCGTACCGAAGCGGCCGATCGGAATGCGCTCGGGAGATGCGCGAAGACCGTCCGTCACCATGTCTGTTTCGATCAAAGCGGGCGCGATCGCGTTCACCGTGATGCCGGTCTTTGCCAGTCGCGCTGCATAGGAATGCGTCATGCCGACGAGCCCGGCCTTCGACGCGGCATAATGCGGCGCCGTGGCGCCGCCGGTCTGGGCCGCGACGGAGGAAAGATTGATGATGCGACCCAAGCCCGCTTTCAACATGCCGGGCAGCACGGCTTTCGTGACCAGGAAGGCGGAGGTGAGATTTACGCGGATCACGCGCTCCCATTCCGTCTCGTCGACCTGATCGTAGGAGAGCACGCCCAAAATCCCCGCATTGTTGACGAGGATAGTTGGCGGCCCGAATGCGCGTTCAACGTCGCGCACGAGCCGCTCGACATCGCCGCTTTGCGATACATCGGCGGCAAGCGTGATCGCGTCACCGCCAGCACTCTTGATCGCCTCGACGACAGCCGCCGCATCGCTCTCGCGCGAACGGTAGTTCACCGCAACGCGCATGCCGGCGGCCCCGAAGGCCAGCGCAATGCCCTTGCCAATGCCGCGCGAGGCACCGGTCACTAGCGCCACCGCGCCGCGAATTTCGGTCATCTGACGAGATTAATGGGTAGCGGGACGCCCGGCTAGCCGCGGGCGAGTTTCACCGCGATGCCGGTTGCAGCGACACGGCGCAGCGCCACACCGGGGACTTCGTCGCCTTCGACGCTGTCGATCTTGTAATCTAAGCCGATGATCGCGTCGGCCTCGCAATCCTCGGCCTTGCGGATCAGTGCGTCGAGCGCCTTTTCTTCGAAATCATGGCTGCGGGAGGCGAGCGCCTCGCCATGCCAGGCGGACGCGGCGGTGATCCGGCCGATCGGATAGAGGATGCGGCTGCCCTCGATCATCTCGCCTGAACTGATACGCATTTGATTTGCCTCTTTGTCCTTCTTTTTAGAGACCGGCTTCTTTCCAACACCTTAACGGCATCGGGAAGGCAGAGCCGGTACGAGTTCGTGGCTGAGGTTAAGCGCAGCCGTAGTGAACTCGCGATGAATAGGGGATCGGCTCAGGCTTTGCTGTGCGCATCGGCACAGGGCAGCCACTGCGGCGGCTTTTCCGCGAAAGCGTGCTTTCGGAGTTACATTCGGCTGAATTATGCTGCGCTGCGCAATGCCGCTCGACGAGGTCAATTCACCTTGCGCTCGTAGCCGCGCCAATATTTTTCCTTCAGCTCCCGCCGCAGCACTTTGCCCGTCGCCGTACGCGGGAACGCGTCGATGATCTCGATGCTCTTCGGCGCCTTGAACGCCGCGATGCGCTCGCGCGCCCAGGCGATCACGTCGTCTTCGCGCGGCGTATGTCCAGGCTTCGCTACAATCACCGCCTTCACCTCTTCGCCCCAGCGCTGCGACGGCACGCCGATGACTGCAACTTCGGCGACCTCGGGATGTCCGTAAATCGCATTCTCGACCTCGGCGGGATAAACATTCTCGCCGCCGGAAATGATCATGTCCTTCACGCGATCGTGGATGTAGAGGTAACCGTCTTCATCGAGATAGCCGGCGTCGCCGGTGCGCAGCCAGCCGTCCTTGTCGATTGTCGCGGCGGTTGCGTCCGGCAGATTCCAGTATCCTTCATGTTGGATGCCGAGCGGATGGCGATCTCGCCGACTTCATGTGCCGCGAGCCGCTTGCCTTCCCCATCAAGGATCATGACCTCCACCCCGGGGAGCGGCTTGCCGGCCGAGCGCATTTTGGCGTTCTCCTCCATCGTGTGATCTTCCGGCGGCAGCGCGACGATCGTGCCGGTCGTCTCGGTCATGCCGTACATCTGCACGAAGCCGCAGCCGAACACTTCGACGCACTCGCGCAAGAGGGCGAGCGGAATCGGACTCGCGCCGTAAGAGATGTATTTGACGTGGCTGTAGTCGATTTCGCGTGCTCGCGGATGCATGACCAGGGCCTGCAAAGCGGAAGGCACGAGGAAAAGCTTATTGATTTTCTCGCGCTCGATCAGATCGAGAATGTGTCCCGGATCGAAGTCGCGCACGACAATGCTTTTCGCGCCGCGCACCAGCGCCCAAAAGCCCCAGCCGGTCCCGGCAATATGGCCGACCGGCATTGCAACGAGACTGACGTCGCTCGCCGCCCATTCTGCCCATTCTGCGCCGGTGCGATCCATCACCTCCTGCAAGCTCATAAGATTTTGCGCGGTGATGACGACGCCCTTCTGCCGTCCGGTTGTCCCCGACGTGTAGAGCTGCAGGACATCATCTTGCGCGGCGAGATCGAAGCGAGGCTTTTCGCTGGAGTTCGCATCCCGCCATGTCGTGAAAGCCGGCCAGTCCCGCGCGCGCTCTTCGACAGCGACGATGGTCTTGAGATCGGGACAATCGCCCGCAATCTTACTCACCGTCCCGATGAATTCCGGCCCGACGAACAGAATCGGTGCGCGCGAATCCTGGAGATTGAAGGCGACTTCCGGTCCTGCGAGGCGCCAGTTGATTGGCGTTGCCACGCCACCCATTTTGGACGCGCCAAAGAAAATCTCGAAATAGGCATCGCTGTTCTTGCCAAGATAGGCGACGCGATCGCCTTTGCTAACACCGGCGGCGAGAAGCGCGTTCGCGACTTGGTTCGTGCGTTTGTCGAAATCGCGGTAACTGGTCTCGCGTCCCTCAAACGAGAGCGCAACGCGCTCCGGCTGGCCATTTGCGAGATCCCGCGCGATGTCGGTGAAAGATCGAAAGCTCGGCACGGCGTCCATGAAATCCTCACCACTTATCTGGGACGATCTAAGCAGAAGCCGGTTACCGGCGCGAGCAGTGTCGTCGCCGCTTTCGCCTCAACCCTTCTTGTTCTTCTCCAACTCTGCTTTCAGCGCCGCGAGTTTGGCGAACGGCGAATCGGGATCGGGTGCCCGATCGTGCGAGCGGGTTTCGGTCGTGAAGGACGTTGGACGTGCCGATCCTCGATCGCCGTGGCGGTCGTTGCGGCGTCTTTCGTCTTTGCCTTTGAAGCGGGGGCGCTGGTCCGGTGCCCGAGCGGGGCGCTCATTTGTGCCTGCCTCGGTGGTAACGGCTTCGCCTTCAGGCTTCTGTTCGTTCGGCCGGTGATCGCGCCGGAACCGTTGCTGACCGTTCGCGCCTTCCTTCTGCGCGCGCGGCGTAATGTTGAATACGCGCGGCGGCCGTTTGTGCTGACGTTCCGGCCGACGTTGGAATTGCTGGCGGCCCATGCGCCAGACTTCGATCATGGTCGGTTCAGCCTGCGCGGCTTCGGCTTGCTCCAGCGCTGGCTCTTCAGAGGCGGGTTCGCCCTTTCCTTCGGCGCTGCTGCTTCCGGCAGTTTCTGAATCCGTGCGGCCGGCAGCGGATGTCGTTTCAACTGGCTCGCTGTCGCTGCCTGAAATCACTTGCGAAGACGCGTGTGCTTCTTCAGGTGCAACCGGTGCATCGCCGAGTGCGACAAGAGTCTCGCTTTCCTGAGGTGCAATGTCGGGAGCGGCTTCTGCCGATTCGGAGAGGAATGATGCAGAGTCCGGCGGCATCTCGGATGTTGCCGCGAGCGTCTCATCGGCTTGCTCGCGTGATTCCTCGGCGCTTGCCTCTTCGCCAATCCCCAGAGGCAGGAACGAGTCATCCGACGCAATCGATGTTTCGCTCGCATCCGCTGACGTGACCTTCGACTCCGGACTCGGCTTTTCCGTTTCTTTTCCGGCTAGAACAGCTTGCGTTGGCGCGGCGGGAACGAGCGGCAGCGTGATTGCTGGCCCTGGCCGTCGATCCATCACATAGCCGAGCGAGCGCAGGATCGAGGCAAAGGCCTCTCCCGAACATCCCGCAAGCGATGTCATCGCGCCCGTGACGACGAACGTATCTTTGTCTGCCGCGCCGGGTGGCGGG
>Ga0163163_10002014_pt1 | contig 17167 bp, 17 predicted proteins | sample S65metaG_FD_119766 | JGI IMG/M metagenome (GOLD analysis project Ga0163163, IMG submission 119766) | Switchgrass rhizosphere microbial communities from Kellogg Biological Station, Michigan, USA - S6-5 metaG | ecosystem: Host-associated > Plants > Roots > Rhizosphere > Soil | place: USA... | reverse complement strand
CAAATGCACTTCAAAGTTGCACCATATGCGCGCAACAGGGGTCCGTCATTTTTATTCAATGCATTGATTCCACGGAACATTTCAGAACCTTTTCCGTTGGCACAACCATTGCTGCATTTGCAGCACCCACATCTTGAGGTCTTCCATGTCCGCCCAGAACGTTTTCAAGCTGATCAAGGAAAACGAAGTCGAGTTCATCGATCTTCGCTTCGCCGACATGCTCGGCAAGCAGCATCACGTCACGTTTCCGGCGCATGCCGTCGACGCTTCGATCTTCGAAGACGGCAAGATGTTCGACGGCTCCTCGATCACCGGTTGGAAGGGCATCAACGATTCGGACATGGTGCTGATGCCGGATGCGGCGAGCGCCGTGATGGATCCGTTCACCGCCGATCCGACCTTGATCCTGACCTGTGACGTGCTTGAACCGTCGACGATGCAGGCATATTCGCGTTGTCCACGCTCGATTGCCCGGCGCGCCGAAGCGTTCCTGAAATCCAGCGGCATCGCCGACACCGCGTTCTTCGGCCCGGAGCCGGAATTCTTCATTTTTGACTCCGTGCGTTACGGCAACGACATGCAGGGCGCGTTTTTCGCAGTCGAATCCGAAGAAGCGGCCTGGAGCTCCGGCAAGAAATTCGAGGCCGGCAACTCGGGCCATCGCCCGGGCGTCAAGGGCGGCTATTTCCCGGTCGCCCCGGTCGACTCGCTCGGCGACATCCGCAGCGAGATGTGCAAGGTGCTCGAGCAGATGGGCCTCACGGTCGAGGTGCATCATCACGAAGTCGCCACCGCCGGCCAATGCGAGATCGGCACCAAGTTCAACACACTCGTGCGCAAGGGCGACGAGATGCTCTCGCTCAAGTACGTGATCAAGAACGTCGCGCATGCGCACGGCAAGACCGCCACGTTCCTGCCGAAGCCGATCGTCGGCGACAACGGCTCCGGCATGCACGTGCATCAGTCGCTGGCGAAAAACGGCCAGAACCTGTTCGCGGGCGATCTGTACGGCGGCTTGTCGCAGACCGCGCTGTACTACATCGGCGGCGTGTTCAAGCACGCGCGCGCGATCAACGCGTTCACCAATTCCACGACGAACAGCTACAAGCGCCTGGTGCCGGGCTTCGAAGCGCCGGTGATGCTCGCGTATTCCGCGCGCAATCGCTCGGCGAGCTGCCGCATTCCGTTCGTGCATTCGCCGAAAGCGCGACGCATCGAAGTGCGCTTCCCCGATCCGATGAACTCGGGATATCTCACGTTTACCGCGCTGATGATGGCCGGCCTCGACGGCATCTTGAACAAGATCGATCCGGGCGCGCCGATGGACAAGGATCTGTACGACCTGCCGCCCGAGGAAGAGAAGCACATCCCGACCGTGTGCAGCAGCCTGGATCAGGCGCTCGAAGCGCTCGACAAGGACCGCGCGTTCTTGAAGGCCGGTGGCGTGTTCAGCGACGACTTCATCGATGCCTACATCGAAACCAAGCTCGTCGAGGTCACGCGTTTCCGCGCCGCGACTCATCCGATTGAATACCAGATGTACTACAGCCTCTGATGAGTGCAGGAACTGCGCTCCGTTTCCCGCGGAGCGCAGTTGTGCGCATGGATGACGTCTGCATCCGTCCCGCAACGAGAGACGATGCCGCCGAGATCGCGGCCATCTACAACCACTACATCCGCGCAACAGTCATCACGTTCGAGGAGCAGGAAATCACGGCTGCCGACATGGCTGGCCGGCTCGCCGCCGTGAATGCCAGCGGCCTGCCGTGGCTCATCGCGGAAAGTGCCGGTGTCATCGTCGGCTATGCCTACGCCGATCGCTGGAGACAGCGCAGCGCCTATCGACATTCGGTCGAGAGCACTATTTATCTCGATCCTGCGCGTACCGGCGCCGGTATCGGAATTGTTCTGTATCAGCAATTGCTCGGCGCGCTGCCGGCGTCGGTGCACGTCGTCATTGGCGGTATCGCGCTGCCGAACGCCGCCAGCGTCGCGTTGCACGAGCGCCTCGGCTTCGCACAGGTCGCGCATTTTCACGAAGTCGGCTTCAAGTTCGAGCGCTGGATCGATGTCGGCTACTGGCAAAAGACGCTGCAGATGAGCGCACAGGTGCGCGCATGAAACTGATTACGGCCGTGATCCGACCGTTCAAGCTCGAAGCGGTGCGCGAAGCGCTGACCGAAGCTGGCGTCAGCGGACTCACGGTCACCGAGGTGAAGGGTTACGGCCGGCAGAAAGGCCACACCGAGTTGTATCGCGGCGCCGAATATGTCGTCGACCTGTTGCCGAAGATCAAGATCGAAACCGTCGTCAGCGACCGCCAGCTCGAAGCCGCGCTCGAAGCGATCGAGCAAGCCGCGCGTACCGACAAGGTTGGCGACGGCAAGGTTTTCGTGTGCGACATCGAACAGGTGTTGCGCATACGCACGGGGGAGACCGGAGACGACGCCTTATGAGCCGGCAGCACACAACGCCACGAACGATCGCGCAGCGCACGCTGCCGTTCCTGCTGGCACTCGCCGGCGCTGCGGCGCTGTTGCTCGCGCACGCGGGATACGCGCAAGCGCCGGCAACGCCGGTGCCGAACAAGGGCGACACGGCGTGGATGATGATGTCCACGGCGCTGGTGTTGCTGATGAGCGTACCGGCGCTGGGCCTGTTCTACGGTGGCCTCGTGCGCACGAAGAACATGCTGTCGGTGCTGATGCAGGTGTTCGTCGTGTTCTCGCTGATCACCGTGTTGTGGTGCGTGTACGGCTACAGCGTCGCATTCACGCAAGGCAATGCGTTCTTCGGCGGCTTCTCGCGATTGTTTCTCAACGGCACGTTCAATCCGGCCGACGGCTCGTTCGCGCTCGCCGGCACGTTTTCCAAAGGCACGGCACTGTACGAACTCGTGTTCGTGGCGTTCCAGGCCACGTTTGCGGCGATCACGTGCTGCCTGATTCTCGGCTCGATCGTTGAGCGCATGAAATTCTCCGCGGTGCTGATCTTCGTCGTGATCTGGTTTACTTTCAGCTATCTGCCGGTCGCGCACATGGTCTGGTACTTCGCCGGTCCGGATGCGTACACCGATCCCGCGAAGAGTACTGCCGTCAACGCCACGGCCGGGTACCTGTGGCAGATGGGTGCGCTCGATTTTGCCGGCGGCACGGTCGTGCACGTCAACGCCGGCGTGGCCGGTCTGATCGGCGCATTTCTCGTCGGCAAGCGCATCGGCTACGGCCGTGAAGCGCTCAAGCCGCACAGCCTGACGATGACGATGATTGGCGCCTCCCTCGTGTGGTTCGGCTGGTTCGGCTTCAACGCGGGTTCGGCGCTGGAAGCGAACGGGTCGGCCGCACTCGCATTCCTCAATACCTACCTCGCGACCGCGTGTGCGGTGCTGGCATGGACGTTCGCCGAGTGGATTCTCAAAGGCAAGCCATCAATGCTCGGCGCGGCTTCCGGCGCCGTCGCCGGACTTGTCGCGATTACGCCGGCCGCCGGCAATGTCGGCATTCCCGGCGCGTTCGCGATCGGCACGCTGGCCGGACTGATCTGCCTGTGGGGCGTCACCGGACTCAAGCGCATGATCAAAGCCGACGACTCGCTCGATGTATTCGGCGTGCACGCGCTTGGCGGCATCTCCGGCGCGTTGCTTACCGGCATTTTCAACGCGCCGAGTCTCGGTGGCCCGGGTTCGGTGCAGGACTGGGTGACGATGACGGCGGGTTACCCCGGCATCGCCGCGCAGTTGTTCATCCAGGCCAAGGCGGTAGGCATCACGATCGTGTGGACCGCGGTCGTTGCCTTGGTCGCGTTCAAAATCGCGGACCTGCTTGTCGGCTTGCGCGTGAGCGAAGAACAGGAGCGCGAGGGTCTCGACATTTCAGCGCATGGCGAGTCGGCCTACGATTATTGATGCTTATTTGATCGTCAACACCTTCCAGCTCGCCGGCTTCGCGATGGTCTTGCGCCACGTGTCGATTTCCAGACCGAGCAGGGCGCTGAGCATCATGTAGGCGGAAAAATTCTCCCGTTTCGCACTAAAATGGTGCGTGACTCCTCCGCCTGCACAAATGAACCTGGCAACGCTCGACAAGCTCGCCACTGGCGTCGCCGTGCTCGATGCGCAGTTGCGCTTTACCTACGTCAACCCCGCATTCATCGAAATGACCGGGCTGGCGCGCTGGCGCGATTGCCCGCTGGAAATCCTCGGCGCCGCGGCGCCCGCGGTCGGCGAGCTGATCGCGCGTGCGCGCGGCACGCAATCCCGCGTGACCGCGCGCAGCCTTGACCTGGCCACACGCGAGCCGCCGCTGCGCGCCGACCTCACGGTCAGCGTTGGCGACGACGATGGCGTATGGCTGGAAGTCCACACGTCCGGCCCGCACGCGGCATCCGCGAACGCCGGTGCGCGCATTTCGCAAACCCTGCGCGGTCTCGCGCACGAGGTAAAAAACCCGCTCGCCGGCCTGCGCGGAGCTGCGCAGCTGTTGCAGCGCCGTGCGGGCGAACCGGACCAGCAGCGCCTGGCCGAACTGATCATCGCCGAAGCCGATCGCCTCGGCGCGCTGACCGATCGGCTGTTGCGGCCCGGCGGCAAGCCGCATCTGAGCACGGTGAATCTGCACGAGCTGGTCGAACGCGCTTTTGCATTGATCAGTGCGGAAACCTCGGCACTGGAATTCGAACGCGATTACGATCCGAGCCTGCCGCTGTTTCGCGGCGATGGCGATCGCCTGCTGCAAGCGTTGCTCAACCTGTTGCGCAACGCGCTGCAGGCGGCAGCAACCCGCATCGGCCTGCGCACGCGCGCCGAGCGCGGCATCGTGCTCAACGGCCGGCCGGTGCGCTTAGGCATGCGCGTGGACATCATCGACAACGGCACGGGCGTGCCCGAGGCGCTGCGTGAGTCGCTGTTTCTGCCGCTGGTATCCGGACACGCCGATGGCAACGGCCTCGGTCTCGCCGTGGCGCAGGAAATCGCCCACGAGCACGGTGGCCAGATCGCGTTCACGAGCAGCCCCGGGCGCACCGTGTTCAGCCTGACCTTGCCGCTGGAGCACACGCATGGCTGAAGTGTGGATAGCCGACGACGATAATGCGATCCGCTACGTGCTCGGCGAAGCGCTGCGCGAAAGCGGCGCGCAGGTGCGCGAGTTTGCCGATGCCGAGCAGCTGATCCAGGCGCTCGACGAGGCCACGCCCGATGTGGTGGTCAGCGACGTGCGCATGCCGGGAACGGGTGGACTCAAGCTGCTCGATCAGCTCAAGAGCCGGCAGATCGCGGCGCCGGTGATCATGATGAGCGCGTTCACCGACGTCGCCTCGACCGCCGCGGCGTATCGCAATGGCGCGTTCGATTATCTGCCCAAGCCATTCGATCTGGACCAGATGCTCGGCGCGGTCGAGCGCGCACTCGCCGAAACGCGACCACCGCCGGCGCCGCTACCGCACGTGGAACACGAGCAGGAACTGATCGGCCAGGCGCCGGCGATGCGCGAATTGTTCCGCAGCATCGGTCGCGTCGCGGCGACGGACTTGAACGTGCTGATCACTGGCGCCACCGGCACCGGCAAGGAGCTCGTCGCGCGCGCCCTGCATCGGCATAGCGCGCGCGCACCCAAGTCTTTCGTGGCGATGAACACGGCCGCGGTGCCCTCGGAATTGCTCGAGTCGGAACTGTTCGGCCACGAGGCCGGCGCATTCACCGGTGCGCTCAAGCGCCATCCGGGCCGCTTCGAACAGGCGCAGGGTGGCACGCTGTTTCTCGATGAAATCGGCGACATGCCGCTCGGCTTGCAGACTCGCCTGCTGCGCGTGCTCGCGCAGGGCGAGTTCTACCGTGTCGGCGGCCGCGAGCTGATTCGCGCCGACGTGCGCGTGATCGCGGCCACGCACCAGGATCTCGATGCGAAAGTCGAGATCGGGCAGTTCCGCGCCGACCTGCTGCACCGCCTGGACGTCGTGCGCCTGCACCTGCCGCCACTGGCCGAACGGCGCGACGATATCCCATTGCTCGCTGCGCGCTTTCTCGCCCGCGCCGCCGCCGATATGCGGCTGGAGGCGAAATTGTTTTCCCCGGCCGCGCTCGGTGCGCTGCCACAGCTGGCCTGGCCCGGCAATGTGCGCCAGCTCGAAAACCTGTGCCGGCGCCTGGCGGTGATGGCGCCGGGCCGGGAGATCCGCGTGCAGGACCTGCCGCCCGCGCACGCGACTGCGGACGCTAGCGCGACCTGGCGCGACGACTTGCAGCGCTTGGTGCGCGAACGGCTCGCCAGCGGCGAACAGGAAATCTATCCGCGTCTGCGCGCCGAATTCGACGGGGCGCTGCTCGCCGCCGCGCTGGCCGAAAACGACAATCAGCGCGGCCGTGCCGCCAAGCAGCTCGGCCTCGGCCGCAACACGTTGACGCGCAAATTGGGCAGCTCTCGCAACACCAAGGGGAAGAAATCATGACGACTATCCGTGTGCGCGAGGCGCAAGCGCAGGATCGCGCGATCCTCGTTGAATTCAATGCAGCGATGGCGCTGGAAACCGAAGACAAGGCGCTCGATCCGTCCGTGCTCAGCGCCGGCGTCGGCGCGGTGCTCGCCGAGCCGCAGCGCGGTTTTTATCTTATTGCCGAATGCGCCGGCGCCGTCGCCGGCTGCCTGATGATCACGTTCGAGTGGAGCGATTGGCGCAACGGCGACTGGTGGTGGTTGCAGAGCGTCTACATCGTCCCGGCCTTCCGCCGCCGCGGCGTGTTCCGCGCGCTGTACATGCAGGTCGAGCGGCTCGCGGCCGCCGCGCCGCGTGTGGTCGGCGTGCGCCTGTACGTGGAACGCGACAACGCGCTGGCGCAGCACACTTACGCGTCGCTCGGCCTGCGCGAAACGCATTACCGCATGCTGGAAAAAGCCCTCGGCGACACTGCCTCGCCGTAGGCCCGGCCGGCGGGCGCACGTATACTAGCGAGCTTGCGCAACTGCACGACGTGTGAAAACAGGATGTCGACACAAACTAGCTACAAGACGTTTTGGGATGACAAGGCCAGCACCACGCAAGGCGCGTTGCTGGCGGTGGATGGCAGCGCCAACGAGCAGGTGCTGCAACTGACCGGTGCTTACAGCGCCAGACAGGTGGCGACGGCGCTGGATTTGCGCGCGAGCGATCGCGTTCTGGAATTGGGTTGCGGCGTCGGCCGCATCGGCCATCTGCTCGCGCCGAAAGTCGCGCACTGGGAAGGCGCGGACATCTCGGCGAACATGCTCAAGGTGGCACGGCAGCGCCTGGCCGAACATCGCAACGTCGGTTTCACCGAACTCGTGCGCACCAGTCTCGCGCCGCTGCCCGACGCAAGCTTCGACAAGGCGTATTGCGTCGCGGTGTTCATCCACATGGACAAGGAAGATTTCTACCTTTACTTGGAAGAACTCGCACGCGTGGTCAAACCGGGCGGCTTGATCTACTTCGATACCTGGAACCTGGCGAGCCCGGTCGGCTGGCGGCGCTTTGCGCTGGAAGCCGCGCAATACCGCGGCGCTGACCTGGGCACGCGCAAGGATGTTGCGCGCAATCAGTTCTCCACTCCGGACGAGGTGCGCGCGTTTGTCGAACATGCCGGATTCGAACTGCAGCTGATGTTGGCGGATTCGCCCTGGGTGCAGGCGGTTGCGCGACGCCAGGGCGGCGACGCCGACACTGCCGGCGAACGCCAACGCCTCGACGCGCACGCGAACGAAATTGCATATACGCCGCTGTGGAGCGAGTTGTTCGATGCCTTGATCAAGGTGACGACGGAAGGCATGCCGGCGCAGACCGCGCTGGCGATGATGGCCGATGCATCGCGTGGCGAAGAGGTTCCCATGTTCCGCGCCTGGTTCCTCGAGCTATGGCGGGCAAACGCGCAGCAATGGGGCGAGGCACCGAACTGACCGGAGCGATGACGATGCCAACCACCACCCAACGCGTCGCCGTTCTCGGCGGAGTCCGCATCCCGTTCTGCCGCAACAACACCGCGTATGCCGATATTGGCAACTTCGGCATGGCCGTAAAGACGCTCGGCACGCTGGTCGAGAAATTCAATCTGCACGGCGAGGAACTCGGTGAAGTCGCCTTCGGCGCGGTGATCAAACATGCTTCGGACTGGAACCTTGCGCGCGAAGCGACGCTGTCATCGGGCTTGTCGCCGCTGACGCCCGGCATCACCACGGCGCGTGCGTGCGGCACCTCGCTCGACAATGCGCTGATCATCGCCAACAAGATCGCGGCCGGACAGATCGAAGCAGGCATCGCCGGCGGCGCCGATACCACGAGCGACGTGCCGATCGTCTACAGCCGCGCGTTGCAGCAGCGCCTGCTCAACGTTAATCGGCAGAAAACCGCGCTCGACAAATTCAAGGCCGCCGTGCGCGGTTTTTCTGTGCGCGACCTGAAACCGGGCTTTCCCGGCGTCGCCGAACCGCGCACCGGCATGTCGATGGGCGATCACTGCGAACTGATGGCCAAGCAATGGAAGATTCCGCGCGAGGCGCAGGATCAGCTCGCATTGGAGAGCCATCAGAAAGCAGCGGCAGCGTATGCGCGCGGTTTCTTCAAGGATTTGGTCGTGCCGTTTCGCGGCCTCGATCGCGACGGGTTCCTGCGCGCCGACACATCGCTGGAAAAGCTCGCCACGCTCAAGCCCGCATTCGACAAGTCGCCGAGCGGCACGCTGACCGCCGGCAATTCCACTGGGTTGTCCGACGGCGCGTCGGCCGTGCTGCTCGCGAGCGACGCCTGGGTCGCGGCGCGCGGCCTCAAGGCGCGCGCGTACATCACCCACGCACGCGTGGCGGCGGTGGATTTCGTGCACGGCGAAGGCCTGCTGATGGCGCCGACGGTCGCGGTATCGCGATTGCTCGACGCCGCGGGTCTTACGTTGCAGGATTTCGATTTCTACGAGATCCACGAAGCATTCGCGGCGCAGGTGCTGTGCACGCTGCGCGCGTGGGAAAGCGCGGAATACTGCAAGAACCGCCTCGGCAAGGACGCCGCGCTCGGCAGCATCGATCCGGCCAAACTCAACGTCAACGGTTCGAGCCTGGCACTCGGGCATCCGTTCGCCGCGACCGGCACGCGCATCGTCGCCACGTTGGCGAAACTGCTCGAAGAGAAGGGTTCCGGGCGCGGCCTGATTTCGATCTGCACCGCTGGCGGCATGGGTGTGACGGCGATCATGGAACGTTAGCCTCGTGCGACGCGCCTTGCCATGGATTGGCATTGCCGCGCTCCTGGCGCTCGGGCTGGCCGGTCTGCACGCCCTGCAGGTCGAGGACATCCTCGCTCCGAACGCCGCCTGCCGCGGCTGTTCCGTGCTGTCCACGTTCGCCCATGACGCCTGGTTGCTCGCGCTGCAATTCGTCTTGCTCGCGCTCGCCGCATCGGTGTCGCCACGCGGGCTGCGCGTAGTGTTCGGCACACTTGCCGCGGCGTTGCTGCTCGCGTGCGCGCTCGACCAGCTGTCGCTGCGCCTGTTCACGCAGCGGCTGTACGTCGACGACGTGCTGCGCTTCGCCAGCCAGACCTCGTCGGACTGGAGTGTGCTGCGCACGCTGCTGGTCTCGGGCAACGGCGTGTTCTACACGGCGTTCGCCCTGCTCATCGCGGCGACGGCACTGGGTCTGATCCTCGCGGCGCAGCGTGCGCCGCGTCTCGCGCGCGTGCTGCTGGCCGGGGCGGCGCTGTGGCTGTTGGCGGCCGTGCTGGCGCGCACGCCAGCGCAAGCCGTGCGTAACCAGCTTGCCTGGAACCTGATCGAGGCGAATCTGCCGCAAGGCAGCACCCGAGCATACTCGCAGGGGTTCATTGACAGCGAATTGCAGACCAGCCGGCGCGTGCCGCAGACCTGCGAGGGCCGGGCCCCGGGGTTGCATCCGAACGTGGTGATCGTGATCACCGAATCGTTGTCGGCCTACCAGAGCGCACTGCTCGGGGGGCCGCTGGACTGGCTGCCGCGGCTCGACGCGCTGGCGCGCGCGAACCACTACTTCACGCACTTCTACGCGAACGGCTTCAACACGATCGGCGGCGAAGTGGCGCTGCTGACCGGCCGCCCGCCGCTGCCGCAAGTCGGCTCACCGCGCCACGAACTCGCCGCATTCGGTGCGGACGAAAACACACTGCCGGCGATTGTGCATCGTGCGGGCTACACCACGCACTACTTCACCGCCAGCGATCTGGACTACGAGCAATCCGGGACGTGGCTGCGCGCGCTCGGTTTCGACTCGGTCGAAGGCAGCGAAAACCCGTATTACGCCGGCATGCCGCGCGGCGAGTTCAATGCCGCCGAAGACGCTGCGTTGTTCAGCCGCTTCGAGCAGTGGCTGGATCAGCGCCAGGATACGCGGCCGTTCCTCGCCGTGCTGCTCACCGTGAGCAGTCATCCGCCGTTTGCGCATCCGCGCACCGGCGAACTCGATGCGCAAAAGACATTCGGGTATATCGACGAGCAACTCGTCGAATTCCACGCGCAGCTCGGCAGACGTGGATTTCTCGACGACGGTGTGCTGCTGATCACCGGCGACCATCGCAGCATGACGCCGCTGTTGCCCGAGGAATCCCGCGATTTCGGCAGCCGGGCGTTTGCGCGAATTCCGCTGCTCGTCGCCGGTGCGGTCGACATGCCGCGCGTCGTCGATGCGGCATTTTCGCAATCCGATGTGCCGGCCTCACTCGCCCATTTTCTCGGCGTGGATCACTGCCGGGCACCGTTCAACGGCTATTTTCTCAGCCAGCAGCCGACGCCGCCGCAGTTCATCGTGCATGCGCGCGGCGACGAGCGCGACCGCGTCAGCGTATATGCGGGCGCGGCGAGCGCGGACTACCTTGAGGACGGCGACGCGAGCCGCTGGCTCGATGGCGGCCTGCCGCAGGCCGACCTCATCGCCGGCTGGCTCGTCGCGCAGCGCGTACGCAATGCGCCCGTGGTGCCGGCTCGAACCCAGGCGCCGTAAGGAAAGGGTGCTTAGGTAAACTTGAACGCCGGCGACCAGTTGCCGCTCGGCGCGTACTTCGTCCGCCGCGTGCGCATGCGTGCCTGCAGCTCGGCGCGGCGTTCTTCGAGCCAGGTTTCGCGGCCGATGGTTTTCGGGTCGATGCCGCGCGCCTGCGCCTCGTCATTGCGGAAGTGGCAGAAATCGGCATAGGCATCGAGTTCCGGCTGCAGCACGCGCTGCACGACTTCGATCATGATGGCATCGTCGAGGAAACCGAGCACCGGCACATCGTCCGGAATCAGGTCTTCCGGATCGGCAAAGTAGGTCAGCGCCGAGATCACGCGGTTGCGATCTTCCTCGCCGAGCGCCCAGCCTTCATCGCCGGCCATCGCGATCAGGCTTTCCACCGTCGCCAGGCGCGAGCGCACGAACTGCGGCATCTTTGCCGCATGCGATTCGTTGAATGTCTTGGTCGCGTCGAGCAGAATCTGCTCCGCGCTTTTGCCTGCGGCGCGAGTTTCGGCCCGTCCGAGCGCGTCGACGAAAACCGGCAGGTCGTCGTCGGTGATCTCGATATGGAATTCCAGAGACATGGGGCCACCTTTAATCCATTGCAGGGATTGCGCAGACTAGCCAAGCTCCACAGCGCCGTCAATTCTTAAAGGATCGAATGCAGTCCGGCGCCGAATGCGGTGATGATGCGCGTGTAAATTGTCTTCGGCGACAGGTTGACTTGCGGGAAATCGCCGACGTCGGTGTAGCAGTCATAAAAACGCAGATCGTCGGCCGGTATGGGCGTACAACCGTCATTGAGTTCGAAACTCGACGCGTAACGGAACGGCCACAGATCGAACAGCGGCAGCTTCGCCGAGAGGTCGCCAATGCGCTCGTTGATGCGGCTGAGCGCCGTGTGGTGCTCGCGGCGCGCGATCGTCCACGCGTTTTCGGGCGCGGCGTCGCGCAGAATCGACGCGCGCAGCGCTTGCGCGAACGCGCCGTCGCGGATGATGAAGCCCGACTCAGTGTTGTAATGATCCGAACGCGGATCGAAATTGTGCGAACCGACCAGCGTGGTCGCGCCATCGATGACGATCGACTTCGCGTGCAGGCCCAGGCGCACGCCGCCGCGCGTGAGTGGAGCGCGGCCGTATTTGCGGTAGCGGCGAGCCTCTTCGCTATCCTCGCCGAGGTTCGCGTAGTTGACGATCAAATCTTCGGCTTCCGCCGGAAACGGCTTGAACTCATGGATGTCGAAACCGAGCTTCAGATAGCGTTTCTTGTACTTGTACGACAGCGCGTAGACGTAGAATGCGTCGGTCGCGGCGAGCGAATTCGTTGACACCAAGACGTGCAGCTGCGGTTGCGTGCGTTGCAGCTCGCGGAAGATGCGTCGTGCCTTGCTGCTGAGCACGAGGTACGGCGTTTGCAGGACGATTTCGCGGCGCGCGCTGACGAGCAGATCGGAGATGTGCTGCCCAAGCTGATTGGCTTGCGCATCATCCGGGGCGGCGAACTTGTCGGGCGCATCGGAGAAGTATTCGGCATCGCGCACGGTGAGCGCCAGCGCGGCAAAATGCGTGCGGATGTAATCGACATCATCGGCGCGCTGTGACAAGGCGGCAACGCGCGCAGCGCGTTGATACTCGTGCAGGCGGTATGGCGTCGCGTTGAGTCCGTCGGCGAGGATGCGCGCGGAGACGTCGCGCAGACGCGACAGCGGCAGGCTGCGCGGATGCGCCCAGAAACGCTCGAATGATTCCTGCATCGCCGCGCCAGCGCCGGGCCCGGCAACGAGCACGTCGCGGTCGCGGTAATCGAATTCGTCGTCCCAGTCGAAATAGCGGTTTTCGTAATTGCGCCCACCTGCGATACCGATCGCGCCATCGATCAGCAGCAGCTTGTTGTGCATGCGGTGATTGAAATGCGCAAAGCAGCACAGCAGCCCGGCGGCGAACTCCAGCGGCTGGGTCGTCGCCTTGTGGAACGTCGGGTTGTACACGCGCAATTCGAAGTTCGCGTGGGCGCGCGCGAGTGCGGCGAGCAGTTCGACATCATCCAGCGAAAACAGCTGGTCGACGAGCACGCGCACTTTCACGCCGCGCCGCGCTGCCTTGACGAGTTCGTCGAGCACCAGAGTACCGGCGTCATCCTCGGCGAAGATGAACGTCTGTACGTCGATGCTGCGCCGCGCGGCGCGCAGCAAGTGCACGCGCAACAACAGTGCGTCTTCGCCGCGATCGAGCAGATTGACGTAATGCGCATTTTCGCCAAGCGCGCGTGCGGCGAGTTCCGCGTATGGCGAGGCGATCGCGCAGGCTTCCGCCGCCGTGCACACGAGCGCATGGTCCTGCACCGCGGCTGCCGTCGCCGCCACGCGCCGTGCGTGCAACGGATCGACCGCGCAGCCGGCGAGTAACCAGGCCGCGACAGCCAGCCCCGCGAGCGTGTGCGCGCGGCTCATGGCGACGGCGGGCGTACGAAGATCGCCAGGTTCAAGTCGACCTTGTCGGCGAGTGCGCCGCGCCGCGAGCGCATGCCGAAATCGCTGCGCCGGATCGTGCCGGACGCCGCGACTGCACAGCCGCCGCTCAGCGGTGCCGCGCACTCGGCCGGGGCAAGCGTGAACAGCGCTGGTTGGCGCATGCCGCGAATCGTCAGCACACCCCGGATTTCCCCGCCGCTGGTCAGGTGCTGCAGCGGGAACGGCTCGGAGGAGAAGTGGATTTGTGGAAAATGTTCAGCGTCGAAGAATTCCGCGGATTTTGCCCAGCCTTCGTAGTGGTGGTTGCGCATGTGCACCGCGTTCGTTTCGATCGTGGCGTCGACGCTGGCCGTGTCCTGGTCGGCGCGCAGCGTGCCGCTCACGGAGCCGAATTCGCCGTGCAGGCCGATGATGTACAGCACCTTGACTTCAAACGTCGCGCGCGAGCGCTGGTCATCGAGCGCGAGCGTCTTCGGTTCGGTCGCGCGCGAGGCGATTTGCAGGAAAAGCGAACCGGAAAGACAGAAGAACCCGTTCAAGAACCGTCGCGAGCGAAGGCAGTTCGCGGCCGCGCGGAGCGCAGAAACCCGAGTGTACGGGTCGGTACATGGGGATTTCGAGCACCGCACGGCCGCGGAATGTCGAGCGCAGCAGGTTATTGACGGGTTCTACGGCGACCAGAACGCCTTCAGTTTCCCGGCGCCGGGCTCGGCGGCGCCATCGATTTCAAACCAGGCGACGCCGCCGGGCGCCATGCCGCGGAAATCACCGGACTGACCCGTCGCGAGCAACGCGACAAGCGTCTCGAAACCCGGGTTGTGGCCGACCAGCAGCAGACGCTTGGCGTCCTCGTGTTCATCGATCAGCGCATCGAGTTCGCCGGCCGTCGCCTCGTAGATGCGTGGCTCGTACGCCGCATCGACTTTGCCGAGCGCGTGTTCCAGCGTCTGCCGCGCACGCACTGAAGGCGAGCACAGGACCGTCACGCCGGACAGATCCTGCTGGCGCAGCCATTTGCCCGCGGCTTGGGCTTCGGCGACGCCACGCTCGCTAAGCTCGCGGTCGGCATCGTTCTGGCCGGGGGCCTGTTTCTCGGCATGCGCGTGGCGCAACAAAATGATTTCGCGTTTCATGGTTCCCTCCGGTTCCCGGACTCCTACTGCTTCTTGAGCCAGCGCAGCAGTTTTGCCCAGTCGTCCTGGTGGCTGCGAATCAGTTCCGAGTTGTAGTCGAACAGCGCCTTGCCCAGACCGGCCACGAATACGTAAGCCTGCGTGTCGCGCAGTTGCGCAACGAGCGGGAATGGCAACTTCTTGATTTCGTCGATCGATTCCTGCGATGCGTTGGTCCATGGCTTGAGGCGATTGGCGACGAGGCCGACCGCGACCTTGCCGCGCTTGACGCGCGCCAGTTGCGCGACCTCGTGCAGGAAGGTCTCACTCGCTTCCAGATCGATGCGCGAGGGCAACACCGGGATCAGCAGCGCGTCGACGTCCTCGAGCAATTCGGCGAGTTCGCCGGGGCGGATGCCGGCCGGGCCGTCGATAACGACGCGTTCGGCATCGGCCGGGATTTTGGAAGCCCAGTCGCGTTTGAGCGCGGAGATGCCCAGTACCGGCGCCGGCAACGCCGTGCGCTTTTCCGCCCAGCGCAGACTCGAACCCTGACGGTCGGCGTCGACCAGCACGGTTTTCCTGCCGTCCTGGGCGAATTGCGCAGCGAGGTTCGTGGCTATCGTGGTCTTGCCGCAACCGCCCTTGGAGCTGGCCACCAGAATCTTGAGCATGCGCGTACCTTTCGGATTGGCGAAGTCGGGCAAGAGTAGGCCGGACAGCGCACCGGAAGCAAGCGCAAGTCCCCTATTGCGGTGCTTTCCAATCAGCGGATGGTTCCAGTGCGATGCCCTGGTTGCTCAGCACCGCCTGCACGGCGTCGATTTCCTGACCGCGTTGCGCGAGCGCGTCAAGATAAATCCTTGCCAGGCGCGGATCGCTGGTCAGACGCTCGCCGAGTTCGCCGATGCGCTGGGTCAGCCACGCCTGCGTGCGCGCGCGCCTGTTGGCGGTTTCGCGTTGCGCGCCGGCTGACGCCAGTTCGCCAAGCAGCGCGATGCCGTAGCTGCGCGTGATCAGGCTGCCGCAGTCGGCAACCTTTTGTGCAACTGCAACGCAGTCGGCAGCAAGGTTGGCGTCATTTGCGGCGTCCTTGCAGGTTTCCGCGATCGCGCGCAGGCCAGGTTGCGGCAGGCTCGCAGCGATCCCGGCGGCATACGTGAGCTTGAAGCCCTCGGTGCTTACGCTGCCCTGGCCGGCAGCACGCAGGATGTCCTCGCTGACTGGCAGGATTCCGGCCGCCGTATCGACAATTGCGATCAGCGCGCCGAAATGGTCGTCGTACTGCGCGGATTGCGCCGCGCTGGTCAACGCGGCACGCGCAGTGATGTCGTCCTTTGCCGCTTGCGCATGCGCGAACGCCAGCGCCCAGACCGCCGCATTCTGCGCGTCGGTTCTTTCCAATTGTTGCAACGTCTCCGTGTCGGGACACGCGGTTTTGGCGGCGTGACATTGCACGCCGGCAGTGACCCACCATACGAGCGCATCGTCAGCGCCGAATTTTTGTGCCCGCGCGAGCAGCGCCGGTGTTTTCAGCGCCGCCGGCCGGCTCGTGTCATCCGCGTCGGGCGTCGCCATCAGTGCGGCGGCAAGCAGCGGGTGCGGATCGGCGCGCAGCGCCAACAGGTTGACCTCATCATGGTGGAACTGCGCCAACATTTGCTGCGACGTCAGCTGTGGACTCGGCGCTGCTTCCATCTGCGGCGCCAGTGGCTGGGCGAGCAGCGGGCAGGCGATCAGGGTCAGAAGAAGAGGTATACAACGCCGCATTGCGACATCCTCGTCGAAAAGGTCGCGCAGTGTAAACGCCCGCCGCGTGAGCCGGAACTTAATAGCCGGCAGCCTGGCCGTCCTTGCGTCCTTCCGATGCGCCCAGATACACGTGGCGTTTCTCGTCCCACTCGATGGCCTGATAGCCGCCGTACGGGCCGTCGGCCCAGGTCACGTGATGGCCTTTTTCCATCAGCGCGCGAATGGTTTCGTAGGGGAAGCCGGACTCCAGCTCCACTTCGCCGCCGTCCTGCATCGCCAGGTTTTGCGCTTCCGGCTCGGTATCGCCCTCGTGCTGGATGCGCGGCGCGTCGCCGGCTTCCTGCAGCCCCATGCCGAAATCGACCAGATTCATGACGATCTGCGTGTGACCTTGCGGTTGCATGCCGCCGCCCATCACGCCGAAGCTGACCCAGGGCTTGCCGTCCTTGGTGATGAAGCTCGGGATGATCGTATGGAACGGGCGCTTGCCGGGAGCGAAGGAATTCGGATGCCCGTCTTTCAGCACGAACAACTGGCCGCGATCCTGCAGCACGAAGCCTAGGCCCGGCGGCGTCATGCCCGAACCCATGCCGCGATAATTGGATTGAATCAGCGAGACCATGTTGCCTTGACTGTCGGCAGTGGTCATGTAGATCGTGTCGCCGTGTTCGAGCGCAGCCGACGTCGGCACCGAGCGCAGCGCACGATCCATCGAAATCTTCTTACGCTGCGCGGCGGCGTATTCCTTCGACAACAGCCTCGCGACCGGCGTCTTGAAGAAATCCGGATCGGCGTACAGATGCGCACGATCTTCCCAGGCGAGCTTCTTCGCCTCGACGAACAGGTGCACATGCTCGGGGCTGCCGTAGCCGAAT
>Ga0163163_10002013_pt1 | contig 17171 bp, 16 predicted proteins | sample S65metaG_FD_119766 | JGI IMG/M metagenome (GOLD analysis project Ga0163163, IMG submission 119766) | Switchgrass rhizosphere microbial communities from Kellogg Biological Station, Michigan, USA - S6-5 metaG | ecosystem: Host-associated > Plants > Roots > Rhizosphere > Soil | place: USA... | reverse complement strand
GCCTGAAAAGGCGCGCTTTCCGGAATCACCGGCACCTCGATCATAAACCAAGCCTCTTGGTTGAAGGCAGGAAAACGGCGCGCCGCTCGCCGCGGATCGATCCGGCGGCGGGAAGAATCCGCGTCACACCATTCCGGTCAAAAATTGACCGTAGCCTGTATATAAACCCAGTTCGCATCGGTTGAACCCCGGGTAGTCGCTGAAAGACTGCTCTGGATGTAATCCCCCACGAAAAAGTGACCGTAACCAACCTCCAGTTGGGCGAACCGCGTCAGCGCGAAGCCGCCAATCACGTCCAACTCGGTTCCAACAAAACTGTTGTAGCCGGGATTGACACCATATCCGGTTCCAGGCGTTGCCGCCGTTCCGCCGCGCGCCACACCACTGGCGCCGTAGAAACTGTCATGCGTGTCCGCCAGCCAGAAGGCGTGACCTTCGATCGCCAGGCTGAGGCGGGGGTGAGGTTTGAGCTGAAAGATGCCGCGAGTGTCATGAATATTTTGCAATGAGAAAAAATCCATGTAGCCGTAGAATTTGTGATTCGTCGGAAACAGATTGTCGAACGTCTCGTGCTTATCGTCCTGCGGGTTGCTGTCACCCGAAGCATGCGCGTATTCGACTCCCAGGCGCGGCTTCCCCCAGGCATCGACAAAAGTATACCCCGCCTGCGCAACCACCATGTAGGCCTCCTGGTCCAACCTCTTCGCAGGCGCTCCGGCGCGCGGATCACGAAAATCCCCTAATTGCCCGGCCGCCTCGAGGGTGTAATCAAAATTGGCCAACTCCCCCGGATTCGATTTCAGTCTAAGGCCCAGCGTGTAAATGTCGCGCGCGCCGGGTTGTGGAAACTGGGGACTGGGCTCGGCCGCCGGTGCCTGGTGTGAGACATTCCGAGCGAGCAAGTACGCTTCCAGCGAATGCTTCGGGATCTTGCTGCTGTTCGCATAAATGCCTGAAAAATACTCATAATCGTTGTCGACATTGAACCTTCCATCCTCTGGAATCACCGGCCGGGTAACGAAAAAGTCCGCCCCAAACCATGGCGTTTGCCACCTGGCTTTGGCGCCGTCAAAGACGCGCCCGATATTGTTCCAGCCAAACGCGCCAATCAGCCGTTCTTCACCGTAAATCAGCTCCTGCCGGCCGACTTTTAACGAAAGGGGAAACTCCTTGTGATTGCCGAGCGTGACGTAGGCCTGGTGCAGATCAAGGGTGTCGGATTCGGGCCCCTCCCCCTTGCGGCTAACGGTTCCGGCCACCACCGGGAAGTTCGTGTAGGCAACCCGCTCGTCCCCCTGCACCAGGCTGCTCCGCCCCTCGACCAGGACACTCCACCATTTCTCCGTGTAACCTGCCCGGTAGCGGATTCTTTCCAGGAGGTACGCGCTGTCGACATCGGCGCCGTGGTCGCGGAAATCGAGCGATCCGGGCTTCCCGGAAATCGCGAAGTTGTCCTTGATCTCGTACCGGGCCCGGACCGACCCGCCGAAATCCCATTGGTTCATATACGGGTCATCCTTGCGCAGCCATTCGTTGATGAACCCCTGGAAAGGCCCCGGGGGCGGCGGCGGCGCGTATTGCCCGCCAGCCTGTCGGGCGGTTCCGATGATCAGGAGGGTTCCGCAGAATCGTTTGAACCATTTATTCATGTTGTCTGCCGTGATATCAATTGGAGTTAACCAACACTGAGGCTGCCGCGGCCGGGCGCGGCTCCACGGGTGGGTGATGGGTTACGAGGTTCTTTTTGTGCGCCCGAACCTCGAGGAAATCGATGAGATACTCTCGCAATTTGTAATAATCCGGATGTTCCAGCACTGCGCCGCGTTCGCGGGGTCTCGGAAAATTCACTTCCAGAATCGCGCCCACCTCTGCCTCCGGCCCGTTCGTCATCATCACAATCCGGTCGGAGAGAAACAGCGCCTCGTCCACGTCGTGCGTCACCATGAGGGCGGTTTTCTGGTCTCGGCGCCACAGTTCGATCAGGACCTGTTGAAGTTCCATCCGGGTGAGCGAATCCAGCATCCCGAAAGGTTCATCGAGCAGCAGCATTCGCGGCGAAAGGGCAAAAGCCCGCGCAATGCCAACCCGCTGCCGCATGCCCTGCGAAAGCTCGGCCGGCTTTTTGTGCATCGCGTGGGCCAGGCCTACGACGCTGAGGTAGTACTCCGCGATTTGCCGGCGCTCTGGCTTCGGCGCCGGATGGAAAACCTGGTCCACGCCCAGCATCACGTTTTCGAAAGCTGTCAGCCACGGCAGCAGGCAGGGCGACTGGAAAACGACCCCGCGATCCGGCCCCGGCCCGACCAGTTCCCTGCCCGCCAGAATCATCCCGCCGCCACTCAGTTCGTTGAGTCCCGCAATCATCGAAAGCACCGTCGATTTTCCGCAGCCCGAATGACCGATCAGGCAAACAAATTCGCCGCGCTTAATCCTTAAGTTGAAATCCTTCACAATCACCGTGGGACCGCTCGGCGTCGCATACACCTTGGTCAGGTTGAACAGTTCCAGAAAATCGCTCATAGCTCGGGCCTTCACTCCAGCTCGATGAGCTCCCGTTGGATCTCCTTCGGCCGAACCGGACGCCGGCGACCCATCGGCCGCGGTAGCGAAAGGTCCTCCGGCTCGATCTGCGGCAGGATGAGTTTCCTGGTGGCGAACTGGTGGTGCTCGCGGCGGGAACCCAGCAGGAAATCGCCAATTCCCCGGCGCATGGTTTTGAACTGGGCATGGTGGTTGATCGATTTCCGATCTCGCGGATGAGGTATGTCCACCCGAAATGAAGGACCCAGCGTCGCTCCCGGACCAGCCGTGAGCGGAATGATCCGGTCGGCGAGGTAAATCCCCTCATCCGGATCGTTGGTGATCAGGACGACGGTTTTACGGGTCTCCTCGCGAATCCGTGAAATCTCTTCCTGCAACGTCGCGCGGGTAAGCGCATCGAGGGCCGAGAGCGGCTCATCCAGCAGGAGAATTTGCGGCTCGAGCGCCAGCGCGCGGGCGACTGCAACGCGCTGTTTCATCCCGCCGGAAAGTTCGCCGGGCTTCCGGTCTCTCGCTGGTGAGAGGTTCACCAGCGCCAGATACTTTTCCGTGTGTTGTCGCTTTTTCGCGGCCGACCAGTTCGGAAAAGCCTGTTCGACCGCCAACAGCACGTTTTCGAAGGCCGTCAGCCAGGGCAGCAGTGAATAATTCTGGAACACGATCCCGCGATCCGGCCCGGGAGCGGAAATCTCGAGGTCGTTCAGGGTGATCGTGCCCTCATCCGGCTGCAGCAACCCCGCGATCAGGGAGATCAACGTCGTTTTTCCGGAACCGGAGAAGCCGACGATCGCGACAAACTCCCCCTGTTCGATGCTCAGGTCGATGTCTCTCAATACTTCCGTGGTCCCGAAATGCTTGCCGACATTTTTTAATTCAAGGAAAGCCATGGGAATCCCCTATCCTGTTTTGAATCGTCTCTCGACCACGCTCATCATTCGATCGAGAACGAACCCGACCAACCCAATGGTCACAATGCAAAGAATGATGTGTTCGTAGATCAGGGCGTTATACTCCTGCCAGAGAAACCCACCGACGCCCGGACGGCCCGTCAACATTTCCGCCGCCACGATCACCAGCCAGGCTATGCCCAGGCTCAGCCTGAAGCCGGTGAACATATACGGAAGGGTCGCCGGAATGAGCACCTTGCAGAGCGTCCGGCTGCGCGAGAGCTTCAGCACCCGGGCCACATTTAGATAATCCTGCGGCACCGCCCGCACTCCGACGGCCGTGTTCAGCACGGTCGGCCACATCGAACACACCGCGATCGTGAAAAGCGCTCCCATCTCCGACGCCTGCTTTCCAAAGCTTAAAAACAACACCAGGCCAAGCGGAAGCCAGGCCAGCGGAGACACCGGACGCAGCACCTGGATGATGGGATCGAACGTCTTGGTGAAGCTTTTGGAGACTCCGAGCAAAAATCCAATCGGTGTCCCAATCAACAAAGCCAGCGCGTACCCCTTTGCAACCAGCACCAGTGAGTACCAGGTGAACCGCAAAATGCCCTGATCCATTTCGCCTCTTTTCGCGAACGGTTCGAGAATATAAGACTTGCTCGATTCCCAGGTCTTGAGCGGAGAAGGCAATTCCTTCGCCCACGTAGCGCTGAACCCCGCCCAGATCGCCAGCACGATTCCAAGACCAAGTAAGGGCAAAAGGATCCCGTCCATTTTTTTCAGGAATGACGGCTTCATCTCAGCTCAACCCCTGGCATTATGGACTGCAAATCCCTTCGCGTAGGCTTCCAGGTCCCCGGCTGGGTCGAAAACGACGCCGTCGAACAGCGTCTCCTTTTCGTTGCTCGGCCCGCCGTGTGCCTGGCCAAGTTCCTTCAGTGCCTCCTCGTAAAGGTCGGGACGCATCACTTGTTTGGAAATGCCTTCGTAGTCCGGCGGCCCACTCACCATTCCCCACCGGCGGAACTGGGTGAGCCACCATTTGGAATATTTTGGCTGCGGATAATTGCAGTTCCGCTGGCTGTAAATCATGTAGTTCTCGTCCTTCTTTTTGCGCCCGTCTCCGTAGTCGTAATCCCCCAGCAAGCGGCCGAGGATGACGTTTTTGTCGCAGTTAATGTAAGTTGGCCGGCTGACGATCTCGCACTGTTCCGGCCGGTTTTCCAGCTTATCCAGCCAGACACTGGCTTCGTGAAGCGCCTTGAGAACCGCCTTCACGCTCTTCGGGTTCTTCTCGGCGAATTCAGCGAGAAAAGCGCAAACTTTTTCCGGATGGTCCTTCCAAATGTCCTGGGTGGTGACCGACGTGAACCCGATCTTGTCTGCGATCGCTCGGGCGTTCCACGGCTCCCCTACGCAAAACCCGTCCATCTTCCCGATTTTCATGTTCGAAACCATTTGCGCCGGAGGAACGGTGATCAGCGCAACGTCTTTGTCCGGGTTGATGCCACCCGCGCCCAGATAATAGCGCGTCCACATGGCATGGGTTCCAGGGGGAAATGTCATCGCAAAGGTCAATGGCTCGCCCAGCGATTTCGCCTTTTCCACCAGCGGTTTCAATGCTTTGGGATCTCCAGTCACCTTTCCTTTCCAGTCGGCCTTGAGCGTAATCGCCTGGCCATTCCGGTTTAACATCCAGGGAATAACCATCTCCTTTTTTGGCGACCCAAGCAGGCCCATCGTGGAAGCGATCGGCATCCCGATCAGCATATGGGTCCCTTGCAAATCTCCGCTCGAAAGCGAGTCCCGGATGGCCGCCCAGTTTGCCCCTTTCGAAATCACTGAGCTGATCCCGTACTTTTTGAATAAACCTTTTTCATGGGCGATGACGAACGGAGAACAGTCGGTCAGGGCAATGATCCCGAATCTCATGACGCTGACCTCGGGCGCGTCGCTCGCGTAGAGGTTCCCAACCCAGCCTTTCGGCATTCCCGCCATCAAGAGGCCGGTCGCGGTTGCGCGCGCGCCCCTGGCCAAAAACCGGCGGCGCGTCCATTTAGGCTGGAATCGATTCATTTTGGTCGCTTTCATGATTGGTGTTCAGCTCGATGGCTTGGCAAAGGCGCAGGGCGCGCGCGAACAGATCCGCGCGGAAGACCCGCTTCGCGAGCGGGAACGTTAAGGCTGACGAATCGGGGCAAAGGCCGCTGTCACGAAGGTTCTCGAAGATCCACGCTGCCTTTTTGCCGGACGGCTCATTCGCATTGTCACGCGCGAATATTGTGAAATCCTCGGGATTCACCGGACCGCCATCGCCGGCCCCGCCCGCCGAGCCAAAGGCCAGGCGTAAGGCCTCGGCCGGGGCATTCAGGTATTGCCGCCGAGCCAGCGTCGCTACGATCCTCTCCCGGTTGTTCGGCTCGTCGCAATAGCGGCATGCTTCGATCAACGCCGCGATTAGCAATTCATGCTGCTCGGCCCGCTGTTGAGCAAAATCGCTTCGCACCATCAGCACCTTTTCCGGATGCAGCGGTGCGATTCCCGCGCTCGCTGCCGCAATCCGCCCAAAGCCCCCAAGTGCCGCCATGGAATTCCACGGTTCCCCGGCACAATAGCCGTCCAGGTGCCCTTCCCGCAGGCTCTGCGGCATCTGCGGTGGAGGCACCACCACAAATTGCGTCCGTCGCTCCACCTGCCCGCCCAATCGCCGCAGCCACAACCGCGCGATACAATGGTGCGAGGAGTACCTGAAGGGAATTCCCAGCACCAACCGGTCTTTGCCGGCGAATAGCTCCGCCTCTCCACCTTTCCACTTCTCCAAAAGGGATCGAGACAGAGTAATGGCGTTGCCGTGCAGGTTCAGCACCAGTCCCGTCAGACACGGCACCGCCGGTGAGTCCCATCCCTGCGTGGCCGCGAACACCATCGGGGCAAGCGCATGCGCCGCCTCCAACTCGCCAAACAAAACTTTATCGCGCAGCGTCGCCCAGCCGATTTCTCGTTTCAATTGCACCCTCAGCCCGTACCTCTCGAACAGCCCTAATTCGCCGGCCATGACCAGCGGCGCGCAATCGCACAAGGGCACGAAGCCGATCCGCAACACTTTCGATGGCTGGCTATTTTTTTGAATCACGATCGGTTGCTGGCCTCTGGCGCGTGATCCGTGCCAGCCACCGCGAGCGTCGGCAACAAACCTGCTCAATGTTTTCAGGTCTGCTATGAATTGCTCTCATATATGAAGGATCCCTTGGACAGCAGGCAGCTGCGCGCCTTTGCCATCCTCGCCAGAACCGGGTCTTTCACACGCACCGCGCGCGAGCTCCATCTGTCGCAATCGGCCATCAGCCATTCTATGAAGGCTTTGGAGCGCCAGGTGAGCTGTCGTCTTTTGGACAAAGTGGGCAAAACCATCATGCTCACACAGGCCGGCGAGCAACTCCTGGTGCATGCCCAGAAAATCCTGGCGGAAATGGAGACCGCCAGGGATCGGTTGAGCGAACTGGGCAAATGGGGTCACGGACGCTTGCGCATCTCCACCAGCACCACCGCGTGCCATTACATCCTCCCGCCGGTGTTGCGCGAGTTCAAGGAAAGCTTCCCCCAATGCATCATCCACATCGAGCCGGGCGATACTCCCAGTGCCCTCGAGTTGTTAAGGCAACATCGCGTCGATCTCGCTCTCACGCTCGAACCGCGCGAAGAATCCGTTTTCGAATTCCGCGCCCTGTTCGAGGATGAACTGCTCTTCCTGCTCAGCCCCACCCATCCCTGGGCGCGCGCCGGAAAAATCGCCCGCGACCAAATCACCCGGCAACGGTTCATCCTTTACACCCGCAGCAGTTACCACCACCGCCTGATCGATGACTATTTTCACGAGGAAGACATGCTTCTGCCAACCTCCATAGAGTTGGGCAATATGGAGGCGATCAAAGAACTGGTCAAACTCGGCCTGGGCGTCAGCATCCTCGCTGGCTGGGTCGCCCGCAAGGAATTGGCCGAGGGTTCGCTCTGCGCCCTGCCCCTCGGCAAACGCAAACTTAAACGCCGGTGGGGTTTCCTTTTGCGGAAGGGACAGCGCCTGACCCTCGCCATCGAAACCTTCATCGGACTCTGCAAATCGGTCGTCGAAAATTTCGCGCTCTCTGAGCCCTAATCCTGCCCTTGACGTTGCCGTCACCTTGTCCACAAAGTACATGACAAGCGCATTTCTCGAACATGGGCAACAATGAGGTCGTGATCACCGGTCTTTCGAGCCCTTCCTGTGCTGAACCTCCATCCAGCCGGGCCACGCCTGGACGGCGCAGCCGGCCAGTCAAAGACCCGCAACTCCACCTTTGGTTGTCCGTGGTGCTCGTGCTTTCGGCATTGACCGTGCCCGCCGAGTCGCGCGCGGAATTAATGCTCACCAATTTCAGCGCGGCCAACCTGCTGAAGATCATGCCGGTGGGCGATTCCATCACCGACGACTGCTCCACCAACGGCGCCTGGCGCGCGCCCCTGCAACCGTTGCTCGAAACCAACGGCATCCCCTACACCAATACCGGCCGCCTGTTATCCGCGGGGTACCCCGGTTTTTCGAAAAGGAAACATGAAGGCTATTGCGGCGCGGTGATCGGACCCCCCGGCGTCTTCGCCGTCTATAATTACAGCCTCACCGATGCCTATCTGCAAAAAATTGTCCGCGACGCCCTCGCCATCACCAACAACCGGCCCGACCTGGTTTTAATCCTCATCGGCGCCAACGACATGGGCCGCGGACGCAATCCCTGGACCGTCGCCACCAACGACATGCCGATTCTTTTGGGCGTCATCTTTTCGAACGTCCCGAACGCGAACGTGATTCTGACCAAGACCACCACCCTGCAGGACGCCGGCATCGGCTATGGCCCCTACGCCACCAACGTCCCCATTTATAACGCCGCCCTGCAACGCATGGTCAACCAGCGCCGGGCCCTGGGCCAAAACATTTTCCTCGCCGACATGTTTTCGGCCGTCGACTACAGCACCATGTTTCTCAGCGACCATCTCCATCCCAATCCGCTCGGTTTGAAAGCCATCGCCGCCGAATTCGCCGCCCGGATCCAAACCATCGTCGTCCGCCCCGATCGAACTTCGCCCCTGTTCGTTTCCGGAGGGTCCGACTGGAAATTTTCCGACTCCGGCCAGGACCTCGGCACGAACTGGACCCAACCCGATTTCGACGACACCGCCTGGAACCATGGCATCGCCCGCCTCGGCTATGGCGATTTGGCGACCGCTACCACGGTTGGCTTCGGTCCCGACCCCTCCAACAAAGTCGTCACCACTTATTTCCGCCGCTCCTTTGTCGTTCCCTGGAACGCCGTGATCACCAATCTCAACTTTCGGCTGGCGCGCTCCGCCGGCGCCGCGGTGTGGCTCAACGGTCAGGAAATGTTCCGGGCCAACCTCCCGGCCGGCCCACTCAATTACACAAACCTGGCGCTGGCCCAAATGCCGGGGTACACCCCGCACATTTTTTACCCCACGAACATCGCAGTTACGGGCCTGCCGATCGGCACCAACACCCTGGCGGTGGAGTTGCATCAAAGTTCCGTCACTAACTCCTCGTTGGGTTTTGATATGGAATTGATCGGCTCCGGCTATTTGATTCCCTTGCCCTCACTCTCGATCAGCCAAACCGCCAACCAGGTGCAATTCACCTGGCCCCTGACCAACGGCAACGGCTTCACGCTTTACTCAACCACCAACCTGGGCGACCCGAGTGGTTGGAGCGCCAGCGCTGCCTTGCTCCAGACGAACGGCGGCCAAATTGTCGTCACCCAAATCCCCGACTCAACTACTAAATTCTACCGGCTTCAACGGTAACGAAGCGACGAGGAGACGAGCCTCAGGCAGCCAGCGCGGCACTGACCTCCTCCTGGAACGACTCGATGGAGAAAGGCTTCTCAATGAACCGGATGGCGTCAATCGGAACAAAACGCTCGTCGAACTGGCTGATCCCGCTGGCGATCAGAATCGGGAGCGCCGGCTGCACGCTCAGGCAGCCCTGAATGAACCGTTCCGCGGGCAGGTCATGGCCGAGATAATCCATGATCAGCAGGTCCGGCCCGCTTTCATCCGTTTTCAGGGCCTCCAGGGCTTTCGCCCGGTCGTTGAAAACCTCCACTTGATACCCGGTCGCTTCCAGGATGTCCGTGTACAACTCCGTCAGGCTTGGATCATCGTCCACCACGTAAATCGAGGGAGCCTTGTTTTTCCTCCGGCCGCCGGCGGAGTGTTCGTCTTCCAACGCGAAATCTCTTAATTGGATCGGCCCGTACACGCGCCTTACATTCGCATCAACCGTCGTCCGGTCAATGGAGGTAACATCAAAATTATCCCACTCACCGTCCGGCACGGCCCGGTTTTGTTCGATGTCAGTTTTCATTGAGTAGAAAGGGGTCGAAAGTTTTTTCACCGTTGCCCCGGGGCAGGGACCAACTCCCCTGCCCCGGGCAGAACCAGTGTGTCAATTGGTTGGATCTCCCAGCGCGTGCGTCGCATGGGTGACCGCGGCTCCCGCTCGCAGCGAAGCCGCCACCATCGCGGCCTCGACCATCTCCGCGTCCGTCGCCCCCGCCTTGCGCGCGTTGCCGCTGTGGATATCGATGCAGTAAGGGCATTGGGTGGTCAGCGCAACCGCGACCGCCATCAATTCCTTGTACTTGACCGGGATCGCGCCCTCGGCAACCGCCGCCTTGTCGAAAGCCCAAAACGCCTTCATCACTTGCGGCGCGAGGCTGTCCATTTTCTTCAGTTTGGCCAGGTTTTCTTTTTTGTACATAAGAGAGTGGGGAGGTGGAAATTGTTTTTCGTTCCCCGGCCGAAGCCACTCGGCCTCGACCGGGGTATTCGATTTGTCTCAGTTCGACCGACGAAAGAAGTAGTAGTCGGCCACGTACGGCATCTCGGCGACCTGCCCGAGGAACGTTCCGTTTGTCCCGGGGGCTTTGCCGCCCACCGTGTTCACCCGCTGAATGAAGGTCGTGTCGGCAAAAACGCCGGGACCCTCGCTGCTCAAGGCCGTGAGCCGCAACCACGGGATCGAGTTGGTATCGACCGAGGCCTTCAACGGCGGCGGATCCAGGGTCCCGACCACTCGGCTGCCACTATTGCTCACCCAGGTGGGTCCCGCGAAATGGTCCGCCACAATGTTGCCGTCGGAATCGTACAGCTTGGCTCGCGGCACCGCGGCGCCCCAGCTCAAACCGTCCCACGTGTAGATCTGCACGCCAATCCCCAGGCCATGGAAGTGGACCTTGGTGTGGTCCGGCACCGCAATCGTCCCGGGCACTTCCGGAGCGCGGTTATCGTTGCCGCCCTCGGCCAGGGCACTCAGGCCGCTGCCGAGCAGCAACCCCAGCCCGGCAACTGCTGCCGTGAGCTTCCCGCCCAAACGCGCCGCCCTGGCCAGCCTGTTTATGCTTCGTTCTTTCGTCATTACCTTATCCTTTTTTTGATTCCTCGATACCGGGTGATTACCTGGAACCGCAATCGGACTGGCCCGCCAGCGAAACGATTGCGTCCGCCTGCTCTTCGGTGATCAAACCTTGCGCCAGGAACGCCCCGGCTGCCTGCGCCACCGCGGCGACGTACTGCCCGTGATTCTTCCACGCGCCACCTGAAACCGGCCCGCTGCACGGGGCGAGCTGATCGATGCTGCAGCCGTTTGCGTCAACAATCGCCCCGGCGACCGTGCCCGGACATTGATCTGCCGAGTCACCCACGCCATCGCCGTCGGCATCCGTCTCACCGGCCAGCGAAAAGGTCGCGTTAAACGGTCCCTGGCCCGTGATGTCGCTCCCAATGCGCAACCAGTCCGGCGCCAAAGCGTCGTTGCGAATCCAGCTTTGCAGGTCGCCCACGAACGGAGTCCCGGGAGCCGCGATCGGACGCGGCGCGGAAAGCCACAGGAAATCGCCGCTGCTCAGCAGCACCTCGGGGCGGAAGAAATAATGATCCGCGGGAAGCGAGACCGGGTGATTGAAAGTAACCGTAATCTGCACCTCTTCTCCAGTGACAGGCCCTTCGCCGTTGGTTCGTTCCTGCGGAGCCTTGTTGATCCCGTTCACAACCGAGTTCGACGCGGTGAAACTCGGATTCACCAGCGTTGCAGTGAACGTCAGGCCCAGGCCGGCACTGTCGCGCGTCGCTGAATCAATCTCGATATCCGAGGGCGAATTGGTTCGCGTCGGAACGTTTCCCGACGGGGGAACGACCGAGTCACGGGAGAAAACATGGTAAAACTCGATCTCCACACCGCTGATGCTGCTGAGCGGCGCGCCCGACGGCAGCAACCCGGTGAAAGTCGCCTGGGTAATGACCACCGATTGGGTCAACAGGAAATCGTCGGCTGTCTCCGTCTGCAGCTTGCCCGCGGTGGCCGGACGCGACAGCGTAGCGACCTTGCCGTCCGGCTGGCCGGTCGAAAAGCTGAAGGAAGCCGCCGGGGCCTGGGCGGCCAGCAGCAACAAACTCAATGCGCCAACGGTTTTGGCGGCGGAAAGCCCCGCCCCTGCAAACTGCTTCAGCCCGCCAAAAGCAGGCTCTGCATTAATCATCTTTAATTTTTTCAGCTCGGTCATCATAACAAGTTCCCTGTTCATTTTTTATGGTTCACGCTTCTGACTGGAGCGAGGGGTTTTACCCTTGGGCGCCTGCTCACACCACTGCGAGCAATCCTGGGCGCGCGCGCTCCAACCGATCAGTCACGCATTTCGTGGAGTTGAGGAACAGTGAAGGAAAGTAGTTCCGCGAAATCACCAACCGGCAGTGGGACGAAAGCCCCACTGCCCTCTTTGCCGGCCAAGCCGCTCAGGACCCCGAGTTTAACACTTCCAACGCTCGCAATGTCGCGGCGCCCCGGGTTTCGACCCCAAGTTTTTCGAAGATTTCCTGCACGTGCTTCTTCACGGTCGACTCGGTGATGCCGAGAATGGAGGCAATGTCCCCGTTGGTTTTGCCCTGGGCCAGCCAGAGCAGCGCCTCGGCCGCGCGCTGCGTCAGCCCGAGCTTGAGCAACGGCTCGGCCGAGGAGAAATCCGTCTTCATTTCGCGCTTCGCGTGCTGAGCGGAGCGGCTCAGGCGCGCTTCAATCGCCCGGACCAGGTCGTTATTGGCGACCGGTTTGGTAAGGTAATCATCGGCGCCAAGATTCATTCCGCTGCGCAGATCGTCTTTTTCACCCTTGGCGGTCAGAAAAATGAAGGGAATTAACGCCAGTTTCGCGTCCGCTTGCAGCGCCTTGAGCACGCCATACCCGTCCAATTCGGGCATCATGACGTCGCACAGGATCAAATCGGGCTTTTCCTTGCGCGCCAATTCCATTCCCAGGCGCCCGTTCTCGGCCGCGATCGGCTCGTAATCCTTGTAGCGCAGCAGCGCCGTGATGTTGCGCCGCATTTCCGGTTCATCTTCGATCACCAGTATTTTTTTCATATGTTGCTTTAGAAAACCGGCAATCTGACCGTCACCGTCGTGCCCCGTCCCACTGTGCTCTCAATCCGCACCTTGCCATGGTGCAGTTCCACGCAACGTTTCACCAACAGCAGCCCCAAGCCCGTCCCGGCCCGGCTGCCGACGTTGGCGCCCCGATGAAACGCCGTGAACAGCATGTGTTGATCCTCCTCGGAAATCCCGATCCCCTCATCCCGAATCATGCACCGGGCTTCCGCCCCCTCCCGCTCGACCGCGAACCGAACGCGGCCGCCCGGTTCGGAGTACTTCACCGCGTTGCTCAAAAGATTGGTCAGGATGTGCGTCAGCAACCGCTCATCCGCCCGCGCCTGCGGCAACCCCGGCGCCAGCGCCAGTTCGATCGGGCACCGGCGGCTGGTCGCCGAAAGGACCTCATCCACCGCCCGCCGGCAAAAGCCGTCCAGGTCCAATGCCGAAGGAGTGAAATCCAGTCTGCCCGCATCCAGCCGGCTCAGCACCAGGATGCCTTCCATCATCCCGGCCATCCGGCGCGTGTTCCCGGTAATCGATTCCAGCTGTTCGTCCCGTTCTTCCGGCGCCATTTTCTGAAAGAATTCCCGCAGCAATTCCGCCGAGGATTGAATAATGGCCAGCGGCGTCCGGAACTCGTGTGACACCATCGAAACGAAGTTGCTCTTGAGCTGGCTAAGCTCCTTTTCCCGCGCCAGCGCCTTCAACATTTCCACCTCCGCTTGTTTGCGCTGGGTGATGTCCAGCGCCATGGAGAGCACGTGCGGTTCCTTATTCACCTGGATGGTCTCGGCGGAGAGCAAAATGGTGAACACCTGGCCGCGGCGATTCCGCCAGCGGAACTCCTTTTGCCGGATCGAACCGTGGTTGCGAAGCTCCTCCCAACTCGCCCGGCGCTCGGCCAGATCGTCCCAAATCCCCAGGTCGGCGGAGCTTCGCCCCAGCACTTCGTCCCGCGTGCAGCCCAGCCAATTGACCAGGGCCTCGTTGGCCAGCACATACTTCTCGTCGCTCACCCGCATCATGCTGATGAAAATCGGGCTGGCCTCGAACGCCGCGCTGAAACGCGCTTCGCTTTCTCGCAACCGCGCCTCCCCCGCCCGCAATTCGGCCTCCGTTTGTTTCCGCTCCGTAATGTCCAGCGCCAGCGACAACATGTGGGGCACCCGGTTGATTTGAATTACCTCGGAGGACAGCAGAATCGTGAACCGGCGCCCGTGCCGATTACGAAACCGGCACTCCCGCTGGCGCACAGACCCGGTCCGGCGCAAATCCTCCCAGAACGCTTCCCGATCCTCCTGCCGCTCCCACACGCTTAGTTCAGCAGTGTTTTTCCCCAGTATTTCCTCTCGCGTGTAATCGGCCCAATTGACAAATGCATCGTTCACCAGCACGAACCGGCCATCGGTCATCCGCGCGATCGCAATGAAGATCGGGCTGGCCTGGAACGCAGCGCTGAAACGCGCTTCGCTCTCCGCCAGCGCGGTCTGCGCCCGTTTGCGTTCGATCCCCAGCGCAATCGAGTCCGCCACCGATCCCAATGCCTTCAAAACATCCTCGCCGAGCGGGTGGCGCGCAAACAGCGCCAGCACCCCCACCGTTCGACCCTCCAGCAGCAACGGGTACCCGGCGAACGCTACCATCCCCTCCCGCGCTGCCCATTGGTGATCACTCACCCAGCTGTCGGTCTGCACGTGGTTCGTCAAATGCGGCTTTTTTTCCAGCGCGATCATCCCGATCTTGTACTGCCCCAGCTTGATGCGGCTGTGCGGGCCATCCAGGTGCGTGTACATGCCGGCGCTGGCCTGCAACTCCAGCATTTGCGCCGCCTCGTTGACCGTCCAAATCCGCGTGAACGCGACGTCCAGGTGGCCCACCACCAGTTCCGCGCATTGCTGCAGCATGCCCTGTAATTCAGTCCCCGCATTCAGGGCCAGCGCCACATCATTGCTCAGCATCGAGGTGCAAACCCGCTCGTGCAGCGATGCCTCCGCGCGGGTCCGCTGCTCGATCTCGCGGCGCAACTCCCGGTTCGCGTCCCGCAAAGCCTGCTCCGATTTCTGCCGCTCGGTTATGTCCGTGATGAACGCCTGGATGACTTGCCGGCCGCTCCATTGAATCCGGGTCAACGCCACCTCCAACGGCACCTCCTTGTCCTGCGGCGTGCGGCTTATCCACTCAAAACGAGCGCTTCCGTTGTCCAGGCATTCTTTAATAAATTTTCGGGCCATTGCCGCTGAACTTTCACCATTCGGTTGAAACGGAGGCGAGGTGTCCGACGGATGCTTCCCCACCAGCTCCTGCGCGCTTTGGCAGCCCATGATCCGCACCGCCGCGGGATTCACCTCCAGGATTTGGTTCTCGTCCTGAAGCACCACTCCCTGGCTGGACCCTTCGAAAAGCGCCCGAAATTTCTCCTCCGATTCCCGCAGCGCCTGCTCCGCCCGTTTGCGCTCGGAATTATCAATAATGCTCGCCCGAACCAGGTTTTGTCCCTCCGCCGGCAGCCGCAACAGCCGCACTTCGGTCGGGACCAGCCGCCCGTTGGGCTGCCGGTGCACCCATTCGAAAACCGGCATGCCCCCCGTCAGTGCCGCTTGCATTTTTTCGCGCGCCAACACGCTCGATCGGCCTCCGCACGGCTGGAATTCGGGGCTCACCTCCGCCGGCGTCAACTCAGTCAATCGTTCCATCGGCACTCCGTAAATCCTGCAGGCATGCTCGTTCCCAAACAAGAATCGGCCGGTGTCCCCGTTGAAAACCACGATCGCTTCCGGGGCGTGCTCGACCAGCGCCCGGAACTGGGCTTCGCTCGTCGTCAATGCCGCGGTCCGCTCCGCCACCCGCCGTTCCAGCGACTGGTTCAACTCCAGCAACTCCCGCTCCGCCTTTTTCCGCTCCGATATGTCGCGCGATACGCTGACCAGCATCGTGCGGCCCCCCAACCGCACCGGCGTCAGCAACACCTCCACCGGGATTTCCTCCCCGTTGTGCCGCCGGGCCACCCATTCGAACCGTTGCGGCCCCTGCGAAAGCGCCCGCTCCGCCCAGGCCCTCCCCGCCTCCTTCGACAGGCTTCCGTCCGGCTGCCTTTCAGGCGACATCGTCTCCACCGGCTGCCGAAGGAACCATTCCTTGTCCCCGCCGCCGGCCATCGCCACCGTCGCCGCATTACAATCGACAATCCTTCTTTGCTGGGGGTCCAGAATCTGGATGGCATCCGAACTCCCCTCGAAAAGTTCCCGGAACTTCTGCTCGCTCTCCCGTAATGCCACCTCCGTGGTCTTGCGCTCGCTGATATCCCGCGACACCACCACCGTCAGGTTCCGCCCCCCAACATCGATCGCCGTCGACAAAACCTCCAGCGGCACCTCCCGCCCGTCGAAACGCCTGGCCAGCCATTCGAACCGGTGACCGCCCCGCTTTTCGACCAGCGCCACAACCTCGATGGTCTTTTCCCGGCTCGTCGTTCCGTCCGGTTGCAACGCCGGAGAAAGATCCTCCGGCCGGGCCCCTAAAAGCCGTTCCTTGGTGCCCGCCCGCATCAGCTCGACCGCCGCCGAATTGCAATCCACGAACACCCCCGCTTGCGGATCGAACAGCCAAATCGCGTCGGCGCTTCGTTCGAACAGCAGTTGGAACATGGACCGATTATCCGTACGACCCACCTCCGGCGCACTGGGACTTTCGTCCCACTCAGGGCCCGTTTTAGTCGGTTCAATCATGGAGCCAGGATAATGGCTTGCTGTGGCCGTCGGTGCCGATCTCGTTCAATCAGAACCCTTTGCCGACGCGCGAGGGAACGCCCGAAAGGGCATACTGCTGAATCATGGGATCCACGAACCTGCGGACCACTGATTCGCTTTATAAACCAAACTGAACCATTCCGCAAGCGGGTCAAGATGGATGATCAGATGGATCAGTTACCCGTGAAACCCGGGAACAGAAAATCCGTCATTCGTCATTTCGAGTATTTCGAATCGCTGGTCACTGATTATTAATGACAGGTTACATATCTCCCCGCACTGGGTCTTTAGTACCACCGATCTCTCAACCACAAAAGGGAACCACTGCGCACCTTCATGCTTCAAATTTGCATGAAAGCCCATCCCAAATCCAAATCCGTCCAGGGCCACTCGAAACTCGAGGCCAATCGCCATACCCGAACCGTCTCTCGCGCAAAAAACTTGCGGCACCCTGAACCGCCCGGCAGCTCCACAGAAGTTGCCCCCCGCTTCCACCCGGCCCGCGGCCTCCTGGTTTGCCTCG
>Ga0163163_10002012_pt1 | contig 17172 bp, 8 predicted proteins | sample S65metaG_FD_119766 | JGI IMG/M metagenome (GOLD analysis project Ga0163163, IMG submission 119766) | Switchgrass rhizosphere microbial communities from Kellogg Biological Station, Michigan, USA - S6-5 metaG | ecosystem: Host-associated > Plants > Roots > Rhizosphere > Soil | place: USA: Michigan... | reverse complement strand
TCGTGATCAAGAGCGAGACGAAGGATGCAAACGGTTCGTCCACCAGCACCAACGAAGTGTTCGTTGGCGAAAGCGACGGCAAATTGATGATTCCGGCGCCAGGGCCGGCGGGCTAGGACTGGCTACTCCGTTCAGCATTGCGTGCAGAATTCGCGTGTCCGAATTCTGCGCGGGTGCTAGTATCGCCGCATAGGTCTACGTGCCCTCATTCGCGAGGGAACATCTCCCGGGGGGGCGATATGATCGGTCGTTTTCATTCTTGCGGCGCGCAGGTTCTTGGAGCCTTGCTTCTGCTTGCGTCCGCAGCACCATTGAACGCGTCGACGCTCGATCCGTCCGGCAACCTCGACACGAGCTTCGGGCCGAGCGGCCTGCCACAGTTCAATGTCGCCACCGTAACGGTGCCTTCGTTCAGCCGCGCCGTCGTCGCGCTACCCGGTGGCGGCGTCATCGTCGGCGGCGGATCCAACAGCAACGGCCTGTACAAGGACTATGTCATCCAGAAGCTGGATGCGAGCGGCAATTTCGACGGCAGCTTCGGCACCGACGGCGGATTCACCCATACCGACATGGGCGCCGACGACCAGATCAACGCGATGGCGGTCAACTCTACCGGTACGCGCATCTGCGGCGGCGGCATAGCAGGCCCCACGGCTACCACCAGCGCCGCCTTCGGCGTTGCCTGCTACACCGCAAACGGAATTCTGGATCCCAGTTTCAGCGGTGACGGCATCGACAAGTCGAACCCTACCGGCGTGACGGTCAGTCGCATCGAGGGCATGACGTTCGACCGCGATGACAAACTGATTGTCGTGGGCTGGTCGAACAATCCGGCTCCGCGCGACTGGATGATCCGCCGCTACAATACCGACGGCACGCCCGACACGAACTTCGGTACCACCGGCGACGGCTGGATCGTTCTCGATTGGGGCGGTTTCGATCGCTGCTTCGACGTTGCGATGCTTTACGGCGCAACGCACGCGCAGGATCGTATCGTCGTCGTCGGCAGCAGCCAGAACAATGCCGGTGCCATCGCGATTTTCACGTCCGCCGGTGTGCTCGATACGGCCTCGAACGGATTGACCGGCACCACGGGCAAGTTCACCGGCACGCCCGGCTCGCTTACACAGTTCCGTGGTGTCGCCATCGAGCAAAGCACCGCGACGAAATACATCGTCGTGACGGGCCAAGGCGCCACCAGTCCTGGGTTCATAGTTGCCCGATATGCGCTGGCTACGGGCGCCGTGAACGTCACAGGTAACCTCGGCAGCAGCGGAAATGACGTGGGCTGGCGCGTCAAGGTTGGTGCAAACGATCTCGTCTACGCGAGCGGAACGATCAACGCCAGCCCTGGCGACTTCCGGGTCGTGAAAATGACTCCCGCTCTCGGCACGACCTGGGCCGCGACCACCGACTTCGGCGGCAGCGATTTCGCTCAGGACCTAGTGATTGCGAACAGCGGCGACGCCGTCAACGAGCGCGTTACCGCAGTCGGCGGCGGCTCCGGCGGACTCAATAGCATGACCGTTGCGCGCTACCTGCCCAACGGCGGTCCCGATACGGCCTTCAGCGGTGATGGCAAGTACGAGGCGCAGCTCACCGGCGGCAGTGCCGATGAGTCGGTTGCGTTTGCCGTGCAATCATCCGACGGCAAGGCAGTCGTCGCGGGCACGACGTTCAACAGCAGCGGCGACTACGACCTGGCCGTCACACGCGTCAATACCGATGGCACGCGCGATAGCGCGAACTGGGCGGCAGGGACGGGCGGTTGGTATACACACGGTTTCACGGCCGGCAGCGCCGAGCAGGTGTATCCGGGCGGCGTCGCAATAGACGGAAACGGCAAGGCCATTGTGGTGGGGACGAGCAACGGCTACTTTGCCGAGCGCTTCACCACCAGCGGCGCGCCCGACACGAGCTTCGACACCGACGGCATCGTTCTCGGCAACTGGGGCACGAACAGCGAAGGCAAGGTCGTCGCGATCGATGCGAGCAATAACGTGATCGTCGGCGGCGACATCTCGCTCAATGGCGACTTCAAGTTCTCGCGACTGGCGGCGAGCAACGGCGCTATCGACGCTACCTTCGGCAGCAGCGGCACTGCGACGGTTGACATCTCGGCCGGCAGGTCCGACGTACTCAAGGCAATCGCGATCGACCCGAGCGGCAAGATCGTCGCCGGGGGGGCGTGCGTCAACAGCAGCAGCTTCTTCAAGATGTGTCTCGCGCGGCTCAACAGCAATGGCACGCTCGACACGAGTTTCAATACCACCGGCAAGGTGTTCCTCAGCAGTCTGAGCGGCAACGACACGTTCGATATCCGTTCGCTGCAATTGCTGCCCGACCTCGATACGCCAAGTGCGACCGATTACAAGATCGTCGTCGCCGGCCAGTACGTGCAGTCGAGTCCGTCGCAGGCGATGTGGCTTGCCGCGCGGTTCAACATGAACGGATCGCTCGACACGTCATTCAACTCGACCGGGTACAAGACATTCCCCGCAGGAACGTCGGCGTACGTCGGTTCGGCAAACTCCGTCGCGCTGCAGTACGACGAGAAGCTTGTGATCGTCGGTGAAAGCTCGGCGCCGGATCCGCTGAATGCCGGCTTCTTTCTGAATCGCGTAATTACGGTGGCGCGCCTGAACTGGGACGGCTCGCTCGACACGACCTACGGCACGAACGGTTTCACCTACACGAGTTTCAGCAGCGATCCGAGCGAGGCTCACCAGGCCTACGTTTATCCGCAGAGCAATGCGACGCTGAAAGGTCGCGCGCTCCTCACGCCGTTCATCATTGCGAGCGATTTCGCAATGAACCGTTATCTCGCCGATCCAGCGCCGATCGCCGGCGCGAGCGCGCCCGATCTCGCCGCAGCCAGCGACACCGGTCGCAGCACCAGCGACAACGTTACCAACGACACCACCCCGACGTTCACGGGAACCTGCAGCCAGGGCGAGACCGTTTATCTGCTCGTCAATGGCGCCAATACCCAGCCGCGCACGCGCCAGATCTGCCCGGCCGGCGGCACCTATTCGCTGACACCGCCGGCTCTTAGCGGCGTCCCACGCACGGTGTATACGTTCACGACCCTGACGCAGAGCGGGATCGGCGACAGCGCAGCGTCGGCCGGCCTTTCGGTCACGATCGATGCCGAGATCAACCCAGCTGTCGTGATCAACAACCCGACAGCGGGCAGCAACCAGTTGCCGAACCCCACAGTCGACGGCACCTCCGAAGCCGTCGCGAGCGTGGTTGTCACGACCGACCATCCAAAGGGCGGCGGCTGTGCGGCCTTCCTCGCGAATGGCGACTCGCTCGGCGTCGGCACCGGCAACTGGACCTGCGCGTCGAGCTTCAAGCAGGGTCCGCACAACATCTCGGTCGTGCAGACCGACCTTGCGGGCAATCTCGCCTCAGCGGTCACGCGCAGCTTCAGTGTGAAGGTGCCGACGACGACCACCATCGTCAGCAGCGTTAACCCGTCGAAGTACGGCCAGTCCGTGACGTTCACCGCGACCGTTACGCCGGGTGCCAACGCCGATCTTTCGATCGCCGGCACCAACGTACGCTTTGTCGAGGGCGTGACCACGCTTGCAACGGTCGCGCTGAACGGGTCGGGCCAGGCGACCTACACCCCGTCGGGCCTCGGGCTCAACGCCGGCCTGCACACCATCCAAGCGGTTTACGACGAGAACGCGGACTGGCTCGGCAGCTCAGCGCAGGTCGTGCAGGACGTACAGAAAGCCGACACGGCGACGGCCGTCGCGAGTGCAGTCAACCCGTCGGTATTCGGCCAATCGGTGACGTTCACGGCGGCCGTGACCGCCGTCGCGCCGGGAGCCGGTACCCCGGATGGAACCGTGACGTTCCTCGATGGCGGCGTTTCGATCGGTACGGGCACGCTGAACGGAAGCGGCGTGGCAACGTTCTCGACCTCGGCGTTGGCCGTCGGCAATCACACCATTACCGCCAGCTATGGCGGGAGTAGCAACTACAACGGCAGCAGCGGGCCGATGTCCGGTAATCCGCAGGTCGTCAACAAGGCAAATACCGCGACCGCGGTGACCTCGTCGCTAAACCCGTCGATCGTCGGCCAATCGGTGACGTTCACCGCAACGGTGACGGCAGTGTTGCCCGGCGCGGGCACGCCGAGCGGGACGGTGACGTTCCTCGATGGCGGCAATTCGATCGGCACGGGAGCTCTGAACGGCAGCGGCGTGGCGACGCTGGCGACCTCGGCGTTGGCTGTCGGCAATCACACGATCACGACGAACTACATCGGCGATGGGAATTTCTTTGGCAGCACCGGTTCGCTGACCGGCAATCCGCAAGTCGTCAACAAGAAGCCGACGACGACGACGCTGACCTCCTCACAGAATCCGGCGGCGTTCGGTCAGTCGGTGACATTCACGGCGACGGTGGCCGTGAATGCCCCGCACACGGGCACGCCGACCGGCACCGTGACTTTCCTCGACGGCGGCAGCTCGATTGGCACGGGGAACTTGAACGGTGCTGGAGTAGCGACGTTCTCGACATCGGCATTGGCCGTGGGCAATCACACGATCACGGCGAGCTATGGCGCCGATGCCAACTTCGATGTCAGCACAGGTTCGCTGACCGGTAACCCGCAGGTCATCAGCAAGGCCAATACGAGCACGGCGGCGACCTCGTCGGCGAATCCTTCCGTTTTCGGCCAGTCGGTCACGTTCACTGCGACTGTTGCAGCGACGGCACCGGGTGCCGGGACGCCTGGCGGAACAGTGGGGTTCCTCGATGGCGGCAGCCCGATCGGCAGCGGTGTGCTGAGTGGCGGCGTTGCGACGTTTACTACCTCGACGCTGGCGCTCGGCAATCATACGATCACGACGAGCTACAGTGGCGATGGCAATTTCAACACCAGTACCGGTTCGTTGACCGGCAATCCGCAGGTGGTGAACAAGGCCAACACGACTACGGGAGTCATATCTTCGCAGAATCCCTCCGTGTTTGGTCAGACCGTGACATTCACTGCGACTGTGTCCGCCGTGGCGCCGGGTGGCGGCGCGGCGACCGGCACAGTGACATTCCTCGACGGCATCAATCCGATCGGTACGGGTGCACTGAGCGGAGGCGTGGCGACATTCACGACCACAGCGCTGGCGGTGGGCGATCACACGATTACCACGACTTATCCAGGCGATACCAACTTCAACGGCAGCCTCGGCTCGCTGACCGGTAATCCGCAGGTCGTCGACAAGGCTGACACGACGACGGCGGTCACGTCATCGCAGAATCCGTCGGTGATCGGCCAAGCGGTGACGTTCACGGCCACCGTTACCGCGACATCGCCCGGCTCTGGCACGCCGAGCGGCAGCGTGACATTCCTCGACGGCGGCAATGCAATCGGAACCGGGGCGCTGGATGGTTCCGGCGTCGCGACGTTCACGACCTCGACTTTGACGCTCGGTTCGCACTCGATCACGACGAACTATGCCGGTGACAGCAGTTTCAACGGCAGTACCGGTTCTTTGACCGGCGATCCGCAGGTCGTCAGTAAGAACGCTAGCATGACCGCGCTGGCGTCGTCGGCGAACCCTTCAGTATTTGGTCAATCCGTGACGTTTACGGCGACGGTTGCCGCTGCACCGCCTGGATCAGGAACGCCGACCGGAACGGTGACGTTCCTCGACGGTGGAAGCTCCATCGGCACCGGGCCGCTGAGCGGCGGCGTGGCCACGTTCACGACCTCGGCACTGGCGGTCGGCAATCACACGATTACCGCTGACTACGGTGGCGATACCAATTTCGATGCCAGCAGCGGCTTGCTGACCGGCAATCCACAAGTGGTCAACAAGGCCGATACGACGACGTCGGTGACATCGTCTCAGAACCCATCGCTATTCGGCCAATCGCTGACATTCACTGCGACGGTTGCATCCGTTGCGCCGGGCGCGGGAACAGCGACCGGCAGCGTGACTTTCCTCGATGGCGGCAGCCCGATTGGCACTGGAATACTGAGCGGTGGCGTGGCGACATTCACGACCTCGGCACTGTTGGTCGGCAATCATACGATCACGACGAGCTACGGCGGCGATGGCGACTTCAACGGCAGTACCGGTTCGCTGACCGGCAATCCGCAAGCGGTGAACAAGGCCAATACGACCACGACCGTTGCCTCGTCGCAGAACCCGTCCGTGTTCGGTCAGTCGGTGACGCTTACGGCGACACTCGCTGCGGTCGCGCCGGGAGCCGGGCTGCCGAGCGGTACCGTGACATTCCTCGATGGCGGATCGTCGATCGGCACTGGAACACTGAGCGGTGGCATCGCGACGTTCACGACGTCGGCCTTGGCGATTGGCAACCATACGATCACGACCGATTACCCCGGTGACGGCGACTTCAACGGCAGCGCTGGCTCATTGACGGGCAATCCGCAGGTTGTGAACAAAGCCGACACCACGACGGCGTTGACGTCATCGCTGAATCCTTCGGTCATCGGTCAATCGGTCATGTTCACGGCGACGGTCAGCCCAACGTTGCCCGGCGTCGGGACGCCAACCGGAACAGTACAATTCCTCGACGGTGTCACGCCGTTGGGTCCAGGGGCACTCAGTGGCGGCGTAGCAACATTCTCGACCTCGACGCTGACACTTGGCAATCACACGATCACGGCGAACTATTCCGGCGACGGCAATTTCAAGAGCGATACCGGCGCGTTGACCGGCAATCCACAAGTCGTCAACAAGCCGGGTACGGCGATCGCGCTGACATCGTCACTGAATCCCTCGACGTTTGGGCAAGCGGTGATGTTTACCGCGACCGTGACGGTGACTCCGCCGGGATCGGGTACGCCGACGGGTACGGTTTCGTTCCTTGACGGCGGAAGTTCGATCGGCACCGGAACGCTTGATGCCGGCGGCATCGCCACGCTCACGACGTCGGCTCTGACGGCAGGCAGTCACACGATTACCGCGAGCTATGGCGGCGATGCCAATTTCAACAGCAGCAGCGGTGCGCTGACCGGCAATCCGCAGGTCGTGAACAAGGCCGATACGACGGCTGCCTTGGCATCGTCAGGGAATCCGTCGACGTTCGGGCAGTCGGTTACGTTTACGGCGACGCTTTCGGTGACCTCACCAGGTGCGGGTGCGCCAACCGGAATCGTCACGTTCCTCGATGGCGGCAGCACGATCGGCACAGGAACGCTGAGCGGCGGCGTGGCGACATTCTCCACCTCGACCTTGATTGTCGGCAATCACACGATCACCGTGAGTTACGGCGGCGATGCGAATTTCAACGGCGCCAGCACGGCGTTGACCGGCAATCCGCAAGCTGTCGTCAAGGCGAACACAACGTCGAGCGCGAGCTCTTCGCAGAATCCATCGGTATTCGGACAACCTGTGACGTTCACGGCCACACTCGCGGCGGTCGCGCCGGGCAGCGGCGCGCCGACCGGCTCCGTGACGTTCCTCGACGGCGGGAATCCGATTGGTAGCGGCACGCTGAATGGGTCGGGTGTCGCGACGTTCACGACTTCGGCGCTGGCGATCGGCAATCACACGATCACGACGAGCTACGCCGGCGACGGCAATTTCAACGGCAGTAGCGGCGCACTGACCGGGAATCCGCAGGTAGTTGGCAAGGCCGGTACGGTCACGATCACGCTGCTCACGCCGCCCGGCCCGATTACGGTCGGCAGCGCGGTGCAGATCACCGCGACGGTCACAGCATCGGCGCCAGGTGCGGGCACCCCGACCGGCAGCGTCACGTTCCTCGATGGTGCGAGCCCGCTCGGAACCGTCGCGCTGAGCGGCGGCAGTGCTGCCGTTACGATGTCGACATGGACCGTCGGCAGCCATTCGATCACGTCGAGCTACGCTGGCGATGCCAATTTCAAGAGCAGCGTGAGCGCTGTGGCGACGCTTTCGGTGACGCCGCCAACGCGCACGATCACGGCGAGTGCCGGAGTAAACGGTTCGATCACGCCGAGCACGCAATATATCGTCGCCGGCAACACAGCGACCTTCACGGTGACGCCGGCCAACGGTTTCACCGCAATGATGGGCACGACCTGTCCGGAAGGTCTGGGTACGTTGAACAACAACGTCTACACGACGCGCGCGATCTCCGTGGATTGTGCCGTGACCGCGACTTTTGCTTCCGCCTCGGCCACGCTCAATCTGCTGCTGACGGACAACCGGATGTTCGTGCACTACGGCGGGTTCATCAATTACATCGTCACGCTGAGCAACAGCTCCAGTACCGATGCCACGGGTTTGACCATCAGCGGCAGCGAAACCTCGCCGTCGTCGGACCTGGATACCGCCAACGGCCACTGGCAGTGCTTCGGCACGGCTGCCGAATGCAGCGCGTCGGGGAACGGTGCGTTCTTTGACGGCAACGTCACCGTCCGCGCGCACGACAGCGTGACCTGGATCGTCTCAATTCCGAAGCGTGCGGATCCTCCCGATGACCTGGCGAGCTATGCGGTCACCGTAGGTGGTACAACGCCCGCGTTGATGCAGTTCGACACGGACATATTCGTGATCTTCCGCGACAGTTTCGATGTGCCGAACGGCGACGGCGCGCAATCTGTACAACCCGATGTCACAGCGACAGAGAATTGGGAAGGATCAACGCTCGCGCTGGCGTTGCCACCCGCGACGGACGGAGCTATCCAGGTCGTGTTTGATGCACGCACCGCGGATCGCTCCGGGTTTCACGTCGAACAATTCTCTGCGGCCGAACATTGGCTGCGAGTAGTCACCGTTGGATCGGCCGGAGAAGAACAGGCGACTGCGTGGACCCGGGTTACGCCCGTGGCGTCGCTTTGGCTGGGCACGGTCGGCGCGCACGAGAAACGTGAGCTGGTCCTGTTCGGAGGCGAGGCGGAACTTGACGTGCCGATTGCGCCAGCCGCGGCGTGGCAGGTCTACGCGGCCCGGCAGGGCCAGTGAAGAGCGCAAGGGAGGAGATGGACGTGTCCCGCATTGCAAGATTGAGCGCCGCATCCGTTCTCATTGCGTCGTTCTGCGCATCGATCGACGCCAGCTTCGCCGCCGGTGCTCCGACCACGACGACGATCACAAACCTGGCGCCGCCGGGCCCGATATCGGCCGGCAGTTCGACTATGGTGTCCGTCGCGGTGGCTGCCAATAGCGGTACGCCCACTGGTACGGCAACGGTCAGCGACGGCACCGGTCCCAGCTGCCAGGTCACGCTCGCCGGCGGTACCGGCAGTTGTGTTTTGACGCCGCTCACGGCGGGCAGCAAGTCCGTGACTGCCCACTATGACGGCGACGCCAATTTCCTCGAGAGCACGAGCGCGGCCGTCACGCTTTCGGTCACTCCGCCTGCGCGCACCGTGACGTCAAGCGCCGGTTCGAACGGCAGTATTTCGCCAGCTTCGCAATACGTCGTCGATGGCAGCACGGCTTCCTTTAGCGTAACCCCGAACAGCGGCTACACGGCAGACATCGGCGGCACCTGTCCGCCGGGGTCCCTCGACGACGGCATGTACACGACCGGCCCGATCACCGGCGACTGCACCGTTGCTGCGTCGTTCGTGTCCGCCGCGTCCGTATTGAGCGTTCAAGTCACGGACAATCATGTTTATGCGCGCTATGGCATGCTGCTCGACTACGTCGTGACCGTAAGCAACAGCGCTGGCGTGGACGTGGATGGCCTGACGATCAGCGGCGGCACGTCTCCCGACCTCGATACTGGTTCGGGCCATTGGGTCTGCTTTGGGTCGAACACGCAATGCCAGTCACAGGGGCAGGGCGCATTCAGCGACAACGCCGTCGCCATTCGGGCCAAAGGCAGCGTGAGCTGGATCGTCACGGTGCCGTTGCTGCAGGATGCGCCCGATGCGACGGTCGATTATGCCGTCAGCCTTGACAGTCCGGCGTTTGCCGCTGCCGTCACGCAGACCGATACCGATACGCTCGTCGTCTTTCACGACGCCTTCGACGTGGCGTACGGCGATGGCGCGCAAGCGGTTTCGCCCACGCTTTTGCAGCAGTGGAATGGCGTATCGGCTTTGGCGTTTCGCATGGTGGAGCAGTCCGGCGGCACGTCGAGCAGTCCCGAACTGCTGCTGCAGGCGCGTACCGGCGATCGATCTGGGTTCCGGATCGATCGCGTAGCGGCCGGCGCGAAAACCTGGCTGCGCGCCGTCGCCATCGACACGCGCGGCAGCGAGCATGCCAGCGCATGGTCGCGCGCCGCGCCGAACGCGCTACTGGCCCTTGGGATCGCGGGAACGCCTTCACAGCCGATGCTGGTCCTGCTCGGCGCAAAGACTGAAATCTCCTGGCCGATCGAGCCGGCCGGCTCTTGGCGGGTGCAAGGGTCGCATCGCGTGTCCGGCGAATAGGCGATGCTTGGCCCGGCTACGCTGGCGCGGGAGCCTTCGTAGCACGTAATCCGCGCACGCTGACGCCGCCACCTTCAAGCGCCTCGCGCAGGCGACGCGCAACCAGCGCGGCGTCGGTCCGGTCGCCGTGCACACAGATCGTGTCGGCGCGCAGTTCGAGCATGCCGCCGGTGCGGATGTCCACCTTCCCCTTGGTAGCGATTTTCAGCGCTTGTGCGACGGCGCTTTCGACATCCTCGATCACCGCGCCGGGTTCGCGCCGCGGCGTCAGCGAGCCTTGCGCTTCATAGCGGCGGTCGGCGAAGGCTTCGTGCGCTACGCCGAGACCGAGGGCTTGTCCTGCTCGCGGCAGTTCGCTGTTGGCCAAGCCAACGAGGATCAGGGTTGCATCGAAATCATGCGTGGCACGCGCAATCGCATCCGCGAGCGCGCGATCCTTTGCCGCCATGTTGTACAGCGCCCCGTGCGGCTTCACGTGCGCGACGCGCGCGCCTGCGGCGCGCGCGAACGCATCGAGCGCCCCGATCTGGTACAGCGTGAACGCGTAGGCTTCGCTCGGCGCGACCTTCATTTCGCGCCGCCCGAATCCCTGCCGGTCGGGCAGCGATACGTGCGCGCCGATCGCCACGCCATGCTGTTTTGCCAGCGCGACGGTTTGCTGCATCGTCGAAAAGTCGCCGGCGTGAAAGCCGCAGGCGATGTTGGTCGAGGTGATCCACGGCATGACCTGCGCGTCTTGGCCCATGCTCCAGGCGCCGTAGGATTCGCCCATATCACAATTGAGGTCGATGTTAGTCATGAGCAGCTGTGGTGTGAGGTCGCCCAGTCCCGCACTTGGCATCAAAGTGGATCATGCAGTCGTTCCGAAACCGTGTTGGCAATACGGGCCAGGGCCTGTTCGCGTTCAAGATAACGTTTCTGCGCTGCGCCGAGTGAAACTTGCGTAAAACGCAAAGAGTCGCCGGGCTTGTGCTGGGCCAGCCGCGGCAGGTCGGTTGCAATTACGTGCGCGATGCGTGGGTAGCCGCCGGTCGTCGGTGCCTCGGCCATCAGCACGATCGGCGCGCCGTTCGGCGGCAGCTGGATCGTGCCGGGAACGATGCCCGCGGATACCAGTTCGAGCGGTTTGCGCAGGCGCAGTGGCGTGCCTTCCAGCCGATATCCGACGCGATTGGAATCCGCGCTGATGCGAAACGCCGTGTTGAACAAGGCTGCGTGTGCGCCATCGTCGAGGTCGGAAAAATGCGTGCCGGGAGTGAGCGCGAGCGGTTGCGCGCAGTCATGATCGAACCACGGCGCCGGGTCCAGCGACCATTTCGCTGCAACGAACGCGCTGCTTGCCGGAACCGGGAAAGCCGTCGGGGTCGCCGGCAGGATGTCCCCGGCCACCAGCGGGCGCCCACCGACGCGAGTGTTCACATCGACACTGCGACTGCCGAGCACCATCGGCACGTCAATGCCGCCGGCGACGGCGAGGTAGCAGCGCGCGCCGCTGCGGATATTGCCGACTGCCAGCTCGGCGCCCGCGCGCATCCATACGGGTCGCCACGTCGGCACCGGCAGCGCGTCACAGCGCGCGTCGATATCGGCGCCCGTAATGGCGATCAGGCTGTCGTCGCGAAACCGCAAGCGCGGGCCGCGCAGCGTGATTTCCAGTGCTGCCGCATTGTCCACATTGCCAACAAGTATATTCGCGAGCCGCAGCGCGACGCCGTCCATGGCGCCGCCGGCTCCGACACCGATCGCGGCATGGCCGAGCCGGCCGCCATCCTGCACCGTCGTCAGCAGGCCAGGCGCGAGTATCTCGATGCTCATCGCGACAACTGCTCGAACTCGCCGGCGTCGATCGCCCTGAAGCGTACGCGCTGTCCCGGCGTGAGCAGAGCGGGTGGCTCGCGCGCGGCATCGAACAAGCCGAGCGGGGTGCGGCCGATGATCTGCCAACCGCCGGGCAGCTCGCGCGGATAAATCCCGGTTTGCGCGCCGCCGATGGCGACCGATCCCGCCGGCACGCGCGTGCGCGGATGCGCGCGACGCGGCGTGTGCAACGCGGAATCCAGTCCGAGCAGGTAAGGAAAACCCGGCGCGAACCCGAGCATTGCGACGCGATACTCGGCGGCGCCATGACGCGCCATGACTTCGTCTTCCGGCAGGCCGGAAAGCCTGGCGACCTCGGCCAGGTCGGGACCGTATTCGGCGCCGTAGCAAACCGGAAGCTCGACGGGTGGTAGGGTAATGCCCGTGGTGCCACCTGGCGCCTTGGTCGCAATTTCAGCGACGCGGGCGGCAATGCCGTCGTACGGCGCCTGCGCGTCTCGCGAGTTCGTCCAAGCCGCGGGATCGTAGCGCAGGCACACGCTGGCGTACGAGGGCGCGACGTTGGACACCCCTGGCAGTGCCGCCGCGCGTAGCGCTTCTGCGATGGCCAGCGCGCGTGCATTGAGGTCGCTGTCGATGCGCTCGCCAAGTCGGATCAGCAGCGCAGTGTCGCCCAGCGGTTCGATGGTCATTGTGTAACTTGGATGCGCAATGCGGCGCGCAAGCCGGACAGGCGCACCTGCAGTGCGCTGGCAGCGTAGCTGACGCGCTCGCCGACACCCCATACCGGCCGCGGCCAGGCGGCATCGTGCACGGTGCGCGCGATCACGTGCACGTGCAGCTGCGCGACCACGTTGCCGAGCGTGGCGATGTTGAGCTTGTCGGGCTTGTCCATGTTGCGCAGCGTTTGTGCGCAGCGGCCGATCTCGCGCAGTAACACGTGCTGCTCCTCGACGGCCAGGTCGATCAGGTCGCGCATGGCAGCGCGCCGCGGCACGAGGATCAGCCATGGAAAGCGCGCATCGTTCATCAGCAACACGCGCGACAGTTCCAGGTCGCCGACCGGATAGGTATCAGCGAGCAGACGCAGGTCGACGCTGAAGTCGCTCATGCGAGGTTGCGTCGGAAAAACGCCAACGTGCGTTCGAGCGCGAGTTTTGCGCTCGGCGCATCGTAGTGTTTGCCGTCCACATCGCGGTTGAATGCATGCTCCGCGGGATAAGTATAAATTTCCATTTCCGGATAAGCGTCCCGGTGACGCTGCACAGCCTCGGCTGGAATGCTCGTATCGCGCTCGCCGAAATGGAATTGCACGGGCGCCTTCGGCTTCTCGTCGAGAAAGCCGACATTGCGCGCGCCGTAGTAGCTCACGGCCGGCAGGCCGAGCCGCGTCGCGGCCAGCAACGCGATCGTTCCGCCCCAGCAGTAGCCGACGACGCCGATTTTGCCAGCCGAGGCAATCGACTGCGCCGCGCTCGCCACGTCCTCCACAGCGCGGTCGATTCCGACTTCGCCTGCGAGTGCGCGTCCGCGCGCGAAGGCGTCGGTGCCGTAGTCGAGTTCCACGTCGGTTTCGAGATGATCGAAAATGGCCGGCGCGATGGCAGTGTAGCCGAGAGACGCAAAACGATCCGTTACTTCGCGGATGTGCGGATTGACGCCGAAAATCTCCTGCATGACGACGAGCCCGCCCGTGGGCTTGCCGGCCGGTTTGGCGAGATACGCGCCGATACAGTGCATGCCGGCCGTATTGAGCCGGATATGTTCACCCATGGCGGGCCTCACGCGACATAGTTCATCACGCGATTGCGCCCGTTTGCCTTGGCCATATAGACCGCTTTATCGGCTGCCTCGATCAGCGCTTCCAGGCGCGCTGGTTTCGGCAGCTGCGAAAGCATGGCCACGCCGATGCTGACTGTCGCGATCGCTTTCAGTTCCGGCGCTATCGTGGCCAGTGTCTCCGCCACGTGGATGCGCAAACCTTCGGCCAAGGCACGCACTCCGGCCACGTCACGGCCGGCCGCGGCGGCAATGAACTCCTCGCCGCCGTAGCGGCCGAGCAGGTCGCCCGGTTCCAGCCATTGGCGCAGGGTCTGCACGCCGGCGACAAGGACGCGATCGCCGAACAGGTGGCCGCGTGCATCGTTGATCTGCTTGAAGTGGTCGAAATCGATCAGCAGCAGCGCGAATTCCTGTCCACTGCGTGCGCTATCGAGCAGACGCGCATCGAGCTGGCGCATCAAGTGTCCGCGATTGAACACGCCGGTGAGGGGGTCGGTGATCGCGGCCTGGTAGAGCTCCTTCGTCTGGGTTTCCAGGCGTTGGTTCGCGTCGCTGAGGGCCACGCGCTGTGCTTCGATTTCGGCATTGCGCACGCCGAGTGCGCGATTGAGGCGGCGTGCGCCGAAAAAGCGCCATGCGAGCATACCGAGCAGCGAGCACAGGGCGATCACGACGGCGATGCCGTAACGCCGCTGCAGTTGCTGCTGATCCAGGCGCACCGCCTGCAGCTGGTTGTCCTTGGTGACGAGCGCAAGCTGCTGGTCGGAAGCGGCCTTGGCGTATTGACTTTCGAGCATGGACAAACGCCGGTTCGCGCGCGTGCCGAGCAGTTCTTCGCCCAATGCGGCGCGCCGGTGCGCGTAGTCGAGCGCGGCCGCTGGCTGCCCTTCCATCGTGGCGAGGCGTTCGCCCAGGGCATAGGCCTGGGCCAGCACAGGTTTGTACTGGCTGGCCTTGACGCTCGTGAAGGTTTCGTCGAGCAGCTTGCGCGCCAGCTGGCGCTCGCCGCTGTCGAGCGCCGCTTCGCTGAGCGCCACGAGGCTGCGTGCGACGATTTCCTGCTGATCCAGCTTGCGTCCGAGATCGAGTGCGTCGCGCAGGCGCGCGCTGGCTTCGTGCAGGCGCCCAAGGCCGACCAGTGCGCGGCCGCTGTCGAGCAAGTCGAAGCCGGTCGACGGTCGGTTGCCGACGATGCGCGCCACGGCGAGTGCTTCGTCGGCGGCGGCAAGCGCGGGCGCGAATTCGCCGGCGTCGACCAGATAGCTGGCATAGGTGCCGAGCGTGGACGAATAGTTGGAGTAGTCGCCGTGGAGCGTGGCGACTTCGATCGCGCGCATGAAGTACTTGCGCGTCGCCGCGTCGTCGCCGAGGTCGCGATAGATCAGCGCGAGGTTGCGCAGCGTCAGCTCCAGGTTCTCGTCGATACGCTCGCGGATCGCCAGCGACTGGAGTTGCAGGTCGAGCGCGTGGGCGAAGTCGCCGCGGTCACGCGCGATCGTGCCGAGATTCGACAGCGCCCGCGCGACGCCGCGCTCGTCGCCGAGTGCGGTTTGCAGTTCGAGCGAACGCTGCTCGTGCGCCACGCCGCTGTCGAGCTGTCCATGGCGGCGGGCGACGACGCCGAGGAATTCCTCGGCGCTGCCTTGCGCCGACGGCAGGCTCGCGCTCTCGGCCAGCTGTGCCAGTTCGTTGGCCAGGCGCTCGGTGCGCGCGTAGTCGCCGATCAGCAATGCCAGTTCGCAACGCAAGGTTACCGCTTCCGCAGCGCCTACCGCGTCGGCGCGCGCGAGCGCAAGTTCCTGCGCCCGCGACCAGTGCCGGTCAGCCAGATCGAATGCGCCAAGTGCGCGGAATACGATGCCGAGCCCGCTCTGGATCGCGGTTTCTCCGCTCGCGCCAGTTAGCGTACGAAAAACCGGCGCAAATGGCGTCACGGCGCGCTCTATGCCGGTGGCCAGGTACTGCGCCGTTAATGCTGCTTGCGCGCGTGGATACTCCGGATCGGCATGTGCGAAGGCGGCGGACAGCAGTGCCCCGGACCAGCAGACATTGGCCCAGCGCGCACCCCACTTCGACCTCGCCCGACCCATTTCGCGAACGCCCCCGGAGAAAGTTCACCCGGACCGGCCGGGATGAACAGCGTGCAGTGTAAAATATCCTTGTTCCGTCAAGCAAAAAACCGCATGTCCAAAGCCAATCCCAAGGTCGGTTTCGTCAGCCTCGGCTGCCCCAAGGCGCTGGTCGATTCCGAACGCATCCTCACCCAGCTGCGCGTGGAGGGCTACCAGATCGTGCCGAGTTACGCCGCGGCCGATGTCGTCGTCGTCAACACTTGCGGTTTCATCGAATCGGCGGTGCAGGAATCGCTCGACGCGATCGGCGAGGCGCTGGCCGAGAACGGCAAGGTCATCGTCACGGGTTGCCTGGGAAAGCGCGCGGACGTGATACGCGAAGCGCATCCGGATGTGCTCGCGATCAGCGGGCCGCAGGACTATGCGAGTGTGATGACGGCCGTGCACAAGCAACTGCCGCCCAAGCACGATCCGTTCGTCGACATCGTGCCGCCGCAAGGGATCAAGCTCACGCCGAAACACTACGCCTACCTGAAGATTTCCGAAGGCTGCAATCACCGCTGCACTTTTTGCATCATTCCATCGATGCGCGGCGATCTGGTGTCGCGTCCGGTCGACGAAGTGCTGATCGAAGCGGAAAAACTCGTCAAATCGGGCGTGCGCGAACTGCTCGTGATCTCGCAGGACACCAGCGCCTACGGTGTGGACGTGAAATACGCGGCGCGCGAATGGCGTGGCGCGAAGTACCGTACGCGCATGACCGAGCTGTGCGAGGGGCTTGCGCAGCTCGGCGCCTGGGTGCGGCTGCACTATGTGTATCCTTATCCACATGTGGATGAAGTGATTCCGCTGATGGCGGATGGGAAACTGTTGCCGTATCTGGACATCCCGTTCCAGCATGCGAGCCCGCGCATTCTCAAGCTCATGAAACGCCCGGGGTCGAGCAGCAAGGTGCTCGAACGCGTCCAGGCTTGGCGCAAGGTTTGCCCGGAACTGACGATCCGCAGCACGTTCATTGTTGGCTTCCCCGGCGAGACCGCGGCCGAGTTCGAAGAACTGCTGGCATTCCTGCACGAAGCGCAACTCGACCGCGTCGGCGCGTTCGCGTATTCGCCGGTGGAAGGCGCCAAGGCGAACGAGTTG
>Ga0163163_10002011_pt1 | contig 17173 bp, 18 predicted proteins | sample S65metaG_FD_119766 | JGI IMG/M metagenome (GOLD analysis project Ga0163163, IMG submission 119766) | Switchgrass rhizosphere microbial communities from Kellogg Biological Station, Michigan, USA - S6-5 metaG | ecosystem: Host-associated > Plants > Roots > Rhizosphere > Soil | place: USA... | reverse complement strand
GCCTCCAGTAAAATTAGGATTAAAGAAAATGGTCTCGCGCACGCTTCTGAAATTTTGATGGAGGTAAAAAAGAAAAAACTAAGATGGAAGGAGATGCCTGTAAGCATTCAATACAACCCTTACTCAAGAAAAAAAGGAACCAGCAATATCAGCGGCATTAAGATATTTCTTCACCTGACGCTTCACAAAATATTTGAATAATGACCACAGTTCAAATTCTACTTCTCGTTTGCCTTTTCCTGATCATCCTTTATATCTACCTGCGCCTTCGAAGCTCAGTGGTGGATGCCATCGTCTTTATTTTGCTTGCATTGTTGGGTGCGGGACTGGTGCTTTTCCCTAACTACACAACTGTCGTCGCGAACAAAATCGGCATCGGCAGGGGTGTGGATATGATCATCTATTTCAGTATTCTCTTCCTTGGATTTGTCTGTTTGAAACTTTACGCAAGAATCAGGCGACTTGAGCAAACGCTTACCACCATTATCAGGGAGTCTGCAATGTTGAACGCGAGAGATTTGGAGGATGGGATAACGGAAGACAGTGGACAGTAAAAGGCTAGGTTTTTGGTTTCGTCTTTGATTTCGTCGGCTTGGGATCCGGCTTTGTATTCAATTTATCTTCTCCAAGCGGCGCCGCAACGGGCGCTTCACCATCGCGGAGCTTGTATGTGAAAACCTTTTCAATGTGAACCCAGCGACCATCCTTCCACTTAAATCCTTCATAATCGCCGTCGGGTATATAGGTATACTTCTTCTGCGGCTCGTTGTTTTCAGGTATCAGGTGATCAAAAATGATCATGTCCAATTCATCGTCAAACTGAATGCGAGCGTTTCCTTCTTTTTTGTATTCCAGCATGAAGCGATTCTGTGTTGGCCGGCGCGTGGTATCTTCTGCGAAGCTGAAAATGGGTGCACCAAAAATGGGGCGACCGCTCCCATCGAAGGTTAAAACATCAATAATTTTTCGTGTGCTCCTGATATTGTGCTCATCATACCCAAAGAGCGTGTAGTATTTTTTATTGCCCGATTTTTTGAGGACAATATTATAGTAGATAGCGCCAACCCAGGCCTCGTTGTTGGTGATCGTGTCCATCCAATTCTCGGTAAACCTGGTATTGTCCAACAAGGGAAAAAGCTTCAGCGTGCCATCGGCTGTTTTCATCTGAATGGCGCCATGCCGGCGAAAAGTATTCTCGTCCCGCAATACCTGCCAGGTGAAAATGCGAAAGCTGGTATCAGGGGCGTACACCCGTGAAATTGTCATCAACGAGTCAAAGGGATAGTAAAATGAGTTGTTAACTTTCAGGGCCCTCACCAACATCCGGGTAAACTGGCTGTCGGCATGAAATCGGTCAGCCGCTTCCCTGCCATTTACGATTTGAAATGCAAAAGTTTTAAGCGAGTCTTCCTTCGACTGGAGCTGATTATAGTCTGATTTGCCGATTTGTTGTGAGAAAACCGGTAAGGAAAAACTCAGTAAGCTGATGAATATGAACAGGAAAAAATTTCTCATCCGGATATGGGTAGTCTTATAACAAAGATGATACAAAATTATTGTGCCTGTGCCTTTTTTTGCAAAGCTTTAGCAAGCTCCAACAGATTCGGGTAGACCGCATCAATTAAGGGGTTGGGCATTTCGGGATTTCCCCGCGTTGTGGGTAAATAGATCGTGAACAGGCCCAATTTTTTTCCAAATTCCATATCACTCATCGTATTCCCAACCATGAACGATTTTCTAAAATCGATACCAGGAAAATCAATGGCCGCCTGCAGGCCCATCCCAGCATTCGGTTTCCTGTTGGGACTCTCATCGTCCAAATCAATACAATAATATACTTTGTCTAACCGGCCACCTGAAGCATGAATTTCATTTGTCATTCCCTCGTGTATATCCGTCAGGTCCTCCTCCAGCATCCAGCCTTTTCCAACACCTTTTTGGTTGGTCACTACAACAATGTGCTTGAACAGCTGGTTAAAAATCCTCATCGCTTCAGTGACGCCGTCATAGAAGCGAAACTCAGCCCAGTTCCGGATATAATCGGCGTCCTTTTCGTGATTGATCACGCCGTCTCTATCGAGGAACAAACTCCAGCTTGGATCGAATTCAGGCAAATTCATGTTTGAAAATTCAAAATTCAAAATTAAAAATTAAAAAGTTTTGCTAGTCGGCTGCTTTTGACTTTTGATTTTTTACTTTTTAATTTTCAACCTGTATTACCTCCGGCAGCTCCACCTGGGCTCTTTGGTAGTCAGCAGGAATGCCAATATCAATAAAATATTCATCCTGTCGGTATCCAAAAAATCTTCTTTTTCCCACCAGCGCCTCCATATAATCCTTTTCAAATGAAAAACGCTCAGGCAAGTCTTCATCCAGGAATTTCTTTCTGTTTAATGCATAAACACCGCCGTTGATCAGTCCTTCTTTGCGGTACTGTTTCTCACTGAATTCGGCTATCGAATAGTCCTTGTTTAAGAAAACAGCTCCATACCTGTCAAAGGACTTCATTGGTTTCAGCGCAAGGGTGCAATGAGCACCACACATGTCGTGAAATGAAACCATCTTTTGAATCCCTGCTTTGAAAATGGTATCCCCATTTACAACAACCACCGTTCCGCTTTGCGCAGATTTGCACGCCAGCTTAATTGCACCACCAGTGCCCAGGGGCTCCTCTTCAACAGCAAGTATTACATCCAGGGATGAATATTGTGCTTCCAGCCAGGCCTCGATCATATCATGTTTGTAGCCGAGTGAAAAAACAAATCGGGTTATGCCTTCCTGTTTCAGATATTCAATTACATAAGCCAGGAAGGGGATGCTGTTGATGGGTGCCATGCATTTGGGAATATCAGAAATGGTATCCCTTAGTCTTGTACCCAAACCTCCCGCGAGAATGATGGCTTCTTTGCTCAAATGTTCTGGAATTTGGAAGCGCTTACATGACTCCCTTGCTGTTGAAATACTTTTCTTCCACCAGCTGACAAATAATATGTCCAAGCAGAATATGCGACTCCTGGATTCTTGGCGTGTCGGTTGAAGGTACGTTGATCAGGTAATCAACCATTCCTTTCATCTTACCACCTGTTGCGCCGGTGAAGGCAACGGTGATCATGCCATTTTCTTTCGCCTGTTCGAATGCGAGAATGATATTCTTTGAATTACCGGAGGTGGAAAGGCCAACCAAAACATCTCCTTTTCTACCAATGCCCTTGATCATTCGGGAATACACAACATCATAACTGTAATCGTTTGCAACAGCGGTCAGATATGAAGTGTTCACATGGAGTGCCTCAGAGGGGAGCGCATCACGATCAGTATAGAATCGTCCACTGAACTCAGCAGCCAGGTGTTGCGCATCAGCGGCACTTCCGCCATTCCCGCAAAAAAGTACTTTGTTGCCGGTCTTAAACGCTTTCACAATTGCGCTTGTCACTTCTTCAACTGTTTCTGTGAGCTTTTCATCTTTTAACACTGCCTGCTTCACCGTTATGGAAGCCTGGATGATATCTTTGATTTTATCCTTCATTTTACTACACTGACCAGGTGGTCAAGCCATTTTTGGTAAACGAATAGTTTTTGACTTCGCCGCCAAAATTACTTAATGTATCGATAACCCTGTATCGTGAAGTGCCGGGGCAATAAAAGATCATGAAACCACCACCACCGGCGCCGCTTATTTTACCACCGGTTGCACCAGCTTTTTTTGCAGCTGCATAGATCTCTTCGATCAGAGAATTGGAAATATTTGCCGCCATCTTCCGTTTCTGGGAAAAACCAAAATCAAGAATTTCTCCGATCTCGTCCAGCCTGCCCTTCAGCAATGCTTCTTTCATCATCCTGCTTTGTTCCTTCAACTGGTGCATGGCTTCAATAGAACCCGAATTCCGGTCATTCACATTCTTTTGCTGCTCCCTGATGATCGCCGCGGATTCCCTGCTGGTAGCAGTGAAAAAAAGAACGAGATTGTTTTCAAGCTCTGAAAGCGTCTCGGGTTTGATTCGCAGTGGATTCACTATTACTTTATCGTTATCATAAAATTCCATGTAATTGACACCACCAAAGGTTGCTGCGTATTGATCCTGTTTGCCACCAGCCAAAGCCAGGTCTTTTCTCTCGATTTCATAAGCATAATGCGCGATATCATACTCTCCCAGTGGAAGTTTGAGCATTTCTGCAAATGCGCCTACCACGGCTACCACCAGGGTAGAAGAAGTACCCAGGCCTGATCCAGCAGGCGCGTCAACGAAAGTGCTAAGCCGGAATCCGCCTTTAATGAGTCCATAATCTTTTTGAACACGATTGTAAACACCCTTGAGCAAATCCAGCTTGCCTGTTATACTCAGCAGGTCGGTGCGCTCCAGTTGCTCTTCCTCACGCCTGTCCTTTGATTCAAGTATGATTTTATTTTCATCTAGTAATTCAATATGTGCATGAGCGAAAAGTGAAATGGTGGCGTTCAAAATGGCACCACCAAATTCGTCGCTATACGGACTCACGTCAGTACCACCACCGGCCAGGCCGATTCGCAGGGGAGCTTTGCTTCTAAAAACCATGTTTTAAATTCAAAATTCAAAGGCTTGCCTGCCGAAGCTTTAGCGGAGGCAGGTCAAAATTCAAAAGTATTACAAGTTAGGTTATCTCTTTGCTTTTGAATTCCTGCCTGCCGGCAGGCAGGTCGACTTTTTACTTTTTACTTATTTCTAATATCGCTTGCATCATCGCATTCCAACTATACTTCACTTTTTCTTCCTTCAATCCGTTTTCAAAGTGTGATTCTCCCAATTCGTAAAAGCGTTTAATCGAAGCGGCTATTGAAGCGGGATCTGGCTCAGCAACAAGCCCGACCTTTCCATCGGGAACCAGTGAAGGCAAACCGCCTACATTGGTTACGATCATGGGCTTTTCGAAATGATAGGCGAGGGGTGTCACCCCGCTTTGCGTGGCAGATCGGTAAGGTTGTACGACGCAATCTGCTGCGCAGAGATAATATTTCACTTCACTGTCGGAAATGAAATTGGTGCGAAGGATTAGCGCGTGCCTGATTTTTAATTTTTCGACCAGGTCTGTATATTTCTTTTCATCCTCATAAAATTCACCCGCAATCATGAGGCGGATTTCACGAACCCATTGTTCCTTGTCATCAGCAAGAATTTTCATCGCTTCAAGCAAAATATCAAGGCCCTTGTAATGCCTGATAAAGCCAAAAAAAAGAATGAGTTTGATATGTTGGTCGATATCCAGGTGCTGCCGGGCATCGCGCTTGCTTATCTTTTCTCCAAAATTGTCATAGAGTGGATGCGCCACAAATTTCGCCGGCTTCCCCGGTGAAAATCTATTTAAGTCGGCCAACACTTTTTCGCTCATCGTGATGAATGCGTCAGGTGCGGCCAGAAAATAATTCGTCAACATCAGATCGCCCGGACGCTTCTCATGGGGAATCACGTTATCAGCGATGCATACGACGCGCGTCTTTCCATTTTTCTTTGCAATGCGCAAAATCTTTCCCAGGCAGGCTCCCATAAATGGCAGCCAATAACGAACGACGATAATTTCAGGTGCCAGGGCCTTCAATTCTTTTCCCACCCGAATCCAGTTGAGCGGATTGATGGAATTAATTTTTACACGAATGTCAAGGTCGGTTGGTGCAGGTTCCGAAGAATATTGAGTGGTACCGGGGAAAAGAAACGAAGGGTATTGAAGTGAAAAAGTGTAAATGGTGGTTTGAAATCCCGCATTCATGAATTCACGCGCCAGTCGCTCGTCGTACGATGCCAGTCCGCCTCGTAAGGGATGTGCGGGGCCTATAATGACGATTTTTTGAGGATTGGACATGAAGGCGCTTGCTTGAAATTATTACTGGTCGATTCCAACTTTCTTTTCAACCAGGTATGCATTTCTGCCTGGCGCATTTCTGCTGATCAATTCGCCCGTGAAGCCGGCCAGAAAAAGTTGCGATCCGATGATCATGAAGGTTAATGCAAGGTAAAATGCCGGTCTGTTTGTTAATGGAAATTCCCAGTTGATGATTTTGGAAATGATCAGGTAGGCGCTAATCAGCGATCCGATTAGAAAAGCAACGGTGCCCCATTTGCCGAAAAAATGCATGGGTCTTTTCCCAAACTTGCCTACGAACATGATGGATGCGAGATCCAGCGGGCCGTTAATGAAACGGTCCCACCCAAACTTTGAAACGCCATATTGCCTGGGGCGGTGCTCAACCACTTTTTCACCGATCCTATTGTAACCTGCCCATTTTGCCAGCACCGGTATATAGCGATGCATCTCGCCATAAATTTCGATGCTCTTTACAACTTTGTTTCGATAGGCTTTGAGTCCACAGTTGAAATCATGAAGCCGAATGCCGGACATTCTGCGCGTCGTCCAATTGTAAAATTTGGACGGCAGGTTTTTAGTAAGTGTGTTGTCGTAACGCTTTTTTTTCCAGCCGCTCACCAGGTCAAAGCCATCATGAACGATCATCTGGCGAAGTGCTGGTATTTCGTCCGGACTATCCTGGAGATCGGCATCCATCGTTATCACCACGTCGCCTTTTGCTGCGCTGAAGCCGACCTGCAGCCCGGCACTCTTACCATAATTGCGCTGAAATTTGATGGCTTTCACATTCGGGTTTTGCGCCCGAAGCTTTTCAATGACCTTCCAGGATTCATCCTTGCTGCCATCATCCACAAATATGATTTCGTAGCTGAAATTATTATCCTTCATAACCTGCTCAATCCAGGCCTCCAATTCGGGCAAAGATTCCGCTTCGTTGTATAAGGGTATGACCAGGCTGATATCCATTCAAAAGATTTCTTTAGGAACCTGCTCCGGGAAATTCCGGCTTCTTTTTCTTCACGATTGCTGCAACAATGAGTGCTACGATAAACCAGAATATGCACACAAATGCAAAACCTTTGAGCGTGTTAGCAAGCGAATATTGATTGTCATTCGCCATTTTTTGAATTGCCTTGTCAATCTGGTCCTGGGGCGCACCAAATTTTCTCATCATTGATTCACTCTTTTCCATCATTAGCTGCTGCAGCCTTTCCCTGAAAGGAACGTCAATGAAATTAAACACGACATAGTTGCACACGCTTGAAACAAGGGCCATGATCACGGCAACACCAAACGCAATTTTAAGCGCTTCTGAAAAAGTCAGGAAGCCTTCCTGTTGCTTTTTCTGAGCACGGCATGCAAGCACCATCATCGTAATTGGAATAACGATCAGGCCCCAGGCGAGCGGATTGACAAATGCAGAGGCGCCGGCAAAATAGAGCAGCACAAAGCTCAGAACGGAGATCACACTACCCATCAGGCCATAGCTGACAATTACGTTTTGTTGTTTGGTTTCCATGTTTGATGATTTATGACAAGTTAATTATTCAAAAATAATTTCTCACCATTAATAATCCCCAGAACCGTTCCTTTCAATTCCTGTCCGATGAAGGGTGAATTTTTTGACTTTGAGCGGATATTCTTTTCCCCGAATGTGAAGGAATGGCCAGCTGAAAACAGCGTCAAGTCTGCCCTTTCACCCTCTTTCAGGATTGCGGCCGGGATCTTGAAGAGATCACGCGCGTTGATCGCGTTCATCTTAATCCAGGTATCTACCGGTATTCCACATGCGCTGATGACGCCGAAGCAGGATTCGAGGCCGATCATGCCGAATTTGGCATATTCAAATTCACAAGTCTTGCTGTCCCACTCGTGTGGCTGGTGATGCGTTGCAACACAATCCACCAACCCGGTCCTGACCGCCTCTCGAAGCGCATCACGGTCGGCCCGGGTGCGTAAAGGCGGATCCACTTTTAAATTCGTATCGTAGTCAGCGAGGTCCTCGTCGCAGTAAAACAGGTGATAAGGTGTAACTGAGCAACTGATCGCGATCCCACCTTCTTTGGCACGCTGAATATATTCAAGCGATTTCTGTGAGCTCACGCCGGTGAAATGAAGCTTTGAGTTTGTATATCTCGCCAGTTTGATATCCCGCGCAACCATGATTTCTTCCGACATGGCGGGTTTGCCTGGAAGACCGAGCCTTGTTGAAATCACGCCCTCGTTCATCAAACCATGTGCACCGATGCTTCGGTCATCAGGAATTTGAATAATAGTCCCGTCAAAACTTTTTACATATTGCAGCGCCTTCAGCAGAAGACCTGCACTTTGAATGGGGTTTAGTCCGTCAGAGAAGCCAAGCGCGCCACTTGCATGCATGTCGTACATCTCGGCGAGTTCTTTGCCTTCTGCATTTCGGGAAACTGCACCCAGCGGATGCAATTCCACGGGGAGCGAGAATCCTTTTCGAACCAGGTACTCCACTTGCGATTTGCTGTGAATCACTGGTTGTGTGTTTGGGATCAGCATCACATGCGTGAAGCCACCTGCCGCAGCAGCCTTAGTGCCCGTTTCCACGGTCTCTTTGAATTCGTAGCCAGGGTCACAAAAGTTGGCGAAAAGGTCAACCCATCCGGGTGAAACCTGCAATCCTTTGTGTTCAATTACCTGGTCTGCGGTCTCTGTGATTTGGTCGGCAATTTTGGAAAGAAAACCGTTTTGAATGAGAATATCTTTGACCTGACCGTTGTGGGGAGATTGAGGATCAGTGATCTGGACTTTCCTGAGTAAAACCTTCATGGTTAATCGTGACGCGAAGATAATGGATGTTTCGTGATTTTAGGAAATTGAAAATTGGACTTACTTTTAGCCCGCACAATGATTATCAACTGCTAATTCGACTGCGAATTTCAACATGAATTCAACGACTTCCTTCCTCAAAAGACTACAATACCTGTTCAATCGCCATATCCTTGGCCGGCAATACCTGACGGCCTATTCAGCGCCATACAAGACCCATTTTAAGTTCTCCATCAAGGACGGAATTGGCAAGGACATCTATTATAAATGGGGTGTGTATTCCGAAGATTTCATTACCCAATTCATCCTGAATCAGGTAGGCATCACCGATAGCGACCTGATTATTGATATCGGGGCAAATATCGGGTGGTATTCCCTGGTGTTATCGAGCGAGCACCATCCTAAAATACTCGCATTCGAACCAGATCCGGTGAATTTCTCGCTACTAAGTGAAAATATCAGGATGAATGGACGTCAGAACATTGAAGCCATTAACCGAGCTGTTGCAGACAAGGAAAGCGTAATGAAATTGTTTTTGTATAAGGATTATAACCAGGGAAGACATTCTTTAATAGAAGGGGAGAAGTCAAAAGGATACGTGGAAGTAAAGACTGTTGTTTTGGATGAATTCATTCGCCAGAAAGGGCTGGACAAGGTTCCGATCAAATTCCTGAAGATCGATATCGAAGGTTTTGAATACACCGCGCTACGCGGAGGTCGCGAAACGCTATTGCGAACCCAAAACGTTTTGTCGGAATTCTCGCCCGCAATCATGCGCAAAATCGACGAATCTCCTGAGGCATATGTTAATTACATGAGCGAGCTTGGATTCAAGGCTTATGAGCTGGACGAAAGCACGATCAGGAAAGCTGACTTTCAGCGAATGCTTTCGAATCCCAAAGACGTTAACGATATTCTCTGGAAAAGAGAATGATTTCTTTTTTTGGCAAAGCTTTTGAGATAGCTGCTAGCTAGCTGCAGCATATCAACGAGATTCTTATTGAAATTCCAATCGTCGAATAGTGGGCTTGGAGGGGTTGAACTAGCAAACCTTTAAACTATCTTTGTCGTATACCTGATCAGGAATTCTTCAACCGCTTACCGGAAATTTATTTTGAGAAACTGAATTGCTTGCGGCAATGTGGAGATAAGATTGCCTGCGGCAAAGTGGAGACAGGATTGCCTGCGGCGATCTTTGAAGTGGGGAGACTGAACAAAGAAGCCCCAGTGCGCTACGCGATTTTTTTTTGTCGGGCTTCGCCCGACGAAGCCCGCGAAAAATAAAAAGCCCGCCTTCTCCGCGAGGCGGATTCAGCGGGCGAAGTCGGGGAGACAAGATTCGAACTTGCGACCCCTTGCACCCCATACAAGTGCGCTACCGGGCTGCGCTACTCCCCGAACAAAACCCATGTCCTTGAAAGGATTAGGGGTGGCGAAGGTACGGCAAAAAATATTGCCACAAAATTCGACTTTAAGAAAGCATTTGCAAGATTGGTGTCATTCTTGCGTTAAAAAAACAAATTTGGACGGTGAAATACTTAACTACAGGATTAATCTGTTTCCTTGGCCTTCCTGTTTTTGCCCAAAGATTAAGCGCTGAACTGTTTGGAGGAATATCGAATTACCAGGGCGATTTGCAGGAAAGTCGTTTTACTTTTTCTCAATCAAATGCCTCATTTGGTGTAGGTCTCAGCTACCAATACACAAATCATTTGTCCTTTCGGGGCATGGCGACATTCGGGAAAATACAGGCAGATGATAAACTCAACCGCGACTCATCGCTCATCAAACGTAACCTGAATTTTCATTCGAATATTTATGACCTGAGCCTTACAGGTGTCTATGATTTTATCGATTTGTCTGAACATCGTTTTTCGCCGTATGTGCTTGCAGGTGTGGCTTTTTTCCATTTCAATCCTTATTCAACAGATGCGTCGGGCAATGAGGTAAACCTTCGGTCACTAACAACCGAAGGACAGAACCTTCCACAATATCCCGACCGGAAGATGTACTCGCTCAACCAGTTTTCAATTCCATTTGGAGGCGGCGTTCATTTTGCAGCCACTGATAAGATCACGCTTGGATTTGAGATCAGACTGCACAAGACGTTTACTGACTATCTCGACGATGTGAGTAAAACATACGTTGACCAGGCCACATTACTCTCCGTGCGCGGACAACAATCCGTCGACTTTGCCTTTAGAGGCGACGAATTGGAAAATCCCCTGCCTTACCCTCCTGATGGAACGGTAAGAGGTAGTCCGACCTTCAAGGACTGGTATTATTTCACCGGACTGACAGTAAATATCAAACTGCCAACAGGCAGTGGTGACGGAATCTTTTCGGGCGGTGGCAGGCATGGCAAAACTTCAAAATTGGGTTGCCCTACCAATGTGCATTAATTCTGCTTTAGCTTTGCTCCAAACAAAGCAGAATGGCATTTAGAAATCAACAGGAATTTATTGAAGCGCTGGAAAAGGCCGGGGAGTTGGTCCGTATCAGGACTTATGTGGATCCCAAATTAGAAATGGCCGAGATCACGGACCGGGTCAGCAAATCACCCGGCGGTGGCAAAGCCTTGTTGTTTGAAAATACCGGTTATGCGTTCCCGGTACTCATGAACGCCTATGGAAGCGAACGCCGTATGTGCATGGCCCTTGGCGTTCAGAATCTGAATGACACCGCAAAAGAAATCGAAGGGCTTTTTAAATTGCTTTCTGCACCAAAAGAATCGATTGCCGATAAACTTAAACTTCTTCCCAAATTAAATCAGTTTGCATCCTGGATGCCCAAGGTGAAAAAGGGCAGGGGCGAATGCCAGGAAATTGTCGATACCGAAAATCCCGATATCACACAATTGCCGGTTATCACCTGTTGGCCAAAAGACGGTGGCCCTTTCGTGACGCTTCCAATCATTCATACAAAAGATCCGGAAACTCTAACCCGGAATGTAGGCATGTACCGGATGCAGGTATTCGGTCCGCGCTTAACCGGAATGCACTGGCATAAGCATAAGGTTTCTGCAAAACATTTTAATGCTTACAAAAAGCTCAAAAAGCGCATGCCCGTTGCCGTGGCATTGGGCGGTGATCCCGTGTATGCCTACAGCGCAACGGCTCCACTACCAGAAAATGTAGATGAATACATGCTGGCGGGATTTCTTAGAAAGAAAAAAGTTGAATTGGTGAAATGCATCACGCAACCAGAAATTGAAGTACCCGCCGATTCCGATTTCGTCATTGAAGGGTTTGTAGACCCATCAGACAAAATGATTTGGGAGGGTCCTTTTGGCGACCATACAGGATATTATTCTTTGCCCGACTGGTATCCCAGGTTTCACGTTACAGCAATTACGCATAAGAAAAATCCCGTTTATCCGGCAACGATAGTTGGAATACCGCCGCAGGAGGATGCCTGGTTAGGCAAGGCCACCGAAAGAATATTTCTGGCTCCGATAAAAATGACGATGGTGCCTGAAATCATGGATATGGATATGCCGGTGGAGGGCGTTTTTCATAACCTGGTCATTGCACAGATCAATAAAGAATATGCAGGACAGGGTCAGAAAGTGATGTATGCGATGTGGGGAGCTGGCCAGATGATGTTTAATAAAATTTTAGTTATAGCAGATCAATACACTAAAATTCAAGATTATAACTCGCTTGCTAAGTACGTTTTTAAGAACCTCAATCCTTCAACCGATGTTTCTTTTAGCAGTGGCCCCATGGATGTGCTTGATCATAGTTGTTCGAAGCTGGGATTCGGTGGAAAGATGTGCATTGATGGTACCAGAAAATTTGACGAGGAAACATTGAGTGCAGGAGTTGTAGACATTAAAGCATTTTCTGATCTGTCGGTTTTGCAGGAAAAGTTCAAAGAGATTACATCCATTAATCAGCGGTTGGTGCGGGAAGGAATTCCTTGTTTGATTATTTCTGTTCGAAAGGATAGAAAAGAGCAGATCAAAAATCTGCACGAATTGATTTGCCGCACGCCGGCAATGGAAGGCATTAAAATGATTTTATATGTGGAGCACACGGTTGACGCGAACAATATACCCGTTGCGCTCTGGCGCTTCTGTAATAATCTTGACCCCAAGCGCGATCACCATTTATTTCAGGGGAAATCTCAGCAAAATCAAGGGTTGGAATGGTCTTGCCTGGGCCTGGATGGCACCCGAAAAACGAAGGAATTTGACGATTTTGAGAGGGACTGGCCGAATATTATTGTAGCCGATGAAGCCACTATCAGATCAGTGGATGAAAAATGGGATCAACTTGGACTGGGGGTCTTTATTTCTTCGCCCTCTTTGGCATATTCATCACAAATGTATGGAAATGAAGCTGTTGTGTCGTAAAAAACAAAGAGGCTGATAGAAATCAGCCCCCTTTAGTTTCAACCCTAAACCCTTGAGAAAGATGCCTAATTTACTTCTAAGATTATGCCAAACTAGCTTTTTGGGGATAAAAACAACCAAAAAGCGGGGTTACCGGGATCTTGATTATTTTAGATTCTTTCGAAAGCGCTGAAGAAAAAGTCGCCCTCAATTTTTGCATTTTCATCGCTGTCGCTGCCGTGAATGGCATTCTCACCAACCGACTGCGCATACAGCTTACGGATAGTACCGGCTTCTGCTTTGGCAGGGTCGGTTGCGCCGATCAGCTTTCTGAAATCTTCTACTGCGTTGTCTTTTTCGAGTATCGCCGCGATGATCGGTCCGCTACTCATAAACTCCACGAGTTCGCCAAAGAATGGCCTGGCCTTGTGGATTGCATAGAATTCGCCTGCTTTTTCCGAACTCAGCTTTGTGAGCTTGAGTGCTACAATTTTAAAACCTGCCTTGATCACCTGATCCAAAATAACGCCGCTATATCCATTCGAAAACGCGTCAGGTTTGATCATGGTAAATGTTCTGTTTCGCATATTCCTGTTTTTTGGATGGCAAAGGTAAGGGGATTACTAGATACTAGATACTGGATGCTGGATACTTGATAGTTTGGGTTAGGGTGCTATCAAGTATCCAAATTTATTTGACCATCTCCCTATAATACTTGAATTTTGCGCCTCATTAATGAGGCCGATTCGTGATATATATCCGTTGCTGGAAGCGCCGCGTAAAGTTGTGATCACCACGCACCAAAAGCCCGATCCCGATGCAATGGGGTCTTCGCTGGCACTTTCAAATTTTCTGAAACAATTAGGACATTCCGTAACCGTCATCTCGCCAACAAACTGGGCAGATTTTCTGAAATGGATGCCTGGCTGTAAGGAGGTGATCGACTATGAATACAACCGTGAAAAAGCCGAAGCTGCCATTGATAAGGCGGAGTGGATTTTTTGCCTGGATTTTAATGCCATGCATCGTGCCAAACACATGGCCAGAAAACTGGAGCAGGTTAATTGCGTTCGCATCCTTATAGATCATCACCAGGAGCCGCAGGTTGAATGTTTTGAATTTGGCGTAAGCAATACAGCAAAGAGTTCCACCTGCGAATTGGTTTATGACCTGATTGTAGAATCGGGCAATGGCGGAAGAATCAACCTTGAGATCGCGCAATGCCTGTACGCGGGAATTATTGGAGATACAGGTTCATTTCGTTTTCCTTCTGCTTCCCAGGCTGTGCATCTGATGGTTGCCGATCTGAAGAGTCGCGGCCTGAATCACACCCAGGTTCACGAAGAGATCTACGATAATTTTCTTGAGAACCGCATGCGTTTCCTCGGACATGTTTTGCTTCATCGCATGGAGATCATGTACGAATACAATGCGGCGCTTATCGCAATTCCAAAATCAGACCTGATCAGGTTTGACATAAAAACGGGTGATACCGAGGGACTGGTTAACTATCCGCTCAGTATTAAAGGCATGAAAATGGTGGGTCTGATTATTGACAGGGATGAAGAACGAAAATGGAGTTTCCGTAGCAAAGGGAATTTCGACGTAAATACGTTTGCGCGAAAGCATTTTGAAGGCGGAGGCCATTTCAATGCCGCGGGCGGCAGAAGCAGTGAATCACTGGAACAAAACGTGCATCGCTTTCGCGAGGTGCTAAAAAGTTACAGTACACAATTACAGTAAATCAGCGTTCAAATTATAAAATCAAATAAATGAAAAAAGCAAATTGGTTACCATTCCTACTCTCATTGATTGTGTTGGCTTCCTGCACAGGAACCGGTATGAAGAAGACGAAGAGTGGCTTGGAATACAAAATTTTCGAAAATGGTACCGGCGCTAAAGCAAAAAAGGGCGAGTTTCTGAAATTCAATTATAAGATCACTGTTCGTGACTCTGTGCTCACCAGTTCATACGACGCAATTCCAGGTTATGATGTGGTTGATAGCGTGGGACGTCCATACGATATTTCAGAAGTCATGAAATTTTTGAGGGTGGGAGACAGCGTGGTTGCTTACCAATCTTTCGACTCAATCGTAAAAATGTCTATGTCTCCACCTCCTGCATTCCTGCACAAGGGCGACAAGATCAAAACAACGCTCAAAGTGTTGGCCATCCTTCCTTCCGACAGACAGCTGGCGATCGAAGATTACAACAAAGAGCTTGATAAATTCAAAATGAAAGAAGTAGCTGAAATCCAGAAATACCTCTCATCAAAGAATATCCAGGCCACACAAACCCGCAGCGGTGCGTTTGTAGAAGTAACCAATAAAGGAACAGGTGCAGCTTGCGATTCAGGAAAACAAGTAGCTATCAAATACAATGGCTACACGTTCGATGGCAAATACTTCGATTCCAATATTGACAGCAGCAGGCAAACCCAGCGGCATCCGATGGATCCGTTCAAATTCATCAGTGGTAGGGAAGGAGCAGTAGCAGGTTTGCTGGAAGGTATCCAGTCATTCAACAACGGTGGTAAGGGTAGAGTTTTTGTTCCTTCCATGTTGGGCTATGGACCTCGTAGTCTGGGCAAGGATGTACCTCCTTATTCTAATCTTATTTTCGATGTTGAAGTAGTGGATGTATCAGACGCACCCGCTCCCCAGATTCAGCCGAATATTTTCCAACAGGCTCCAAGAAGAGATAGCACTTCAACTGCAAAACCGAAGAAAGCAAAATAACTTTTGTCGGATGCCCTCCTTCGCTAATGCTTCGGCGGGCGAAGGAGGGATTTTTTATACCCTGTAGGCAGTAAAAAGTTTGACCGCCTCTACTGCAGCCTTTACGTCGTGTACGCGTAAAATTTGTGCGCCATTCAACAGTGCCATGGTATGCAGCACCGTGCTCCCGTTGAGTGCATCTTCGGCGGAAACACCTAACGTTTTGTAGACAGTAGATTTTCGCGAAAGCCCCACCATCAACGGGACTTGCAACATGTTAAAGGCTTTGAGTCCCCTCAGCAATTGAAAGTTATGTCGAATCGTTTTTCCAAAGCCAAAGCCAGGGTCAACAACAATATCTGTGATGCCTTTTTCCCGACATGACTTTATTTTCAGAATAAAAAAATCAAGCACCTCGAGTACCACATCCCGGTAGTCTGGCGCTTCCTGCATGGAGTCCGGTCGACCCTGCATATGTGTACAGATATATGGCACTTTCACTCCTGCCACGGTATCCAACATGTTTGCATCCATGTTTCCACCGCTGATATCATTTACAATGGATGCTCCGGCCTGCACGGCCTCCTTTGCCACTTTTGCGTAATAAGTATCGATTGAAAGGATGGCATCCGGAAATTTTTGATGGCATGCTTCGACGGGAGCTATCACGCGTTGCAATTCTTCTTCTTCCGAAATTCTTGCACTGCCTGGTCTTGTACTTTGTCCGCCAATGTCAAGAATAGCCGCACCTTCGTTCAGCATTTTTTCCGCTTGTATAAGCAACTGATCAGTATCCTGGTACCTGCTTCCAGCGTAGAAGGAATCAGGCGTCAGGTTCAGAATTCCCATGACAACCGCAGGCTCGATGGGCAGTAATTTTCCCTTGCAGTTTAAACTATACATTGAAGGGTTTATACTATTTTTGAAGATTGTGAAGGGTTTTACCCTTCATTATAATTAATCTAAGTCTTGAAAACAGCATCGCGTTCCTTTGACCCAAGGATCAATTTCATGCAAAATACAACAAACACGCTTCGGCAATTTAACGATGCCATTGAAACTTGCAGGGAGATCTTTTTGAAAAAAAATCGCGATTATGGCAGTTCCTGGCGTGTGCTCAGAACCATTTCTGTTGTTGATCAGATTTTCATCAAGGCAAAACGGATAAGGACCGTTCAGGAAAAACGGGACCAGAAAATTGGAGACGCCATTTCATCAGAATTCAGGGGGATTGTTAACTATGCGATCATTGGCCTGATTCAGCTTCAGCTGGGCACGGACGAAGTGGAGGACTTACCAACTGAAAAAATTGAAATTCTTTACAATACGGAGGTTGAAAAGGCGCGATCGCTGATGAATGACTAGAATCATGATTATGGTGAGGCATGGCGCGACATGAGCCAGGAAAGTTTTACAGATCTCATTCTTTCAAAACTACTCCGCATCAAACAGATTCTCTCCAACGAAGGAAAAACGATCATCAGCG
>Ga0163163_10002010_pt1 | contig 17174 bp, 9 predicted proteins | sample S65metaG_FD_119766 | JGI IMG/M metagenome (GOLD analysis project Ga0163163, IMG submission 119766) | Switchgrass rhizosphere microbial communities from Kellogg Biological Station, Michigan, USA - S6-5 metaG | ecosystem: Host-associated > Plants > Roots > Rhizosphere > Soil | place: USA: Michigan... | reverse complement strand
CTGGAGGTCGTCCGGATGCAGCGGCTCGCCGTGGCGTTCGATATACGCCGGACTCGCGTAGACCTGCGTACGGAATACCGCGAGCTTGCGCGCCACCAAATTTGAATCCGGCAAGTTGCCGACGCGCAACGCGACGTCGATTTCTTTTTCAATCAAGTCAAGCGGCTCGTTGTTCAGCACCATCTCGACGCGCACCTCCGGATGGCGGGCATGAAATTCGCCGAGCAAAGGTGCGATCCAGGTCGTGCCCAGCGAATACGGCGCCGTGAAGCGCAGCCAGCCGCGCGGACCACTTTGCAACTGACCAACCGCGCTCTCGGCTTCGTCGAGTTCGCGCGCGATGCGCTGACTGTGTTCGTAATAGACGTTGCCAGCTTCAGTCAGGCCGAGCTTGCGCGTGGTGCGATGCAGGAGCTGTGCGCCGAGACGCGTTTCGAGTTCCTGCACTTTGCGGCTGACCGTCGTCTTCGGCAGGCGCAGCGCTTTGGCGGCGCTGATGAAGCTGCCCAGTTCGACGACCTTGACGAATACGAGCGTGTCGTTCAGATCCCTGTTCACGACCGTCCACCTCACAGATTGTACCAATGATGGGATGATTATTCCCTCATTTTTGGACTAATCAAGTGGCACTCGGAAGCCTAGATTACGCGCCTGTCCCGTTGAGAGGTGCATTCGATGTTTACCCAGCGTGTAGATGCCTCGGCTTTTTCGGCGCAGCCTGGCTTACCAGGAATTGCGCATTCTCCGAGGGATTTCCTGTGGTCGAACCTGATTGTTCGCGCTGCCGAACGGCCTGCGCGGAGCCGCCAGACGGTCAATGTATCGGATGGTTCCGTCGATGCGATCGTCCCAAATGCAGGAAATAATGTCCCGGCGGCGGGACAATGAAAGGCCCCATCGTAATTATTGATGCGGCCAATCTGCTCGGCCGTGCGGTCATTGACGCCGCACTCATGCAAGGTTGGCCGACGATTGCCGTGTCTGCCGACACAACCGAGCTGGAAGCCTTGCGCGAGCGACATGCGGGCGCAGACCTCATGACGCTCGCCGGTTCGACACGCGAAGAGGCCAGCAGTGCCGCCTTGGCAACTGCGCTGCGCGAACTCGATCGACCGCTCGCCGGCATCGTCATCGCCAGTGCGGATGAACCCCTGCGCGGCCGCGTCCTTGATCGGCCTGCACACGAATTATTGAGTCGCATCGACGCCGACTTGCTGCCGCAGATCGCAGCAGCGCGTCATCTCTTGCCACTACTCGCGGCGTCCGGTCGCAACGGCAGCTACGTCGTGGTCGGCAGCCCGGGCGGCGAGCATCCATGGGCCGGGTACGGCGCGCGTTCGGTCGCTGCAGCTGCGGTGACCATGCTGACACGTGTGCTGCACGACGAGGCGCGCGCGTTCGGCGTACGCGTGCAGTTGCTCACACTGAGCCGGCCGGTACGCACCGATGAAAATCGCGCATGCGCTTGCGACGGCTGGCCGAGCGCCGCGGCGATTGGCGAGCAGGCACTCGCGTTGATCGAGCAAACCGATCCGCGCAAGAGTACCGACGCCGTGGTGCGGTTCGCGTCGCCGTCGCGCTCCAACGCGAGCAAGGCGGCGCAACCTGCGGATGAATCCATGCCGCCGTTATCGCCAGCCGCCGAGGTCAGCCGCGTCGATCCCGGCAGTCAGCGCGTACTCGATCAAACCTGGCACGCGTTGGAGCCGATCTTCAACTCCATCCGTGAGAACGGCGAGCGCAAATGAAGCGCAAGCGACTCAATTTTTTCCAACAGTTTTCCTCTACTTCGCGAGGCAATCCATGAATCGCAACTTTGCTCAGATTTCCCGCTCTCACACTGCGCGCGGGCTGGCGTTGGCCGGCGCTATAACGCTTTCGTTGATCCTCACCGGTTGCGGCAGCCAAGCGGCAGAGAAAATGGCCGGGCCCCCTGCGGCCGACGTCAACGTCGCGCCGGTGTTGCAGAAGAACGTGCGGCAGTGGGATGAGTTCACCGGACGCATCGCCGCGGTCGAAACCGTCGAAATGCGCCCGCGTGTAAGCGGTTACATCGATCGCGTCGTCTTCCAGGAAGGCCAGGAGGTAAAAAAAGGCGATCTGCTGTTTGTGATCGATCAGCGTCCCTATCAGGCGCATCTCGCGCAAGCGCAGGCACAACTCGAACGCGCGCGCAGCGATGCCAAGCTCGCGCAATCGCAGGATGCGCGAGCGCAAGCGCTGATCACGGCCAAAGCGATATCGCGTGAAGACTTCGATTCACGTCATGCCGCGAACGAATCGAGCAATGCCGCCGTGCGCGCTGCCGAAGCGGCGGTGACGGCGTCGCGGCTCAATCTCCAGTTCACCGAAGTGCGTGCGCCGATTTCCGGACGCGCCGGTCGCGCCTTCGTCACGGCTGGCAATCTCGCGCAGGCCGACAGCACGCTGCTGACCACGCTGGTCTCGCTCGATCCGATGTACGTCTATTTCGATACCGACGAACAGGCGTATCTACGCTACCAGGAGCAGACGAAGACATCCGAGGCCAAGCCGGTGCGCGTTGGTTTGGCGAATGAAACCGACTATCCGCACGAAGGCATCGTGAATTTTGTCGACAACCAGGTCGACGCGAATACCGGCACGATCCGCGCTCGTGCCGTGCTACCCAATCCCGATCGCCAGCTGACGCCAGGCTTGTTTGCGCGTGTGCAGTTCCAGGGCGGCGGCGAGTTCAACGCGCTGCTGATCGAGGACAAAGCTGTCATCACCGATCAAGACCGCAAGTACGTTTACGTGCTCGGTGCCGACAACACCGCGCAGCGCAAGGACATCGTGCTCGGCGGCAGTATCGATGGCCTGCGCGTCGTCGCTTCGGGATTAACGCCCAAGGATCAGGTCGTGGTCGAAGGCGTGCAGCGCGTGTTCTTCCCCGGCATGCCGCTCAAGGCCACTGTAGTGGAAATGGGCAAGACGCTGGCGCCTGCGGTGGCCGCCCGCTAACAACTGTGCTCCACCCGTTTCGCCGGCGGGGCCGGCTCCCCCTCCCCCGGCTTAGGTCCCGGCGGCGAAACGGTTCTTTTTCTTTTCCGAACGACGCATGCACGAGCGCGGCTTGAAGCCGCTGAGGAACGAACATGGATTTCTCCAAATTCTTTATCGATCGGCCGATCTTTGCCGCAGTGTTGTCGATCGTGATCTTTGCCGCCGGTCTGATTGCGATTCCGCTATTGCCGATCAGCGAGTACCCGGAAGTCGTGCCGCCATCGGTGGTCGTGCGCACGGTGTATCCGGGCGCGAATCCGAAAGTGATCGCGGAAACCGTGGCCACGCCGCTGGAAGAAGCGATCAACGGTGTCGAGGACATGATGTACCTGAAGTCCGTCGCCGGCTCCGACGGCGTGTTGCAGATGACGGTTACGTTCAAGCCCGGCACGAATGCGGACGACGCAGCCGTGCGCGTCCAGAACCGCGTTGCCCAAGCGCAAGCGCGGCTGCCGGAAGACGTGCGACGCCAGGGCGTGACGACGCAGAAGCAGTCGCCGGTGTTCCTGATGGTCGTGCATCTGGTTTCGCCGAACGGCAAGTACGATACGTTGTACCTGCGCAATTACATGCGCCTGCACGTCAAGGACGACCTGTCGCGCATTCCCGGCGTCGGCGATGCGCAGCAGTTCGGCGGCGGCGACTATGCAATGCGCATCTGGCTCGATCCCGACAAGGTTGCCACGCGCGGCCTGACGACAACAGATGTGCTCGCAGCGATTCGCGAGCAGAACGTGCAGGTCGCCGCCGGCCAGCTCGGCGCCGAGCCGATGCCGAACGGCAGCGATTTCCTGACCTTGATCAACGCCAAGGGACGTCTCGAATCGACGACCGAGTTCGGCAACATCGTGCTCAAGAACGGTGGCGCGGGCGAGATCGTGCGCCTGTCCGATGTGGCGCGGCTGGAGCTCGCAGCTGGCGACTACACGCTGCGTTCCCGCCTGGATGGCCTGAATGCGGCTGCGCTCGGCATCTTCCAGGCGCCCGGCGCCAACGCCTTGTCGATTCGCGACTCGGTCGTGCACAAGATGGACGAGCTGGCCAAGCATTTTCCGCCCGGTGTGGAATACCGCACGGTATACGACACCACGATCTTCGTGCGCGACTCGATCAAGGCAGTTGTCACGACGCTGCTCGAAGCGGTGCTGCTCGTCGTGCTGGTCGTGATTCTGTTCCTGCAGACCTGGCGCGCGTCGATCATTCCGCTGATCGCAGTACCGGTATCGATCGTCGGCACTTTCGCCGCACTGTACGTGCTCGGTTTCTCGATCAATACGCTGACGTTGTTCGGCCTCGTGCTCGCGATCGGTATTGTCGTCGACGACGCGATCGTCGTGGTCGAGAACGTCGAACGCAACATCGAAGAAGGTCGCTCACCACTGGCCGCCGCGCACCAGGCCATGCGCGAAGTGTCGGGGCCGATCGTCGCGATTGCGCTGGTGCTGTGCGCGGTATTCGTGCCGATGGCGTTCCTGACCGGCGTCACCGGTCAGTTCTACAAACAGTTCGCCGTCACGATCGCGATTTCCACGATCATCTCGGCGATCAACTCGCTGACGCTGTCGCCGGCGCTGGCCGCAAAGCTGCTGCGGCCGCACGGCGTGGCGCCGGACGCGCTGTCGCGATTGATCGAGCGCCTGTTCGGCTGGGTGTTCCGTCCGTTCAATCGCTTCTTCAAGCGCAACTCGCAGCGTTACCAGACGACAGTGTCGCGTTCGCTTGAGCGCCGCGGTCGCGTGTTCGCGGTTTACGCCTTGCTGCTCGTCGCCACGGGTTTCGTGTTCTCGGCCGTGCCGCGTGGTTTCATTCCGATCCAGGATAAGTTGTACCTGATCGCCGGCGTGAAGCTGCCCGAGGGCGCGTCGATCGAACGCACCGATGCGGCACTGAAAAAAGTCGCGGAGATTGCCAACAGTATCGATGGCGTCGAGCACGAAGTCGCGTTCCCGGGGTTGAACCCGCTACAGTTCACGAATACGCCGAACAGCGGCGTGGTGTTCTTCCCACTCAAGCCCTTCGATCAGCGCAAGCTCAGCGCCAAGCAAATCAACGACCAGATCAATGCCAAGCTCGGCAGCATCAAGGAAGGCTTCGCGTTCTCATTGCTGCCGCCACCGATCCTCGGCCTCGGCAACGGCTCTGGCTATTCGCTGTTCCTCGAGGACCGCACGAATCTCGGCTATGGCGCCCTGCAGAATGCCGTGGCTTCGTTCCAAGGCGCCGCGTCACAGACGCCGGGCATGGGATTTCCGATCAGCAGCTATCAAGCCAATGTGCCGCAGCTGGATGCCGAAGTCGATCGCGTCAAGGCCAAGGCGCAAGGTGTGCCGCTGACAGAGTTGTTCGCGACGCTGCAAACCTATCTCGGTTCCGCCTACGTCAACGACTTCAACATGTTCGGGCGCACTTGGCAGGTAATCGCTCAAGCGGACGGTCCATTCCGTGGCCGCGTCGAAGACATCGGCAAGCTACGCACGCGCAACGCCAAAGGCGAGATGGTGCCGATCGGCAGCATGGTGACGATCAAGCAAACCTACGGTCCGGATCCAGTATTGCGCTTCAACGGTTATCCAGCAGCCGATCTACTCGGCGAAGCCGATCCGCGCATGATGTCCTCGGCGCAGGCCATAGCGAAAGTCGGCGAGCTCGCCGCGAAGGTGTTGCCGAATGGTATGGGCTTCGACTGGAGTGATCTGAGTTATCAGGAGGCCACACAAGGCAAGGCCGCGCTGGTGGTGTTTCCGCTGGCCGTGCTGCTCGCGTTTCTCGTGCTCGCCGCGCTGTACGAAAGCTGGACGCTGCCGCTGGCGGTGATTCTGATCGTGCCGATGACGCTGCTCTCGGCGCTGGTCGGCGTGAAGCTGACCGGCGGCGACAACAACGTGTTCGTGCAAGTCGGTCTGGTCGTGCTGATGGGCCTGGCTTGCAAGAACGCGATCCTGATCGTTGAGTTCGCGCGCGAGCTGGAATTGCAAGGCAAGGGCATCATCGAAGCCGCGCTCGAAGCCTGCCGCCTGCGTCTGCGACCGATCGTTATGACCTCGATCGCGTTCATTGCCGGCACCGTGCCGCTCGTGCTCTCGCACGGCGCCGGCGCCGAAGTACGCTCGGTAACCGGCATCACCGTATTTTCCGGCATGCTCGGCGTAACCTTGTTCGGCTTGCTGCTCACGCCGGTGTTCTACGTCGCGCTGCGCAAGCTCGCCGGCCGGCCACTGGTCTCGCATGCGCAAGACGACTTCCCGGAGGTGGTCCATGCTTAATCAAAATTTGCAGCGCGCGATGGCTGCCGCTCTGCTCATCATGTCGGTCGCAGGCTCTGCGGCGGCGGCCGGTGCAAGCCCACCGGGCCTGGAACTGCCCGACCGTTTTGCGGGCGCACCGCTGGAAGCAAGCGTCGCGTTGAACAGCGAAGTGGAATTCTGGCGCGGCTTCGACGATACGCAGCTGGCCACGCTCGTCGAGCGCGCATTGCGCGAGAACCATGATCTGCGCATTGCATTGGCGCACTTCGAAAGTGCCAATGCGCTGCTGCGCAGTGCGCGCCTGGATCGTTTCCCGACTGTGACCGCGCAAGCCAATGCGAGCGATGCTCGGCTCAGCGCGGACCAGGCGGCTTTGGCCGGCGGCGAGCGCGCGAGCAAGAGCTACGACGTCGGCGCGCAGTTGTCGTGGGAGCTGGATCTGTTTGGGCGCGTGCGCAGCGGCGTGCATGCGCAACGAGCCGACACTGCGGCTGCCGCGGATAATCTGCAAGCGATGCAAGTGGCTATCGTCGCCGAAGTCGCCCGTGACTACTTTCAATTGCGTGGCTTGCAGGAGCAGCTGCGCGTTGCGCAAGAAAACGCCGCCAGTCAGGCGGAGACGCTGCGCATCGTCGAAGCAGGTTTCGATGCCGGCCGTGGCACCGACTTCGACACGGCGCGCGCGAGGTCACAACTGTCGAGCACCAGTGCACGCGTGCCGGCGTTGCAAGCCGATATCGCCGCGACCACGCACCACCTGGCGGTGCTCACGGGACAAATGCCCGAAGCGCTGGACGCTGCGCTGATGAAACCTGTAGCGCTGCCAGCGCTGCCTGCGAGCATCGATCCCGGAACGCCCGGTGAGTTGCTGCTGCGCCGGCCCGATGTCGCCGCCGCGCGAGAGCGCCTGGCTGCTGCGACCGCGCGCATCGGCGTGGCGAAAGCAGATTTGTTCCCGCGTTTCACGCTCGGCGGCTTGATCGGCACCCAAGCCGTGCACAGCAGCGACCTGTTCGCACACGACAGCGATACGCATCTGGTCGCGCTCGGCATCGATTGGTCGTTTCTGGACTTCGGCCGCGTGCGTGCTCGCCTCACCGCTGCGCACGCGAACGCCGATGGCGAGTTGGCGCAATACGAGCAAACAGTCTTGCGCGCACTGGAAGAAACCGAGAACGCGCTCGTGCGCTTCGACAAGGCGCGCAACGAGGACGAAAAGTTGGCGAGCGCCGCCGTCGACAGTGCACAAGCGGCGCAACTGGCCCGTGTTCGCTACGAGACAGGTGCGATTGGTTTGTTCGAAGTGCTCGATGCGGAACGCAGCAATCTGCAAGCGCAAGATGCGGCGGCGCAGGGTCGTACTCGCACATTTGCCGATTTGATCAACGTGTACCAGGCGCTCGCCGGCGGCTGGCCGAAGCGACCGCCACGGAGCGAGCACGTTGCCGTCAACGCGCTGGCAGCAAGCAGGACGCCGAACATCTTGCAAGATTAGAAGGCTCGCGGCGCGCGCAAATTCTTCACTGCGCCTGCATTTCCGACCCACAGAGATGTGGGAAGTGCCCGCAGGTGCCGGGAGCACCTGCGGGCCGGCATGCCGGCCGTGCATGGCCATAAAAAAGACGGGCCAGTGCGCGCACTGACCCGTCTGGAGTGGCGAACGAGTAGGGGGAGCCCGTTCGCGCGAGAAGCCAACCCTGGCCAGCCCTCCTTGGCATGCAGGCCATCCTGAGCCTGTGTCGTCCTTGGCGCGGTCCACCCGCACGCCTTGTGCGGTAATGCTCAGTGTTCAGCAACAGTCATGCCGACCAAAAAGCCCACAAATCGCCAGTAAACCACTGGCTTCTCGTGCGTTTTGCAATATGCGCGAGTGACCGTCCTGCAAATTACGAATAAGTGCAGCGATTTGTTCGGGTCGAAGTAAAAGTTCCCTGTGCAATTGCGTGGCCTGGGGAAAATCAAAAGGCCACCGCGGGAAGGCGGGGCATTTATTGACGACTATGAAGCCGCCGCCACGCAAGACAGCGAAAAAAAACCCAAACGCTTCGCCCGGCCCAGCCGGAAGACGCCGTGATCCCGATGTTCGGCGGTCCGGCACCGGGTGGTGAATCGCTGGCGGATTAATTGCAGGCACTTGCGTTAGAAGAGCGCAGGAAAACCGACATGGACGTGACGCAACGCTGTCAGTGGCGCTGGCTGCGCCAAGGTATCGGGCTCGCCATGCGCGTGCCTTCGCCGCGCAGCGCGTATCGCGGGTGGTACGTCATTTATCCGCTCGATGCCGATCGCGCCGCTACGCGCGCGGTGCTGCGCGGCTATCAGCAGGCGATGCCGCTGCCGCAGGTGCAGGTCTATCACGTGCGCTATCTGGAGGCGCAACACCTGGCATTGATGCAGATCCTGCGGCACGAAGATGCCGACGTGCAGTGCCTCGAGGAATTCTTTGCTTATGGCGATGCGCATCTGAGCGATCGCCTGGAACAGCGCGGTCTGTCGGTCGCAACATTTTATCCGCTGACCACGGCTGCAGCGCGCGACGATAACGGCGTGCGCAGGCTGCGGCCGGCGCGGCTGTAGGCCGTGATGATCGAACCGGAAGGCGACAAATGCGCGCACGCAGCGTGCGCGTGCAAGGTGCCAGCGGGGCAGCTTTACTGCAGCCCGTATTGCGCGGAAGCGGCGCTGAATCCGGTGATCGGCATTCATGCACCGTGCCGTTGCGGGCACCCAGAATGCGAGGTAGCGCGCGGGCACACGGTTTGACCTTGTGCGCGCCGGTGAGCACACGAGCATGAGCAGACACTCCGCCGCTGAGCAAAAACGCAAACACGAAACGAGTCGCGGTTCCGCGCCGTCGCCGCTATTCGGTACCGTAAAGTTGACGCATGCCGATCGCAAGGTGTACCCCGACGGCAGGAGCAAGGGCGATGTCGCGCGTTATTACGCTGCCGTCATGCCACACCTGCTCGCGGCGATCGCGAACCGACCGCTGTCGGTCGTGCGCTGCCCGGACGGCATCAGCGCGCCATGTTTTTTTCAGAAGCACATGAGCGCCGGGCTGCGCCTCGTGCACGGCGTGCGCCTGCATGAGGAAAGCGGCGGCAGTTCGAATTACTTGCATGTCGGCAGCGCCGACGAAATGTCCGAGCTCGTGCAGTTCAATGCGCTGGAGTTCCATCCGTGGGCGGCGCACGTCGACGACACCGAGCACACCGATTATCTGGTCTTCGATCTCGATCCTGGTCCCGGCGTAAGCTGGTCGCGCGTGGCGGCTGCGGCGCAGCTCGTGCACGAGCGTTGTTCTGCGGAAGGCCTGACCGCGTTCCTGCGCACGTCCGGTGGCAAGGGCTTGCACGTGGTCGTGCCGCTGCGGCCGGCCGTGCCGTGGCGCATCGCCAAAGAATTCACGCAGGCGCTCGCGCAGAGCATCGCGGAGTCGAAGCCCCGCGAGTTCATCGCGACCGCATCGAAACAACGCCGCCAGGGAAAAATTTTCATCGACTACCTGCGCAATACCCGCGGAGCGACCAGCATTGCGTCGTACTCACTGCGTGCGCGGCCCGGTGCGCCGGTGGCAACGCCGCTGCGCTGGGACGAATTGGCGCAACTCAAGAGCGCCACGGGTTTCACCCTGCGCAATGTGCCGGCGCGTCTGCGCGCGCTTGAATCGGATCCTTGGCAGGGATTCGACGATGTCGAGCAGACGCTCGACGCAAGCCAAGTGAAAACGATCTGAACGGATGTTGCATTCCGTAAGGATTGGCACGCCGTTTTCATTGTCCAAACTAGTGGAGGTGCTCGGGCGTGAAACGATATATCTATGCATTCGACAATCCCGGCGCGGCGCGCGGCGCCGTGCAGACGCTGCGCGGCCACGGCATTCGCGATGAAGCGATTTCGCTGGTCGCACGCTCAAGCATTGAACTCGAGGAAATCCCGTCACGTTATCTGGATGCTTCGACCGACTTCATTCCGGCCTTGCGCCGCGGCGCGGCCGTGGGCGGCGTGATCGGCTTGAGCGCTGGCCTCGTCGCGCTGGCGATCCCGGCGCTCGGCATTACGCTCGCCGGGCCCGCGCTGATCGCGTTCTTCGCCGGTGGCGCAGTGCTTGGTGCGTGGAGTTCTTCGCTCGTCGGCTCCAGCGTGCCCGATGAAGTGCGGCGCACGTTCGAAGACGAAATTGAAGCCGGGCGCACGCTGCTGGTCGTCGATTCCAACCGCGTCAACGACGACGTGATCAAGCAGACGATGGCCGAAGGCGAGGATCGTCATCTGCTCTGGCAGAGTCAGCTCGCCGTGCTCGACGGTAGTGGTCGGGCGCAACCGCCGGCGTAGTAGGCATGCGCGCAGATTGCGCAGCGCATTGGCCAGCGCTCGTGCATTACGTGCGGAACACAGGCATCTGCCGACGCCATCGCAGATGCAAAGCGTGGCATCGCCAATGCGGTGTACCACGCCACCGGCAAGCGCATCCGCGATTTGCCGATCACCCCGGAAAAAATCCTGATCGAGACAGCAGGGACAGTTGCATGATTGCGGGTTCCGCGTCATGCAAGCTGCAATCGTGGATCCCAACGAAAATGCCCGAACCCCTCTGTTTCAGCGGCCGCGCCGCACTGGCACGCTGCTTGAACTACTTGCAGACGAACCAAAGCGAGGCAACGCCATGGACCGTGAGGAAGACCTGCTGCAACAGATTGTGCGCATCGCTAGCATCGGCCGCGATTTTTTCCTTGAGATGAAACCGCGCGTCGCCGACAGCGAAGTGTGCGCGGCTTTTGAATACATCAGCGACGTGAAGAGCCGCTTGGTGCTGGATCTGACGCCGTGGGTTCCGCCGGGCAGGAATGAGAACCATCACGTCTCGGCCGCTGCCAGCGCCGAACGCATTTACGTCGATCTCAAGCGCTCGTTCAATGGCACGCAGCCACACCTCAGCGCGGGCTTGCTCGACATCGGCGAACAGCAGCTGATGCGCTTGGTCGAGCGCTCGTTCGAGGTGACCAAATCACCGGTGCTGCGCAAGTTGCTGAAGGCGCACTACCCATCGCTCGTGGTATGTCGCGAGGCGATGTCGCGCTTGAGTGCACGCAGGGTCGCGTAGAATCCCCAAGCTCGTCATTCCCGCTTGCGCCGGAATGACGAGCTTGGTTTTCACGCCGCCGATGAATTCCCCTGCGGCAATCGCGCCGATACGGACTCGCGATTGCAGATGCGCTGGATCGTATCCAGGTCCGCAGGCTTGACGATGTGGTGGTCGAAGCCGGCTTCGGTCGTACGCTTGCGGTCTTCGGCCTGACCCCAGCCGGTCAGCGCGACCAACATAAGCTTCTGTCCGCCCGGATGCGCGCGCAGCTGGCGCGCGACGTCGTAGCCGGAAAGGCCGGGCATGCCGATATCGAGAAACACGATGTCCGGAGCGAACGCTTCGAACGTTTCGATCACCTGATGCGGATCGCTCAGGCAGTGCGCGGCGTGGCCGAGCAGCTGCAGCAGCGTGCCGAGCGTGGCGGCCGCATCGAGGTTGTCGTCCACGACCAGCACGCGGCGCGGCGCGGCGCCGGGTTCGTTCGCAGCAGTCACTGCCGTCGGCAACGATGCAGTGACGATCAATTCCAGCGGCAGGCCGACGGTGAAGCAGGCGCCACGGCCGAGTCCTTCGCTGCGCGCGAGCAATTTGCCGCCGTGCAGCTCGGTGATGTGCCGTGCCAACGTCAGGCCAATGCCCAGACCTCCGCGTGAGCGCTCCAGCGCCGTGTCGACCTGCGCAAACAGCTCGAAAATGCGTTCGTTCTGCGCTGCGTCCAGACCGATACCGCGATCGACGAACGCGATCTCCAGGGCGGTGTGGCTCCTCGTCGTCACCACCTCGATGGGCGAGCCATCGTCGGAGTACTTCATCGCATTGCTGAGCAGGTTCGCGAACACCTGGGCTAGACGCTGGCCGTCGGCCTGCAGCGTCACCGCTTCGGGCAGATGCCGCACGTTGACGACGTGGTTGCCGGAATCGAGCATCGGCGCGACGGTTTCCAGCGCTTCATTGATGATTGCATCGAGCGTGACCGGCGCGCGCTTGAGCACCATTTTGCCCTGGCCGATGCGCGAGACATCGAGCAGGTCGTCGATCAGGCGCACGAGCAGCATCAACTGTCGCGACATCGTGTCGTGCAACTCGCTGCGTTCTGTCGCCTTCATCTTCAGCACGCTGATCGCGTTGGAGACCGAGGACAACGGGTTGCGCAGCTCGTGCGCGAGCATGGCGAGGAATTCGTCCTTGCGCCGGTCCTGTTCGATCAGCCGCGACTCCACGCGCTGGCGTTCGCCGACTTCGGCCTGCAACTGCATGAAGCGGCTGGCCAGCTCGATGTTGGTCAGACGCAGCGATTCGTTGAGCACGGCCAGCTCGCGCGTCTTCTCCGACTGCAGCGCTTCGTTCGCCATTGCCAGGCGCCGGTTGGCGATTTCCAGTTCGCGGCGCTTGCGGTACAGCTCCGCGAGCACGGCGACCTTGGAGCGCAAGATCTCCGGCACGATCGGCACCATCACGTAGTCGACCGCGCCGAGCGTGTAGCCGCGCAGGCGGTCCATTTCGTTGATATTGACCGCAGTGACGAAGATGATCGGCGTCTTCTCGAAACGCGGATGCTCGTGGATCAGGTGCGCGGTCTCGAAGCCGTCGATACCCGGCATGTTGATGTCGAGCAGAATCAACGCGAAATCGTGCTGCATCAACAGCCGCAACGCCTCGGTGCCGGAACTGGCATCCATGAGGTTCTCGCCGAGATCCTCAAGCACCGTGCGATAGGCGAGCAGACGCGACGGCGTGTCGTCGACCAACAGAATGTTTACCGGGTCGGTCTCGGGCACTGTCGCCACGGGTTGCGCGGTGTTCTTGCTCATCAACGATGCAGCCATTGCCTCAGTACTCCGAGCAATTGGTCGGTGACCACCGGCTTGGCCAGGTAATCCGAAGCACCGGCTTCCAAACATTTCTCGCGGTCGCCTTTCATCGCTTTCGCGGTCAGCGCGACGATCGGCAAGGCGCGCGATTCCGGCCGCGCGCGAATCGCCCGCATGGTGTCGTAGCCATCCATGCCCGGCATCATGATGTCCATCATGACGAGATCGATATCCTGATCCGTCGCCACCTTTTCGATCGCTTCCTGGCCGGTACCGGCCGTGATCACATCCATGCCGTGGCGTTCGAGCACGCTCGACAGCGCGAAGATGTTGCGGACGTCGTCGTCGACGACGAGCACGCGTTTCTGCTTGAGCGCGTCGTCGGATTCGTGCAGGCGGCGGATGATCTTTTGCTGCATCGGCGACATGTGCGAGATCTCGCGATGCAGGAACAGCGCGGTTTCGTCGAGCAAGCGCTCGGGCGACTCCACGCCCTTGACGATGATGCTCTTGGCGGCGCGGCGCAGGATTTGATCCTCGTCCGAGCTGAGCTCGCGACCGGTGAAGATGATTACCGGCACGGAACTCAAGCGAGCGTCCTGCTGCAGGCGCTCGAGCAGCTCGAAGCCGCTCATGTCCGGCAGGCGCAGGTCGAGCACCACGCAGTCGAATTCACTCGCGGCCAGGCGCGCCAGTGCGTCCTCGCCGGAAGCGGCGGTGACGATATCGATGTCCGCATCCTTGATCAGTTCGACGATGCTGTTGCGCTCGCGCGCGTCGTCTTCGACCACGAGCAGACGCTTGGTGCGGGCGAGGGTGTATTTGCGGATGCGCTCGAGCGCCTCGCCGATCGACTCGGCCGTGGCGGGCTTGGCGAGAAAGTTGAACGCGCCGCGTTCCAGGCTCGAATGGCGCTCCTCGTCGACCGTGATCACCTGCACCGGGATGTGGCGCGTGCCGACGTCGTGCTTCAGGCGCGACAACACCGCCCAGCCGAGCATGTCGGGCAGGAACACGTCGAGCGAAATCGCCGTCGGCCGGGATTCCTGAGCCAGGCGCAGCGCTTCGGCGCCGTGCTGGGCGACGAGTACGTTGAAGCCATGATCGCGCGCGAGATCGCGCAGTACCGTGGCATAACGCGCATCGTCCTCGACGATCAGCAGCGTCGGCTTCTCGTTCGCGAGCACGCCGCGGTCGTCGGCGACGCGTTCGGTTTCTTCGGCCGGGCGCTCTTCCTGGCGCAGGCGCAGCGTGCGCGCCGCTGCTTCGGGTTTTTCGGCAAGCACGTAATTGAGCGGCAGGTACAAAGTGAACGTGCTGCCTTTGCCGATCGCGCTCGTCAACTTCAGCTCACCGCCGAGCAAGCCGGCGATTTCGCGGCTGATCGCGAGGCCGAGGCCAGTGCCGCCGTATTTGCGCGAAGTCCCGGCGTCGGCCTGCTGGAATGCTTCGAACACGATGCGTTGCTTGTCCGTCGCGATGCCGATGCCGGTATCGGTCACCTCGAACGCGATCACGTTCGCCACCTTGTCGAGCACGCGATGTCCCGCCGTCCATCCGCTTTGCACGGAACGTATGGCCAGGCGCACGCTGCCGCTCTCGGTGAACTTGAACGCGTTCGACAGCAGGTTCTTGAGGATCTGCTGCAGGCGCTTGGGATCGCTCGAGAACGAACTGCCGAGGCCCGGATCGAAAGCGATCATGAAATCCAGGCTACGGCGCTCGGCCTCGTGGCGGAAACCACGTTCGAGGTTTTCGCACAGCGTCGAGAACGTGATCTCTTCGCTATCCACGGTAACCGTACCGGACTCGATCTTCGACAGATCCAGAATATCGCTGATCAGGTGCAGCAGGTCGGTGCCGGCGGCGTGGATGGTCTTGGCGAATTCGACCTGCTTGACGCTGAGGTTGGTGTCGGGGTTCTCCGCGAGCTGCTGGCCGAGGATCAGAATCGAATTCAGCGGCGTGCGCAGCTCGTGCGACATGTTGGCGAGGAATTCCGACTTGTAGCGCGACGTCAGCGCCAGCTCCGCGGCCTTGTCCTCGAGTGCGCGCCGAGCGTATTCGATCTGCTGATTCTTGTGTTCGACCTCGGCTTTCTGCTCGGCAAGCAACGTCGCCTTGAGCGCGATCTCCTCGTTGGTCTGCTGCAGTTCCTTTTGCTGCGAGGTCAGTTCCGCGGCGAGCTGCTGCGACTGCGCGAGCAGGTTCTCCGTACGCATCGACGCTTCGATCGTGTTGAGCACGATGCCGATACTGCCCGACAGTTGTTCGAGGAACGAACGCTGCGACGCAGTGAATTCGGCCAGTGCGGCTAGTTCGATTACGGCTTTGACCTGATTTTCAAACAGCACCGGCAGCACGATGATATTGCGCGGCGTGGCGCTCATCAGGCCCGAGCGGATCTGCGCTTCGCCTGCCGGCGCCTCGTTGATCAGGATACTGCGCGCGAGCGCGGCGCATTGGCCGATCAGGCCTTCGCCGAGCGCAAGGGTCGCACCGGCGCTGGACTCGGCTTCACCGGCATCGGCGTAACCGGCGAGTTTGCGCAAGCGCGGCGGCCGCTCGGCTTCCCCGGGATCGACGACATACATCAAGCCCTGGTGCGCATTGATCAGCGGCGCCAGTTCCGACAACAGCATGCGGCCGAGCGTGATCAGATCGCGCTGGCCCTGCATCATGCTGCCGAACTTCGCGAGGTTGGTCTTCAGCCAGTCCTGCTCGCGGTTACTGAGCGTGGTCGCGCGCAGCGTGCCGATCATCGAGTTGATGTTGTTCTTCAGTTCGGCGACTTCGCCGCGCACGTCGACCGTGATCGAACGCGTGAGATCGCCTTGCGTGACCGCGATCGCGACGTCGGCGATCGCGCGCACCTGGTTGGTCAGGTTTGCGGCCAGCTGGTTGACGTTGTCGGTAAGATCTTTCCAGGTGCCGGCCGTGCCCGGCACTTTCGCTTGGCCGCCGAGGCGGCCTTCGACGCCGACTTCACGCGCGACCGTGATTACCTGGTCGGAGAAGATCGCTAGCGTCTCGGTCATGCTGTTGATCGTGTTCGCGAGTTCGGCGACTTCACCTTTCGCTTCGACGGTGAGTTTCTTCTTAAGGTCGCCGGTGGCGACCGCAGTAACGACTTTCGCGATGCCGCGCACCTGCGTCGTCAGGTTCGAGGCCATCGAGTTGACGTTGTCGGTCAAATCCTTCCACGTGCCGGCGACGCCCGACACCTGGGCCTGGCCGCCGAGCTTGCCTTCGGTGCCGACCTCGCGCGCGACGCGCGAGACTTCCGCGGCGAAGCCGTTGAGCTGATCGACCATCGTGTTGATGGTCTCCTTCAGCTGCAGCACTTCACCTTGTGCGCCGACGCCGATCTTGCGCGACAAGTCGCCCTTCGCCACGGCGGTGGCCACCTCGGCGATGTTGCGCACCTGCGTCGTCAAGTTCGAGGCCATCGAGTTGACGTTGTCGGTCAAATCTTTCCACGTGCCGGCGACACCGGGCACCTGCGCCTGGCCGCCGAGCTTGCCTTCGGTACCGACTTCGCGCGCGACGCGCGTGACCTCGGCGGCGAAGCCGTTGAGCTGGTCGACCATCGTGTTGATGGTTTCCTTCAGCTGCAGGATCTCGCCTTTGACGTCGACCGCAATCTTGCGCGACAGGTCGCCTTTCGCCACGGCCGTCGTCACCTCGGCGATGTTGCGCACCTGCGCGGTCAGGTTCGACGCCATCGAGTTGACGTTGTCGGTCAAGTCTTTCCAGGTGCCGGCAACGCCGGGCACCTGCGCCTGGCCGCCGAGCTTGCCTTCAGTGCCGACTTCGCGCGCCACGCGGGTGACTTCCGCGGCGAATCCGCGCAGCTGGTCGACCATCGTGTTGATGGTCTCCTTCAGCTGCAGCACTTCGCCGCGCACGTCGACCGTAATCTTGCGCGACAGGTCGCCCTTGGCCACCGCGGTCGTCACCTCGGCGATGTTGCGCACCTGCGCGGTCAGGTTCGACGCCATCGAG
>Ga0163163_10002009_pt1 | contig 17183 bp, 14 predicted proteins | sample S65metaG_FD_119766 | JGI IMG/M metagenome (GOLD analysis project Ga0163163, IMG submission 119766) | Switchgrass rhizosphere microbial communities from Kellogg Biological Station, Michigan, USA - S6-5 metaG | ecosystem: Host-associated > Plants > Roots > Rhizosphere > Soil | place: USA... | reverse complement strand
GCAGGTGCGCTCGACGCTCAATCCGAACCTGTCGATCCACGGCATCGTGCTGACCATGTTCGATTCGCGTAACAATCTGTCGAATCAGGTCGTCGCCGACGTCCGGCAATTCATGGGGAGCAAGGTCTACAAAACGATGATCCCGCGCAACGTGCGGATTTCCGAAGCGCCATCGTACGGCAAACCGGTGCTGGTCTACGACCTGAAATGCGTCGGCAGCGAGGCCTACCTCAAACTCGCAACGGAGGTAATCCAGCGCGAACGCGAGTTGCGCACGCACTAAGCTGGCGGCGCGCGCAACAGGCAGTGCGAAGGTCGCGCGGATCTTTCGAAAACGAACAACAGGAGCGCTCAAGTTGAATCCAAGGGAGCTGGCGATGGCCGAAGAAGCGCGTTCGCGACTGGGCCGCGGTCTTGCAAGTCTGATCGGAGATGTCGGAGGTGAAGCAGCGCACCTGGACCGGCCGCGTGCGCAGCGCAAAGTCCCAATCGAATTCTTAAAGCCCAATCCACGCAACCCGCGCCGCGAATTCGCCGACAACGAACTGCGTGAACTGGCGGACTCGATCAGGCAGCACGGCGTGATTCAGCCGATTGTGGTGCGCCCGGCGCGCGGCACGCAGGACCGCTTTGAGATCATCGCCGGCGAACGGCGGTGGCGATCTGCGCAGATCGCGGGCCTGCATGAGGTGCCGATCGTGCCGGTCGATGTCAGCGATTCCGACGCGCTCGAGATCGCGATCATCGAAAACGTGCAGCGCGCAGACCTAAATCCGATGGAAGAAGCGCAGGGCTATCACGCGCTGGCCGGCGAGTTCAAACGCAGCGCGGACGATATTGCGAAAATCGTCGGCAAGAGCCGAAGCCACATCGCCAACATGATGCGGCTGACCAAATTGCCGGCCGAGGTTCAGCGCTACATTGCGCTTGGCAAATTGTCGGCCGGCCATGCCCGGGCGCTGATCGGCGTGCCCGATCCCGTCGCGGCCGCCAAGCGCATCATCGAGGGGGACCTTAACGTTCGTCAGGCCGAAGCGCTGGCCCATGTCGAGGGCGTGCCCGAGCGCAAGCCGCACAAGGCCCGCGGCCGCAAGACCAAAGATGCGGATACAGCCGCGCTGGAAAAACGCGTCAGCGATGCCCTCGGCCTTGCCGTCAGCATCGATCACCGCGATTCCGCCGGCACCGTGCATATCCGCTACCGCGATCTCGATCAGCTCGACGAGATCGTGAGAAGGCTGGAAGCGAGCACTTGACCGATGCGCGCGGATTTCGGCGCGCTCCGCAACAGGGAAGCATGTTGCGATTGGATGCAAACGCAACATGCTCTCATATTCTTTTTTGAGCATGACCTCCGCGTAAACGCGTTTTCGCGTTTGTCGCGAGAAAAAACCGGTTTCCACTTTTTCGGATCATGCTCTACCCCCGTCGTTTCGCGCTGGCCGCAACCGACATCAGCGCGCGCTGCGCGATGGAGGAGGCAAGGGATGCCTGTTTGCGCGCTTCAAGTGCGGCCGCCGCGAGCTGGTCGATGATCTGCGCCAGCCGCGCCACGCTGAAATTGCGCAAGGCCGCCTCGACACTTGCTTTGCGCGAAAAGTGTAACCGCGGATACCCGCTCTCGAGCACGGCTGACACCGACGTTCCATCGGCGACTGCAAGCGCCGATTTATGCAGCCAGGCTGCCTGGCGCTGGGCCGCCGAGATGATCATGCCGGGATAGGTGCCGGCCACCGTCGCCTTGGCGAATTCCTTCTCCACCATTGCGACATCGCCTGCAAACGCCGCATCGACGATCAGATCGATCTTAAGGTCGGAGGCATCGGCAGTTACCGCCATCACATCCTCGAGCGTGATCTCGCCTTTGCCGTGCGCATAGAGCGTCAGCTTGCGCAACTCGTTGCGTGAGGCCTGTCGATCGCCGCCAAGCAGTGTCATCAGCACCGCGCGCGCATCTGCTGCGATGCGCAGATCGGCTGAGCGCAGTTCATCGTCGATCAGTTTCGAAAGTTCGCGCTCGGTGTCCGGGTAACAGGCAATCGCAACAGCCGTCTTGGCGCGCTCGCAAGCCTTACGCAACGGCGATTCCGGCCGCAGCTCGCCGGCCTCAATCACAATGCGGCAATCCCGCAGCGGCGTGTCCGCCAACGCATCGACGCCGCTGGCGAAGCTTCGCGACCCCGCGCGGACGCGGATTGCGCGGCGGCCACCAAACAGCGGGATCGTCAAGGCTTCGTCGACCAGGCGCGACGGTTCGGCCGATAGTTCATCGCCATCTAGCCTCACCAGGGAAAATGGATCGTTGGGATCATCGACTGCGGAGGCCAGCAGCGCATCTGCCCGCTCACGCACCAGGCCTGCATCCGAACCATAAAGCAGGATGATCGGGCGCGCTGGATCGGGCCGGGCCAGATAGGCGTCGATTTCTTTTCCCCGCAGGGCGACCATGAAAGGACGGATCAGGTGCCGGCGTAGAAATAAGACGCCAGCCGGGTTTGGATGTGCTCCGCGATTTCCTGACACGCACGATCGTCCGCGTCGCGGAAGGCCCGGGCGCGGGCAAAGCGCTGATAGCTGCCGGGAATGTCATAGGTGACGCGGGAGAAGGTTGCGCCGGTCATCACCGATTTGTTGGTTACGATCTCGATCAAGTTAAACTGCGCATCGATGCCGTAGTTTTCGCTGGTAGGCAGCGCGGTGAGGGGATCGGTCATCAGCGAGGAGCGGCTGGTCGTGAACTTGATCACCAGCCGGTGCGTCGGAGGCAGACCGGTAGCGTTGCCGTAGAGCTTGAACGCCAGCGCGTTGCGGATCTCCACCCCAAGCCGGGCATCACGTGATGCATTGGGTTTGTCGATCGGCGGCAGTTCCACGCCCATCAGCTTTTCACGCAATGCGGGCGAGCCGTCGGTATGCTCGGCATACATCGGCTGAAAACAGCCACCCGTCAGCGCCGCCAGGGCGGCCACAGCCAAAAGCCGAGCGGCGATGCGGACGTTAGCCAACGACATTCACGATCCTCATGGGAACAATGATCACCTTACGGACGGCCTTGCTACCAAGCGCCAGTTTTACCGCATCAAGGGCGAGAACGGCAGCCTGAATTTCCGGATCTTGAGCGGCCCGAGCCACCGTCACCTCACCCCGTTTCTTGCCATTGACCTGCACCACCAGCGTTACCGTCTCCTCAACCAGCAAATCTCGTTCGATTTGCGGCCAATTCGCCTCGGAAACCAGCCCCGGTTGCGCCAGCAGAGCCCAGCATTCCTCAGCCAGATGCGGCATCATGGGTGCGTATAGCTGAACAAGAATGACGGCCGCCTCGCGCACCGCCCAGGCAAGGTCCGGCTCGGCTTGGCCGGGACGGGCCGCCAGGATCTCGCCGAGCGCATTGGAGAATTCCCGGATATAAGCCAGGCAGACGTTGAAATGCAGTCGTTCGATACCCGTTGAAACCTTGTCCAGGGCGCCATGGGCCGCCTTGCGCAGCGCCTGCGCAGCAGGACCGAAAGTGGTCGGCCTTGCCGACGGCGCCAGCGCCGCGACGCCGGCCGCCTCATTGATCAACCGCCACAGCCGCTGCACGAACCGCGCTGCGCCCTGTACCCGTTCATCGCTCCAGATCACGTCGCGGTCCGGCGGGGAATCCGACAGCATGAACCAGCGCGCGACATCCGCACCATAGGTCGCGATTATGTCGTCGGGATCGACAGTATTGCGTTTGGACTTCGACATCTTCTCGATGCCGCCGATGGCGACTTCCTCGCCTGTCGCCAGCAGGATTGCATGGCGGCCATTGGGTCCGCTCTCGATCTTGACCTCGGCGGGCGTCACGTAGCTGCCATCGGCTTTCTGATAGGTCTCGTACACCACCATGCCTTGCGTGAACATGCCGGCAAAGGGCTCCTCCATGCCGATGTGGCCTGTAGCCTTCATGGCGCGGACGAAGAAACGGCTGTACAGCAGATGCAGGATCGCGTGCTCGACGCCGCCGATATATTGATCGACCGGCATCAGGCGATCCACGACCGCAAGCGTGGTCGGCGCCTTGTCGTTCCATGGGTCGGTGAAACGTGCGAAATACCAGGACGAATCGACGAAAGTGTCCATCGTGTCGGTCTCTCGCACCGCCTTGCCTCCGCATTGCGGGCAGGTGACGTGTTTCCAGGTCGGATGATGGTCGAGCGCATTGCCCGGCTTGTCGAAAGTGACATCCTCGGGCAGCGCCACCGGCAGATTCTCATCCGGTACCGGCACGACATCGCATTTCGGGCAGTGAATCACAGGGATCGGACAGCCCCAGTATCGCTGTCGCGAGATGCCCCAATCGCGCAGGCGAAAATTCACCTGCCGTTCGGCGACAGGGACGTTGCCGCGCAGTTCGGTTTCCAACCGTTTTGCGACCTCTTCCTTGGCCTGCTCCGTGGTCATGCCATCAAGAAAACGCGAATTGATCAAGCGGCCGTCGCCGTCATAAGCGACATCCGTAATCACAAAAGTTTTCGGGTCCTGTCCTTCCGGGCAGACAACTGGGGTGTTGCCGAGCCCATATTTGTTGACGAAATCAAGATCGCGCTGGTCGTGCGCGGGACAACCGAAGATCGCTCCCGTTCCGTATTCCATCAGCACGAAATTGGCGACATAGACCGGCAGCTTCCAGTCGGGGTCAAAGGGATGGATGGCGCGGATGCCGCTGTCAAAACCCTGCTTTTCCGCTGTGTCGATGATTTCCTGCGCCGTGCCGATGCGCTTCGTCTCGGCAATGAAGGCTGCAAGGTGGGCGTCTTTTGCGGCGGCCGCCTGCGCCAGCGGATGATCCGCCGAGATCGCCATGAATTTGGCGCCGAACAGCGTGTCCGGCCGCGTCGTGAAAATCCTCAGTTCGGTTTCGCCCGCGGGCGTCGTGGCCGCCTCGAGCGCAAAGCGGATCAAGAGGCCTTCGCTTCGTCCGATCCAGTTACGCTGCATCAGGCGGACCTTGTCGGGCCAGCGATGCAGCGTGTCGAGTGCGTCAAGCAGTTGCTGCGAGTATTTCGTGATCTTGAAGACCCACTGGTTCATCTCGCGCTGCTCGACGACCGCGCCGGAGCGCCAGCCTCGGCCATCGATCACCTGTTCGTTGGCGAGCACCGTCATGTCGACCGGATCCCAGTTCACCTTGCGCTTTTCCCGCTCGGCGAGCCCGGCACGAAGGAAGTCGTTGAACATCTTCTGCTGGTGCTTGTAGTAGGCGGGATCGCAGGTTGCGAACTCGCGTGACCAGTCGAGCGATAGGCCGATCGACCGCAACTGCTTTTTCATCGCTGCGATGTTGTCGTAGGTCCACGCCTTGGGCGCCACCTTGCGCTCGATCGCCGCATTTTCCGCCGGAAGACCGAACGCATCCCAACCCATCGGGTGAATGACATTGTAACCGTTGGCGCGCATGAATCGGGCGAGCACGTCGCCAAGGGTGTAGTTTCGAACGTGCCCGATATGGATGCGCCCCGAAGGGTAGGGGAACATCTCGAGCACGTAGTATTTCGGGCGCGGGTCGTCGTTCGCGGAGGCAAAAATCGCTTCCTCGTCCCACCGGCGTTGCCAGCGCGGTTCGGATTCATGGGCATTGTATCGTTCGGAAATCATGGAAATCTGAAGGGCCTTCCAGGGCTGATGCGGCGGTTCAAGGCCCGCGCCGTTGAATTGCAGGCGTCCTCCGATTCCGCAAGTCGCAACAAGCTCGCCTCACAAGCTGCGAATCTCGCAAAACACGGACACCAGCGGCGGCCAAAATGAGGCCGGACCAGTGTCCAGAATCCGAAGTTCGCATGATCTCGCGGCACTTTCTTTTGCGAACTTCTGATTCGATAAGGACACTAGCAACTTGTTGTTTCTGGTGTGGCTTTGGTTCAGAACTCCGCATGAAAAACTTGCGGCGTCAATGTTGCGGATTTCTGAACCGCCACACTAGGCCATAAAAGCAGTATTCGGGTCAACGGGGGGTCGCTGGTTGCGTCGGATTGGAACTATCCCGTAAAATAGGAATCGAGAACGTAGCATGCCATGACCGACCAAACCGCCAATTTCCCGCACGGTCTTTCGGCCGTCGAAGAGGAGATCGCGCGTGCCTGCCGTCAGGCGCGGCGGGATCGCTCATCGGTTACGCTGGTGGCAGTTTCCAAGACGTTTGGTGCCCAGACCGTGATTCCGGTGATCGAAGCCGGGCAGCGGACGTTTGGAGAAAATCGTGTCCAGGAGGCCAAGGCAAAATGGCCGGCATTACTTGGGACATATAAGGGCGTCGCCTTGCACTTGATTGGGCCGTTGCAATCCAACAAGACCAGGGAAGCCGTGGCGCTGTTCGACGCGATCCACTCCATCGACCGGCCGAGCCTTTGCGAGGCCCTTGCCCGCGAATTCAAGTCCCAGGCGCGGCGCCCGCAGTTGTTCGTTCAAATCAATACCGGAGAGGAGCCGCAAAAGGCCGGTGTTGCGCCGGGCGAGGCGGACCGTTTCATCGAAACCTGTCGGGAAAAATACGGCCTGCCGATTTCCGGCCTGATGTGCATCCCACCGGTTGATGAGGCGCCGGCGCCGCACTTTGCGCTCACGGCGAAAATCGCGGCTCGCAACGGATTGAATAACCTGTCGATGGGGATGAGCGCCGATTTTGCCGTCGCGATATCCCTGGGCGCCACCCATGTGCGCGTTGGCTCGGCGATTTTTGGCGCGCGCTGAGCCTTACGGTCGCATCACCTCATCCAATTAAAATCCTGGTGGCTGGCCCGAGGCGCCGCAGCAGGCGGAGCATCGCTGGCCTGGTCATTGAAATGCATCCGGCCGTGGGCGCAAAACTCTCACGCGCCAGATGGAGAAATACTGCACTACCCAGGCCGGCCACGCGCGGCGAGGTGTTGTGATCGATTTCGACAAGGAAATCGTAGACATGGTCGGCCCGTGCCAGTCGGTCGCCGCATTCGTGAGGGCCTAACCTAACCGGCCGATTGTAGTGGCGGCTGGCAGGATCCTCGCACCAACCGTCCTCGGGGCGGATGATGCGAACGGGCAGGAAGGTGCTCGGGCGCGGGTGGCGGTCGGCTCGCCACCACAAACAGCGCGGTCGGAAGACGCCTCTTGGCGTTCCGCCATCACCTTCACGCTTATTGGCCCGAATACCTCCTCGGCCTAGCGCAACCGGGAATGAAAGCTGGCCGGCGGTCAGAAACCCGCGCCGCGAATCGCCGGCGGCGGCGCGGACACGAATCAAGCTCAGAGGCCGCTGCGCGGATTTTTTCGGGTAAGCACCTGAAGTAATGGAATTATCCATGCAGCGCGAGGTTTACAGGGTTAGATGAGAAACAAGCCGCCTTGGGCGGCATTACAGGACATTCATCTAAATACGTGCCAAATCTAGAGTACACTACGCGTCGGCTTGTGAAACCGTAACAGCCCCCTACCTCAGGACGAACAAGTCGACGAGCCGATATTCACCGAAAGACCCCGGGCGTCGCCTGAGTCGCGCCGCCGCCTCCAGAGGATTTTACCCATGGCCAACGCCCGCAAGATCCTGATCGTGGATGACGACACCGATCTGCGAGATACGCTGGTGGAGCAATTATCGCTGCACGACGAATTTGAAGCCTCCGCTGTCGACACTGGCGCCAAGGGCGCAACCGCCGCAAAAACCGATGCGCCCGACCTCGTGTTGATGGATGTGGGGCTGCCAGATACCGACGGCCGTGAAGTCGTGCGGTCGTTGCGCAAGGGCGGCTTCAAGGCGCCCATTATCATGCTGACGGGCCATGACACCGATTCGGACACCATTCTTGGGCTGGAATCGGGCGCGAACGACTATGTCGCCAAGCCCTTCCGCTTTGCCGTGCTGCTGGCGCGGATTCGTGCACAGTTGCGGCAGCATGAAGCCAGCGAAGATGCAGTGTTCTCGGTCGGCCCTTACAGCTTCAGGCCCGGTTCCAAAATGCTGACCGGGGCCAATGCAAGAAAGGTACGCCTGACCGAAAAGGAAACCGCGATCCTTCGCTTCCTCTACCGCGCCGGCCAGTTGCCGGTCTCGCGGGAGACGCTGTTGCAGGAGGTCTGGGGTTACAATTCCGGCGTTACAACCCACACGCTGGAAACCCACATCTATCGCCTGCGCCAGAAAATCGAGAAAGATGCCGCCAATCCGGAGATATTGGTGACCGAGGCCGGTGGCTACAAGCTGGTGCCGTGATACGGTCCTGCCGGCGATTCGTGTCCGTACTTTCGGCCCTTCATGACGATCGAGGATGACGTTGCATTGCTGGAGCGTGTCCCGACCCTTCGCCTGTTGGGAACGGCCGCCTTGCGCATGCTGGCGATCGGCTCCGAGCAGCGCAATCTGACCCGCGGCAGCGTCCTGTTTCGTGCCGGCGAGGATGCCGATGCCGGATTTATCGTCCAGCGCGGTGCCTTTCGCGTGGAGGATGGCGGAGCCGCCGTCGTCGCCGGACCCGGCGCATTGATCGGCGAATTGGCGCTGATCGCCGTGATGCGGCGGCCCTCTACAGCAACAGCCTTGGAAAATTCGTCGGTGATTCGAATCGCGCGCAGCCTTTTTCAGCGCGTGCTGGAAAGCGATCCCAATGCGGCGCTGCGGCTGCGCGATGAGCTGGCTCACCGCACCAGCCAGATCGCCGGCGACATATTGGTGGCAGGCGCAAAGCTCGGCTTCTAGAGCCATATCGGTTCTGATTGAATCAGAACCTAGGCTCTTATTCTATGTTTTGACGCGTTTTCGTGCACCGCGAACCGTCATGCACTTCGCTCGAAAACGCTATAGAGCATGTTACGATTGCATGGATCGCAAACTGCTCTCATCTTGTTTGAGCATCTTTTCGAAAAACCGGTTTCCACTTTTTCGGATCATGCTGCCTTTATCCTGCGCCTAATCACCTGTCCGGACCGGATCGGCTAAATTCACACTTCGAGCGTCACGGTTACGGGCACGTGGTCGGACGGCTGCTCCCAGCCGCGTGCATCTCGCGCGATGCGGAAATCGCTCACCCGCTGCTTGAGTGCTTGTGAGATCCAGATGTGATCCAGTCTTCGGCCGCGATCGCCCAACGTCCAGTCGGCGGCGCGGTAGCTCCACCACGTGTAGACCTTTTCGGAGAACGGAATGCGCTCGCGCGCGACGTCCACCCATTTCCCCTCGCCCTGGGCCGCAAGCAGCTTTTCGCATTCGACGGGCGTGTGAGACACCACCTTCAACAGTTGCCTGTGCGACCAGACGTCGTTCTCATGCGGCGCCACGTTGAGATCGCCGACCAGAACATGGTGATCGTCGCCGCGCGGATGCAGCGGTTCGCAGGCTTTCATTTCGTCGAGAAATCGAAGCTTGTGCTCGAACTTCGGGTTGAGCGCGGGGTCGGGAATATCGCCGCCTGCCGGAACATAGAAATTATGCAGCACCAGCGGCTTTGAAAGCTGCGCCTTGCTGCCGAACTCCACCGAGATGTGACGCGAATCGATTCTGTCGCAGAAGGTGCGTATATCGGTTCTATCGAACGGCAATTTCGAAATGATGGCGACGCCGTGGTAGCCCTTCTGGCCGTTGAGGGCGATGTGTTCGTAGCCGAGGCGCCTGAAGCGCTTCAGCGGAAACGCGTCATCGATGCACTTGGTTTCCTGCAGGCAGAGGATATCCGGCCGCGCCGATTTGATGAACTTTGCGACCAGATTGATGCGCAGCCGAACCGAGTTGATATTCCAGGTTGTAAGGGAGAGAGGCATGGGACCGGCAATGATGAAAGACGTGCGGCGATGACGCACGTCTTTCGCCGGCAATCAAGTACGAATATCCATGGCGTTCTGGCGCGCGGTGCATAACCGTGCTCGCGAAGTAAACGCGCCAAAAGATGGCATCAGCCCCTCAGGTCCTGATTCGAGCAGAACCGATCAACGGCTGCTGACGTGACACGGGGAAAGATAGAAATCCGCTTTTTCCAATCAAGGCGGCTCAACCGGGCGGTAGCGAACGGTCGGTGAGGTCGATCCTGAAGATTCCGGGGTCGACCTTCTTGGATGTATCCAGATTATAGACCGCGACCGTGGTGTCATAACCCTGCGGATCGGTGACGGTCCACTGCTTGAGCTGACCGTCCTTGGCGCCGATCATCAGCAGCAGGCGGCTGGTGCCGAGCAGCAGTTGCCTTTCCTCGATGGTGATGCTGATGAAAAGATCGTCCGCCGTCACGCTGACGACGTTGGTATCCTTCATCAGGTCGATGCGATCCGATAGCAGATAGCGCAGCGGCGTCTGCGATAACGGGTAAATGTCCTGGGTCGCCAGTTTACGGTCGCGCACGGCCAGCATTGATCCGTCCGCGATGATCGCGATCGGGTTCGGCGGCTCGTATTCAAATCGCACCTTGCCGGGCTTCTGAATGTAGAATTCGCCTCTGGTCTTGGTGCCGTCCGGCCCGACCTGTACGAAGTTGCCGACCACCGTCTGCAGCGATGACAGATAGGTGCTGATCTTGGCGGCTTGCGCCTTTTGTTTGTCGTCGAAGGTGGCGAATAGCGTTGTCGGGATGTTGCGGCGCGGATCGGGGATGACCGGATTCGGGATCTGCGTGGCGCCGGCCGTTATCGTCCTCCGTTGGCCTTCCGAGGCGCTGATCTGCACGTCGCGTCCCTTCGGAGCGGGTTTGGGGATCGGAACGGTCTGCGCCCGGGATAGCGTCACCGTGGCGCCGATCGACGCGGCGATCAGGAGCGCCGGCGCGATCCGGCCGGCACAGAACAAGGCGGTCCGTGCGGCGGAAATAGAGAATCGTTTGGCCATTCGAGCTTTCCGTCTTCCAATCAAACGCATCGTTCTGCCCGGCCGCGGCGGGCGCCTGCCCCGCCTTTCTTTATCCTGCTTCCTGCCAGGGAGGTATCGCTTTTCGGCAAAAAGATAATGGCAATTCGTTGACGTTCCAAGGCGCGATCAATCGTTCAAAATCCGCCTTCCTCTTCCTCGACCAGTATTTCACGCTTCCCGGCATGGTTGGCTTGCCCAACAATACCTTCTAGTTCCATGCGCTCCATCAGCGAGGCGGCCCGGTTATATCCGATCTGAAGCCGACGCTGAATATAGCTGGTGGAGGCTTTGCGGTCCCGCTTGACGATGGCGACAGCCTGCGCAAACAGGTCGCCGCCGCCGTCGCTGCCCATTCCGGTGGAATCGAATACCGTGCCGTCTTCGTCGCTCGGCTCCTCGGCAGTGACCGCCTCGAGATATTCCGGAGCGCCCTGCGTCTTCAGATGGCGCACCACCTTTTCGACCTCTTCGTCGGAGACAAAGGGTCCATGCACGCGGCTGATGCGTCCGCCACCTGCCATGTAGAGCATGTCGCCCTGGCCGAGCAGTTGCTCGGCGCCCATTTCGCCGAGAATGGTGCGGCTGTCGATCTTCGAGGTGACCTGAAACGAAATACGGGTCGGGAAGTTCGCCTTGATGGTGCCCGTGATGACGTCGACCGATGGCCGCTGGGTCGCGAGAATCACGTGCAGCCCCGCGGCGCGGGCCATCTGCGCCAGCCGCTGCACCGCGCCTTCAATATCCTTGCCGGCAACCATCATAAGGTCGGCCATTTCGTCGACGATGATCACGATGAAGGGCAGGGGCTCCAGATCCAGCTTCTCCTCTTCATAGATCGCTTTGCCGGTCTCCTTGTCGAAGCCGGTATGCACCGTTCGCGTCAGCTCCTCGCCCCGGGCATTGGCTTCCGCCACGCGCTGATTGTAGCCATCGATATTGCGAACGCCGAGCTTTGCCATCTTCTTGTAGCGCTCTTCCATCTCGCGGACCGCCCATTTGAGCGCGACCACCGCCTTCTTCGGGTCGGTGACCACCGGGGTCAGCAGGTGGGGAATGCCGTCATAGACCGACAGTTCGAGCATCTTCGGATCGACCATGATCAGCCGGCACTGATCCGGTCGCAGCCGGTACACGAGGCTGAGAATCATGGTGTTGATGGCAACCGATTTGCCCGAGCCCGTGGTGCCGGCGATCAAGAGATGCGGCATCCGCGCGAGATCGACGATGATCGACTCGCCTCCGATGTTCTTGCCCAGACAAAGCGGCAGCTTCGCTACTGAATCGTTGCCGTCCCTCACCGAGAGCAATTCGCGCAGATAGACCTTCTCGCGATGAGCATTCGGCAATTCGATGCCGATCGCGTTGCGTCCGGGAACCACGGCTACGCGCGCGGAGAGCGCGCTCATCGAGCGTGCGATATCGTCGGCCAATCCGATAACGCGCGAAGATTTGATACCGGGCGCCGGTTCGAGTTCGTACAGCGTCACCACCGGGCCAGGATTGGCTTTGACAATCTCGCCGCGGACGCCGAAATCGCCCAGCACGCCTTCAAGCGCGCGTGAATTGGTTTCGAGTTCCGACTTGCTGAGCGGTTGTCGATCCGACGAACGCGGCGCGGTCAGGAATGATACGGTCGGCAGGTCGAATCGATCGGCAGACTTGCGCGAAGGCGCTCGCGCCGGTTTCCTGCGCGCAGCGCGGGCCGAAGGAGCCTCTTCCTCCTCGTCCTCCTCTTCCTCCTCGTCGAGGTCACCTTCCGATTGCGATGCTGCCGGCGCAGCCGTGCGTCCCCTAAGACTTGGTTCCTGGCGTTCGAATGAGAGGGCGCGCTGCCGCGGCGCGCTCGAGATCAGCGAACGATAAGTCGTGCTCATCAACCACCAAAGCCGAGCCTTCGCGCTCATTAACGCGTGGACGAACCATCCGAGTGAGATCGAATGGCGGTCGTCTTCATCCGCTGATGCGTCCTCGTCATCCTCGGCGGCTGTAAACTCCGCTTCTTGCGCCGCGCAACCCATGCCTCCCGCAAACAGGAACGTCGCGACCGTCACGGCTCCCAAAAGTATTCCAAGGGTCAGACGATAGAAAAAGCCGGGAGGGCCGAACACCACGGCGGGTGCCCGCACCAGCGCATCTCCAACCACCCCGCCAAGCCCGGTTGGCAACGGCCAGGCACCGCCATGCGGCCAACAAGAGGCGAAGCCCGCCGCCAGTACCGTGCTCAAGATCCAGCAGCCCAGGCGCATGGCCTCGCGATCGAAACCGCGATGGGTGATCATGCGCCAACCCCATACGGCGATCGGCAGGATCAGCATGATCGCGCCAAGGCCGAGAATTTGCATCAAGAGATCGGCGCCGATGGCGCCCGGATATCCCATCACGTTGCGGATCGGACGCGAGGTCGCATGGCTCAGGCTGGGGTCCTGCACCGACCATGTCATCAGTGCGGCCGCGGCCGCGGCACACAGCATTACCAATCCCAAGCCACCGAGTTCGCGCAAGCGTCGCGCCAATGCCTCGCGGATGGCCGCCGGCAGGTGGCCGACAATGGGAATCACACGTTCGATTGCCGAGATGCTCATCGGGGCCTTCGCGAGCGGCTTGCGATACGGTTCGATCGCGTCATGCTTCAGTCCAGAATTTCGACCAGCCGATGCAATGCCTCGGCCGTTGATTCGCTGTCTGCGACCAGGGCCAGTCGGATGTAGCCAGCGCCGGGATTGCTGCCGTCGGGTTGCTGCCGCGCCAGGTAGCTCCCGGGCACGACGCGGACACCCGCGTCCCGGTAAAGCCTTATCGCCGCAGCTTCGTCGCCGCCTATGCCGGACACGTCGAGCCACACGCAGAAGCCCCCCGAAGGGCGGAAATAGCCATAGCGATTGCCCAGTATCTGATCGGCAAGATCGAACTTGATCCGATACAGCCTGCGGTTCTCCTCGACATGCGCCTCATCGCTATAGGCGGCCACCGCCACGTGCTGCAGCGGCACCGGGACCTGCGGCGCTGCGACGTTGCGCAGTTCGTGAAACATGGCGAGGAATTTCCTGTCGCCCGCCGCAAAGCCCACGCGCATGCCGGGCAGGTTCGATCGCTTGGAGAGCGACTGGAAGGCGACGACGTTGGTGAAATCCGTCCCCGCGCATTCCAGCATGCTGCCCGGGGCAGATCTCGTATAGATTTCCGAGTAACATTCGTCGCTGAAAATCAAGAAGCCGAAACGATCGGCCAGTTTTTTCAGGCGGGTGAAATATGGCTTTGAGGCCACCGCGCCTTGCGGGTTGGCGGGCGAGGCGATGTACATCGCGACCGTCCTCGACAACGTGGCCTCGTCGAGCGCATCGAGGTCAGGCAGGAACCCGTTCGCAACTGTGGTCGGCAGGTAGATCGGTTCGCAACCGGCCGCGTGGGCGCCTGCCGCATAAGCGGGGTAGAATGGATTGGGCATCAGAATCGCAGGCCGGCCCCGGCGTTCTCCGACATAACGGGCGGCAACGAGGGCCGCGAAGAACAGCCCCTCACGACTGCCGTTCAACACCAATAGCTCGGTTTCCGGATTGACCTCGCGCGGCAGGCCGAAACGCCTGGACAGCCAGGCGGCCGCCGCACGCCGGAACGGTTCGATTCCCTTGGCGATCGGATAACGTCCAAAATCGCCAATATGCTTTGCCAGCACCGGGCCAACGAAATCGGGAACGGGATGCTGCGGTTCTCCCAATGATAGCGTTATCAGGGGCTTAGCCGGTTGGTAGGGGGCCAGCAATTCGGTGACGCGCAGGAAGGGCGAGCGTTCGCTCTCCTGATTTCTGCCGCCCAGCGGCGCGCGGGATGAAGCGGTCATGGCCATACGTGTCGCGCCAGCATTCTTAAGGCCGCCGATCATGGTTCGAGATCGGCGGGATACGGATCAGATCACCATAGATACGGCGAGGTTAAGACGCGATTAACCATCGGTTGCACGCCGTGATCCAATGCAAATGGATTTGATCTTCATCTCCTCACCGCTGCGGGTTCCTGGCGAGTACTAAAAAAATTTTTGCGGCAGCACCAGAGACCTGAACCGGGGTGACCACTTCCGACAAAGAAAAGGGCTCCAGCTTGCGCTGAAGCCCCTCAACGGTCGGGGCATTGCCGGGTACCTGCCCAACCGTAGTTCCGGGCGCAATCTCCTGGAGATCCCGCCTCGGGAGAGGTCACATATTGTAGGCGCGCTCGGTATGCTCGGTCAGATCGAGCCCCTCGCGCTCGCTTTCCACGTTGGTGCGCAGGCCCACGATGACGTCGACGACCTTGTAGATGATCGCCGAGCCGACCCCCGACCACACCAGCGTGGTGCACACGCCCCAGAGCTGGGAAATCATCTGCGCGCCGAATTCGTAGTCGGCGATCTTGCCGGTCGTGTAGTCCATGATGCCGGCACCGCCGAGCGCCGGATTGACCAGGATGCCGGTGCCCAGTGCGCCGATGATTCCGCCGATGCAGTGAACGCCGAACACATCGAGCGAGTCGTCATAGCCGAACGAATTCTTAACCACGGTAACGAAGAAAAGGCAGACTACGCCGACGACGGCACCCAGCACGATCGCTCCCATCGGGCCGGAATAACCGGCCGCGGGTGTAACCGCTACCAGCCCGGCGACGGCTCCCGAAATGGCGCCGAGCACGGAGGGGTGACCCTTGAGCATCCATTCGGCAAACATCCAGGATAGCGCCGCCGCAGCGGTCGCAACGAACGAGTTCGTCATGGCGAGCGCGGCGCCGCCGGTGGCCTCGAGATTCGATCCGGCGTTGAAGCCAAACCAGCCGACCCAGAGCAACGACGCGCCGATCATGGACATCGTGAGCGAATGCGGCGCCATCAGATCCTTGCCGTAACCGATACGCTTTCCGACGATCAGCGCACCGACCAAACCGGCAATGCCGGCATTGATATGCACCACGGTGCCGCCCGCGAAATCGATGGCGCCTTTTTTGAAAACCCAGCCGGCATCGGCGTTGACTTCCGCAAGCTTGGCTTCGGCCGCGGCCTTTGCCGCGGCGTCGCTGCCGGCCGCCGCGATCGCCTTGACCGCATCGGCAATAGCGTCCGGACCCGCCCAATACCAGACCATATGCGCGATGGGGAAATAGACCAGCGTCGACCACAGTGGAATGAACAGCGCAACGGCGGAAAATTTCATGCGCTCGGCAAATGCACCGACGATGAGCGCCGGCGTGATCGCCGCAAAGGTCATCTGGAAGCATACATAGACCAGTTCCGAGATATTGGCGTCGACGCTGAAGGTCGAGGCCTTGGAATCCGGGGTAATGCCAGCCAGGAACGCTTTCGAGAAGCTTCCGATGAAATCGGAACCGCCGGTGAAAGCGAGACTGTAGCCGTAGATGGCCCAGAGGATCGTCACGATGCAGACGGTGTAGAAGACCTGCATCAGCACCGAAAGCATGTTCTTGGATCGGACAAGGCCGCCATAAAACAGCGCGAGCCCGGGAATCGTCATCAACAGCACCAGCACCGTCGAGGTCAGCATCCAGGCGTTGTCGCCCTTGTTGACGGTTGGCTCGGCAAAGGCGGTGGTTGCGGCAAACATGCCGATTGCGAAGGCCGCCAATCCCGCGCTGGTGGGACGCTTGAACGTCATTTCAGTTTACTCCTGCTTGTAGAGTTGAGCGCTAGATCAAAGCGCGGCGGCATCCGCCTCGCCGGTGCGAATCCGAACCGCATGATCGAGGTTGATGACGAAGATCTTGCCGTCGCCGATTTGGCCGGTTTTTGCAGCCGATGAGATTGCCTCGATGGTCTTTTCCACGTGCTCTGAGGCGACTGCGACCTCGATCTTGATCTTGGGCAGGAAACTCACCGCATATTCGGCGCCGCGATAGATTTCTGTGTGGCCCTTTTGCCGGCCGTATCCCTTGACTTCCGTCACCGTAAGTCCATGGACGCCGATGGCGGTGAGGGCGTCCCGCACTTCTTCGAGTTTGAATGGCTTGATGATCGCCATAACAATTTTCATGGATATCCATCCCCGCTTGGGCTCGATCCAGGCCTGGCCGAGCATCTCGACTGAGGTTCACCACGCGGAGAGGCTCACGGCGCGGGCACAGCCGGTGCAGGTAGAATCAAATGCCGTGCCAGAGCCGCGGCGCGGCCCAACCGGCCGCGAAGGCGGGGCTTTTGGCCGTCTGGCCTGTTCAGCCGGAACCGGGTGTTTCCGTCACGCTCAAACTTGAGGCACCGCGGCCCATTGACTAGGCAAGGCGGCGGACCAATACGCCCTTGCTCAATACGCAGGCTATCAATTGGTAATATGGTAGAGTGACTTGCTTACTGTAACGCCTCGCCGTGCTGGGAGATGTC
>Ga0163163_10002008_pt1 | contig 17189 bp, 21 predicted proteins | sample S65metaG_FD_119766 | JGI IMG/M metagenome (GOLD analysis project Ga0163163, IMG submission 119766) | Switchgrass rhizosphere microbial communities from Kellogg Biological Station, Michigan, USA - S6-5 metaG | ecosystem: Host-associated > Plants > Roots > Rhizosphere > Soil | place: USA... | reverse complement strand
GCGGCGGAAATCGAGGCCTCACTGCTTGCGCGTCGGCTTGGGCGATGGGGCGCTAGCACCTGCGCCGTCATCGACGAGAAGATTGCTGCGGCGCTGCTGCCCGAGCGACCGTGGGATGCGCTGCTTGTAGACTATCCGCTCGCGCGCGCGATGACGGAGAACTGCGGTCTTACTACGCTCCACATACCCAAGCGCATCGCGATGATCCGACCGGGCGAGCGCCATGAGTTGCAAGCGCTGAAAGAAGCCGGCTTTACCGGCTATCTCGTCAAGCCGGTGCGTGCCGCGTCGCTGGCCGCGCGCCTCACCGTTAGTGACACATTCGAGCATTCGGCAACCGAAGCAGCCGCCGAAGCAACCGACGCCTCGGCTCGCCCGATCAAAGGTTTGTCGATCCTGGTTGCCGAAGACAACGAAATCAATGCACTGCTGGCCCGCGCGCTCCTCGCACGGCTGGGCCATCGTCCCACCATCGCCGTGAATGGTGAGGCAGCTGTTGAGTCTTGGCTGGCAGCGCGTGCCTCGGGCTGTCGGTATGATCTTGTGCTGATGGACTTGCAGATGCCGGGTATTGATGGCTTGGAAGCCGCGCGCCGGATCCGCGCAGCTGAGGCTCAAGCGAGCGACTCCCCCACGCGCATGATTGCGTTGACTGCCAACGCTCAAACAGAGGATCGCGAATCGATTTTCGACGCTGGCCTCGACGGGCTCCTGCTCAAGCCGCTTGATCGTGAACGGTTGCGCGAAATTCTAGATACCGCTTGCGGACCCGGTACCAGCCCGCTTGCGGCGTGATGCGGCCTTCCCCACATTGTCATAATTCCGTGTCCGACCCGTGGTGTAGGGGTATCGCGAGTTACGGATATGATTCGGGCATCCGGCCTTCACAGTCGCCGCTCAGACTTAGATACAGGACCCTGAATGCGTATGGCCATTCGCGCCACCCTTCAGCCGCCACGCAGCCTGTTCGAGCGCTTGCGATCCGCCCCGGCAAGCCCCGGTATACCGGGACTTATTTCGTCACTGCAGGCCTACGGCGGCCTGCGCGCATCGGCCACGCGCGGTGACCGGACTCCACGAACAATGGGCCGCATCGGCACGTTGGAAGTACGGCTGGCCCAAACCGCCGCGGAGGTACGCCAGGCTCAAAAAATTCGCTACCAGGTTTTCTATCAAGAGGGGTCCGCGGTTCCCAGTCCCGCCCGGCTCCTCGCGCGTCGCGATATTGATGGTTACGACGCGATATGTGACCACCTGCTTGTGATCGATCACGCGGCGCGCGATCGCAGTGCATTGCCGGCCGTGGTTGGCACTTACCGACTACTGCGCCAACCGCTCGCTCAAGAGTACGGCGGATTCTACACCGCCGGCGAGTTTGATATCAGCGCTCTTGTTGCCCGCCACAGCCGTCTGCAATTTCTTGAGCTCGGCCGGTCTTGCGTACTTTCGTCCTATCGTAGCAAGCGTACCGTCGAACTTCTGTGGCACGGCATCCATGCATACATCTTGAAAAACCAATGCGATGTGATGTTCGGATGCGCCAGCCTCGATGGCACCGATCCAAAACGCATGGCGCTTCCGCTGTCGTTCCTTCATCACTATGCCGGCGCACCAGAGCCATGGCGTGCGAGGGCATTGCCGGAGCGCTATGTCGAGATGAATCGGATGTCAAAAGAGGCGATTGATCCGAGAGCGGCGCTCCGCGCGCTTCCTCCGTTGATCAAAGGGTACCTGCGGCTTGGCGCTTATATCGGCGACGGAGCGGTGATTGACCACGAATTTGGCACCACGGACGTGCTTATCGTTCTGCCCGTGCCGGAGATCAAGCAACGCTATTTCGAGCATTTTGATCTCAGCCGGCGCGCGGCGTGATCAAAGCTTTCTCAGCGAGACTTCCTCGACGAGGTGGCTCTCGCTCTTATTCAAGATAAGATCGGCACGTTGTCGCGTCGGCAAGATATTTTCGTGCAGATTCACGAGGTTGATGCGCGACCAGATCGATGATGCTGTTTCAGTCGCCTCTTTGTCCGAAAGATTTGAATAGCGATGGAAATAGGATTTAGGGTCCCGAAACGCGGTACTTCGCAGTGTCAAAAATCGATCGACGTACCAGGATTTCAAAACTGATTCATCGGCGTCGAGATAGACCGAAAAATCGAAAAAGTCCGATACAAACGGAATAGCTTTGCCATCTTTCGGCAGCCGGCCGGTTTGCAGAACGTTAAGACCTTCGACGATGAGAATATCGGGCCGATCGACTTCAATCGACTGGTGGGGAACCACATCATAGACAAGGTGCGAATAGATCGGTGCGCGCGCCGGGCGGCGGCCGGCCTTCACGTCAGACAGGAACCGCAGTAGCGCCGGAAGATCGTAGCTTTCGGGAAAGCCCTTTTTTTCCATGAGGCCTTCGCGTTCCAGGACGGAATTCGGAAACAAAAACCCATCCGTCGTGATGAGATCGACTTTCGGCACATTCGGCCATCGCGCCAGCAACGCCTGCAGAACGCGGGCCGTCGTCGACTTGCCGACGGCGACGGATCCGGCCACGCCGATGATATACGGCATCTTCGTGTCTTCCGTACCCAGGAAGCGCTCTTGTGCGACAAACAACCTTTGCGTTGCCGCCACATACATCGACAAGAGACGTGAGAGCGGCAAATAAATCTCTTCGACTTCTTTCATGTCGAGTCGATCGTGCAGCGAACGCAGACGCGTGACCTCCTCCTGGGTCAGCGTCATCGGCGTATCCTCACGAAGCGCTGCCCATTCCGCGCGCGAGAAGGTTCGATAGGGCGAGAGGTTTTCTTCGATGCGCTGTTCCATTACAACACCCGATCAGCGTGGTCGCGCCGATTTTTCCTCATGCCCACTCTGCGCCGTCCGTTTCTCGAGCGCCGCCTCGACATCGGCCAATGTCACGCCGCGTGCTTCGAGTAGCACCAGCAGATGATAAAGAAGATCAGCCGCCTCAGCAGTGAGCCGGCTATTGTCTTCCTGCACGGCGGCCAGGCCGGTTTCGATAGCCTCCTCACCAAGCTTTTTGGCGCAATGGGCTACGCCCTTTTCGATCAAGGCGCGCGTATAAGATTCCGCAGCGCTTGCCTTGGCGCGCTCATGAACCCGTTTTTCCAGGTCGGCCAGCGTGAACTTGCCCATCTGCAGTCCTCTTGGGCGGTCCTTTATCACCTCTCCCTCCCTGCGGGGAGAGGGCGGTGCACTACGCATCCATGCGAATCGGCAGGCCGGCTTTGGCCATATAATCCTTGGCTTCGCGAACGGTGTGCTCCCCGAAATGAAAGATTGAAGCTGCCAGCACCGCGGTCGCGTGGCCATCGCGGATGCCTTCAACCAGGTGATTCAAGGTGCCGACCCCGCCGGAGGCGATGACCGGAACCTTGATGGCATCCGCCACTGCGCGTGTGAGTGCAATGTCGTATCCGGCCTTGGTCCCATCGCGATCCATCGACGTGAGCAGGATCTCGCCTGCACCTAACGCCACCACCTCCTTGGCGTATTCGATGGCCTCGAGGCCTGTCGGATTGCGTCCGCCATGCGTGAAAATCTCCCATCGGTTTTTTTCACCGCTCTTCGACACTTTCTTCGCGTCGATGGCGACCACGATGCACTGGTCTCCAAACTTCTCGGCCGCTTCCTTTACAAAGGCGCGGCGGGCAACCGCTGCGGTATTGATCGACACTTTGTCCGCGCCGCAGGTGAGCAACCTGCGGATATCTTCAACCGTGCGGACGCCACCGCCGACCGTCAAAGGCATGAAGCAGGCCTCAGCCGTGCGTGTGACCACATCATAGATTGTATCGCGGTTTTCGTGGCTCGCCGTGATGTCGAGGAAACAGAGCTCGTCTGCACCAGCGGAGTCGTATGCAATCGCCGCCTCGACAGGATCGCCAGCATCGCGCAAATTAACGAAATTCACGCCCTTGACGACCCGACCATCCTTCACGTCAAGGCAGGGAATGATGCGAACCTTGAACATCAGGTCGCCATCCTTGCGTTGCCAATGAGCTTGAGTGCCGCTGCGGCGTCGAGTCGACCGTCATAGAGTGCGCGGCCTGCGATCGCACCGGCAAGCTTTCTTGCGCGCGGACTGAGCAACGCGCGGATATCGTCAATTGACGCGAGACCGCCGGACGCGATCACCGGAATCGAAATCGCATCCGCAAGTGCAATCGTGGCATCGAAGTTCAGGCCCTGAAGCATGCCATCGCGTGCGATATCAGTGTAGACGATGGCCGATATTCCAACATCCTCAAAACGACGTGCAATGTCGAGCGTCGACAAGTCGGATGTCTCGGCCCAGCCCTCAACCGCTACCCTTCCAGCGCGCGCATCGAGTCCAACCGCTATTTTCCCCGGATAGTCGCGCGCGGCCTGCTTGACGAAAGGCGGATCGCGCACCGCCGCAGTTCCAATAATGATGCGGGTGACACCTTTCTCCAGCCACGCTTCGACCGTCGCGGTATCGCGGATCCCTCCGCCCAATTGCACTGGAATGCTGACTGCTTCGAGGATTTGCTCGACGGCAACAACATTCATGGGTTTGCCCGCGAACGCACCGTCAAGATCGACGATATGAAGATATTCGAATCCCTGTTGCTCGAACGCGCGCGCCTGCGCGGCCGGATCCCGATGAAAGATGGTGGCACGGGCCATATCGCCCTGCTCAAGACGAACGGCCAATCCTTCCTTGAGATCGATCGCAGGAAAGAGGATCACGGCTTCCACTTCAAAAAATTCGTAATCAGCCCGAGGCCAAGTCGCTGGCTTTTTTCCGGATGAAACTGGGTGCCGACCATGTTGTCACGACCGACGATCGCCGTAACGGGTCCGCCGTAGTCAGCCTGCGCGATCAGGTCCGCATCGCGTGCTGTTTTTAAGTGATAGGAGTGCACGAAATAAGCGTGCAAGCCATCGGCTCCGAGAGGGATACCGTCCGCCACCGGGTGATCCGTCAGCATATTGATCGTATTCCAGCCCATATGCGGGATTTTCAGATCGGGGTCGGACGGCGCGATACGATCGACTTCGCCTGATATCCAACCAAGACCGGGTGTGGTCCGGTACTCGCGACCCCGTTCGGCCATCAATTGCATGCCAACGCAAATTCCGAAGAAAGGCTTCCCTTTTTTGCGCACGGACTGATCAAGCGCATCGATCATTCCAGGAATTTCGTCGAGTCCGCGCCGACAGTCGGCGAAGGCGCCGACACCAGGAAGAACGATACGCTCAGCTCGCGCAACGGTATCGGGGTCGCCGGTCACCACAACTGGCTGGCCCCGACCACTTTCGCGCGCCGCCCGCTCGAATGCCTTGGCAGCTGAATGCAGATTGCCGGAGCCATAGTCGACAATTGCAACGCTCACCTTTGCCCCCCTGGCTCCGGAAAGAGGCCAATGACGTCGGACGGTGACGGCGCGCCTCGCCGTACTGGAGTTGAATATTTCGATTCAGTCGCAGAAGCCGAAGGCGCATCCGCAGCGCGCTTTTGCCACTCCGAAAAGAAACGGCGCTCCGCTGTTTCGGTATCCTCGGCTACAACAAAACCGAGCGTCGTCCAACCGCGGCGATTCAGGGTCCACCTCCAGATGCTTGAGGCCTCGAATCCCATTAGCAGCGCGATCAGCAACGTGACGGTGAACTGGGTAGTCGAGGGCGCACGCGCAAAGGCGAACGCGAAACTGAGCGCACCATAGCCGACAACGTAAACGAGCAGGGCCAGCCAGAGCCGATGCACCAGCAGCCACAGCGGCGCTAGTACAAACGTCCAAAAATAAAATCCATCACGCACAAATACAAATTGCTCCGCCGCGCGTGACACATCATTTGTCCGCCCTGGCTGTGGTGCGTGTACGGTAAAGGTGGGCATTACACGTCCTCGTACGCAAACTGATCAAGACCGGCTCACCGGGGTCATTTTATCAAGTAGGGGCTGCGAGCGTCGGATCAACTCAACTGCCCGCGACATCATCCCAGTGAACCCTTCGTGGACGGCACTTCGTCTTTGGCACGCGGGTCAATGGCCACGGCCGCCCGCAACGCGCGAGCCAAACCCTTGAAGCAGGACTCGGCGATGTGATGGTCGTTTGTGCCGTACAACACCTCAGCATGAAGCGTTATGCCGGCATTCGTCGCGAAGGCCTGAAACCACTCCTGCACAAGCTCCGTGTCGAACGTGCCGACCTTGTCACGCACGAACTCGGCCCTGAAGACCAGGAAAGGTCGACCCGAAATGTCGATCGCAACCCGCGTCAAGGCCTCGTCCATTGGCACGTGCACGTCGGCGTATCGCGTGATGCCTTTCATATCGCCGAGCGCCTGCTTGAGAGCCTGGCCGAGCGCGATCCCGACATCTTCGGTAGTATGGTGATGATCGATGTGCAGGTCACCTTTAGCCTTGACCGTGATGTCGATGCGCGAGTGCCGCGCAAGCAGGTCGAGCATGTGGTCGAGAAAACCTATGCCCGTTGCAATCGACCCACGGCCCGCTCCGTCGAGATCGATTTCGATCTCGACGTCGGTTTCCTTGGTCTTGCGCTTAACGGCGCCCTTACGCATCCGAAAGTCCTTTGTTCGCGCGCCTTTTATCAGGGGTTTGCAAGATTCGCCACAACGTTGCGAACGGTTTGCAAATACAGCACGTCATGACTAGATGACGGAAATCGTGGGGCTTTAACCTTATGTCACCGAACGAACTTCCCTCCTGGCATGGCACGACCATTTTGACCGTCCGCAAGGGTGGTTCGGTCGTTATCGGGGGCGACGGTCAGGTTTCGATTGGCCAGACCATCGTCAAATCCAATGCAAAAAAAGTCCGGCGCCTTGGCAAGGGTGACGTGATCGGTGGTTTTGCCGGCGCCACTGCGGACGCCTTCACCTTGTTCGAGCGGCTAGAGGCCAAACTCGAGCAATACCCCGGCCAACTTACCCGCGCGGCCGTCGAACTCGCCAAAGATTGGCGAACCGACCGTTATTTGCGCAGACTCGAAGCGATGATGATTGTTGCCGATGCGAACGTCTCATTGGTCCTCACGGGTACCGGCGATGTGCTGGAGCCCGAAAATGGCATCATGGGAATCGGCTCCGGCGGCAACTATGCGTTGGCCTCGGCGCGCGCGCTGCTGGACGGGCCGCTCGATGCGGAGCACATCGTGCGAAAGTCACTCGACATCGCGGCGGAGATTTGCGTCTTCACCAACCGCAACATCACCATCGAGACCTTGAAGTCGTGAGCGAAGGCGCTCGATTCCCTCTACGAACGGCATTTCTTATCACAGCAGGATTCCTGATCGTGCAGGCGGCCGTGCTTTTTGCAATGGGCCGCGTGCCGATCTGCACCTGTGGTACGGTCAAGCTCTGGCACGGTGTCGTGCAAAGCGCCGAAAACTCCCAGCACATTTTTGACTGGTATTCGTTTTCCCACGTCATTCACGGATTTGGCTTTTATTTCCTGACGTGGCTGATCTTGCCCAGTCATTCGTTGCTGACGCGTTTTGCGATTGCGGTCGGGTGCGAATGCGCGTGGGAGATCATCGAGAACACGCCATTCATCATCGAACGTTATCGCGCGGGTACAATATCTCTGCAGTACTATGGTGACAGCATCGTCAATTCTCTTTCCGATACCGTTGCCATGATTGTCGGGTTTGTGCTTGCGCGCGCGCTCCCTATATCCGTGGTGATCGGTCTTGCTATCACAATGGAATTGGTGGTCGGCTACTGGATCCACGATAACCTCACTTTGAATATTCTGATGCTAATACATCCGATTGACGCAATTCGAACCTGGCAAGCCGGCGGCTGAAACCTGAGACCAGACACTGATCATGACCGACTTTTCTCCCCGCGAAATTGTCTCCGAACTCGATCGCTATATCGTCGGCCAGAGCGACGCCAAGCGTGCGGTTGCAATCGCGCTGCGCAATCGCTGGCGGCGGTTACAGCTCGACGAAAGACTGCGCGAGGAAGTGTTGCCGAAGAACATCCTGATGATCGGCCCTACCGGCGTCGGCAAGACCGAGATTTCCCGCCGTCTCGCGCGACTTGCTGGTGCGCCGTTTCTGAAAGTCGAGGCAACCAAATTTACCGAAGTCGGATATGTCGGCCGCGATGTCGAGCAGATTGTGCGCGATCTCGTCGAGATCGGAATCGCACTTGTGCGCGAGCGAAAACGCAAGGACGTCCAGGCACGCGCCGAACAGTCGGCGGAAGAACGCGTCCTCAACGCATTGGTCGGTCCCGGTGCAAGTCCTGCCACACGGGAAAGTTTTCGCAAGAAGCTGCGAACAGGCGAGCTGAATGACAAAGAGATAGAAATCGAAGTACAGGCCGGAAGTGGCGGCATGCCGATGTTCGAGATACCCGGCATGCCGGGCGCACAGATGGGTGCCATCAATATCGGCGATATCTTTGGCAAACTTGGCGGCGGTCGTACAAAGACGCGTCGCGTAACCGTTCAGGAATCGCACGACATATTGGTCAATGAAGAATCGGACAAGCTGCTCGACACCGATCAGCTGGTGCAGGAAGCGATAAAGGCCGTCGAGCAGAACGGCATCGTGTTTCTTGACGAGATCGATAAGATTGCCGGGCGGGAGGGCTTGCGCGGCGCCGACGTATCACGTGAAGGCGTACAGCGCGACTTGCTGCCGTTAATTGAAGGCACCACCGTCAATACAAAGCACGGACCCGTCAAAACCGACCACATTCTCTTCATCGCGTCCGGCGCTTTTCACATATCGAAGCCATCGGACTTGTTGCCCGAACTGCAAGGGCGGCTTCCGATCCGTGTCGAGCTCAAGGCGCTCACACGTGATGATTTCCGCCGAATCCTGACCGAGCCCGAAGCTTCGTTGATCAAGCAATATATCGCGCTCTTGAGCACCGAGGGCGTAACACTTGAATTCGGCGAGAACGCCATCGATGCCATCGCGGACATCGCCGTCGCGGTGAATGCCAGCGTCGAGAATATCGGCGCCCGTCGGTTACAGACAGTGATGGAACGAGTGCTCGATGAGGTTTCGTTTTCCGCACCCGATCGTTCCGGCGAACACGTCAAAATCGATGCGGACTATGTGCAGAAGCACGTCGGTGACCTCGCCAAAAATGCCGACTTAAGCCGCTTTATTCTCTGATACGCCCTGCGGCCTCAAAGACGCCGGATACGCCGCACCCGAATGTACAGCGCGCCTTCGCCTCCGTGAGCAACGTGCGCTTGTTCGAAGCCAATTATCAATGTCCGGAATTCTGGCAGGCTCAGCCATTGCGGCACCTGGCGCTTGAGAACTCCTCGCTCCCCTTCACCTCTGCCGCCTTTTCCGGTGATGACAAGGACAAGTCGTGCGTCGCGTGCGGTCGCGGTCCGCAGAAAGCGCAAAAGCGCCGCGTGCGCTTCGTTTTGGGTCAGTCCGTGCAAATCGAGGCGGCCGTCGATTGCTTCTTTGCCGCGAGCGACCCGCGTGCGCATGCGGCGTCCCAGCGCGGCGAGGGGCGGCGGCTTGTTACCCGCCGGTTCTGCCAACTGTGCTTCTTTTGACGACGGTATATGGGTTCGCGGAACGATCTGTTCCGCCCTCTCAACATCTTCCGAAGCAGCCGAATCCCGCAGTGGCGCAATCGATTTCGTGATAGTGGTCCACAACACCCGCTCTTCGGCAGAGAGGACGCGACGCCGTTTGCCGTCGCTGGACTTCATCTAATGCCGCTTGGCAGGCCGGGGCGGCACGCTTCCGGTCGTGCTCGAACGAGCCGCGGCAGTGACCACCATCTTCGGTCGCGGTGTTGGAAGCCGAATATTCGTCTGGGCCGCGATCGCGCTGCCGCTGACTGTCACGCTCTGCGGCACGAGCATCACGAAGTCGCCATTCTGCTTGATGCGGCCTGCGATATGACTGATCTCTTCGCCATGCCCAAAGTAAATGTCAGCGCGGGCCGGCCCAATAATTGCCGATCCCGTGTCCTGCGCCACGAGTAAATGACGGAATTTGGTTTCCGGTTTTTCGCTCTCGATCGGAAACTCGGCATCGATCCAGATTGGCGTTCCATAAATATGGATTTTCTTGTCGACCGCCAGCGAGCGGCCCGGCGTAAGTGGAACGCCCTGCGCGCCGATGCACTCATCGTGTGCACTCAATGGCGTTTCTCGAAAGAAGACGAAAGAGCGGTTTTTTTGGCGCAGTGCTTTTCCCTCTTCGGGATTCGCCGCCATGAATTCGCGAATCTTGTCCATCGACATTTCTTCTTTTGAAACGATCCCGCGATCGATCAAAAATTTGCCGACGGGCGTATAAGGCATTCCGTTGCTCGCGACATAATTCAGGCGCAACAACGTTCCGCTGTCGAGCTTCACGCGCGTCGAGCCTTGAATCTGTGCAAAAAAGGCGTCGATGGGGCTTTTGACGTAGCAGATTTCCAGGCTTTTCCCTGCGAGGGCTCCGTCCTCGATCTTGGTGCGGTCAAGATCGGCAAAAACCTTGCTCTGACGTTTTTTCACGGTTTCGGCCGGCGCCCCATATATTGGAACGGAGTATTCGTCGCTGGGAAAGCGCGAGCCTTCCACTTCCGTTTCATAGTAGCCGGTGAAAAATCCCTGCGTCTGGCCGGCCGAAATAACCCGCGTCGGCTTGAAGTTGTCCTCAAAAAAGGCGCGGGCATGGTCGCGGTCGAGGTCGCCAGCCGACACCGCGCGCTCGCAGACCTTGAACAAGGCACCATAGAACGGTCGTGCCGCCCGCATCGCGCGCGTGCCATTGAGGATCGCACCGCAGCTCTTTAGAAAAGCGTCGAACGCCGCTTTTTGGTCGTCGTCCTTCCAACCCGCAAGATCAGCAAAGCTGATGGCGTCCGTCCGCGCGTTGCGTAAATGAATGCTGGCGGCAGCCGCGGGCGCAGCAGCGGTGGTTACTGAGAGACCGAAGCAAAGGAGAATGAGTGCGCGGAAAAGCGTCTCGGGCATACGCTCATTGCCCGGCTTCAGTGGCAATCAATTTCCAGTTCGGATCGCGTGCGCTGACATCGCGGGCGAAGGTCCAGACGTCGGTAATGTCAGTCACTTTTTCAGCATTGCCGTCGATCACTTTGCCGTCTTTGTCACGTGTGACAGAAACAAGCTTGGATTGAAACCGCACGGTCACCTGCGCATTGCGTCCGCGCAATTCGGCAGCTGTAATGTCCGCGTTGTCGATTGATACAAAGCGGCTCTCCACTGTCTCGCCACGCTTTTCACGCTCTGCGATTGCGCTCTCAAAGCCATCATACACTTCTCGAGCAAGAAGGTTCTTCAACGTCCGTCGATCGCCTTCTGCGTAGGCGTTGACGATCATTTCATAAGCTGCACGCGCGCCAGTCAAAAAATGTTTGCCGTCGAAATTCGAATCGGCGGCTGCAATGGCGTCGAGCCCGCCGGCAATAACCGAGCCGGCCTCCGCAACACCCTTCCACCGATCGGACGGACTCTCGACAGGATCGGAGGGCTTTGGCGTGATTGTCTCCGTCGTCCGGTTGGGAAGCGCGACGACTTTGTCCGACGTCGGGCGCACAGGCTCGCGAGCGGAATACGGGTCGTACGGCGGTCGCTCCCTGCCCGTTCGTTGACCCAATACGCTGCGCAAGCGCAAGAAGATGAACACCGCAAGCGCCAGAAATATGATGGTATAAATATCGAACACGTCTCGCATGCTTTCGGCTACCGTGGCCGCTCGCCGGCCGGATTTGCGTACGATCAGGTGCCGTCGATCGGCACCGCCGCTGTTGCACCGTTATTGGCCGCATCAATCCGTCGGGCCGGGCCTCGCGCCGGTGCTTCGGCGCAATTCAGGTCTCTCAGCCGGACCTTAGACGATCAGGACGCCTAGGCCAACATCGCGCTCTCAGAGAAACACCGATGAATGTGGCAAAATGGGTAATATTGGCAGTCTTCGCGCTGCCCATTCTGGAACTTGCCGCGTTCGTTGCAGTTGCTGCGGCAATTGGCTTTGGGTGGGCGTTAAGCTTGATACTAGTCGGGTCACTTTGCGGCGCTTTGATTTTGCGCCATGCCGGCACGGGCCATGTAGCCCGCATCCGTGTCGCAATGGATAACGGTTCTTTTGCGGCCCTGCAGACGGACCTCGGGGGAGGCCGCATGCTGCTCGCGGGGATTTTACTGCTAATTCCGGGGTTTATTACCGACATTATCGCCCTGATCTTGTTGGTCGGATTGCGCCACACCTTTCCAAGCGCAGTGCCTCGACAAGACGACGGCGTCGTCGATCTAACACGCGAGCAATGGCATCAGGTGCCTGAGCCCTCGTTGCCCGACCACCGAAAAGATGAGCGCGGACGCTGATCAGCGTGCATTCTTGTTCCCTCACCGACCCTATGTTAGCCAACCGCCGCGCGTGGTGGCGTGGTGTGAAGGAGAGTTTATGACGACGACAAACGGCGGGCCGGGACAAAGTGGTTGGGGGGCACCGGGAGCTGGCCAGGATCAGCCTCAGCTCACCGTGGTTGGCCAGTACATCAAGGATTTCTCGTTCGAGAATCCAAATGCTCCGCAATCGCTTAACGCCAGCCAGGAGCAGCCACAAATTGGAATTCAGATCAACGTGGGTGCAACTCCCTTATCCGAAACTGACGTTGAAGTTGTGATCAAATTGGACGGCAAAGCCGAGACCAGCTCGACAATGTTGTTTCGATTCGAATTGGAGTTCGCCGGCATATTTCGCATTCGCAATGTGCCGCAAGAGAGCCTCAATCCACTCATCATGATTGAATGCCCACGCCTGCTGTTCCCGTTTGCGCGTGAAATCATCGCAACTGCGGTGCGAAATGGCGGCTTCCCGCCACTCCTGCTGGACCCCGTGGATTTCGTAAGTCTGTATCGGCAGAAGTTGGCTCAGGCGCAGCCCACGCCGGCGCCTGCCGCGGGCAGCTGAGTCAAATACTCGCCGGCTGATAGTCGCTCCATAAGGCGTTTTCGCCGAGACCAGCCACAAAATCACGGTGCGCGGCGAGATCCGTCTCGCTTAACCGTGCCGCCAATGGTTGAGGGCGCGTGCGTACGACAATTGCATCATCAGAGCCGCTCGGCCCGCGCTCGCTGGTTTCGGCGAGGCCGAGTTGTGCCTGCCGTGCGCCGATCAGCTCAACGTAGACTTCGGCGAGTATCTCTGCATCGAGCAGGGCGCCGTGCTTCGTCCGACGTGAATTGTCAATCCCGTACCTGGCGCACAGGTCATCGAGCCGGTTAGGGCCCGCTGGATGCTTGCGGCGTGCCAGCAGCAGCGTGTCGATAAGCCGTTCACGCGCGATCAATTCGCGCTCGGCACGCTTGAGCTCAGCACACAGAAAGGCATGGTCGAAGCCCGCATTGTGAATGACCAGCGGAGCATCCCCGATAAAGGCAAGAAAATCGTCGACGACGTCGACAAAGCGCTTGTGCGCTTTCAGAAAATCGGCGGAAAGACCATGAACCTCAAATGCCTCGGCGGGCATATCCCGCTCAGGATTGATGTAGGCGTGGAACGTCGCCCCGGTTGGTATCCCGTTGAGCAGCTCGATACAGCCCAGTTCAACGAGCCGATGGCCCTGTGTCGGATCGAGACCTGTCGTTTCGGTATCAAGGACAATTTCACGCATGGTGCTTGTGCTGCAGAATCAGTGACGTCGCTTTGGCATTGTAACTATTCGTGCAAGGATTTCACGAACCTGGGCACGTGCTGCATCGAACCCCTTCGATGTATCCACGACGAAATCAGCGCGTCTTCGCTTTTCCGCATCCGGCATTTGATTTGCCACAATCCCCGCGAATTTCTGTTCCGTCATGCCAGGACGACTGAAAATACGGATGCGCTGGATATCCTCGGGTGCAGATACGACCACGACGGCGTCGCAGCGCCGATCGCCACCCGTCTCGAATAGCAGAGGAATATCCAAAACCGCGACTCGAGTATTTTTCCTTGCCGCTTCGGCAAGGAATTGCTCCTCGGCGGCGCGCACCAATGGATGTACGATTCCCTCAAGTTTCTTAATCGCCGCAGGATCGTCCAGTACACGTCTGGCAAGCTTTTCGCGATCAACCGCGCCCTCGGCCGTGGTCCCGGGGAATGCTGTCTCAATGAGCGGCACGGCTTCGGCTTCATAAAGGCGATGAACGGCCGCGTCGGCATCGTGGACCGGCACGCCCAGTTCCGCGAAGAATCCTGCCGTGGTCGATTTGCCCATACCCAGCGAGCCAGTGAGACCGAGCACAAACATGGTCAGCTATCGATAAATTTGTTCTGACGCAGGTACGCCAGCAGCGGCATCAACGGCAAGCCAAGAATCGTGAAATAGTCGCCTTCAACCCGCTCAAACAAATGAATGCCGATACCTTCGAGTTGATACCCCCCAACGCTCTTGAGCGCGGCATCGCCGGCCATGTCGAGATAGTCATCCAGGTAACGATCACTGAAATTGCGCATGGCCAATCTGGCAGTGTCGACGCAGGAAAATAGCTGCGAGCCATCGCGAACAAGGACGAGCGCCGAGTGCAGTTCGTGTGTTCGGCCACGCAGGTCTCGCAGTTGTTCCGAAGCGACGTTTCGGTCAGTCGGCTTGGTAAAACGTTTGGTGCCGCGCGCCAGCGTCTGATCGGCCCCGAGGACCAAGCGCCCCGGAAGGCCCGCCGCCACGGCGGCGGCCTTTGCGTGGGCCAAGTGGCGAGCAACGCCTGCCGGATCGCTAATACCGGCTTCGGCTTCGATTGCACGCTCATCGATTGTCGATGGCCGTATCTCAAAGCGCAGGCCGGCTGCCGCCAAAATCTTGCCGCGTACGTCGCTACGCGAAGCAAGCACCAAAGGTTGCGAAGCAAGCCAGAGCGCCATGGGTCATCCTGCCGGGTGACGTCGGCGCTCGGTCAGCAGGCGCATAACGGCAGCAGCCGTCTCCTCAATCGACCGCCGTGTGACATCGATGGTCGGCCAATTATGCTTGGTGCAAAGACGACGAGAGAATGAGACTTCTTCGGCCACCGCTGCCCTGTCAATGTACTGGTCATCGTCGCGGTGAGCCTTCAGACCAAGAAGGCGATTCTCGCGGATCTGCACGATCCGCTCCGGGCTTGCGTAGAGACCGACGACGAGAGGCCGGGCAAGTTTCTCGACGGCTGGCGCCAGCGGTACACCGGGCACCAGAGGCACGTTCCCAGTTTTTACGCCGCGATTGGCCAGGTAGATCGAGGTAGGCGTCTTGGATGTGCGCGAGACCCCCACGAGCACGACGTCCGCTTCCTCAAGCCCCTCCGCATGCTGGCCGTCATCATGCAGCATGGTGAAGTTCAAAGCATCGATGCGCTGGAAATATTCCGCATTCAGCACGTGCTGGGCGCCAGCCCTATGGATCGTCTCTGCCCCGAGATAAGACTGAAACAGGCGCAGGACCGGCCCGAGAATCGACATACAGGGCAATCCAAGCTCGCGGCATTTTTTTTCCAGCGCTTCTATAAGGTCCTCTTCAAGGAGAGTGTACAAAACCAGACCCGGGGATTCCCCGATCTCGGCAAGCGCGTTATCGAGCTGTTTTTTCGACCGCACCATCGGATACAGATGCTCGACTGGCGAGACATTCGCGTATTGCGCAGCAGCAGCCCGCGCGACCGTTATCAAGGTTTCGCCGGTAGCGTCCGATACCAGGTGTAGATGGAAATAACCGGTCTCAGGCATCTGTATATTGGCCGGAAAGCCTGTGGATACAACGGGAGAAGGCCACGCCCTGCCCGAACAAGCAAGCCAGCCATCGTCGGGGTTCAACTTTCTTCCACACTGCAGCCAATGGGACGACTACGCTGGATGAATTCAATCGGATTGCCGAGATGTGGAAAGGCATGTGGGGACTACGGGGGATATCGTTGTCAATGCCCCCATAATTCAGTGCTTTCCCTGTGGATCGATTGGGCCTTGAATTAAGCGCCTTTCTGAATTGGGCCTTGGCAATCGGTGGACAGAGTGTTGATCGACAGGCATGAGTCCAATCAACGCTCCAATAAACACAACAGATTCTAAGAAGATTCTTGATGGATAAGGCTTGGATCAACAGTGCCATGGGGAAAAAACTTCTGCGCGTGCTGGAAGGCAAGCACGAAACGATCCCTCCGATCTGGTTGATGCGGCAAGCAGGACGGTATCTTCCCGAATATCGTACGACTCGCGAAAAGGCCGGGGGGTTTCTCGATCTTTGCTTTAATCCAAAGCTAGCCGCGGAAGTAACGTTGCAGCCAATCCGCCGGTTTGGATTTGATGCCGCGATCCTCTTCTCCGATATTCTTGTCGTGGCATTGGCGCTCGGCCGGAAGGTTGAATTTCAGGTTGGTGAAGGGCCAAAACTTGAGCCCTTGGATGATGCAGATGCGCTCTCCCGGATGCGGGACGTAGCCGATCAAAATGTTCTGGCGCCGGTCTATGAAACGGTGCGTCAGGTCAAGGCTTTGCTTGACGATAAGACGGCGCTGATAGGGTTTTGTGGAGCTCCTTGGACGGTTGCAACGTATATCGTGGCAGGACACGCAACACCTGATCAGGCCCCCGCTCGACTATTTGCACATCGTGACCCTGAGAGTTTTTCGCGACTGATCGACCGCTTGGTGGATGCGTCAATCGACTATCTGGGGAAGCAGCTCGAGGCAGGCGCCGACTGCGTGCAGATTTTCGATACTTGGGCTGGTGTACTCGGCCCTGAACAATTCGACCGCTGGTGCATTGCCCCGACGCAAAAAATTGTTGAGGGCGTACGCAAGCGGGTCCCGCGGGCCAGGATCATTGGATTTCCACGTGGTGCCGGCGCGATGGCCCTTCCTTACGTTGAGATGACGGGAGTGAGCGCTATTGGCATCGATTGGACCTTCGAACGAGCCATCGCACGCGACGCATTGCAATCACGTGTCCCGGTGCAGGGTAATGTTGATCCACTCGCACTTTTGGCCGGCGGGGTGGCCCTTGATCGCGAAGTCGATGATGTGCTGCGCCACCTTGGCGAGGGCCCGCTGATTTTTAATCTCGGGCATGGGATATTGCCCGACACGCCAATCGCGCACGTTGAGCGCATGCTGAAGCGTGTACGCCGGTAGACCGAGATGTATCTCTGGGTGAAAGCACTACATATCGTCGCCGTGATCGCCTGGATGGCAGGGCTGCTCTACCTGCCAAGGTTGTTCG
>Ga0163163_10002007_pt1 | contig 17193 bp, 13 predicted proteins | sample S65metaG_FD_119766 | JGI IMG/M metagenome (GOLD analysis project Ga0163163, IMG submission 119766) | Switchgrass rhizosphere microbial communities from Kellogg Biological Station, Michigan, USA - S6-5 metaG | ecosystem: Host-associated > Plants > Roots > Rhizosphere > Soil | place: USA... | reverse complement strand
GAGTCGCCGGGGCTTACGTCCTCGCTGGCGCTGGGGGACCACGTCGCCGAGATCGCGCGCAGGCTACCGCACTGAAGCCCGCTCGACCGCCCGCGCGCTTCGGCCTATGAGGGGCGCGCATTTCCAGGGAGCCGCGATGCCGTTCGATCAGAAAACCAGGGATATTCTCGCCAAGGTCTCAACCGCGACGATCACCACGATCCTTTTGAAGAAGGGTCTGCGTAATGTCTGGATGCGCGGCACGCGGCCGTTGCGCGCGGGACAGCCGCGGCTCGTCGGCCCCGCCTTCACGCTGCGCTTCGTGCCGGCGCGGGAAGATCTTGCCACGCCCGAATCCTGGGCGTCGCCGATTTCAACACGCGCGGCAATCGAGGCGATGCCGGAGGGCGTTATCACCGTCGTCGATGCGATGGGTCTTACCGCTGCCGGCATTTTCGGCGACATTCTTTGCGCGCGCATGAAGAAGCGCGGCGTCGCAGCGCTGATCACCGACGGCGTTGTGCGCGACGTCGCCGGCGTGCTCGGCACCGGGCTTCCCGTGTGGTGTCAGGGCGGCGCCGCGCCGCCGTCGGTCGCGGGTCTCACGTTCGTTGCCTGGCAGCAGCCGATCGGCTGCGGCGGCGTTGCCGTTTTCCCCGATGACATCGTCGTGGTCGATGACGACGGCGCCGTGCTCATTCCGGCAAAACTCCTCGACGAAGTGGTCGCCGCCGCGCCCGAGCAGGAGCGCATGGAAGAATGGATCATGGGCGAGGTCGACAAAGGCGCGAACCTGCCCGGCCTTTACCCCATGAATGCCGAGACCAAGGCACGCTACGAGGCGTCGAAGCGCTGACGTGGCGCGTAAGAGCAACATGAACTCAGGGAGGATCGTAAGCGGTGAGCATTCCCCAACTTTTGGTGCACAGTCCAAAGGACACGTGCGGCGTCGTCGTCGTCGAAGATTTGAAGGCCGGCACGGAGATGCTTGGCGTAATCACCGAGAACGACACGACCTTCCATCTCAAAGCTAAGATGGACATTCCGATCGGCCACAAAGTGGCGCTGAAAGACATCAAAGCCGGCGACACGATCTGGAAATATGGCGAGGACGTCGGCAAGGCGATCGCTGATGTGGCGGCGGGCGAACACCTGCACGTCCACAATATGAAGACAAAGCGCTGGTGAGGAGCCCCCGATGCAAGTCAATTCCCTGCAAGTGAACTCCGACAAGGCGATTGCCGCCGCGCGCGCGCAGACGCAAGCCGCGATCAAATCGCAAGATTACGGCAAGCTCGCCGTCACCGGTTGGCGCCGCGAGAACGGCCGCGTCGGCGTGCGCAATCACGTCGTCATCCTGCCGCTCGACGACCTCTCGAATTCCGCCAGCGAGGCGGTCGCCAACAACGTCAAGGGAACGCTGGCGCTGCCGCACGCCTACGGCCGGCTGCAATTCGGCGCCGATCTCGATCTTTTCTTCCGCACGCTGATCGGCATCGGCGCCAACCCGAACGTCGCGGCGGTGATTGTCATCGGTATCGAGGAAAGTTGGACCAAACGCGTCGTCGACGGCATCGCCAAGACTGGCAAGCCAGTGACCGGTTTTGGCATCGAAGGGCATGGCGATATCGCCACCATCGCGCGCGCCTCTTACGTGGCGAAAGAATATCTGCATTGGGCCTCGGAACTGCCGCGCGAAGCATGCGCGATGTCGGAGCTGTGGGTCTCGACCAAATGCGGCGAGTCGGACACGACCACGGGTCTGTCGTCATGTCCGACAGTCGGCAACATGTACGACAAGCTGATCCCGCTTGGCATCTATGGCGTGTTCGGCGAGACGTCGGAGATCACCGGCGGCGAACATCTGGCCAAAGCCCGCGCCGCGACGCCGGACGTGGGGGAGAAGTGGTACAAGATGTGGAAGGCCTATCAGGATGATGTCATCGAGGCGCACAAGACCGACGACCTCTCCGATAGCCAACCGACCAAGGGCAATATTGCCGGCGGCCTGACGACGATCGAGGAGAAGGCCCTCGGCAATCTCGAAAAGATCGGACGCAAATCGAAATTTATCGACGCGCTGGAGCCGGCGGAGGCGCCGGCCAAAGGTCCGGGACTTTATTACATGGATACGTCATCGGCGGCCGCCGAATGCGTGACCTTGATGGCGGCCGGCGGCTATGTCGTGCACACCTTCCCGACGGGACAAGGCAACGTCATCGGCAATCCGATCGTGCCCGTCATCAAAATCACTGGCAATCCGAAGACGCTGCGTACCATGCGCGAGCACATCGATGTCGATGTCACCGGCATTCTGCGCCGTGAGCAGACACTCGAGACCGCGGGCGACGCGTTGATCGGCATGATCCAGCGCACGGCGAATGGACGCTTGACGGCAGCCGAGGCTTTGGGTCATCGCGAGTTCGTCATCACCAAGCTGTATCGGTCGGCATAGTCGGATCATTGCGAGCGCAGCGAAGCAATCCAGAGTCAGTGCTTCATAGTATGAAGCGTTTGCACTGGATTGCTTCGTCGCTTCGCTCCTCGCAATGACCGAGTGTGAGGGTTCCGATGCGACTTGCATTCATCGGCTATGGCGAAGTCGGCCAGACATTCGCACGCCAATTTCTGGCGCGCGGCGATGTTGCGGTTTTGGCCTACGACATCCTCTTCGATGCTGGCGCGCTCACTGAGCGCGCGCGACAAGCCGGTGTTATCGCCGCACGAAACGCGGCGGAAGCGGCGCGCGACGCCGATGTCGTCATCTCCGCCGTAACCGCCGACGCTGTGCTCAATGTCGCGCGCGACGCAGAGACTTATTTGAAGCCCCGTCAGTTTTTCTTCGATATCAACTCCGCTTCGCCGAATACCAAGACGCGTGCGGCGGAAATCGTCAACAAAACCGGTGCGCATTACGTCGAAGGCGCCGTCATGGCAGCGGTACTCGAACCGGGCATCTCCGTTCCGATCCTCGCTGGCGGTCCCGCCGCAGCCGAACTCGCCGCACGCATGAATGCGGTCGGTATGAACATCCGCGCCGTTGCGGCGGAGTATGGCCGCGCATCGGCGATGAAGCTCTGTCGCAGCATCGTCATGAAAGGTCTCGAAGTTCTCACGGTCGAATGTGCACGGGCCGCGCAATTCTGGGATGTCGCGGACGAAGTGTTCGGCAGCTTGGAGGCGACTTATCCCGGGATGGGTTGGGCGGCGCTCGCCGAGAATTCAGCCGAGCGGGTGAGCAGTCATGGCATCCGCCGCGCCGCGGAGATGCGCGAGGCCGCCGAGATGATCGCCGATATGGGTTTGAGCCCTGCGCTCGCGCGCGCCATTGCCGACGCACAGGAACGCGGCGCGAAGGCCGCGGAGGTCAACAAAGCCGACGCGGCTTAGGGCTGCTGATGACGGCCGCTAGTTCCTGAAACTCGGATCGGTGCGATCGAGCTTGCGTAACAGTGCCGGCCAGACCAGCTCCTTCGCTGCGTTGCGCAGGCTTTCGCCTTCGCTGAGCGCCATGTTCTTTTCGATCACCGACATCTCCGTCGGATGATCCTCGCCACCGAGTGCGCGCGTGCGTACCTGCATCGTGCAGGCGCGTTCCAAGAAATACATACGCAGGAAAGCCTCGGCGCAGGTCTTTCCGACGGTCAGGGTACCATGATTGCGCAACAACATGACGTTCTTGTCCCCGAGGTCTTTCTGAATCCGCGGCCGCTCGTCGTGATCGAGAGCGACGCCTTCGTAGTCGTGATAGGCAAGATCGGCCATCACCAGCTGTGCGGTCTGATTGAGCGGCAGCAAGCCTTCGCGCGAGGTCGCAACGGCGGTGCCGTCCGGCGTGTGCAGATGCATGACGCAGCCGGCATCCTCGCGCACTTCATGCACGGCGGAGTGGATGGTGAATCCGGCGGGATTAACCGAATAGGGCGAATTGCCGATCTTATTGCCGTCCATTCCAACCTTCACGAGGCTCGACGCGGTGATCTCTTCGAACATCATGCCATAAGGATTGATCAGGAAGTGGTGCTCGGGTCCCGGAATGCGTGCCGAGATATGCGTGAAGACGAGATCGTCCCAGCCGTAGAGCGCGACGAGCCGGTAACAGGCCGCGAGGTCGACGCGCAGCGCCTTCTCCGCTTCCGACATGTCTTCCATGAGCCGCAGGTGTGAAGCGCTGGACAGCATGAGGTCCTCCCAGATTGTTCGCCTACTCGGCGGCGGTGACGTTGCGGCGGGGCACGCTCTCCTCCTGCGCCGCCGGCAGACGGGCGAGAAGATCAAGCAACGCGCGGTCGTGCAAGAGCACCATTCGCTCCCTGGCGTTCAGCCAGGCGGCCGCATCCTCGATCGTCTCGGCATCATTGAGCTTGGCTTCCGCGAGCGCACGTTCGGGCGTCACCTCGCCTTTGCGTCGGCGTGACGCGGGGGGCAGGAACACTTCGTGCGTCGCGCGGAAATCGGGATCGGCATGCACGAGCCTCAGTGCGTCGCCTTCGTCGCGTCCTTCCGCCGCGAGCGCCGCGGCAAGTCCATTCGATCGGGAGGCGATCGGCGGCGGCGCGGTCTCCTCCGGCGTCACAAGCAAGCCGAAGCGCCGTAGCGCCAGTCCGATCGAGCGCTGGCCGCTCGCCCAGGATAGAAAGATTGCGAGCACGAGACCGGCGATCGTCGGGGACATCCAGGCGACCAGCGACGGCGAAATCAGCAATCCGGCGATGAGGCTCAGGATGCCGAGCGCGACGTGCGACCGATGTCGGCGCGCAATCGCTTTGAACGGAATGGAGCCGTCGTCGCGCCGCTGCGGGTCCCATCCCGTGTCGAAGCCGAAGAGAATGTTGAGAACGTGCCCGGTTTGAATGAGCATCATGATCGGCGCCAGCAGCGCCGACAGAACGATCTCATAGAGCGTCGATATGGTGAGCCGAATGGCGCCGCCGGAGCCGCGCCGCACCTCGCCATCAATCAGCGCGATCAGATAACCGAACACCTTCGGCGCGAGCAGGATGGTCATGGTGAGCGTGAACAGATCGAGCGACCGTTTCGCATCGAACCGAGGCCAAGTCGGAAACAGCGCGAAATCGGCGGTGAAATATTCCGGCCTGATGTAACTTGCCTGGAAGACAAGCACGATGCCGACGACCAGCTGCGCCATCCAAAGCGGCGAGGCGAGATAGCCGAAAATGCCGGTCATGAAATGTTGGCGCGAAGCGAGATGCAGGCCTTTCGCTGGCACGACGCGGATGTGCTGCAGATTGCCCTGCGCCCAGCGGCGGTCGCGCGTCGAGACATCGATTAGCGAGGGTGGGCTTTCTTCGTAAGAACCGCCGAGCATCGGCAGCATGTAGACCGCCCAGCCGGCGCGATGGATCAGCGCCGCTTCGACGAAATCGTGACTTAGAATGTGCCCGCCGAATGGCGGCTTGCCGCTCAGCTCCGGCAATCCGCAATGATCCGCAAAAGCCTTGGTGCGGATGATTGCGTTATGGCCCCAATAATTGCCGTCGCGGCCCATCCAGCATGACAAGCCGGCGCCGATCACCGGGCCATAGATGCGCGCGGCAAATTGCTGAACGCGCGCAAACAGCGTGTTGCGGTTGATGATGAGGGGCAGCGTTTGAATGATGCCGGAACGGGGATCGGCCTCCATCGCTGCGGCGAGGAGCACGATCGAGGAGCCGGTCATCAGGCTGTCGGCGTCGAGCACCACCATTTGCTCGTAGGCGCCGCCCCAGCGCGTGACGAAATCGGCAATGTTGCCGGACTTGCGACTCGTATTCTTGGGCCGGTGTCGATAGAAAATGCGCGAGCCGTCGGGCAGACGCGCGCGCAAAGCGAGGAAGGCGCGCTCCTCGGCAATCCATATATCGGGATTGGTCGTGTCCGACAGGAAGAACCAATCGAAATGCGTCCCGAGGCCCGTGCGCTCGACGTCCTCGAACATCGCCTGCACGGCGGAGAAGACTCGACTGGGCGCCTCATTGTAGATCGGCATGACGACCGCGGTGCGCGCGGTGAGCGTGTCGGGCAAAGCGGGTGCGCGGCCGCGGTTGAAGATGAGCCAGAGGAAGCCGATGAATCCGGCGGTGAATGCGATGCTGATCCAAGAAAAATTGGCGACAAAGAGGATAAGCAGCGCCCATTTGAGCGGGGTGACGCCGCCGACTTCGACGACCTTGTACATTTCATGCGCGCCGTAGATCGTCAGTGCCAAGCCGCCGCCGAATACGAGAAGCCGCGCAATCCAGGTGCCGAGCGCAAACCGTTTCTTCGAATCCTCGATTCGAGTGCGGCGGTCGAAATGCGAGAGGCTCTGCACCGGCATGTCGAGCGGTGCTTCCGGCGGCGTGTTCGGGGCCGCCCCGACGCCGCGAGAACCGGTGGGCAAGCGCATATTCGTGCGCATGGCGTTCATGCTGTCCATCGATACAGCCAAGTCTCGCTGACCGGCTTGCCGCCGACGTCCAGTAACAGGCGAATTTCCGAAAAGGTTTCGCTGCCGGGGTCGATGTCGAAGACGACGCGGCAGAGTTTGCGGTTCGGATAAAGATATATCCGGCTGATCGAGACCGAGCCTGGTGTGGCGCTCAAGACGTGCTTCAGTCCGGTAGTGCGCTGCGGATCGGCAAAGAGGTCCCCGGTGAAAGCAACAATGAATCGCCGGCGTTTGGGCCCGCCAGCGCCGCGCCCGCCGCGCGACGCTGACACGGAAGCAAGCACGGGCTTTGCCGGGGGTTGCCAGCACCAGAATTGGCGATAAGCGAACATGGATTCCTGCGCCAGAGGCTGCGCCGGGCGCCAATAGGCAACCATGTTGCTGTTGATTTCGGATTCGGAGGGGATTTCCACCAGTTGGACATTGCCGGCGCCCCAATCGCCGATCGGCTCGATCCACAATGAGGGCCGCGTCTCCCATTTCTGATCGTCGTCCTGATAGGAGCTGAAATCGCGGTCGCGCATCAGAAAACCGAAGCCCTTGGGATTGTCATCGACAAACGACGAGACTTGCAGCGTTTCGCGGTTGGCGACGGGACGCCAAATCCATTCGTCGCGTCCGGTGAGCATTTGCAGGCCGTTGACCTCGCAAACTGCGGGGCGGACGTCGTCCGTCCGACGCCGGTCGATCGGACCAAACAGGTACGCGGCGCTCATTGCGCCGAGGCCAAAATGATCGATTGCCGCGCGCGGGATGAGCGTCGCCTCGGTGTCGATGATCGTCGCTTCGCCCGGGCGCAAAGTGAAGCGATAGGCGCCGGTGACGCTCTCGGAATCGAGAAGGGCGTAGATGACGAGCGTATTTGAAGCTGGCGTCGGCTTTTCGATCCACACGGCACGAAAGGCCGGGAACTCTTCGCCGCGAGAATCGCCGGTACGGATCGTCAGGCCGCGCGCCGTTGCGCCGAGCGTCTGGCCGCGAGCGATGGCGCGAAAGAAGCTTGCGCCCTGGAAAATTGCCGCGTCGGCAAAGCCGCCGCCTTCACGCGGCTGCAGAACCCGGAAGCCCGAAAACCCGAGATCCGGCAGGCTTTGCGGCACCTGCAACGCGCCGAAATCGAATTGGGCGCGGCCGTAAGTGAGCTGCCGCGGCGCGCCGCCTTCGAGCAGATAAATCTGCATTGGCGCGGAGAAGATGAAGCCGCGATGCAGCGGCTCGATTGCGAATCCGACATTGTCGCCGGTCCAGAGGATCGCCTCGGGTCGCGCACGGATCCCAACATACTGGTCGTAGCCAAGATTGTTGAACGGCGCCGGAAGATCGGTGCCGGCAGGCTGAAACGGCCGCTTGGCGAAGGCGCGGGCGACCTCGAGGACGTTGGTGAAGCCAAACGGAGCCGAATCCGGCGGATTCTTCCCTTGCGCGACGGCCTCATGGCTCGCCGCGACTAGGTCGCCGACGCCCGCTGCCAGCCCGCCTGCGGTCAGTTTCAGGAGGTCTCGGCGTTGCAACATCAGGCGTGAGGACTCAAGCGACTTACGCGGACCACGGCCTGCAAGGGGCGGGCCGAACCACCGCGCCCGTCTATAGCCGATCGCGGCGTGCACCTGCGAGGTGATTTTGCGGCTTTTTGCAGCGGGGAAGCCCGCTCGTGCGAATGCACCGTTTACCCTCTGCTTAATTTGGCCGCGCTTCCGGGCCACGGAAGGTGCAATTATTCAGCAGCGATTGTGAACCTGAGCCAACATCTCGCAATGGACGCCGCCATTTCAAAACCTCGCCGGGCACTCGCCGTCATTCTCGCGGCGGGCGAAGGCACGCGCATGAAGTCCGCCGTGCCGAAGGTGCTGCACCGGATCGCCGGGCGCAGCCTGCTTGCGCATGTGCTCGGGGCGGTGCGCGAGGCGGAGATCGACGACGTCGCCGTCGTGATCGGTCCAGACCGGGAGGATATGGCTGCAGAGGCGCGGCGGTGCTTTCCGGGTGTCTCTGTTCATCTTCAGGCCGAGCGGCACGGGACCGCTCATGCGGTCCTCGCCGCACGCGAGGCCGTGGCGAAAGGCCATGACGACATCCTCGTCCTGTTCGCCGATACGCCGCTCATCGAGGCCGCCACGCTGCGGCATCTCCGCGAGGCGCTCGCCAGCGGAAATGCCGTCATTGCCCTTAGCTTCGAGGCAAAGGACCCGACCGGCTACGGTAGGCTCGTCCGTGATGCAGAGGGCTCGCTTCTGGCAATCCGCGAGCACAAAGATGCGACCGCCGCGGAGCGGGCGCTGACCCTTTGCAATGCCGGCCTGATGGCCTTGGCTGGGCGCCAGGCGCTGGCGATTCTCGAGGCCATCGGCAATGACAACGTCCAGCGGGAGTTTTATCTACCCGATGCCGTGGCGGTGGCCCGACAATCCGGCCTTCACGCCGGCACAATTCTCGCCTCAGAGGAAGAGGTGATGGGGATCAACGACCGCGTCCAGCTCGCCGAGGCCGAGGCCGTGATGCAAAAGCGGCTGCGCGAGCAGGCGATGCGCAATGGGGCGACACTGGTCGCGCCGGAGACGGTGTTCTTCTCCGCCGACACCGAGATCGGCCGAGATGTCACCATCGAGCCGCATGTCGTCTTCGGACCGGGCGTGGTGGTCGAAGATGGTGCGGTGATCCACTCCTTCTCGCACCTGGAAGGTGCCCACGTCGGCAAGGGCGTGTCGGTCGGGCCCTTCGCTCGGCTCCGTCCTGGAGCGAACCTCCAAGAGGGTGCGAAGGTTGGCAATTTCGTCGAGATCAAAGCCGCCGAGATCGGCCGCGGCGCCAAGGTGAACCACTTGAGCTATATCGGCGATGCATCGGTCGGCGCCGCCTGCAACATTGGCGCCGGCACGATCACGTGCAATTACGATGGCTATTCCAAGCACCGCACCGAAATCGGCGCGAACGCCTTCATTGGCACCAACTCGTCGCTCGTGGCGCCGGTAAAAGTCGGGGCCGGCGCTTATATCGGCTCCGGCTCCGTCATCACCGAGGATGTCGCGCCTGACGCGCTGGCGCTCGGGCGCGGGCGGCAGGTCGAGAAACCGGGCTGGGCCAAGGACTTCCGCGACAGCCGTAAGGGCGTAAAGACCGGGCATAAGTGAGGGCACCATGTGCGGGATCGTCGGAATTTTGGGGAGCGCGCCGGTCGCCGATTCGATCGTCGAGGCTCTGAAGCGGCTCGAATATCGCGGCTACGACTCGGCCGGTATCGCGACGCTCGAAGGTGGCCACCTGACGCGCCGGCGGGCCGAGGGCAAGCTCAAGAACCTCGAATTGCGGCTGTCGGAATCGCCACTGCAGGGCGTGATCGGCATCGGCCACACGCGGTGGGCGACGCACGGCCGACCGAGCGAAGCCAACGCGCATCCGCATGCGAGCGACCGGCTTGCCGTCGTTCATAACGGCATTATCGAGAATTTTCGCGAGCTGCGTGAGGAACTGAGAGGTAAGGGCTTCACCTTCTCGACCGAGACCGACACCGAGGTCGTCGCCCATCTCGTCTCCTCTGAGATGCGCAAGGGGCTGGATCCGGTCGATGCTGTTGCCGCTGCCCTCCCGCGGCTCAAAGGCGCTTTTGCCCTTGCCTTTCTGTTCGAGGGCGTCGACGACCTCCTGATCGGCGCCCGGCAAGGGCCGCCGCTCGCCGTCGGCTGGGGCGCCGAGGATATGTATCTCGGCTCCGACGCGCTGGCGCTCGCGCCCTTCACCGAGGTCATCACCTATCTCGAAGACGGCGACTGGGTGGTGCTGCGTCCCGGCCTCGCCGAATTCCATGACGAGTACGGCAACATCGTCGAGCGCGTGAAGCAGCGCACCGTCGCCGGCGCGCTGCTCGTCGAGCGCGGCAATCACCGCCACTTCATGGCGAAGGAAATCCATGAGCAGCCCGAGGTCGTGGCGCGCACGCTCGCGCACTACCTCGACATGTCGCAGGGCAGGGTGCACCTGCCGTTCGAATTTCCCTTCGATCCGAACAATCTCGATCGCATCACGATTACCGCCTGCGGCACGGCGTATTACGCCGCGCTCACCGCCAAATATTGGTTCGAGCGTTTCGCGCGTCTGCCGGTCGAAATCGATTTTGCCTCCGAATTTCGTTACCGCGAGGCGCCCCTGCCCGAGCGCGGACTGATGATCGTCGTCTCGCAATCGGGCGAGACCGCCGACACGCGCGCCTCATTGCATTATGCTCGGAGCCAGAAGCAGCACATTCTCTCCGTCGTGAACGTGCCGAGCTCGACGATCGCGCGAGAAAGCCACATCGTCGCGCCGACGCTCGCCGGCCCGGAGATCGGCGTTGCCTCGACAAAGGCACTGACCTGCCAGCTCTCGGTCCTCGCCTGTCTTGCGCTGGCGCTTGGCCGTGCGCGCGGCAAGCTCTCGACCGAGGAGGAATTCCGCCTCGTCAACGAGCTTATCTTGCTGCCGGGTCTTATGGCCGACGTGCTGAAGCACGAGGCGAAGATCGAGGCGATCGCGCATTCCTTCGCCAAGGTGCAGAGCGTGCTCTATCTTGGGCGCGGCACCAATTATCCGCTGGCGCTCGAAGGCGCGCTGAAACTCAAGGAAATCTCCTACATTCACGCCGAAGGGTATGCCGCCGGCGAATTGAAGCACGGCCCGATCGCCCTGATCGATGAAGCGATGCCGGTGGTCGTGATCGCGCCGAGCGATCGCGCTTTGGAGAAGACAGTCTCGAACGTGCAGGAAGTTGCGGCGCGCGGCGGCCGCATCGTCCTGATCGGCGATGCGAAAGCGGCCGAAGCCGTCGCCGTCGAGCTCTCAGGATTTGTCGAGATGCCGACGATGGCGCCGGAGTTCGCGGCGATCGTCTACGCGCTGCCGGTGCAATTGCTCGCCTATCACGCCGCGGTTTTTATGGGCAAAGACGTCGATCAGCCGCGCAACCTGGCAAAGAGCGTGACGGTCGAGTAGGCAACCGCCGCCACCTTGCCATCGCTCGCCGCGCGGCCCATGTTGCGGCGCGACAGAAGAAGGGGCGGCCGCCAGCTTGACGACCGATTTTACTCCAGGCCAGAGCGTGCCGGATTCCGCTGCGCTGTTCGTCCCGGGCCGGCCCCGCGGCGTCGGCGCGCGCCTGCGGGCGTATTTCCTCACCGGGCTCGTCATCGCCGGGCCGTTGGCGGTCACCGCCTGGATCGTCTGGTGGTTCATCAACACGATCGACGGCTGGGTGACGCCGCTGATCCCGAGGCTGCTGCAGCCCGATCGCTATCTGCCGTTCCATGTTCCGGGCGTCGGCGTCGTCGTCGCGCTTGTCGGCCTGACGTCGCTCGGCTTCCTCGCCGCCAATCTTGCCGGCCGCAGTCTCATCCGGCTCGGCGAGGCGATCCTCGACCGCATGCCGGTCGTGCGCGGCATCTACAAGAGCGTGAAGCAGATTTTCGAGACGATCTTCTCGCAATCCGGCACGTCGTTCCGGCGCGTCGGCCTCGTCGAGTTTCCGTCGAAGGGCAATTGGTCGATCGTCTTCATCTCGGCATCGCCAACCGGTATGGTCGTCGATGCGCTCGCCGAGGAAGAGCATCTCGGCGTGTTCCTGCCCTGCACGCCGAACCCGACGACCGGCTTCTTCTTCTATCTGCCGGCGCGCGAGGTGATCGAGATTCCGATGACGCCGGACGATGCGGCGAAGCTCATCATGTCGGCGGGGCTGATCCAACCCGAGGGGCACGCCAAGCTCACCGCATTGGCGGAGGAGATGAAGCGCCGCCGGCTAGAGCCCGGCGAGGCGGCGTGACGTTCACCCCGACCGCAATAGCCGCACCGCCTCGTCGCGGCCGAACAAATACAAGAGCACCCTGAGCGCCCGTCCCCGCGCGCTCTTCAAGTCGGGATCGTTGCGCAGGATGAGCTCACCGTCGTCGCGCGCCGCGCCGAGCAAATGCGCGTGCACGTCGAGCCGCGCAATGCGGAAGCCGGGCGCGCCGGATTGCCGCGTGCCGAGCACCTCCCCTTCGCCGCGCAGTTTCAGATCCATCTCGGCGATGCGGAAGCCGTCCTCCGTCTCGCGCAATGTTTCGAGCCGCGCCTTGGCGTTCTCGTTCAGCGGGCCTTTGTAGAGCAGAATGCAGGATGAGCGCGCCTCCCCGCGGCCGACGCGGCCGCGCAGCTGATGCAATTGCGCGAGACCGAAACGCTCAGCGTGCTCGATCACCATGATTGTCGCTTCGGGCACATCGACGCCGACCTCGATTACCGTGGTTGCCACAAGAATTTGCGTGTCGCCGCGCTGGAATCGGGCCATCGCCTCATCCTTGTCGGTGCCCTTCATGCGGCCGTGCACGAGCCCGACTTTCTTGCCGAAAATGCGCTTGAGATCGGCGTGGCGCTCGGTCGCGGCGGCAAGATCGGTGGTCTCGCTTTCCTCCACCAGCGGACACACCCAGTAAATGCGCGCGCCGTTTTGCATTGCGCGGCCGATCGCTTCGATCACGTCGCCGATGCGCTCGCTCGGCACGGCGCGAGTGTCGATCGGTTGCCGCCCCGCCGGCTTTTCGGTGAGCGATGACGCATCCATGTCGCCGAAATAGGTGAGCACCAGCGTGCGCGGAATCGGCGTCGCCGTCATGACCAGAATGTCGGCGGCGGCGCCCTTCTCGCCCAGTGCGAGACGCTGATGCACGCCGAAGCGATGCTGCTCGTCGACCACGGCGAGCGCAAGATCGCGGAATCCGACGCCTTCTTCGATCAGCGCATGCGTGCCGACGGCGATGTCGATGTGGCCGGCGGCAAGTTGCTCCAGCGTGCGCGCGCGTTCGGCCGCTTTGTCGCGGCCGGTCAACAACGCGATGCGCAGACCCGCCGTTTCGGCAAGTGGCGCGATGCGTGAAAAATGCTGGCGCGCCAAGATTTCCGTCGGCGCCATCATCGCTGCCTGTGCGCCCGCTTCGACGACGTGCGCCATGGCCATGAGCGCGACCAACGTCTTGCCGGAGCCGACATCGCCCTGCAGCAGGCGCAGCATGCGTTTGTCGGAAGCGAGATCGGCGCGAATCTCGCCATGCGCTTGGCGTTGCGAGCGCGTCAGCGAAAACGGCAAGGTGGCTTCGATCTTCGCGATGATTGTGCCCTCCGCCTTGCTCGCGCGCCCGGCCGATCTGCGCAGGCGCGCGCGCACCAGACGCAATGCGAGCTGCTGGCTCAAAAGCTCGTCGTAAGCGAGGCGCGTATAAGCCGCGCTTTCCGGCTTGATCGCGTCGGGATCGGCGGGATGGTGGATCGCTTCGAGCGCGTCGGCAAAGGCCGGAAAATTTTGTGCGGCGACAAACGACGGCTCGAGCCATTCCGGTATGCCTTGTGGCAGGCGCTGCAGCGCCGCATCAACGGCGCGGGCGATCGCGCGGAGCTGCAATCCTTCCGTCGCGCCATAGACCGGCTCGACGGCTGCAAGATTTCGCACGCTTTCGGCATCGAGAACGCGATCGGGATGCACGATCTGGCGATAGCCGTCGTAAAGTTCGAGCCGTCCGGACACGAAACGCCGCGCGCCGACGGGCAGGCTCTTCTCGATCCAGCTGACATTGGCCATGAAGAAGACGAGCTGCACGTCGCCGGTATCGTCCTCGACATGCACGCGGTAGGGGCCTTTGGCGTAACGCCCGCCCGGCGGGCGGTGCTCGGTCACACGCACGTCGAGCACGACCTGTTTTCCGATCTCTGCATCGATGATTTTCGGCCGCGCGCGGCGATCGATCGTGTCGTAAGGAAGGTGAAACAGAAGATCGAGGATTCGCGCGGCGCCGCCGGGCTGGGCAAGCAGGCGATCGAACAAAAGCGCGCTTTTCGGTCCGACCCCGGAGAGGGCGGACACAGAGGCAAACAGCGGATCGAGCAGGGACGGGCGCATGTCGGCGCTATCTTGCCGATCGGAGGCGCTTTGTCATGGTCGCGCCTTTGTGACGTCGTGGCAGATTGACGGCCCGCCTGAGGAGTGATGGCATCCGCCGCCGTTCGGCAGGGGAGGACGCGCAATGACATCAGTGACGCTCGCCGCAGCAGAGGCGCCGGCCCGCCCCGCACGCATCCCGCCGCTCAGCGAAAAGGATCTCGCTCATATTCCCGGCGAGAAGGGCTGGCCGATCATCGGCAACACCTTGAAAGCGCTCCGCGATCCTGTCGCCCATGTCGAGCGGATGCACCGGACATACGGGCCCGTCTATCGCAATCATCTGCTCGGGATGCATGGCGTCACCTTGCTTGGCCCCGAGGCGAACGAGTTCATCTTGTTCGATCAGCAGCGGCTGTTCTCCTCCGAAATGGGTTGGGCACCGGTCCTCGGGCTGCTTTTCCCGCGCGGGCTGATGCTGCTCGATTTCGACGAGCACCGGCTGCACCGCAAGGCGCTGTCGGTCGCGTTCAAATCCGCACCAATGAAATCTTATCTCGCGCAGTTGAACAGCGGCATCGAGGAGCGCGTGGCGCGCTGGATCAAGAGCAATTCGCAATTCCTGTTCTATCCCGCCATTAAGCAGCTGACGCTCGATCTCGCCGCGACGTCTTTCATCGGCGACGACGCGCAGCTGCATTCGGAAGAGGTGAACCGCGCCTTTGTCGAGATGGTCGCGGCGGCTGTTACGCCGGTGCGGAGGCCGATTCCTGGAACGCAAATGTACCGCGGCGTGCAGGGCCGCAAACGGATCGTGGAACTCTTCTCACGCGAGATTCCGCGCCGTCGCGAAGCCGGGGGCGAGGATATTTTCTCGCAGCTTTGTCGTGCCAGCTACGAAGACGGTTCGCTCTTATCGACGCAGGACATCGTCGACCACATGAGCTTTCTCATGATGGCGGCGCACGACACGCTGACGTCGTCGATGACGTCGCTCATCTGGTTCCTTGCCAAAAATCCGCAATGGCAAGACCGGCTGCGGGAAGAGGCGTTCGGCCTCAATCTCGGCCGGCAGAACGGCGGCGCAGCGCCGCTTCCTTATGAACGGCTCGGCGAGCTCGAACTTACGGAGATGGCGTTCAAAGAGGCGATGCGCATCAATCCGCCGGTTCCGTCGGTGCCGCGGCGCGCCGTACGCCCCTTCGAATTCGGCGGCTATCAGTTTCCCGCAGGCACCAATGCCTCGGCCAATCCGCTGTTCACGCATCGCATGCCCGAGATCTGGCCGGAGCCGCTCGTCTTCGATCCCATGCGCTTCACCAAGGAGGCCTCGCGCGGGCGGCACAAGTTCGCCTGGATACCGTTCGGGGGCGGCGCGCATATGTGCCTTGGCCTGCACTTCGCCTACATGCAGGCGAAGTGCTTCGTCTATCACCTACTGACAAGCGCGAAGGTGAGCTTGCCGGAGGGCTACACGCCGAACTGGCAGATGTGGCCGATTCCGAAGCCGCGCGACCGGCTGCCGGTGCGGCTGACGCCGGTTTGAAAGATGCGGAGCGGGTGACGGCCCGCCCGCGCGCGACTATATAGACGGCGCCACGGCGAAGCCGGGGCGCAGGGATTCATATGACCGACAGTACCCCGGAGGTGGACCGCGAGGTCCGCCGCCGCCGCATCCGATTCCGCGCCTGGCATCGTGGCACACGCGAGATGGACCTGCTCATGGGCGGTTTCGCCGATGCGGCGCTGTCGCGTCTCAACGATGCGGAGCTCGACGAATTCGAGCATCTGCTCGATCTGCCCGACCCGCTCGTCTTCGCCTGGCTTGCCGGATTTGAGGACGCACCGGCGGCGGAAGATACGGCGGTTCTGAAGAAAGTGCGTGCGTTTCGCGTGCACGAAGCCCCGTTCCATGTGTGATCTGAACCAAGAAGAATAGACGTGAGCGATCTCAAACGCGCCGTCGCCCAATTGGAGAACGGCGGCTCCCTCACATTGCAGCGCGTGCCGGACGGCTTCGACGCATTCGTCGCCGCTGATCTCACGCGTGCCTTGGCGCGCGCCGGCGAGGGCAGGGGCGCGGTGCTCGTCCATGTCGCGCGCGACGGCCAACGCTCGCGCGCGTTCCAGGAGGCGTTCGCTTTTGCCGCGGCCGATATCGAAGTGCTCGATTTCCCATCCTGGGATTGCCAGCCTTACGATCGAGTGTCGCCGAATGCCGCGATATCGGCGCGGCGCATGACGGCGCTGGCGCGCCTTGCGCGATCCGGTTCATCGATCGAGCGCCCGCGCATTCTGGCGACGACGGTCAATGCGCTCGTGCAACGCGTGCCGCCGCTCGCCCGCATTGCCGCCGAAACATTCTCCGCCGCGCCGGGGAATTCGGTCGATACCGACGAGCTTCTGCGCTGGTTCGAGACGAACGGTTACCTGCGTTCGAGCACGGTGCGCGAGACCGGCGAATATGCGATGCGCGGCGGCATTCTCGACCTCTGGGCGCCGGGCATGCGGGCGCCTATTCGCCTCGATTTCTTCGGCGACACACTTGAATCGATCCGTTCTTTCGATCCCGAGACGCAGCGCTCGACCGGGCAATTTCGCGCGCTCGATCTCGTGCCAATGAGCGAAGTGCAGCTGACCACGCAAAGCATCAAGCGCTTTCGGCAGGGTTACGTTGCGACGTTCGACGCACAGACGCGCGGCGACACATTGTACGAGGCGGTGAGCGAAGGCCGTCGCCATCCCGGACTCGAGCATTGGCTGCCGCTTTTCCACGAGCGGATGGACGTGCTGTTCGATTATGTATCCGATGCGCCGCTGCTTCTCGATCCGCTTGCCGAAGAGGCAGCGGGCGAGCGTCTCGCGCAAATCAAGGATTATTACGACGCGCGCAAGGAAGCCCACGAGT
>Ga0163163_10002004_pt1 | contig 17213 bp, 11 predicted proteins | sample S65metaG_FD_119766 | JGI IMG/M metagenome (GOLD analysis project Ga0163163, IMG submission 119766) | Switchgrass rhizosphere microbial communities from Kellogg Biological Station, Michigan, USA - S6-5 metaG | ecosystem: Host-associated > Plants > Roots > Rhizosphere > Soil | place: USA... | reverse complement strand
CCGCGGGCGCTGGTGGCCGCTGCCGGCATCGCGGTCCTGACCATCGCAGCGGCCCTCGGCGCGCTGCTGATTGCCGGTGGCCGGCTCGCCGGAAGGCCGGACCCGCCGCCCCGGCAGGTCGCCCAGGCAGCGGGCGGCTGGGCGAATCACCAGGCCCTGGCCGGCCGGTACGCCGACTACCAGCTGACGATCGACGGCAGGCGATGGCAGCTCGTCGGCGAGGACTATGTCCTGACGGGCGACCGCCGCGACGGCGTCCGCCAGTCCTGCTCCGGAACCGTCACCGCGGACGACTACCAGCTCACCTTCACCACCACGTCCGCCACGGCGACATCAACCGGTACCGGTCTGCCGGGCCGGCAGACCGCTGGAGCGTTCTGCGCGGGCGTCTTCAACGCGGTTCTTTACCCGACCGGCCAGACACTCGAGCTGATCGACCCGAAGTCGGTGCACACCTACCAGCTAGGTCGTCACTGACTCGTCCCGGAATCACGTCCGAGCGGCGCTTCGATCCACGACAAACAATGCGCGGGTCGAGGACGATGTACTTCCTGACAGCAAGCCAGAACAATGTCGAGACAAGTTTCCGGCCATGAGCGCGGACCGCGGCGTGGCCGTGGAGCCGACGTTTGCTCCACAGCCACGCCGATGGCCAGATGATGCGCGTGGGCCGGTGGCAGCCCGGCTCAGACCAGGATGAAGGCGTCGCTCTGGGCGAGGTCGACGACCTGGTGGTTGACCGAGAAGAACTCCAGGTTGTAGTGGAACCGGCCGGTCAGGCCAGCCGGAATCGCGATCTTGAACCGCAGGATGCCGGCCGGCTCGTTGGCGCCGGTACGAACGTAGTCGGTTCCATTTGCCCTCCACTTCGTGCCGGCCGGGACTGGCACCGCGGCGTCGGGCGGGCCGTCGAACTCCTCCTTGAACGGGTCGCCGATCGGCACCAGCTCGTTCTGCGGCAGCCCGGTGTTCTCGTTGATGGCAGTGAAGTTGAGCGTGTAGTTGCCCAGGCTCGAGCCGAGAACCCGCCCGGCCTCCAGCTGGACGATCAGGTCGAACGTCGCCGATCTCGACAGGCCCGTGTTCGGGCTGCTGTCCTTGACGGTGGCGCCGGGCTGGGCCGTGTAGATGGCCGCGATCCGCGCGTCGTTGGCGTTCACTCTTTCCCTCCAGATTCTGCGCCGGCTCCTCGCCCGCGCTGTTTCAAAGATTAGGGCGGCTTTTCCTTCCGGACATCGGAAGAATTCCTTAGAAAGCCGTGGCGGCAGCCTTAGGCGGCGGTCGACGCGATACCTAGGGCAACCATGAAAAGAGGCCGCCGAGGGCGGCCTCAGGTGGGACAATGGCAGCGGCGAGACAGGCGGGCCGTAAGGAGATCACGGGGGGTGGTGGCGTGCTCTCCCGGGCCACGTCCGGGTCCCGGTTCATCGGCCGGGCCGCGGAGCTGGCGACGCTCACGGACGCGCTGGTCGGCGCCGCCGAGGGCCCGGCCGCGACCGTGCTCGTCGGCGGTGAGGGCGGGGTGGGCAAGAGCCGCCTGATCCGGGAATTTGCCGAGCAGGCCCGACAGTCCGGCGCGCGGGTGCTCGTCGGCGGCTGCATCGGGCTGGCCGTCGGCGAGCTGCCGTACGCGCCGCTGGTCGAAGTGCTGCGCGGCCTCACGCGCGAGCTCGGCGGCCGGACCGTGCGCGAGGTCGCCGGCCGTGCCTATCCCGCGCTGCACCACCTGGTGCCCTTCCTCGACGACGACGTTGAGGAGGAAGACAAAGGCGAGGACGAGAAAGGCGACGAAGGCGACGGCAGCGGCACCCGTGGGGTAGGCAGCCACCGCGCCGGCCGCGGAGGCGGCGCCCGCCCCCCGGGTGGCGCCGACGAACCCATCCCGGACGCACCGGCGGCCTCCCAGGCCCGGCTGTTCGAGGCCGTGCGCAGGCTGCTGGCGCGGCTCGCCGGGCAGGCGCCGCTGGTGCTGGTCGTCGAGGACCTGCAATGGGCCGACCGTTCCACCCTCGACCTGTTGTCGTTCCTGGCCGCGACGATGACCCAGGAACACCTGTTGCTGGTCGTCAGCTACCGGACGAACGACCTGCTTCCAGGGCATCCGCTGCGCCGGGTGCTGGCGGAGCTGGGCCGGTCGGCGAGTACGCGGCGGCGGCTCGAGCTTGCCCGGTTCACGCAGGAGGAGCTCGCCGAGTTCCTCGCCGCCACCGCCGCCACCGCTGGCGCCGGCGCGGACCCGACGCCCGCCGTGGTCCGGGAGGTCTTCGAGCTTTCCGACGGGAACGCCTACTTCGCAGAGGAGCTGGCCGCGGCGCCGGCCCAGCCCGGACCGCCCGGCGCCCGGGCGCCGCTGCCCCGGTCCATCCGGGACGTCGTGCTGGCTCGGGTCGAGGTCCTGCCCGCCGACGCGCAGGAGGTCCTGCACGTCATCGCCGCCGCCGGCCGCCGGATCCGCCACCAGCTGCTGGTCGCCGGGTCCGAACTGCCCGACGACCGGCTCACCGCAGCCCTGCGCGCCTGCGTCGACCACCATGTGCTGGCGACGGACCCGGCGGAGGGGTCCTACCTGTTCCGGCACGCGCTCGGCCGGGAGGTCGTCTACGAGGACCTGCTCCCCGGCGAGCGGGCCAGGCTGCACGGCGCGCTTGCGACCGCGCTGACCGGGCAGCCGGCGCTGAGCACCGCTGACGGCCCGATGTTCGCCGCGGAGCTCGCGCACCACTGGTACGAGGCCGGCGAGCTGCCCAGCGCGCTCGCCGCGTCCGTCGAGGCGGCGGCGGCCACGGCCGGCGCCAGCGCCTTCGCCGAGAGCCAGCGGCTGTACGAGCGGGTCCTGTCGCTGTGGTGGCGGGTCGCCGACCCGGCGGACGTGGCGGGAATGCCTCGGCGCGCGCTGCTCGAACGCGGCGCGGAGGCCGCCCGGTGGGCCGGCGAGGTCACGACGGCGATCGAGTGGCTCGACGAGGCGTTGCGGGAGATCAGCCGAGGCGGCCCGGCGGCCGAGCGGGCCGCGGTGTGGGAGCGGCTCGGGCGGTACCGGTGGGAGGCCGGCGACGGCGCCGGCTCGCTGCACGCCTACCAGCAGGCCGTCGACGCCCTGAACGACCAGCCGCCGTCCGGGCTGCACGCCAGCGCGCTGGCCGGCCTCGCGTCCGCCAACGTCCAGGCCGGCCAGTACTCGGCCGGGCTCCGGCTGGCCCGCGAGGCCGTCGAGATGGCCCGCTCGGTCGGGGCGCGGGGCGCCGAGAGCCGGGCACTGAACTTCGCCGGCATCGCCCTGACCATGACGGGCCAGCAGGAGGACGGCGTGCGCTCGCTGCGCGCCGCGCTGGACCTCGCCGAGGCGGTCGGCGATCCGGAGCAGCTGTTCCGCGCCTACAGCAACCTCGGCCTCGCGCTGGAGAAGTCCGGCCGGCTCGAGGCGGCGCTCCAGGTCGCCCGCGACGGCCTGGGGCGCAGCCGGGAGCTCGGGGTCGAGCTGACCGGCGGCGGCGTGCTGCTCACCAACATGGCCTCCGTCCTGTCGCTGCTCGGCCGCTGGGACGAGGTGGTCGCCGTCGCCACCGACGCCTTCCGCCGGGACGTGCCCGCCGGGTTCGCCATGTACCTGCACCTGTTCGTCGCGGAGATCGACATCGCACGCGGCCGGTTCGCGGACGCCGAGCGGCGGCTCGCCGAGGTCAAGGAGATGTCGCCGCGGCTGCAGGAGTCCCAGTTCGACGGGCAGCTGCACGGCCTGCGCGCCGAGCTGGCCATCTGGCGAGGGCAGCACGACGCGGCCCGCGCGGCCGTCCGGGCCGGGCTGGCGGCCGTCCGCGAAGACCAGCTGCTGACGCTGCACCTTTGCTGGCTGGGGCTGCGGGCCGAGGCCGACCAGGCGAGGCGCTCGCTGTCGCGCCGGCGTCGGCGCGGCACCAGCACCGGCACCGGCACCGGCACCGGGGCCGGCACCGGGGCCGGTCCCACGCCGGGCAATGCCGCGGGCGCCGCGGGGGCCGGCGCAGGTACCCACGCAGGTACCAGTAGCCTCGCCGATCCCGAGCCAGTCGATCCCGGGCCAGGTGTCGGCTCCGGCGCGGGCACCGGCGCGTCCAACGGTGCCGCGTTCGCGGCCGAGCTCGCGGCCCGCGCGGCCGCCGTCGCGGATGACCTGCCTGGGCAGGCGCTGCCGGACATCGTCGCGCTGCGGCTGCTGTGCCACGCCGAGCAGGCCAGGGCCTCCGGCGAGGACACGGCGGCGCTGTGGGGGCAGGTGGCCGAGCGGTGGGAACGATTGGGCCGACCGCATCCGACCGCGTACGCGCGGTGGCGGGAGGGCGCGGCTGCGCTCGAGCGCAGGGCCGCGGACGCGGCGCTCGCACTCCGACAGGCATACGGGCTGGCGGGTGACCTCGGCGCGCAGCCGCTACGGCAGCAGGTCGAGGCGCTGGCCCGCCCGGCGCGCATCGACCTCGGCACCGCGCCCGGCACACCCGTCGCGGCCCCCGCGGGCGGCGGGCCGGACGGGCGCGACGGGCCAGGGCTGACCCCGCGGGAACGCGAGGTGCTCCATCATCTCGTGGCGGGCAGCACCAATCGGATCATCGCCCGCCGCCTGTCCATCACGGAGAAGACGGCGAGCGTCCACGTCTCCAACATCCTTGCGAAACTCGCCGCAACGAACCGCGGCGAGGCGGCGGCCATCGCGCGACGCCTCGGCCTGGTCGGCCCCGGCCCGGACGGCCAACAGGACCCGGCCGACGACTGACCGCCGCCCGCGGCGTCTTGCTACCCCGCCGGCTGCCTGTCGCAGTTCCAGCCCGGTCGAGCCAGGCCGGAACGCAAACGGGTGTCACTTCTGTATGACAGGCCCGTTGAACGCGCCTACGAAACGATAGACGCAGGTCCCGCTGCCGCCATTACTCAGCTTCACCTGGCTGGCGACCACCTGGTGAGACTTCCCGAAATAGATCTTGATATCCGGGGGGAACATCCGTACGACATTCTTCCTGGACGTCACCGTCGCCAGCATCTTCTTCCCGCTTGGGACGAAGAACAGATGCGAGCCGCTGGGGATTTGGGTCCTGGTCTGGACGGCCCGGACATCATCATCGGCTGGAATGGCGCCCTCGATGACTGCCACCACGCCGTACGTGGCATCCGGATCGTCGACCTGCAACAGTGCCAGCTCGATCTCGACGACGGCATCGTCGTCGGCCTCTTGCGCATCGCCGGCGACCTCGGGTCCGTCGGCGGGGGCCAGCTCGTCGCTGGCCGCGGCCTGTACGGAAAGACCATGGCCGGACTCCGGATCCTCGGCCCCGCTGCCCGGCACGGCGTCGAGATCGAACGGCTTCCTGAGCAGGAAATCAGCCTTGAGCCGCCCGAGGAACTGCTCCACGTCGCCCAGCGTCGGCCGACCCGGGCCCGGCGCAGGCACGCGCACCGTGACGCCGTAGACCGGCGACGCCGGGGCCTCACGGTCTTCCAGCACAGCGCTGTAGACCAGCTCCCCGCCAACATCGGAAACCGGTAGCAGCCCCGACAACGGAAGCGGCGCTGGCGCTGGCGCCGGCACGAAGTCCAGCGCGCGAAGCGCTACCCCCGGGTAGTACAGCTCCGTGGGATCACCTGTCTCGCCGGGCAGGTTTTCGTCCACGGGCTGGCTCGGGTCCCCTGGTAGGCCTGGGCCTCCGGGCTGGCCGATAGCCACCGGGCTGGCCGCGTCGGGAGCCGCGCCTGCCTCGTCGATCGGAGATGTCACCATCGCTCTTCGTCATCCTTTCGTCGTGACACACCTGAAGCCGACGCTGGTAAACGGAAGAGTTGGCTCCGCCGCCTCCACGTCGTCGGCCGCGAAAACGTCCGCCTGCCAGCTACCGCCTTTAGCTGCAAGGCCGGCCACCAGATCGCGGCCGTTCCAGTCCCCCAGACGTCTGATCACGCCATCGCCGCGGTCCTCGATGCGCGTCGCCGTCCATTCCGCGACGTTCCCGATCAGCTGGCTGACCCCCTCAGGGCTTTGCCCGGAGGCGAACTCTGCAGCGTTGACAGGCAGCAGCCCGGCCGGCCTGTGACCGTCGACGACGGCGTTGACCTGGTCTGGGCGGGGCGGGTTGTCTCCCCAGGGGAATTGCCGCCCATCCGTTCCGCGGGCGATGCGCTCCCACTCGTTCTCCGTGGGCAGCCGTCGTCCGAGCCAGGAACAGAAACGGGCTGCTTCGTAGGCAGTGACATAAAGCACCGGGAGATCGCGGTCGCCGTTGGCGTAGTTCGCGTCGTCGTACGGCTCGGCGGGCGGAGGGCACCGCGAGGCTCGGACGCAGTAGCGGTACTGCTCGTTGGAGACCTCGTGGACGTCGACCGACAGCGCCGGGAAGGTGACCTTTCGGTTGTCCGTGCCGACGATGGCGGTGGCGGCGGCGAGGCGGACCGTGGGTGACAAGCCTTTGGCCTGATGGCGCAGCCACCATTCGCGCGTCGGAGCGATGGACAGCCAGACCACCCCAGCCAGTGCCGCCCCCGCGATCACCGCTAGGAGCAGCCGGGTCAGACCTCTCCTGCGACGGCACGCGGCCAGGAAGGTCATGGCGCTGTGACTGAGCGGCTGATCGCCGCGACGTGCCCAGTCGAGCGCCTCGGCAAGCCGGCGGCGCCGGTACAGACTGCTCGCGTCGCGGCCGTCGCGCCGCCAGTCCTCCGCGTCGCGTTCGATCCGGCGGCGGATGACCTCATTCTCGCGGCTGTCGCTGATCCAGTCGCGCAGGGTCGACCAGTGCGTGATCATCGATTCGTGGGCGAGCTCGACGGTCGGCTCCTCGCCGTCCGCGCGGCTGACCGTGACCAGGCGGTTGTCGGTCAGCACCCGCAGCGTGGCGGCGAACAGCTCGGGGTCCTCGCCGAGAATCCGCAGTGAGTGCTCCGTCTGTGGCTGGCGTGTGTCCGGACGGCCGACACCGAGCCCGACGGACCGCACACAGATTCGGCGCGCGATCCGCTGCTCGGTGGAGGAAAGCCTGGCAAGCACGGCATCCGCCCTGGTGGTCAGCGCCACCGTGAGACCGTTGCGCCCGCTGCCGCCGAGGGCCTCGTAGGCAGGGACGGTCAGCAGCCGACGGGACAACCGCTCCCAGAGCAGAACCATCGTCTCCTGCAGCAGCGGCAGCGCGGCCGGCTCCTCCCCCGCGTCGTGCAGCAGCCGCTCGACGAGCCCGGGCTCCAGGTGGACGCCGACGTCCTGCGCCGGCCTGGTGACCGCCTCGCGCAGCGCCTCCCCGCGCAGCGGAGCGACCTCCACCCGTTCGCCCGGACCGATGGGCCACAGCACCGACGTCATCAGGTCGGCAAAGAAGTCGGCGCGCAGCGTCAGCACGACGACGCAGCGCGGCAGCCCGCGCAGCCGGTGCAACAGCCCCAGCAGCGTGCTGCGGTCCCCGCCCGGCGGCAGCAGGAACAGGCTCTCAGCCTGGTCGATGACCAGGAGCAGCCGCGCGCCGGGCGGCGACGCGGCGAGCAGCGCGTCCACCTGTCCACGCAGCCGGTCATCCGACCCGTACACGCCGTCGCTGCCGAAGAGGTCGGTCAGCGCCCGTAGTGTCCCGGAGCCGGGGCGCAGCGTGCGGACCAGCCAGCGGTCGGCTTCCGTGGCCAGGAGACGAGGCAGCACCCCCGCAGACAGCAACGACGACTTTCCAGAGCCGGACGGTCCCACAACGACCACGAGGCTGTGCAGTCGCAGCAGGCGGCAGATGTGCTCGGTCTCTCGTGTGCGCCCGAAGAACACCCCACTTTCCTGCTGGCCGAAGGGACGAAGCCCGGGATACGGGCAGGGCAGCCGTTCCGGCCCCGGCGGGTCGCGGTGCAGCAGCTCACGAAGGCGGGCGGCCTCACCTTCCCACCGCGACCGCGAGGTACAGTCCAGCCGGACCAGGAAGTCAAGCCGCAACGGAATCTCATGCCGTTCCAGGAGCAGCGGGACCACTCTGGCCGAATTCTGCAGAACATTGTCGTGCGACGCCAGCCGTTCCGTGAACCCGGCCCACTTGCTCGCCGCAAAGGCACGCGAGAGAACGAGCACGGTGAAGCGCGCGGCCGTTACTGCCCGCTCGAACTCCTCGACTAGCACACCGCCGACCGAAAAATTCTCCGGAGTACGAACCGACCGGCCGTCAAGCCCGATCGCCGGGAGCAGGAAACCATGCACCCACGCACTGTCGGCCTCGGCATAGACGACAAAAAGATCTGACTGGCCCCGCGCTCGCGGCGGAGACTCGAGTTGCGCGCTGTCCACGCCGACCGTCCCCCGCCCGATCAATGCACAGCCATCGATGAAATTGGTGTTGAGACTATGACGTCTACAAGGACGCGTCCCAGCGACCGACGGCGATGATCCGCGTGTCGATGCACTTGTGTGCACGCCCACGGGCAAGACTACAGAGAAACAACCAGCCTGGCAACGGCTTATTCGGCCAGTCCAGTCGGATGGCGAGAACGTTACGTGGATGAGGGACGTGGTCGCCGCACCACCTCGCCAGCCGGCGGACGCCACGATTCCTGGCCATTGCGTGGCGCGACCGCCGTGCAAGGCCGCAGGTCACACCAGCCGTACCGTCTGCTCAGCCAGACTGTCAGATCTCCCGAATATTTGTGCCGGTGGTTCCACGAGGTCTGGCGGATGATGTGTATGGCGGCCGGGGTGTGGGCGGGTGAAGCCGCTGGCCGCCGCGGTGGAATCGGCAGGTAGACGGCTGCACTCCGAGCCACACAGGCGTCGCCGCGAGCCCGTCCGGTACATCAAGGGCAAAACGCCCGATCTCGACGGTCCAGAACGCCATCAATGTCGCGCAGCTGACACTGTTGCCGTTGTACCGTCAGGTCCCCACCGTGGCGATCTACCCTTGCGATCGGCCATGTCCAATGTCCGGAACGCGTCCGTCCACTCCTGGGGGCCTTTTCATGGAATCGATGGCGGATGCCCACGGGCTCGTCGTCGGTATCGCCGCCTACCAGCACATCGGGCCGCTGCCGCCGGTCGTCGTCAGCGACGCCCGCGACGTCTACGCGTTCCTGATCGATCCCGCCCGCGGTGGCCACCGGCCCGAGAACACCCGGCTGCTCATCGACGCCCAGGCGACTGGGCAGGCCCTGCGCAGGGAGCTCGCGGACCTCGCCGAGCGGTCAAGCCCCGACGGGACCGTCTTCCTCTACCTGTCCGGTCACGGCATCCGGATCCGCAGCGGGCCGCGCGCCGGCGACTACCTGCTGCCGGCGGACGCCGCCAGCACCTCGCCCGCAGCCCTGGCGCGCACCGCCATCTCGGGCGACGAGTTCGGGCAGGCGCTCGGGCGGCTGCCGGCCCGCCGGGTGCTCGTCGTCTTCGACTGCTGCCACGCCGGTGGCATCGGCACGCCGAAGTCGGCGGCGGGACCCGATCTGGGCCCGGACGCCGGGCTGGCGGAACCCGGCCTGTCGGAACCCGGGCTGTCGGAAGCCGGCTACGAGGCGCTGGCCAGGGGGCGCGGGCGGGCGATCCTGGCCTCCTCCCGCGACGACGAGTTCTCGGTCGTCCTGCCCGGCGCGGCCAACAGCCTCTTCACCCTGCATCTGCTCGCCGGCCTGGACGGCGGCGTCGCCAGCGACGACGGGCTCGTCCGGGTCTTCGACCTCTTCGAATACGTGCAGCCGAAGGTCACCGCTGACTCACCCGGGCAGCATCCGGTCTTCAAGGGCAACCTCGAGGAGAACTTCCCCGTCGCGCTGTACGGCGGCGGCCGACGGGGCACGGTGGCCAGGTACGACGACGGTTTCCGCTACGACGCGTACATCAGCTACGTCGACCGCGAGCCGGACACGACCTGGGTTTGGAACTGGCTGCTGCCGCGTTTGGAACAGGCCGGCCTGCGGGTGGCCGTGTCTGGTGACGTGGGACAGCCTGGCGTCGCCCGTGTGGTCAACATGGAACGCGGCATCGAGCAGAGCAGGCGGACGCTCGTCATCCTCTCCCCGGCCTATCTGAAGGACGGCTTCGCGCATTTCGAGAACGTACTCGCGCAGAACCTTGGTGTTTCCGAAGGGCGCTACCGGCTGGTGCCCGTACAGATCGCTCGGCTCGACGGCGACCTGCCGACCCGGCTGAGCATGCTGACCTCGGTGAACCTCGCTCAGGGCCCGCGCGCCGAGCGGGAGTTCAAACGCCTGCTGAACGCGCTCGAAGCGCCGCTGCCGTCGCATGCCGGCTGGCGGCGCGAACCGCGGACGGGCGCCTGAGAACGGGCGGCGACCGAGAAAATCCGAATCTCGGGCCCGCGGGCCGCAAATCTGGTGGGAAAGATGGTCAAGACCCATACTTTCCGCTGATTCTTCCGCCCTTGGTGGTGATCCCGTCGTCGTCGGCCGCGGAGTCGATGACGATCTGCTCCACCAGGCCGCAGTTGACGACGAGCCTGAGCTCCTGGTCCTCGTCGCCGACGACGGCAATGGCGATTCCCTGCCGCCCGGTCATGGCGGTGGCGATCCGGTCGGCCAGCTGGTCGATGTCGGTGTCGGTCGGCAGCAGATAACCCTCGGTACCGACGATGAGTCGCGCCATTCGTCCTCCTGGCTGTTCGGCCGTGGCGTGATCAGATCCAGTCGAAGCGAAATTGTCGCAACCTCGCCGCCGGTGGCGGCGGAATTTCCAATAGAAATACCGTGCCAGCGGCCGCCGTGTCAATCGGGCCGGCCGTCGAGATCGCACCGCCGGCCGCTCGCCGGGCCCGTCGCGCGCCGGTCGAGGCGGCGGGCGGCGGGCCTCGCGCGTGGCGCCGCGGGCTGCTGTCGTGGTCAGCCTTTGCCGGGCGCCCCGGCCCCGGCCGGGCCCTGCCCGGTCGTCCGGCGGGCGGCCGGCATGGGCCGGATCTGTCAGCGGCGGCGCAGGTTCGGGTTGAGGGCAGGGTTACCGGTCATGTGGTTGATTCCGGCGATGTCGGTGCCGGGCGGGACCACGTCATCGATCGCGTCCAGGACCGATGCGTCGAGCCGTACGTCGGCGGCGCCGAGCACGCCGTCGAGCTGCTCGGCGCTCTTCGGACCGATGATGACCGAGGTGACCGCCGGATGGTTGGCGACGAACGCCAGCGCCAGGTGGGTAAGGCTCAGCCCGGCCCCGTCGGCGATTTCCTGCAGCTGTTCGACGGCGTCATAACGGGCCGGTGACGACGGGTCCTCGTCGACCCGACGGGTGAATGCTCCGCTCCTCGAGAAGCGCGAGCCTTCCGGGGCCGTCTCATTGCGTCGATACTTGCCGGTCAGCCAGCCGCCGGCCATCGGGCTCCACGGGATGACGCCGATGTCGTACCGCTGGCAGGCCGGGAGAACCGCCTCCTCGATCGACCGAGCGAAGATCGAGTACTGGGGCTGTTCGCAGACGAAACGCTCGGTGTTGCGCCGCTGGGCGGCCCACTGCGCCTCGACGATCCAGTCCGCCGGGTACGACGAGGAGCCCAGGTAGCGCACCTTGCCGGCGCGGACCAGGTCGGTCAGCGCGCCAAGGGTCTCCTCCAGGTCGGTGTTCCAGTCATGCCGGTGCACCTGGTAGAGGTCGATGTAGTCGGTTTCCAGTCGGCGCAGGCTGTCCTCGACCGCCCGTGTGATCCAGCGCCGGGAGCCGCCGCGCATGTTGCGGTCCTTGCCCATCGGGTTGAACACCTTGGTGGCCAGCACCACGTCGTCCCGCCGGGCCTTGATCGCCTTGCCGACGATCGTCTCGCTCTCGCCGAAGGAGTAAACGTCGGCGGTGTCGATGAAGTTGATGCCGGCGTCGAGCGCCTGGTTGATGATCCGTGCCGAGTCATCGTGGTCGGCGTTGCCGAACGCGCCGAACATCATCGCGCCAAGGCACTGGGTGCTGACCTCTACGCCCGTCCTGCCGAGCTGCCGATACTCCACGTTGCTGTCTCCCTCTGTCAGAAGCCGGGATCGTTCGCGACTTCGACGAACGGGTTGCACGAGCAAGGGCGATGTGACTGACCCTAGTGCTCTGACCACGCTCCGCGTCAAACGGAACACCCGGGACTCGGCCACGACGGGACGCGGCCTCACGGCGACCGCCGACCATACGGAGGTCGAACGCATCCTGCATCCGCTCACAACGCCCGGGCCGGCAGCGCTCCTGCTCCCTGCCCGGCATGAGGAGCTGACTCAACACCGGGTTCGCCGGAACGCATCGCGGGGGCCGCCTGGCGGCGACCCCCGCGTCCTGCACCCGTGCTCATCCAGTCCTGAGCTCGGCGCGACCCGAGGTGACGGAAAACTTGCACACCCGACTTCTCCGGGCCCAACGACATCGGACGGTGCGCGGAGACACATCGAGCGCCCGCAAGGCGGGCAACCACTCTCCGCCTTCGCGCACGCACGAGCCTCGAGGCGCGGCCACGACACTTCCCGCCCCGACACCTCGCGCCACGACCGACCCCGGCGCCACGCGGCACCGTCACAGCGCGTCACTGGCTACTCCGCCTGCGGCACTTTGGTGCTACCGGCCAGTAACTAGATCTTGCGCCAAAGGAGGAGGTGCGGGAGCGACAGTCCGCGGTCCGGCCGCGCGACATCACAGCCATCAACGACCTGCTCGGCGGATTCCCCTTAGACCCTCGGCGACATCGCCGCACCGTCACGCGCGACCCGTCCCCCACACCCGCCCACACCGGCCCGGACGCTTCCCACTCAGGGACGTTTGTTTGCTTGTTGACATTTCGCCACTCAGGGTCCTTGATCGAATTATGGACAACGCGTTAACAGCAAGTTGCCCAAACGATCGCCGGACACGAAAGAGGTGGCGCAGTGCAACCATCCCCGGTGAACTTAGCCGGCCGCCGTGACGGCGCCGCCGCACGCCGAGCCGTAGGCACATTCCGGCGGCTCGCCGCGCTCGCGGCGGTCGTGCTGGCGCTGGCCGTCGCACCGGTGCCCACCCGCCCGCCGGTCCTCGCGCCGAGCGCCGCCGCGGCGGCCAGTTCCATCGAGGCTGGCTTCTCGCCGGTCGGGCGCTACGCCGTCACGACGCAGGTCCTGACGGACGTGTCGGGCAGCACGCCCTACAAGATCTTCCGGCCGGCCGACTATTCGGCGCTCGGCTTCGCCAGCCCGATCGTCACGTGGGGAAACGGCACCAACGGGACCGTCGACCTGTACTCCGTCCTGCTCAGCCATCTCGCGTCGTACGGATTCACGGTGATCGCCCCGGACCAGGCCAACACCGGCAGCGGCCGGGCGATGACGGCCGGGGTGCAGTACCTCATCGCCCAGGCCGGCACAGCCGGAAGCGTCTTCCAAGGCCGCCTCGACGTGAACAGCGTGGCCGCTCTCGGTCATTCTCAGGGCGCCGGCGGCGCGGTCCGGGCGGCCACCAACAACCCGACGCTGTTTGACACCGTCGTGACCTTCTCACTGCCCAACAAGATGTGGATCGGGACGAACTCGGACTGCCCGACGAAGAGCGACTGCACGTTCGACCCGGCCCAGCTCCGCCAGCCCACCTTCCTCGCCGGCACGCACGGCACCCTCGACTCCATCATCACGAGCATCTCGACCGAGCAGGCCTTCTACCAGCAGGTACCGGGCCATGCCGTACTCGGCCTCATCCAGAACTCCGCCGGGAAGAAGGCCGACCACAACACCATTCAGGACCGCAACGGCCCGAATGGTTTCCTCGGCTACGTCACCGCCTGGCTGTGTGCCCAGCTGCGCGGGGACGCGACGGCAGCGACCGCGTTCGGCGGCGCCCACCCCGAGCTGGTCAGCAACACCAACTGGCCCGACAGCGCCGCCAAGTAGCACTCCAGGTCGCACCGCCTAGGAGGACGGTGGGCCGGCGGACTCGTGCTCCCGGTGGTCATCCGACCCCGGGGGAAACGGCCGCCGGCCCTCCAGGAGAAGCCGCAGCATCCAGAAACGTAAGAACTGCGCCAGCGAGTGGTGCAGGAACATGCCTGTCCCCACGAGCGCGACCGTGAGCCCCGCGATGCCGAGAGACAGGTCGGTCATCTGGTCGTAGACGTTGTCACTCGTCTGCGAGAGCAACAGCGCCAGCACGGCGACGACCACACCGGCGGCCATCAGCGCTGCACCGACCCGGGCCAGCCGCGTGTTGCGATCCCCGGTGCTCGACTGCAGCTCGGCGACGTCGGCGAGGAAACGCTCCACCCGGTCCGGCGACGCGGAGGACGGGACGGCCGAGGTACCTGGCGAGGCGACGGACGATGTAGACGGGATAGACGAGGTAGACGGGGTATCTGACGAGGTGCTTCCAATGGTCATCTTCTCTCCCGCGGGAACGTGTCAGCCTGGTCGAGGCCGGCCTGCGCGCGCATCAGCGGGCGGAACCGGAAAGGTAGGCGTCGTGCAGCCGCGGCGCGACCTCGTCGGGCGTGCCGGACAGCACCACCCGCCCGCCGACGAGCGCGACGGCGCTCGTGGCGACGCCGAGCAGGGTGCGCAGGAACTGCTCGACGACGACGATCGTCACGCCGGTGCCGGCGATCCGCGCGACGGCCTCGTACAGCTGGGTGACGACGCGCGGAGCCAGCCCCATCGACAGCTCGTCCAGCAGCAGGACCGCCGGGTCGGTGGCGAGCGCGCGTGCCATCGCGAGCATCTGCTGCTGCCCCCCGGACAGGCTGCCGGCCAGCTCGGCCCGCCGGTCTCTCAGGTCCGGTAGCACATCGAAGACCCGGTCCGCGGTCTCGGCGCGCGCCCGCCCGCGAGGCGTCATCATCCACAGGTTCTCGGCGACGCTGAGGTTCGGGAACACGCCCCGGCCCTCCGGGATCAGGCACAGGCCGAGGCGCGCGAGCCGCGCCGGATCGGCCCCGGTCACCCGCCGGCCGCCGAGCAGCAGGTCGCCGGACGCGGGGCGGACGAGGCCGGCCATGACCGACACCATCGTCGACTTACCGGCGCCGTTCGGGCCGAGCACGCCCAGCACCTCGCCGGCCCGGACCGTGATGGTGACACCGTGCAGGACCTCGATCTCGCCGTAGCCGGCCCGCAGGTGCCGGAGCTCGAGCAGCGGCGGCTGGCCGCCGGGCACGGTCACGCCGCCGGGCATGCTCTGGCCGCCGGGCATGGTCACGCGACCTCCTCGTCGCCCAGATAGGCCGCTCGCACCCGCGGGTCGGCCTGGATCTGCTCGGGCGTGCCGCTGGCGATGACGTGGCCGAAGTCAAGCACGTACAGCCGGTCGCAGACCTCCATGACGAGGTCCATGTCGTGCTCCACCAGCAGGATGGCCATCCCGTCGCCGGCGAGGCGGCGCAGCGTCCGCGCGAACCGCGCCCGTTCGGCCGCGTCCTGGCCGGAGGCCGGCTCGTCCAGCAGCAGCACCGTCGGCCGGGCCGCCAGGCACCGCGCGAGCTCCACGATGCGGCCGGTTCCGGTGCTCACGCCGCTGGCGAGGGTGTCCGCGACGTCCGTCAGCTCGAACTGCTCCAGCAGGCGCTCGGTCGTCTCCGCCGCCTCGGCCCGGTTCTTCGAGTGCCAGTCGGCGGCGACCCGCACGTTGGCGCGCACGGTCAGTGAGCCGAACAGCTCGAGGCGCTGGAAGGTGCGCCCCAGCCCCCGCCTGGCCCGCCGGTGCGGCGCGACCCCGTCGAGGGACACGCCGTTCAGCAGCACCCGGCCCGCGGCGGGCCGCAGCGTCCCGGTGATGACGTTGAACAGCGTCGTCTTGCCGGCACCGTTGGGCCCGATCAGCCCGGTGACCAGGCCGTCGGGGGCGTCGACGCTGACGTCGTCGTTGGCGACCCGGCCGCCGAACCTGACCACCACGCCCTGCGTCTCAAGCCCCACCGCTACCGCCCGGGCCGCGGTCCTCGTCGGGCCGAGGGCCGGCCAACGCCGGCTCCCGCCGGCCCGGAGGGCCCGGCAGGCCCAGCGGATCTGGCGGATCTGGCAGGTCCGGCGGGTCCGGCAGGCCCCCCGGGGCTGGGAGGTTCGGCAGGCCGAGGTGGTGGTCGAGCACCTGGCGGTCCGACGCGGTGAATGCCCGGCGCAGGCCGAGCAGGCCCGGCGCCCCGCTCAGCCCGTCGGCGCGCGGGCCGTCGGGCGCGGGCGGCGGCGCGCCCACGCCGGCGACGGCCGCGGCGGCCCACACTACGAGGACGGCGACGACCACCTCGACGAAGACCCAGTTGCCGACGACCTCGGTGAGCGCGAGGAGGTAGCCGGCCACGATCGCGGCGAGGCCGGACAGCAGGAGCCACCTGCGCCGCAGCGCCGCGCGCAGCGCGGGGCCGACCATGGGCAGCAGGCCGTTCGGGTTGCCGCCCAGGCCGATGCCTGCAGTCGCGATCGAGGTGGCGGACAGCTGGGACAGCGAGGGGACCAGGTTGGCGAGCGTCGGCCCGCCGAGGAACAGGCCGGCCCCGAGCGCCGAGCCGACCGACGAGACGCCGAGGATCACGACGGCCAGCAGCACGGTCAGCCCGTTGAAGAAGCTGAACGAGTCGGCGGAGGGCCGCTGCATGGCCGCGCCGTACACCGCTCCGCCGACGCCCGCGATCGCCGCCGACAGGGCGAACACGGCGAGCGTCGGCCCCCGTTCGCCGAGGCCGAGGGTCGCGGAGGCCACCGGGCTGTCCTTCAGGGCGATGAGGCGCGTCCCGTATCGGCTGCGGCGCAGCGCGGTCATGCCCAGGGTCAGGAGCGCGAACAGCACCGCACCGAAGATCAGGTATGCCTTGTCGTCACCGGTGTCGATCCCGAGGAAGCGGAAGCGTTCGATGGCGAGGCTGCCGCCGGGAAAGATCGTGATCTGGTGCCGATAGAGCGTGACGTCGGTGAACGGGATCCGCAGCACCGCCGTGAACGCGGGCAGCTGGAAGATCCAGCGTTCCAGGATGACCGCAAACGCAGCCGTCGCCAGCGCGAGGTAGAGGCCTGACAGGCGCAGCGCGGGCAGCGCCACCAGCAGCCCCACCAGGCCCGCGGAGGCGGCGGACAGGAGCAGGACGAGCGGGTTGCCGGACGCGCCGAGGTGCGAGGCGATGACCGCCCCGACGGCGGCGAAGGCCAGCGGGCACACGGACAGCCGGCCCGCCCAGCCGACCAGCGGCACCAGGGACAGCCCGACGATGGCGATCCCCCAGACCCGGGTCAGCTGGTTGAGGTCGCCGGGCGCGAGCAACGGCACCAGTGCGACCGTGCCGGCCACGACCGCGCCGGCCAGCATGCCGGCCCCCGTCCAGCTGGGGACCGGG
>Ga0163163_10002003_pt1 | contig 17217 bp, 15 predicted proteins | sample S65metaG_FD_119766 | JGI IMG/M metagenome (GOLD analysis project Ga0163163, IMG submission 119766) | Switchgrass rhizosphere microbial communities from Kellogg Biological Station, Michigan, USA - S6-5 metaG | ecosystem: Host-associated > Plants > Roots > Rhizosphere > Soil | place: USA... | reverse complement strand
TGCTCGGCGGGATGTATCTCGTCTCCGGCATGTCCGGCTCGAAAGCGGCCGACATGGCGGCGGTGGCGCCCGTTCTGTTTCCGGCGATGAAGGCGCGCGGCGAAAGCGGCGGGCGGCTCGTCGCGCTGCTCGCCTCGACCGGCGCGATGACCGAGACGATCCCGCCGTCGCTCGTGCTGATCACCATCGGCTCGGTGACCGGCGTGTCGATTGCCGCGTTGTTTACCGGCGGCCTGTTGCCGGCGCTGGTGCTGACGCTGGCGCTTGCGGCGCTGGTCTGGTGGACGGCCGGGCGCACCGAAGCCGCGCCGGCGGCGCGCGCCGCACCGCGCGCGATCGCGCGCGCTTTCATCATCGCGCTGCCCGGGCTGGCGCTGCCCTTCCTGATCCGCGCCGCCGTCGTCGAAGGTGTCGCCACAGCGACGGAGGTCTCAACGATCGGCGTGGTTTATACCTTCATCTACGGCATCGCCGCCGCGCTTTTGTTTCGGCAGCAAATCGAATGGGCGCGGCTTTGGCCTGTGCTCGTCGAGACCGCGGCGCTGTCGGGCGCAATCCTGTTCATCATTGGCGCCGCGACCGCGATGGCTTGGGCGCTGACGCAGTCGGGCTTTTCACGCGATCTCGCGGCGAACATGGCGCGGCTGCCGGGCGGCGCGGGAGGATTCATGGCGGTGTCGATTGCGGCTTTCGTGATCCTCGGCAGCGTGCTCGAAGGCATCCCGGCGATCGTCTTGTTCGGCCCGCTTCTGTTTCCGATCGCACGCCAGCTCGGCATCCATGAAGTGCATTACGCGATGGTCGTCATCCTGGCGATGGGCATCGGTTTGTTCGCGCCGCCTTTCGGCGTTGGCTATTATGCGGCCTGCGCCATCGGCCGTGTCGATCCGGCCGCCGGCATCCGGCCGATTTGGCCTTTTCTATGCGCGCTGCTCGCGGGTTTGGTGCTGGTTGCGGCGGTGCCGTGGATTTCCATCGGCTTTTTGTGAGGGAGACCACGTTGTAAACTGTGCGTTGACGTATGTCGCCAAAGGGTTTACATGAGGCGCAGCGCTGAGCAGCTATGATCGAGAGCTTCAGGCATAAAGGACTGAGGCTGCTTTTCGAAACCGGAGAGCGCAGGCTTCTCAATCCACAGCACATCGAGAGAATCGAAAACATCCTTGGTATGATTCATGCGGCTGAAGATATCAAGGGGATCGATGTACCCGGCTATCGGTTGCACGCACTCAGCGGTAATCTCAAGGGCTTTTGGTCAGTCACCGTGCGTTCGAACTGGCGAATCATCTTCCGGTTCGACGGGGGCAAAGCGTTCGACGTCGATCTTGTCGACTACCATTGAGTGATGACAACCATGCAGATGAAAAATCCACCTCATCCTGGTCGCATCGTGAAGGATGCAATAGCGGAACTGAATCTTTCCATTGTAGACGCAGCCGAGGGTCTCGGCATCACGCGCCAGCAGCTGCATAAGATTCTGGCAGGGCGCAGCGCCGTCACGCCGGAAATGGCCGTTCGGCTCGAGAAGGCGCTTGGCAGCACGGCGGATACGTGGCTGCGCATGCAGATGAATTACGACCTCGCACAGGTACGCCAAAATGCCTCGATCAAAGTGAAGCGGCTCGCGCCAAAAGTGGCCTAGCTGCAAAAGCTGGGGTAATGGATCTTACCTTTACTTTGCCGCTAGCCCTGCTGGCGCTGTCGATCGAGGCGGCATTCGGTTATCCCCAGGCGCTGCTGCGGCGCGTCGGCCATCCCGTTGTCTGGATCGGCGCGCTGATCGACTTCTTCGATCGCCGGCTGAACAAAGAGCGCGACAGCTTCGAGCTGCGCCGCCGCAAAGGAACGATCGCGCTCGTCATTCTGCTCACAATCGTAATTTTCATCACGGCATTCATCACGCGCTTTGCCGGCAATGGCTTTCCCGGTCTCATCATCCTGTCGGTCCTCGCCGCGAGCCTGCCGGCGCAGCGCAGCCTTGCCTCGCATATTCGCGCCGTCGCGGACGCGCTCGACGTAAGTCTCGATGCCGGCCGCGACGCGGTTTCGCATGTCGTCGGCCGCGACGTCGCGGCACTCGATCATGCCGGCGTCGCGCGCGCGGCGATCGAGAGCCTCTCCGAAAATTTTTCCGACGGAATCGTCGCGCCGATCTTCTGGACCGCTTTGTTCGGACTGCCCGGCGGTGCGGCTTACAAGGCGGTGAACACCGCCGATTCGATGATTGGCCATAGGACACCGCGCCACGAAGCGTTCGGTTGGGCGGCAGCGCGGCTCGACGACCTCGTCAACTGGCCCCCGTCGCGCATTGCCGCCGGCCTGATCATCGCCGCCGCTTACGTGACGCGCGGCGCCGATGCCAATGCCGCGCGCCACGCCGTGGCACGCGATGCGAAAAACCATGCCTCGCCGAATGCCGGCTGGCCGGAAGCGGCCATGGCTGGCGCACTCGGCCTGCAACTCGGCGGCCGCCGCATCTACAATGGTGTGATGATTGACGACGCCTATATGGGCGAGGGTCGTCGCGACGCCAATGCAAGCGACATCAGGCGCACGGTGTCGCTTTATCGCCGTGCGCTCATCCTGCAATGGCTGGCGCTGCTCGGCCTCACAATAATCGCCGCGCTTATCGTGATAGACTGAGCAGGCGGTCGAGATCGATATGTGCCGCGAGATGTTCTGCCAGCACATCGAGCGTGTCATCGATCATCGTTTCGTACAAAAAATCTGATGCCGTCGCGCCGAGCCTCGCGACCAGCGCCTTGCGCTGGCAATCATCGTTAAACAGCCCGTGCACATACGCGCCGGCGATGCGTCCGTCTGCCGACGCGGCACCATCCACACGCCCATCGCGAAAGCGCAGCACCGGGTGCTGCGTGCCGGGCCCGGTGGTGATGCCGACATGCATTTCATAGCCGCGGAAAGCCACATCATCATTGACCGTGCTTCCCGAAATTTCTGCGAGCTTTTTGTCACCCGTCAATACCGTCTCCACGTCGAGCAATCCCAATCCGTCGACTCGCCCCGGTGGCCCCTCGATGCCACCCGGATCATCGATCGTGCGGCCGAGCATCTGATAGCCGCCGCAAATGCCGAAGACGCGGCCGCCGCGGCGCACATGCGCGGCAAGATCGATATCCCAGCCGTTGTCGCGAAATGCCGTGAGATCGGCGATCGTTGCTTTCGAACCCGGCAACAGCACGAGATCGCAAACCGGCAGCGGCTCGCCGCGCCGGACAAAAACGAGCCGCATATCGGGCTCGCTTTTCAAGGGATCGAGATCGTCGAAATTGGCGATATGCGGCAACAGCGGCACCGCAATGACCACTCGCCCATCGCCCGGAGCGTCGCGCCGCGCGAGCGCCATTGCGTCTTCCGCGGGCAGGCGCGCGGCATCGGCAAAGAACGGCACGAGGCCGAGCGCCGGCCATCCCGTGCGCACTTCGATAAAGCGCATGCCATCGGTAAACAGGCTCGCATCGCCGCGAAACTTGTTGACGATGAATCCGCCAATCAGCTTCTCGTCCTCTGCATCAACGACCGCCTTCGTCCCGACGATCTGCGCAATGACCCCGCCACGGTCGATATCGCCGACGAGCACGACCGGCACATCTGCTGCGCGGGCAAAGCCCATATTGGCGATATCGTTCGGCCGCAGATTAATTTCGGACGCGCTGCCCGCGCCCTCGATCAGCACGAGATCGGCTTCGCCGCGCATGCGCGCGTAGCTCGCAAGCACAGACACCATCAGCTGCGGCTTCCACGCCTGGAATTCCTTTGCCCGTGCATTGCCCAAAATCTTGCCGTGGAGGACAACCTGCGCGCCGATTTCGCTCTGCGGCTTCAACAGAAGCGGGTTCATGTGCACGCTTGGCGCCACGCGCGCGGCGCGCGCCTGCAGCGCCTGGGCGCGGCCGATCTCGCCGCCATCCGCCGTGACGGCAGCATTGTTTGACATGTTCTGCGGCTTGAACGGCCGCACGCTTAGGCCGCGATTGGCGTAGGCCCGCGTTAGCCCCGCAACGATCAGCGATTTTCCGACATCCGAGCCCGTGCCCTGGATCATCAGGCTCCGCGCCATGAGGCGTGTCGCCTCACTTCTCCTTCGACGTGTCGCTCGCGCTGACTCTGCTCGTGCTGCCGGAGATCATGGCGTTGATCATGTTGCGCAGCTGCTCGGATTGGACCGGCAGCAGCGAGAACCAGCTTTTTATAATGTTTTCCGGCGCCATCCGGTCGGCCGTGTCCTTGATGCGGGTCTCCAGATCCTTCATCAGGCTCGCTTGCAGCGGCCTGACATCGGGCAGCCCCATGAAGGCGCGCAATTCTTCCGGCGTGCAGTCGATCTCGATCGTGGCTTTCATGGGCTCCGCTCTCTTCTGTTGCGGCGCATTACAATCACCGGACAGGCTCCCCGGCAAGTAGAGGGCGCTGGCGGCATCGCCTCATTTGCGGATGCCTGCGCCGTAGGCGAGGATGCCCGCAACCCCGAGCCCGCGAGCCTTGCATGCCAGCCGCCCCCGCCCCGATTCCCTATCCGCCGCGCATCCCCTTCCTCGGTAATCTGCACCAGATTCCGAAGGGCAAGATATCGCACCACCTTTTGGAGACGAGCCGCGCCTTTGATGGCATTTTCGAGCTGAGTTTTGCCGGCAAGCCCGGCGTCTTCATCACCTCGCCCGATCTGGTCGCCGAGCTTTCCGACGAGCGGCGCTTCCGCAAGGTGATCAGCGGCGGGCTTTATTTCGTCCGCGCGCTCGCCGGCGACGGCCTCTTCACCGCCCGCTCGGACGAAGAGAATTGGGGCAAGGCGCACCGCATTCTGATGCCGGCCTTCAGCCAGCGCGCGATGAAAGGCTATTTCGGCGCCATGCTCGAAATTGCCGAGCAGCTGGTCGCGCATTGGCACAGGAAGATCGGGCAGGACATCCATGTCGCCGACGACATGACGCGGTTGACCTTCGACACGATCGCGCTTGCCGGTTTCGATTACCGCTTCGATTCGTTCGCGCGTCCCGAGCTGCATCCGTTCCTCGATCAGATGGTGCGCGTGCTCGCCGAAGCGATGGCGAAAATCACGCGGATGAAATTCCAAAAGCCGTTCGCGCGCGACAAGGATCGCCAGTTCGCCGCCGACATCGCCGACATGAACAAGCTGGTCGACGATGTGATCAAGCATCGCCGCGCGCATCCGAGCGATGCGACCGATCTCCTCAACCTGATGCTCGAGGCCAAGGATCCCGAGACTGGCGAGAAGCTCGACGACACCAACATCCGCTATCAGATTCTCACCTTCCTCATCGCCGGCCACGAAACGACCAGCGGGCTGCTCACCTTCTGCCTCTATCTTCTCTTGCGGCATCCGCTTGTGCTGGCGCAGGCCTATGCCGAGGTCGATCGCATTCTGCCCGGCGACACGGTTCCCGAATATCGGCACATCGCCAAGTTCGACGTGATCGACCGCGTCTTGAAAGAGACGCTGCGGCTGTGGCCGACGGCGCCGGCCTACATGGTCGCGCCGTACGAGAACACCACGATCGGCGGCAAATATCGCCTGCATCAGAACCAGCCGGTGACGATTCTCGCGAATGCCCTGCAGCGCGATGCGAAGGCTTGGCCCGATCCCGACCGCTTCGACATCGAGCGATGGACGCCGGAGAACGAGAAGAAGCATCATCCGCATGCCTACAAGCCGTTCGGCAACGGCATGCGCGCCTGCATCGGCCGCCAGCTTGCGCTGACGGAGGCGAAGCTCGCCATCGCACTGATCCTGAAAAATTTCGCGCTGAGCGACCCCTATGATTACAAGCTCGACGTGAAGCAGACGCTGACGGTCAAACCCGAAGGCTTCCGCATTCATGCGCGCCGGCGTCTGCCGAGCGAGCGCTTCGATGTTGTCGTGCCGGCCGCGGCGCAGGCGATCGAGGAAGACGCCGGCGACGTCGTCCTCGCCGATACCGGACGCGCCTTTCAGGTTCTTTATGGAACAAGCCTCGGCACCTGCCGCGAAATCGCCGAGCAGATTGTCGAGCGCCTCGGCGCCGGCGGCTCCTCCGTCGATTGCGGCACGCTCGACAATCTTGCCGACGGCCTCCCGGACAAAGGCACGCTGATAGTCGTCACCTCGACCTATAACGGCAGCGCGCCGGATTCGGCGACGAAGTTCGAGACCGCCATCCGCGCCGGCGAATTTGCCGATACGAAACGCTCCGAGCTGGAATATGCCGTGCTCGGCTGCGGCAACACGCAATGGCAGACGTTCCAGGCCTTTCCGAAGCTGGTCGATGCGACGCTGCGCGATACCGGCGCGAAAAGCATCGTGCCGCGCGGCGAGGCGGATGCGAGCGGCGATTTTGACGGCGCCATCGAAGCGTGGATGAACGGCCTCTGGAAAGTGCTCGGCGCCAAGACCGACGAGACGCGGCGCCCCGCGCTCACCATCGCTTACGAAAGCGAGGATCGCGCCCGCTCCGCTGTTTTGCCCGAGCATGCGACCGAGCTGTTCGTGCTCGGCAACGACGAGCTCGTGCGCGATCCGACCGGCTTGTGGGATTTTGCGATCGAGGCGCCGCGCTCCTCGACGCGGCACATGACGCTGCAATTGCCGGAGGGCGTCACCTACGCCGCCGGCGATCATCTCGCGGTTTATGCGCGCAACCGCCCGGACATCGTTGCGAAAATCATCGAGCGTCTGCACTTAAACTCGCACACCGTCGTGACGCTGCAATCGCAGCGCATGCGGCATCTGCCGATCGGCCGGCCGGTGACGATCCGGCAGCTTTTGAGCGACTTCATCGAGCTGCAGGACCCGGTCACGCGCAAGGACATGCGCGAGCTTCTGAACTACACGCAATGTCCGCATACGCGCGGCGAGCTGGAGAAATATACCGCGGAAGGCGAGGCCGCCGCCGAGCTCTTCCAGAAGGACATCACGCAAAAGCGCGTGACGCTTTACGACCTGCTCATGCGCTTTCCGGCGCTCGACGTGCCGCTCGAAGCATTCCTCGGCATGTGCTCTGCCATCCGGCCGCGCTTCTATTCGATCTCGTCGTCGCCGCTGTGTTTGCGGGGCGCGGTGAACCTCACCGTCGGCACGCTGGCGGCGCCGGCCTGGTCGGGCGGCGGGCAATATCAGGGCGTCGCCTCGACTTACATGCAGGGCCGCCAGGCCGGCGAGACCGTGCTCGGCTTCGTGCGCCGGCCGAACCCGCCCTTTGCGCCGCCCGCCGATCCGAGCGTGCCGATGATCCTGGTCGGCCCCGGCACCGGCTTTGCGCCGTTCCGCGGTTTCCTGCAGCAGCGCGCCGAGGAGAAGAAGGCCGGCAAGCCTGTCGCCAAGTCGCTGCTCTTCTATGGCTGCCGCCATCCCGACCACGATTGGTTCTATAAGGACGAGATGCAGGCCTGGGCCGGCGACGGCGTTGCCGACGTGCACGTCGCCTTCTCGACGGTGCCGCGCCCGCCCAAATTCGTGCAGGACGCGCTGACCGCCGAGCGCGACGCGGTGTGGGACATTCTCGAGAAGGGCGGGCTCTTCTATGTCTGCGGCGACGGCCGCTTCATGGCGCCGGCGGTGCGCACCGCGCTCATCAAAATTCACATGGAGAAGCAGGGATCGAGCTTCGAGAAATCGTCGGAATGGCTGGAAAGCATGGTGCTCTCCGGCCGCTATCACCAGGACACGTTCGGCTGAGGCGGGTCAGTGCATCCCACATCCCCGGACGCGCGAAGCGCGATCGGGGTCCAGAGCAAATTCACGCTGGCCGGCAAAACACGAGCATCCGGCCCCTGGACCCCGGATCGCATTTCGCTTCGCTGCATGCGTCCGGGGAAGAGGGAAACGTGAAGCGATGAGCGACGATCCTCCAATCATCCAGCGCCGCGTCGAGGCGAACGGCATCACCTTCGCCTGCGACGAATGCGGCGCGGGCGACGATGTCGCGCTTTTGCTGCACGGCTTTCCCGAGTGCCGCATCTCCTGGCGCCATCAGCTCACCCCGCTGGCGCGCCTCGGCTGGCGCGTCGTTGCGCCCGACCTGCGCGGCTACGGCGACACCACGCGTCCGCCGGGTCAAGCGGCTTACCGTCTGCGCCATCTCGTCGACGACGTCGCCGCTTTATTCACGGCACTCGGCGCGCGCCGCAAGCTGCTCGTCGGTCATGATTGGGGCGCGCTCATCGCCTGGAGCGTCGCGATCGAGCGCGCCGTTCCGCTCGACGCGCTGATCGTCCTCAACGTGCCGCACCCCGAGGTGTTTCGCCGCGTCATCCGCCATTCCTGGAGCCAGCGCCTGCGCTCCTGGTACATCTTGTTCTTCCAGCTGCCGTCTTTGCCCGAGATGGCGCTGACCTTCGCCGGCGCACGCGCCGTCGAACGCACGTTCACCGGCATGGCGCGAAATCCCAATGCGTTTCCGCCCGATATTCTCGCGCGCTATCGCGACAATGCATTACGTCCGGGCGCCATGACGGCGATGCTCAATTATTACCGCGCCAACGCGCCGGCCTTTGTGAAATCGGCGCCGTCCGAACCGGTGCACGTGCCCACCCTGATGATCTGGGGCGAGCACGACACCGCCCTCGGCCTCGAGCTGACGGAGGGTTATGACGGCCTCGTCGACGATTTCACGCTGCGGCGCCTGCCCCAAGCCTCGCATTGGGTGCAGCAGGACGCCCCCGATGCGGTGAATGCGACGATTGCCGAGTGGATGAGTGCGCGGGGGCTTGTGGCGGGGCGCGGGTGAGGCGAGCGAACGAGGCGGTCGCGGAGAGGCTGATCGCGTTGCCATGGGGGCGCCGCTTACGTCATCCACGTATCCGCTCTAGCCGATTGGAACTGGCGCGGTTTGTGGCGGTCAGCGCCGTCGGAGCAGAGCGCTGAATGGATCGACTGAGCTTTCGCACCACTTTTTAGAGTCACGAAGCTCATGTTGCCAAAGCCTAACGGTTTTCCAGCCTTGCCTGCGTAATTCCCTCTTAACTTCAGAATCGCGCCGGTTGTTGCGCAGCAATTTGCGTTGCCAGAACTCGCGGTTAGTCTGCGGAATCTGCCCATGAATGGGGCAGCCATGCCAGAAGCAACCGGCGGTCTGCTTGTGCGGCACGGCTTCTTTTATCCCACAAAGGCCGAAGAAATCGCACGTTGGACAGCGCGGGCTCTCGGTCTTATTCTGAATCGGTCCGGCGCTAAAATATCGGTCGCGTATTCTTCGCGCTGTTTGTGCTACCAGTGCCGTGGCTTCTGTGATTGACTTTTCGAGGGAATGGCCAGTTCGCGCTGATCATCGTCGGCATCGAAGATAACGGACCATCCCTCCCTCAGGTTGATATTCATGCTCTTTCTTAGCTCCAACCGCGTAGATCGCGACTTGTAGCTTCATCTCTTGCTCATCGAGCTTCTGATGATTGTCAGAGTCTGGATCGCCCGACTTGAAGTCAATTAAGGTCACCCGTGGAGGATCATCTTGACGAACGATGTCAATGGCTCCCGTGATAAGCGCACCACCATCTTGGTCCCCATATTCGACCAACGTCTCGAACGCCTTTTCTGGCTCGAACTCAAGCCGGCTAAGCTCGTCGGCGTAGTGCGCGACATAGTCAGCCACGACTCGCAATCCTTTCTTCCTCATGAACTCCGCTGGATCAGAGGTCGTGTATCGCAGATAGAAAAGACCTCGATCGATCAGGAACTGAATCTCGCGCTGGAGCGCGACGGGATCGCTTGCAAGTTTTCCCCATTTTTTGGATCGGAGTGGATAGCTCGCAAGAGGTTGTGAACCCCGCGTCCGTAGCCGAATGCCTGGTCAATGGTAGGGAAAATCCCAACACCTTTCGAAGGTAAAAATCGTGCGGGCACTCCAAAAACTACCGCAGGTCAGAGAAAGAGGTGGCGAGATGCATGATCTGAAGGAGGGCAGCCAGCAAGCAGGTCTAGTTCGCCAACGCGGAGATTGAGCTGTTCTCGAAGGCGTTTCGCTGTAACTGTTCTGATATCTGCGTGACAAATGTGAACTCCCGGGTGGTTCACTTTAATAAGTGTCGACCGCCAAGTGGTCATTTTCGATGGCCGCTACAACAGTGAACCCAGCCAGTTTCAGGCCGAGCGTCAGCCCTCCGCATCAGGAAAAAAGATCGATAGCCGTATGTCGTCGAGTCATTCTGGGAAGCCGGAAGGGACGAGCGAGTGATTCGACCTTAGATACACGCACGGCGAGCGAGCGGCTATTCGCCCGTTTAAGTTTAACAGGATTTTTGGCGGGCCCGGAGGGCCTGAACTACGACTTCGCTCTAGGCGCTGATCCAGCCGGTCCTACGGGACTGGTCAGCCAGCTCGACAATTCGCTCCGACCAGCTCTACCGCACCGCAAAATAATTGTTGCAATGCAGCAAAACATTTGCTATACCCCCTCCATCAGGTCGCCATGACCACGTTTCCGTCTTTGGAGGTTTCCAACCATGTCCGATACCAACGTCACCCAAATCCCGTCTTTCGAGCCGGTCCTTAAGGCCTTGAAGGACGTCACCGGCCAGTTCCAGCTCGGCACCGCCGCCCGCGAATATGTCGAGCGCAGCGCCGGCCGCGCCCAGGAATCGCTGACGAGCTATCATGAGAACGCGACGAGCTTCTCGCGCTCGCTCGAGACCGCCATCGTTCATGGCGTCGAGACCTACGCCAATGTCAGCCGCAACGCGGCCGAGCTTGCCTTCCGCAACGCCCAGGCCCAGCTCGAGCTGGTGAAGAGCCTGTCCGGCGCCAAATCGTTCGAAGAGGGCGTCCGCATCTATTCGGACTACCTGAAGAACGCCAACGAGACGAACCTCGCGGCGCTCCGCGGCGCGGCCGACTACGTCAAGGACCGCGTCACCGAAGGTGCCACCAACGCCCGCGAGAACCTCGCCAAGGTCTTCCCCCGCGCTGCGTAATCGGCGAAGATAGTCTGGAGTACTCGGAAGCCCGCGCAAGCGGGCTTTCGTTTGTCTGTTTTCCCTTGAGGAGCGCGCCTTGTCGAAACCTATTGCCCATTCCCCGGAACAATTCGCCAAGGCCAACGGCATCGAGCTTTGTTACGACACGTTCGGCGATCGCAAGGACCCGCCGCTCCTCTTGATCATGGGGCTCGGGGCCCAGATGATCCTCTGGGACGACGGATTTTGCACGGCGCTTGCGGCGCGCGGCTTCTATGTGATCCGCTTCGACAATCGCGACATCGGCCGCTCGACAAAGATCGCCGGCGAGGCGCCGCCGCTGCCGAAGCTTTTGGAGCAGGCGCTGACCGGCAAGCCGATCGAGGCGCCGTATACGCTGCGCGACATGGCGGCGGATGCGGTCGGGCTCATGGACGCGCTCGGGATCAGCCGCGCGCATGTCGTCGGCGCCTCGATGGGCGCGGCGATCACGCAGGAGCTGGCGATAAATTTCGCCGACCGGCTCCTCACCGCGACCTGCATCATGGGGACGAGCGGCGATCCGCGCCTGCCGCCGCCGACGCAGGAAGCGATGGCAGTTCTGATGACGCCGACGCCGCTCGACCGCGACGCCTATATGGAGCGGTTTTTGTGGACCTGGCGGGTGCTGCGCGGCAGCGCCTTTCCCGAGGACGAGGCGCGGGAGCGGGCGCGGGCGGAGCGGATTTTCGCGCGCGGGATCAATCCGCCGGGCGTGGCGCGTCAGCTCGCCGCGATCTTTGCCTCAGGCGACCGCAGCGCGGCGCTGCCGAAGGTGCGGGTGCCGATGCTGGTCATCCACGGCACCGCCGACCCGCTGGTGCCGGTCGAGGGCGGCCGCGCCATCGCCGCCGGGGTGCCGGGCGCCAGGCTCGTCGAGATCGAGGGGATGGGCCACGCGCTGCCGCCGGCGGTCTGGGACGAGGTGGTTGAGGAGGTTGAGAAGCGCGCGCGCGGCTAGGCCGCCGCCGCCCACCCCATTCCTTCGCCCGAGGCCGTACGAGGATCTGTTCCGCGCTGCGGATCTTTGTAGAAGAGGCCACGCAATCCGCTTACACGGTCGAACCGCTGCCATGCGCCTTCAGGCTGCCCCAGGCGATCCGCGACAGCGTAAAGGACGGCGGGGTGCACGCCGAGGCCGATATGACTCGCCTCAACCTCAATGTTCTCAACCTCCCGCGCCTCCCGCTCGACGCTGCATTGCCAGGCAACGACGCCATCGGTGCGGCTGAAAATCGAGGTCGTCGGCAGCGGCGGCGGCCGCTCGATCTCCTCGCGGTTGATCGTGTCGACCGTCTCGCCGCTGGCAAATTCGTAGACGCGCCAGGCATTGGTGGCGCGCGGCGAACCGCGGAACGGCGTGCCAAGCGTGATGACGCAGCGCACGTCGCCCGGCAAATCCTTCGCCATCTCGCGCGCATAGACGCCGCCGAGGCTCCAGCCGATCAGCGACACCTTGCGGCCGGATTCGCGCCGAAGCCGGCGGATGCGCTCGCGGCAGGCGTCGAGCACGCCCGGCCGCGGCCCGAGATTGCGGCCGAGGCCCCAGGCATGCGGCTCATAGCCTTGGGCCTGCAGGTAGCGGCGCAGCGGCTGCGTCGACAGATCGGTTGCGACAAGGCCGGGAAAGATCAGGACCGAGTGCCCGTCGCCGCGCGGCGCCGATTGCAGGATCGGCAAAGCGGCAAGGCTCGCACCGAATTCCCACACGGCGCGCGTCCCTTCGAGTGCTAGAAGCAGAAGGCTTGGCGGCTGGAGTTTCGGCTCGGTACTGGGTACGTGCATGCGTTTTCCTTTCCGGTCCGCAACGCACAAGCTCGATGTTCGTTCAGTCGAACACAAGCGTCTCACCAAATCGGTCCACAGCTGCGACAATTTGGCCAGAAGCGATCTTCTACCTGAAACGTGGCAATTTGCCGAGTGTGCAATGCCACATCGCGGCCGCGCTTTAAGAATCGCCTGGGATCGCTTATGTGTTGCGGTGCAAATGTTGCGTTTGCGTCGCAGCATCACCTCTCCCCAAAGCTCGCACCCATGAAGCTCCGCAATATCGCGATCATCGCGCATGTCGATCACGGCAAGACGACGCTCGTCGATCGCCTGCTGCAAGCCTCCGGCGCGTTTCGCAACAATCAGCGCGTTGCCGAGCGCGTCATGGATTCCAACGATCTCGAGCGCGAGCGCGGCATCACCATTCTCGCCAAAGCGACTTCCATTCTGTGGAAAGACACGCGCATCAACATCGTCGACACGCCGGGTCACGCCGATTTCGGCGGCGAGGTCGAGCGCATTCTGTCCATGGTCGACGGCGCGATCGTGCTTGTCGATGCGGCGGAAGGTCCGATGCCGCAGACGAAATTCGTCGTCGGCAAAGCGCTGAAGATCGGGCTGAAGCCGATCGTCTGCATCAACAAGGTCGACAAGCACGACGCGCGGCCAATCGAAGTCGTCAACGACGTCTTCGATCTCTTCGCCGCGCTCGATGCGACCGACGAGCAGCTCGATTTCCCGATCGTCTACGGCTCGGCGAAGCAGGCCTGGATGGCGGCAAAAGCAGAGGGACCGAAAGACAAGGGCGTCGCGCCGCTGCTCGATCTCGTGCTCACTCACGTCAAGCAGCCGCGCGTCGAAGACGGCGGCTTTCGCATGCTCGGCACGCTGCTCGAGGCCAATCCTTATCTCGGCCGCATCATCACCGGCCGTGTCTTTGCCGGCAGCGTCAAGCCGAACCAGCCGGTGAAAGTCTTGAATCGCGAAGGCAAGATCGTCGAGCAGGGCCGCGTGTCAAAAATCCTGGCGTTTCGCGGCATCGAGCGTCAGCCGATTGAAGAGGCGGAAGCCGGCGACATCATCGCCATTGCGGGCCTGGAAAAATTCAACGTCGCCGACACGCTCGCCGCGTTCGACGTCAGCGAGCCGTTGCAGGCGCAGCCGATCGATCCGCCGACGCTGTCGATGACCTTCCTCGTCAACGATTCGCCGCTTGCCGGTACCGAAGGCGACAAGGTGACGAGCCGCGTCATCCGCGACCGCCTCTACAAAGAGGCTGAAGGCAATGTCGCCCTCTCCGTCGAGCCGGCGCCGAATTCCGATGCTTATGTCGTCTCCGGCCGCGGCGAATTGCAGCTGGCGATCCTGATCGAGACGATGCGGCGCGAAGGTTTCGAAATGGGAGTCTCGCGGCCGAAGGTCGTGTTTCAGAAAGGCGACAACGGCACGCTTTTGGAGCCGATCGAGGAAGTCGTCATCGACGTCGACGAGGAATTTTCCGGAATCGTCGTGCAGAAAATGTCGGAGCGCAAAGCCGAGATGACGGAGATGCGTCCTTCCGGTGGCGGCCGTCTGCGGCTGGTGTTCCACGCGCCAACGCGCGGGCTCATCGGCTATCAAGGCGAGCTTTTGACCGACACGCGCGGCACCGCGATTCTGAACCGGCTGTTCCACGGTTACGCCCCGTGGAAGGGCGACATTGCGGGGCGGCGTACCGGCGTGCTCATCTCGAACGAGCAGGGCGACGCCGTTGCGTACGCGATGTGGAAGCTCGAGGATCGCGGCCCGATGATGATCGAGCCCGGCGCAAAAGTGTACAGAGGGATGATCGTCGGCGAGCACACGCGCGACAACGATCTCGAGATCAATGTTTTGAAGGGCAAGCAGCTCACCAATATCCGCGCCGCCGGCAAGGACGAGGCGGTGCGCCTGACGCCGCCGATCAAGATGACGCTCGAAAAAGCGCTTGCCTATATCGAGGACGACGAACTCGTCGAGGTGACGCCGAAATCGATCCGCCTGCGCAAAGCGATCCTCGACCCGAACGACCGCAAGAAGGCGGTGCGCCAGAAAGAAGCGCTGGCGAGCTAAGGCGCGTCATTGCGAGCGACCCCGGATTAATCCGGGGGAAGCAATCCAGAGGCAAACGCTTCGATGATTGCAGAACCGGTCCCTGGATTGCTTCGTCGCTTCGCTTCTCGCAATGACGGCCCGTTGCATCTACCTCTGGACCCCGGATCGCATTCCGCTGCGCTTCATGCGTCCAGGGATGTGGCGCGGCGGCGAGCGCGATGCTTACGAGCTGAATAGATGATCGCTAGCCACTTTCCCAGACGCGCGAAGCGCGATGCGGGACCCCGGAGCAAACGCCTCCGCGTTTGCAGAGTAAGTGCATCTGCCCCTAGACCCCGGACCGCATTCCGCTGCGCTTCATGCGTCCGGGGATTTGGCGCGGCGGCGCGCGCGATCCTTACGAGCTGAATAGCTGATCGTTTAGCCACATTCCCGGAGCCGCGGAGCGGCATCCGGGACCCAGGGGCAACCGGGTCTGCTTTGGACGGAGGGCGCCTTTGCCCCTGGACCCCGTGTCCCCCGGATTTAATCCGGGGTTCGACGCCCGGGGATGTGGCCGCTGTAGCAACAGTTTTTTCGGATCATGTTAATCTAAGCGCACTCGTCTACAGCAGCGCGCATGCCCGCTACGTTCTACATCCTCACATCGGGTCGCAACGGGACGCTCTATCATGGCTCGACGAACGATCTGTCGAAGCGCGTTTGGGAACATAAGAATAAGCTGACGCCTGGATTTACCAGCCGATACGGCGTGACGAAGCTCGTTTATTGTGAGCACTACGATCGGCTGCTGGATGCGCGCGCCCGCGAATCATTGGCGGCGGGCGTGGAAGCTCAAACTGATCGAGGCCCGAGGTTGGCGCGATCTCTATGACGAGCTGAATAGCTGATCGTTAGCCACATTCCCGGAGCCGCGGAGCGGCATCCGGGACCCAGAGGCAAACGCCGCGTTTTGTTTCGTTAAACGTCAGCGTAAAGTGCGTTTGCTGGACCCCGGATCGCCTTCGGCGTCCGGGGAGGTGGCCACCTCAGTGCCACCCATCCCGAGGAGGCTTGCGGCGTTATGCCGTTTGTTATAACCTCCCGCCATGACCGCGCTAAAACTTCGTAAAATCGGCAATTCCGTCGGGCTGGTGTTCCCGAAGGAGGAACTCGCGCGGCTTCGGGTCGGGGCAGGCGACATCGTTCACGTCACGGAAGCCCCTGGCGGCATGCGGATCACCAACTACGATCCGGCTTTCGAGCGGCAGATGGACGTCGCACGCAAGATCATGAAACAGAACCGCGATGCCCTGCGGGAGCTGGCAAAATAAATGGACGAACCCGAATGGGTTCTCAAAGCCGTTGTTCTCGCGCTCCACGAGGAGCAACTTGCGGAGCATGGCGGCCGTGCCGGCCTGCGCGACGAAGGGCTTCTCGACTCGGCGCTCGCGCGACCGAGAAATGCATTCGCTTTTGGCGGCGAGACGGATCTCGCCTCTTTAGCTGCCGCGTACGCGGTTGGAATTGCGAAAAATCACCCGTTCATCGACGGAAACAAACGCGTCTCGAACGTCGTAACATTTATGTTTCTCGCCCTAAACGGACGCGCTCTTCAGGCCGAGGCAGCAGAGCTGGTCCGCGTCTGGCTCGCCATTGCCGATGGCACGATGACGGAAGAGCAGGTCGCCGACTGGATACGCAAGCACATCTGACAAAAAAGCTCGGCACGATGTGCCGAGCTTTTCCTTTAGTTCAACTTGCTGCTCGCTCAGTAGCGCGGGCCGGGATAGGCGCTGCGGCCCATATTCATATCGTTGCGGAGCGCGCGCCGCTCGCGGTTCTTGTGCATGCCGTAAGCGCAGCCCGCCGCGGCGCCGACGCCGCCATGGCCGAGGAAATGGCCGGCAATGCCGCCGACAAGCGCGCCCTTGAGGCAGCCGGCTTGCGCCGGAGCACTGAATGCAAGCGCGGCAAATCCGACCGCCGCGGCGGCTGTAGCAATAAGCTTCATTTGCGAGACCTCCCGTGTGTTCGCGTCGCCGAAAGGAACGGCCACCTGCGTTTAAGGTTGCATCGGCCCTCCGGCCGGGCCGATTCGCCGTTCGGCCAAGACAAAGCAGAGACCCAAGGGAACAAAAGCCGTTGTCCGGTATTGCCGGCACAGCAAAGCAAAGGGAGACCAGGCGATGCACATCAAGCTTGCTGTCCTGACGGCCGGCCTCGGCTGCGCTCTTTCCACCGGCGCCTTCGCCATGCCGATGGCGGCGATATCGGCCGGCAGCGCGGCGACGCCGGTGCGGATGATCTGCAACGAATATGGCCGCTGCTGGGACCGCGCCGACAATCCCGGCGAAGCCATCGCCCGGCGTCGCCGCGCTGCCGGCCGATATCGCCGCCATCGGCATGGCGAAGGCGCCGGTGGAAAGAGCGCAGCCGAGGCGGGCCAGC
>Ga0163163_10002001_pt1 | contig 17220 bp, 16 predicted proteins | sample S65metaG_FD_119766 | JGI IMG/M metagenome (GOLD analysis project Ga0163163, IMG submission 119766) | Switchgrass rhizosphere microbial communities from Kellogg Biological Station, Michigan, USA - S6-5 metaG | ecosystem: Host-associated > Plants > Roots > Rhizosphere > Soil | place: USA... | reverse complement strand
GTTGAAGAAGGTGGGCACTACTCCTATCGTCGTCATTGGCATGAGTGGAATAAGATCGTCGATCCGTTCCTTCGGCAACACGTGGGAAGTGCGTGATGCTCGACTCGAAGAAGGCCAATCCATCGCAGGATATGCGAGCGCGCGCACGCGCGGTTGCCAAAGCTGGCGGCATTGAGCAGGCCATCGCGGCGGGTCTGCCGAAGTTGGTCGCGTGCACGCTGTCGGAAGCGCTGGTTCTCGGCCTGCTAAGGCAGGGCGTCCGCAAATACTTCGCTATCTTCGGCCACGGCTCGACCGATCTCGGCAACGTGCTGCGCATCTATGAAGAAGAAGGTGCTACCCGGACGATCAATTGCCGAAACGAAGTCGAAATGGCGCACGCCGCAACGGCGTTGCGCTGGCAGTACGGCGAGATCTCTGCGGTAGTCACGTCGATCGGGCCGGGTGCCATGCAAGCCTTTGCAGGCTCGCTCGCCGCCGCGTCGAACGGCGTCGGCGTCTATCACATCTACGGCGACGAAACGACTTTCGGCGAAGGCTACAACATGCAGCAGGTACCGAAGGAAGAGCAGGGCCTGTTTGGCCGGATGACGGCCGTGGTGGGCCAATCTTACATCCTTCACACGCCGGAAGGGCTACGCGATGCGCTGCGCCGCGGCAGCCTGTGCGTCAATCATCCTTACCGTGCCGGACCGTTCTATCTTCTCCTGCCGCTCAATACGCAGCCGGCAATGGTGACCGTGAACCTTGCCGCGCTGCCGGCGCGGCCGCAGCCGCCGAAGCTCGCACCCGCGGACGATACGGCGATCGATCAGGCGGCCAGCATGATTACAAAGGCGACAAAAGTTGCGATCAAGGCCGGCGGCGGGACGCGCGGTCACGATGCAGCCGTGCGTCGCCTGGCGGAAGCTGCCGGTGCCGCGGTCGTTCTTTCCCCGGGCTCGACCGGAGTGCTGCCGGACGCGCATGCGCAGAACATGCACGTCGGAGGCTCGAAAGGCTCGATCAGCGGCAACTATGCAATGGCCGAAGCCGACCTGCTGATCGTCATCGGCTCGCGCGCCGTCTGTCAGGCTGATTGCTCCGGAATCGGCTACAAGCGCGCGCAGGCGGTGATCAATATCAATGGCGATTTGGCGGATGCGCTTCACTACAACAAGACGGTGGCGCTGGTCGGCGATATTGCCGCTGTCGCCGACCGTCTTGCCAGTAAACTCCATGCGCTGAAAGCGAACGGCAACAAAGGGCCCTGGCTCAAGGCCTGCGCCGCCAAGAAAGCCGAATGGTCGGCGTACAAACAAAAGCGTTACGCATGCGCTCCGCTGCGCGATGAGGTGTGGCAGAAGCCGGTGCTGACGCAACCCGCGGCGATCAAGATCGTTGCCGATTTTGCGAAAGAAATCGACGCGGCAAAATTCTTCGACGCAGGCGACGTGCAGGCCAATGGTTTTCAGATCGTGGAGGACGAGCGTACCGGCGACACGTTCACCGAAGCCGGGGCTTCTTACATGGGCTTCGCCGCGAGCGCGTTGCTCGGTGGAGCGCTGGCCGAAAAGCCTCGTTATGGGATCGCATTCTGCGGCGACGGGTCGTTCATGATGAACCCGCAGATTCTCGTCGACGCTGTCGAGCATCGCGTGCGTGGGACGATCGTCATTTTCGACAACCGGCGCATGGCCGCGATCGCCGGCCTGCAGATGGCCCAATATCAAGCCGAATTCCGCACTAATGACCGCGTTGCGGTAGATTACAAGACCATCGCGGGAGCTGTATCGGGCGTCCTTGCCGTCTCCGGGGGTGACAGCGCGGAGGCTCTGCGCAGCGCCCTAAGAACGGCGTCCAAACATGAGGGCCTGTCAGTTGTACATGTCCCTGTCTATTGCGGGCCGGACGAGCTGGGTGGCTTGGGCGCTTGGGGCGAGTGGAACGTCGGCAACTGGTGTGAGGACGTACAGGGTGCCTGGATCAAGCAGGATTTGTAACGCAATCGGCCGCTTCCAACGTGAATTCCCTCTTAATGGAACTTTCAAGCCGGTGCAGCGGTTAGGCTTGAGCGAATTGGGAGTTATCCATGTCTGAAAGACCAAAAAAGCACGCGGAAGAAGAGCGTGAGCGAATCGTGCGCAAGGAAGATCAGGTTGTGATCGATTCCGATGAAAGCTTTCCGGCGAGTGACCCGCCAAGCTGGACACCGGTCAGTGGTGTCGGTTCAGGCAAGGATCACAAGAAGAAAAAGCCGGCGTAATCGTCCACGCACTATTGAAACGTCATATTAAGCAGCTTTTCCGCGTTTCCGGAAAAAATCTTTCTGCGATCCGCGTCTGAAAGATCGAGCGCGTCGATGGCCTTGATGGTCGGGGCAATCGGGCCGAGCGGCGTGTCAGTCGCGTACACGACCTGATCCGCACCGAAAAACTCGAGGCCACATCGTGTTGCGTGCGGGCCGCCACCGAACATCGCCGTGTCGGCGTAGAACCCGTGCAGGTAGTCCATGTGCGGACGTTTCAGCGACGGCAGAATTTTTGAATAGTCCTCATCCGAAGTCCGTTGTCCAAGGACCTTCAGCCCGGCACCGACGCGGCCGTCGTAATACGGGATCATGCCCCCAAGGTGGTGGGTGATGATCTTCAGTTTCGGATAGCGGTCGAACAGCCCCCAGAACACAAGGCGGACCATGGCCACGGATGTTTCGTAAGGCCAATGGAAGCACCACCACATTTCAAAACGTGATTTCTTCTCGGCTGGATAATCCGGCATTGCCGCGGTGCCGACGGGATGCAGCCAGATCGGCAGATCGAGCTCCGCCATCGTTGCGAAAATCGGCTCGAATTTTGGCTGGTCAAGCGGCTCGCCGGCGACATTTGTGTAGATCAATACACCCCGTGCGCCGAGATCCTTGACGGCGCGCCGGGCTTCGACGACCGACCCTTCGACATCGGTCAGGCAGAGGGCGGCCGCGAACGCCGGGAAACGATCCGGATGTTTCCTGCACAACTCAGCCATCGAGTCGTTGGCGATACGTGCGAGGTTGAGACCGACGTCGGGAGGTGCGATGTCCTCAATGGCAGGGTTCGGCAGGGAGATGATCTCCCGATAGTCGCCGAACTCGTCCATTTCCTTGAAGCGGGCATCAAGATCGAACAGCTTTGTCACACCGCGCAACCGTTTTCCGATGTTTTCGAGGTTCGGCGCAGCCTTGGTCATCTCCTGGAAAAAACGGTCGGGATAGATGTGACAATAGATGTCGACAATGGTCATGATTTTCCTCTCACGTCTTTTTTTCTCAGCACCAGGTGTCGCTGCAGCGGCAGAATCTGCCAACCGAGCCGTTCAACGATCATTCCCCAAAGCCCTTTTGGCGCCCACAGCATCACGACGATGGCAACCGCGCCCATCATCAGCAAGTAGAGGCTGCCGAGGCCCGCGAAGGTCTGCCGCAGAGCAAAGAAGACGATCGTGCCGATGATCGGCCCCTCGATCCTGCCGATGCCGCCAATGACCGCAATGAAAATGACGAATGCCGTCCAGTCGTTCACGCTGAATGCGGTGTCGGGCGAGATGCGCAACTTCTGCAGGAAGATGAAGGCGCCGATCATCGCGGTGCCGAAGGCTGTCAGGACATAGACCGCAAACTTGATGCTCCACACTCCAATTCCGGTGCTCTGGGCGGCCAATTCATTATCCCGGATTGCAGTCAGCGCGAGACCGTGGCGCGAGCGCAGCAATACAAAGATCGCTGCCAGCGTCGCGAGCGTCAAGAAAAGCGCAAGCCAATACATTTCGAATTCGCGTATCTGCCTGCTCGGAGCCATTGCGAGGACCATCGACGCCGGAAGGCTGATTCCGGAACCGCCTCCAAGGACCGAGAGCTGCGACGCGAGCAGCCGAAATACCTCGGCCACAACCCAGGTCCCGATCGCAAAGTAAGCGCCACGCAAGCGAAAGATCAGCAGGGCTACCGGAATAGCGACCAAACCGCCGATCGGGCCGGCTACAACGATTGCCAGGATCGGATTGACGTCGAACAATATTGCCAGCGCGAACAGGACATAGCCGCCGAGACCGACAAAGGCCTGCTGGCCGACCGACACAAGTCCGGCATATCCGGCAAGCAGATTCCACAGACTTGCCAGCGCAATGAACGTGAACATTTCCGCGAGCAGCCGCAGGGTCTGCCGGTCGCCCCAGTAGGGCGCCGAGGCGAGCACAATGACCGCGATGGCGATAAGTCCAACGCCGATACGGCTCGAACGTGTCGCGTGCTCGACGATCATCCGGACACCTTCGGAAACAGACCTTGCGGCCGGACGGCGAGGATGACGAGAAACACGATATGACCCGCGAGCAGCTGCCAACCTGGGTCGATCTGCGCGCCAATCGCTTGCGAGACTCCCAGAATGATGCCTCCGGCCAATGTCCCCCACATGCTGCCAAGCCCGCCGATGATCACCGCCTCGAAGGCGAAAATCAGCCGCGCCGGTCCGATGGCCGGATCGAAATTGGCGCGTACTGCCAGAAATACGCCGGCGACGGCGATTACTGCCAAGGACAGCGCCATCGCCACCGCGAAGACGTGACGCGTGTCGAGTCCCATCAGCTGGGCTACCGGTTGATCGTCTGATGTCGCGCGCAAGGCTCGGCCGAGCGCCGTGCGGTAAAACAGGAGCTGCAGTCCCGCTATGACTGCAACGGCGACAGCAAATTGAATCAATGGCAGCGCCCCGATCCAGAGATCCTGCGCAAGTTTAAAAGTCTGGATTTCGATGGCGCCCGCCTGCAGTTTGCGGCTGTCAGCGGTGAACAACTCGAGGAGTCCGTTCTGGATGATGATGGACAGCCCAAACGTGACCAGCAATGGCGGCAGCAGATCGTCGCCCAGTGTGTAGTTGAGCAGGCCGCGCTGCAGCGCATAGCCGATCAGCGCCATGATCGGAACGACAAGCACCAGGGAGGTGAGGGGATCCATGCCTAAAGCTTGCGTAATTATGAGCGAAACATAGGCGGCAAGTACGATGAGATCGCCATGCGCGATATTCACCAGCCGCATCACGCCGAAAATCAGCGACAAACCGGCAGCGAACATTGCGTACAAGCCACCGATCAGCACGCCCTGCACGATGACGTTGAGCCACTGCATCCGGTCAGACCCCGAAATAGGCCGCTGAAATTTTTTCGCGGGTGAGCTCGCGTGCGTTGCCCTGTAGCGCGACGCGCCCTTCCTGCAGGCAATATACGTGGCTTGCCGCGCGCAGGGCCTGAACGATGTCCTGCTCGACGATGACGAGAGACAAGCCTTCGGCGGTGATTTGCGGCAGACGGGCATAAATGTCGCGCACGACAATCGGTGCGAGACCCAGGCTGATTTCGTCGCACAGGAGCAATCTCGGATTTGACATCAATGCGCGGCCGATGGCCGCCATCTGCTGCTGGCCGCCGGACAGGGTCGGCGCGGGAAGATTTCGTCGTTCGGCGAGAACCGGAAACAACTCGTATATCCGCGTCAAAGTCCACGGTCCCGGCCGACGCGACTGACCGCCGATCAGCAGATTTTCCTCGACCGTCAGTGACGGAAAAAGCCTGCGCCCTTCGGGCACCAGTGCAATCCCGTGCTTCAGCGCTTCGAAGGTGGGCATTTTCGTTGTGGGCGTATTCTCGAAAAGAATTTCGCCGCGCGACGGATGCATCAGGCCGGCGATGCATTTGAGGAGCGTGCTCTTGCCGGCACCATTTGCACCAATGACGGCAACGACCTGGCCGGCGCCTACACCGAGCGAAACGCCGAAGAGTGCCTGGAAGTCGCCATAGAACGCGTCAATGGCATTGATTTCGAGGAGCGGGCCGTCAGGCATCGGCGTCAATTCCCATATAGATTTCAGCTACTTGCGGGCTACGTATGACGCTATTCGGGTCGCCATTGGCAATCAATTTGCCGCTGTGCAGGACCGCGAGCCGATCGACGGTGGCGAGCAAAGCGTGCACGACATGCTCGATCCAGATGATCGAAACACCGCCCGCGCGCACGTCCTTGATGAGGGCAACCAGCGTTGCGCATTCATGCTCGGTGAGGCCGCCGGCGACCTCATCGAGCAGCAGCACCCGTGGACTCGTTGCAAGCGCGCGGGCCAATTCCAGACGCTTTCGATCGAGCAGGGTCAGTCCGCCTGCATGTCTGTTCGCCTTTTCCACTAAGCCGCAACGCTCGAGCAGTTCCGCGCAGCGATCATAGACGGCAGATTCGCGTTCGCCGGCGCCGAACGCTGCAGCGACTACGACGTTCTCGAACACGCTCATGCCGGAGAATGGTTGCGGGATCTGAAACGATCGGACCAGGCCCATCCGGCAGCGCCGTTCCGCCGGCAGCCTGGTCACATCATTGTCGGCGAACAGTACGCGCCCGGAATCGGGCCTTACGGTACCGGTTGCGATTCCAAACAGTGTCGTCTTGCCCGCACCGTTAGGTCCGATGATGCCCAGGGCTTCGCCGTCGCCAAGCGCGAGATCGATTCCGTCGGCCACCACAATGGCGCCGAATCGTTTCGAGATTTTCTCGAACGCGAGAAGCGGAGCCATTGTGCCGACGTGCCGTTACGAGATCGGCTGCAGCTTCCCTCCGAGCGGAATATTGGGTGCCGTCTTGTTCTCGGCGATCACAAGATCGAACTTGCCGTTCTTGCGCTGCCACTGGCCGGCCACCAACGGCGTCTTGGTGACATTTTTCACGGGTGCGCCGGTCCATTGGATCGGTCCGACGATCGATTGATAGTTTGTGGCTACAATCGCGTCGAGAATGGACTTGGGCTCGCTCAGATTCTTTGCGCGCTTCAGCACATCGATCGCAACTTCAAAGAGGGCATGTTGAAAGCCAAGGGGCTGCGTCCATGGGCGGTTCGATGCCTTGGTATAGGCGTCGGTGAGCTGCTGACAGCTTTGGCCGGTGAGCCCTGATTTGAACGGATGGTGTGGCGTCCACCAGATCTCGCTGCTCAGCCCATTGCCGCGTTCGCCCAGCGACTCGATGACCGACGGGAACAGCAGCGCCTTGCCAATGGTGACGATCTTCGGCCTGAAGCCTTGTTGTGCCGCCTGCGACCAGAACGTCGCGAAGTCCGGCGGGATCATGTTGCCGGTGACAATGTCCGCGCCGGCCGCCTTGAATGCCGAGATTTGCGACGTGAAGTCGCTGTTCATGAGTTGATAGCGTCCGGGGTCGTGCAGCTTGTAACCGGCCTTTGCCAGTGCGGGCGGCAGCCCAAGGTTTGGATCACCCCAGGCATTGCCGTCGGCATCATTTGGAAAAAGACCGCCGACCACCTTGTTGGTCGCGAGCTCGTCCCACAGCGCAAGGAACGATGCGATGACGTCCTCCAGTCCCCAGAAGAAATGGTAGGTCCAGGTGAAGCCCTTCTTCGGGTCGCCTTTGCGCCCGAAGAAATAGGGCTGCCAGGGGCAATTCGTGGTGATGCACGGAACCTCGTTGACCTCGGCCTGATCGGAAACCGGATTGGTCGTGTCTGGTGTGGCCGACGCGACGATGAGATTGACCTTGTCGCCGACGATCAGTTCGGATGCGACCTCCGCCGCGCGGTTGCCGCTCGACTGACTGTCCTTAGAGATGATCTCGATCTTGTAGGTTTTGCCGCCGTTTTCCAGGCCTTTGGCGAGAATTCCGCGCACCTGTTCGAGAATGAAACCATCGGCTTCTCCGAATCCGGCAAGCGGGCCCGTCTTGGGACTGACGTGGCCGATCTTGATGACCTGCGATTGTGCCTCTGCCGGCAGCACGCGCAGAACGGCGGGAGCGGCAATTGCACCGAGACCGGACTTGACCAGCGTGCGGCGTGAAATCGTGCGGTGGTCATTCATTGTCACCTCCCTGGTTTATTGCACCGATCACCGCATGCGGGTTCGCGATCGTTACCCTGCGGTGTAACCCCCGTCAGCATAGAGAATGTGGCCGGTATAGAAATCCGACGCCTTCGACGCCAAGAACAGCAGCGGTCCGGCAAGATCTTCCGGCTCTCCCAGCCGGCCTTTGGGCACGCGGGCGAGGAAACCTTTGCGCACTGTCTGCGCACGCTCGGTTTCCTCGTACATCCAGGCGGTAAGCGGAGAGCGGAAGACGGTCGGGCCGAGTGCATTTACGGTGATCCCCGTCTCGCCCCATTCGCAACCGAGCGCCTTGGTGATGCCGTCGACAGCGGATTTCGATGCGCAGTAGGCGCTGTAGCCGGCCGGATGTCCAAGCAACCCGCGCGCTGAAGAAGTCAGGATCACCTTGCCACCGTCGCCCTGCTTGAGCATCTGCCTTCCTGCTGCGCGAGCCATCAACCAGGACTGGTTGACGTTGGCGTCCATCACGTCGAGAAAATCTTCGACTTTCTGGTCGACGATTTTGGAAACCTTGTTGAGGCCAGAGGCGACGACGAGAATGTCGACCCTGCCAAACTTGTTGACGGCGGCCTTGACGATCTTCTCGCAGTTTTCCTCAGAGCTTGGGCGCAGTGCGACGATCTCGGTCTTGCCACCGAGCCTTTCGCATTCGGTAGCCACCCTCTTCAACTCGTCCGCCTTGCTTGCCGCGAGCACGACATTGGCTCCCGCGCCCGCGAAGGTTTTCGCCGCGAGTGCGCCGAAGGCGCCCGACGCGCCTGTGATAATGGCCGTCTTGCCCTTGATGTCGAACAGCGACAGAGGATTCTTCAGGAAATCTTCGGCCATGACGGACCTCGCTACTTCGGCGGCGCCGCGACCGCGACCAAGATGGTGCAGACATCCTTGCCGCGATTGATGATCTCGCGGTTCTCATTCGGCGCGATGAAAACAGTATCGCCCGGCTTTGCCACCTGCTCCTTGCCGCCGGCGATCACGGTCAGCTCACCTTTGAGCACGTGGTAGATTTTTTCCGGCGGAGAGCCGTCAGGTCCGGCGCCACCGCCGGGCTGGAAATGCGAGATGCCGAAAACAAGCGTCTGCGACCCGCCCATTTCCGCGCCGTAGATCCGCAAAGACTCATAGCCGCGGTGGTTTGGCGCTTCGTAAGGCTTTGCCTCGGAGAGCTTGCGGACGATCATCAGAATTTACTCCCCTTTTCGATACGAAATTTTTGTTTCGGATCGAGGATAGCGACCAGCCGCACGATACACCCGTCGCCGCGATCCCAGTTCCATGGAAAATATGCGAAAGTGCAGCGCTTGCCGGTGACCTTGTCGATATCGCCACCGACATTCTCGATGCCCATAATGCCGTTCTTAAACAGGATGCGATGTACCGGCTCCCATTCCGGGAAGTCATCCTTCCAGTCGCGGCCGCCGGACCACTCGCGATATTCCTCGGCCAGGTGCGGATGCAGCGGGCCATTGCGCTGCGGGCCGATGGCGGTGGCGAGCGGATGGTCGTTCGCCTGCGTGTCGTGGCCGACCACCTTGACCTTCTTTTTCACGAACCATTCGCCGGCCGACGGCACGAAACCGGGCGCGCGGCAGAAATAGTCTTCGCTGTCCTCGTAGAACTTGTGCCAGCCGGTGTTGACGATCACGACGTCACGTGGACGAATGATCTTGCCGCAGGCCTTTTCCAGGTCGTCGCCGGTGATCGGCTCCCACTTGTTTTTCGGGATCGATACGACGATGCCGGAGCCGAAGAAATGCGGCAACGGCACCTCGTCGATGAATGGCGTGCCTTGAACGACGTGGGCCGGCGCGTCGATATGAGTCGTGTTGTGCATTGACGTGGTGATGCGCTGCGAAAGCACGCCCGATTTCGCCATGTAGTGGATGCGCTCGATCTTGACGTCTTCGAAGTACGGCCAGTTCGGGGACTGGTAGCCGAAGCGGTGGGACAGGTTGTAGAACTCCAGCCCCATGCTGTTCTTCAGATTTTCTTCGAACATCACGCCGCGAATTTTTTTTGCCACGGCTCCCTCCCTTTGATGCGTTATTGCGTCGTGCTTCCGGTGCCTGCACTCAGGCAGCCGAAGAATTCATGTGAGCCTCCAAGGCCTTTTTGGTGGCGACCAGCCGTTCGGCAACGAGCGCCTGCCGGCCTGCAAAGCGCTGGCTTGGTACCGGCACGGAGATAGCGATCGCGTTGCCGAGTGGGTCGTGCATCGCAACGCCCACGGCACAGATGCCCAATGTATGTTCTTCGCGGTCATAGGCGACGCCGTTGCGCCGAGCGGATTTGAGATCGGCGAGCAGCGCGTCGAACCGCGTGAGTGTCCTCGGCGTGCGTGCCTCGTAGACGCGGCCAATCAAGGCCTCGATGGCCTTGTCGGAGAGTTGCGCGAGATAGGCTTTGCCGTTGGCCGTGCAGTAAAGCGGGAACGTGTCGCCGACGGCCGAGACAGCGCGCAGCCGCTGCGATCCGATTACTTGGTCGATGAAGACGAGGTGGTCCTTTTTCACCGTCGAAAGATCGACGGTCTCGTGCAGTTCTTCCGAAAGACGTTCGAGGAATGGACGCGCCATGGCGACGAAGTCACTGCGCACCGAGGCAGCGAGCCGCAGGATCGTCGGCCCGAGCCGCACGCGGCCATTTGGCGTCGCCGCGATCACCAGCTTTTCCGTTTCCAGCGCGGCAACGATGCGTTGCACGGTCGAGCGCGCAAGGTTTACGCGCTGTGCGATCTGACCCAGGCTCAATCCGCTGTTTTCTTCTTCCAGCGCGCGCAGGATCGTGGCTGCCCGCGCGATCACCTGCACCTGGCTCTTGTCGTTGGTTACAAGACGATTCATGACGCCACCCACAACGTACCGGCGGTCTTTATGCCGCCTTGCATCGTGGGACACGTTAGCCCAAAATCCGATACAGCCCAAAGAGAAAAGATCAAAGGCCGTTGGCCTTGGGGAAGCACTGCATGGTCAAAAAGATCGCGCTCGAGGAGCATTTCCTGGATCCGGCCACCGAGCCCTATTGGCGGCCGACCATGGTCGATGTCGCGCCGGCCAAGACGGCGCAGCTTTATGCAGCTCTGACCGATTTCGGCGAGCAGCGTCTGAAGATGATGGAACAGCATGGCATCGCGCGGCAGATCCTGGCGATCGCCGGCCCGGGCGTGCAGACGGAGCGTGACACTGCAACAGCCGTGCGCGCGGCCCGGGCGTCGAATGATTTCCTAGCCAAAGAAATTCAGAAGCGGCCGGACCGCTATTCCGGATTTGCGCACCTTGCCATGCAGGACGCAAAGGCCGCCGCCGACGAGCTCGAGCGCTGCGTGCGTGATTTGAAGTTCTGCGGCGCCATGATCAACGGACATACGAACGGCAAATATCTCGACGACCGCTCCTATGATCCGTTCTGGGAACGCGCCGCCGCTCTCGACGCGCCGGTGTATGTGCATCCGGCGGATCCGGTGGCGGCGCTGCCGGTCCTCGCGGGCTATAATGTGCTGGTGCGCCCGATGTGGGGTTGGGGCGTCGAGACCGGCTCACATGCTTTGCGCATCATCACCGGCGGTGTCTTCCATCGCTATCCGAAAGCGAAGTTGTTGCTGGGCCATCTCGGCGAGACCTTGCCATTCCTGCTCTGGCGCTTCGACAGCCGCTCGAAACCATATGGCTGGAATCTTCCGAAGCCGCCGTCGCAATACATCAAGGAAAACGTCTGGATCACCACGTCGGGCATGTACGACAGTCCGCCGCTGCATTGCTCGATCGGCGCGCTCGGTCGTGACCACGTGATGTTCTCGGCCGATTATCCCTTCGATGCCGAAGGTGCCGGCCCGTTCATGGACGCGGTGCAGCTCGATGAGTCGGTGCGTGCCGACGTCGCCTATAACAACGCGGCGAAGCTGTTCCGCCTGGCCTGACGCCTTACTTCGCCTCGATGACCCGCACCGGTTTGCCGTCGAGCCAGGCGCGGATGTCTTCGACGATGTCTGGAAAATATTTCCGGTAATTCTGCTCGCTTACATAGCCGAGATGCGGCGTGATGACGACATTGTTCATCTTGCGGAAAGGATGATCGAGCGGGAGTGGTTCGACATCGAAAACGTCCAGGCCGGCCCCAGCGATCGACTTCGAATTCAGCACGGCGATCAGCGCTTTCTCGTCGACGATCGGGCCGCGCGACGTGTTGATGAGATAAGCCGACTTTTTCATAAGGCCCAGCTCTTTTGCGCCAACCAGACCGCGCGAGCGGTCGCTCAGCACAAGGTGGATGGTGACGAAATCCGCATTGCGGAAAAGGTCGTCCTTGGAAACGTAGTCCGCGCCCGCGGCCTTGGCTTTCTCTTCGGTCAGGTTCTGGCTCCAGGCAATGGTCTTCATGCCGAAGGCCCTGCCGACCGCGGCGGAGCGCTGACCGAGCTTGCCGAGACCTAGGATGCCGAGCGTGAGGCCTTCGAGGTCTCGCCCGATCGTGGTCTGCCAGGGCGCGCCGGCTTTCAGCCTTGCGTTCTCGAAACCGATGCGGCGGGTGAGCTCGAGCATAAGGCCAAAGGCGATGCCGGTGGTCGGGCTACCGGCTGCGCCGGTCCCGCAGACCGTGACGCCACGGTCCGCGCAGGCCTTGACGTCGAACGAATTGTTCCGGGCCCCGGTCGTGATCAGCAGCTTCAGGTCGGGCAGCGCCTCGATCACCTTGCGCGGAAAGGGGGTCCGCTCGCGCATGCCAACCACGACGGCAAAGCCCTGCAAGGCCTTGATCGCCTCGTCCTGGCTGCCGAAGGGTTTGTTGAAGACCTGGATCTCGACATCCTTGGCGATCGGCGACCAGTCGGTCATCCCCATCGCAACGTTCTGGTAATCATCCAGGATTGCAGCCCGAACCATGCCCTTGAAACTCCCTGCGTACGCGTCTCTGCGAGGCGCGCAATTTAGGGCGGGCAAACCGAAAAGATAGGGGGTTCAGGCGGGCGGAAGGCCGTGCTTGGCGCGCCAGGCGGGCCCGGGCCCGCGCATATAGTGCAATTCTGGCCGGTAGGGACGGACCGCGTCGCGCGTCAGCTCACGCCAGAAAACCGCAAAGATGCTGCCAATCCCCGCAAAGGGACGGGGGAGAAACGAAATCGCGGAACCCGAGATGGCCAATATAGCGCGACCCATGATCCAACTCCCACACTGACAAGGCGGACAATTCCGGTCCTCTTGTCCCTTGGTCGCCGGGTCCGGCGCCGAGGTTCATGTGTAGGCATCATGAGACCGAAGCGGTTAAGAACAGGTACCTGAACGCTATACCGGTGCCCTATCTGCAATCAGCCTTTCCAGAGGTTTACCTCGATTGACGAGCGAGGGGACCGCGCGGTGCGCTTGCTCTTTCGAGGTTCCGCCGTTACATCACCCCCGCATTTCCCGACAAAGCGTGCGGTTGCGCGTGAGCGCGCCCGGGCGGATTCGGGCCGCAGCTGAGAGGTTCCAGGAATTCAATGAACGGGCGTCAATTCATCTATCACATGCAAGGTCTGACCAAGACCTACCCGCCGTCGAAGAAGGTCTTGGACAATATCCATCTGTCCTTCTACCCCGATGCCAAGATCGGCGTGCTGGGGGTTAACGGCTCCGGCAAGTCGACGCTGCTGCGCATCATGGCCGGCATCGACAAGGATTTCACCGGTGAAGGCTGGGTCGCCGAAGGCGCGCGCGTCGGCTACCTCGAGCAAGAGCCACAGCTCGATGCCAAGATAACCGTGCGTGAGAACGTCATGCAGGGCGTCGCTGCCAAAAAGGCGCTACTCGACCGGTACAACGAGCTCGCATCGAACTACTCGGATGAAACCGCCGACGAGATGGCAAAGCTCCAGGACGAGATCGACTCCAAAAATTTGTGGGATCTCGACAGCCAGGTCGACCTGGCCATGGATGCCCTGCGTTGCCCGCCCGACGATGCCGACGTGACCAAGCTCTCGGGCGGTGAGCGCCGCCGCGTGGCGCTTTGCCGGTTATTGCTCGATCAGCCCGAGTTGCTGCTGCTGGATGAACCGACTAATCATCTCGATGCCGAGAGCGTGAATTGGTTGGAAGGGCATCTGCGCAACTATCCGGGCGCAATCCTGATTGTCACCCACGACCGCTACTTCCTCGACAACGTCACCGGCTGGATTCTGGAGCTGGATCACGGCCGCGGTATTCCTTACCAGGGCAACTACACTTCCTGGCTCGGACAGAAGCAGAAGCGGCTCGAGCAGGAAAGTCGCGAGGATGAGGCGCGCCAGCGCACCCTACAGCGCGAGAGCGAGTGGATTTCGTCGTCGCCGAAAGCGCGGCAGGCCAAATCCAAGGCGCGCTACCAGCGTTACGAGGACCTACTCAAAATCGCAAACGCCAAGGTCAACACGGTCGCGCAGATCACCATTCCGGTGGCCGAGCGGCTTGGCCAGAACGTGATCGATTTTGACCATCTGTCAAAAGCCTTCGGCGACAACCTGTTGATCGACGATCTCACCTTCAAATTGCCGCCTGGCGGTATCGTCGGCGTGATCGGCCCGAACGGCGCCGGTAAAACAACCTTGTTCCGCATGATCACCGGACAGGAAAAGCCTGACAAAGGTACGATCAAGATCGGTGAGTCTGTGCGTCTCGGCTACGTGGACCAGTCGCGCGACAGCCTCGATGGCAAGAAGACCGTTTGGGAGGAAATTTCCGAAGGCAATGACATAATCCTGCTCGGCAAGAAGGAAATGAACTCGCGCGCTTATTGTGCCTCGTTCAACTTCAAGGGGGCCGACCAGCAGAAGAAGGTTGGCTCGCTGTCGGGCGGTGAGCGCAACCGCGTGCATCTTGCCAAGATGCTGCGATCGGGCGCCAACCTGCTGCTGCTTGACGAGCCGACCAACGACCTCGACGTCGATACGCTGCGCGCACTGGAAGAGGCGCTGGAGGATTTCGCGGGCTGCGCCGTTATCATCAGCCACGACCGCTGGTTTCTCGACCGTATTGCGACACATATCCTCGCGTTCGAGGACGACAGCCATGTCGAATGGTTCGAGGGCAACTTCCAGGACTACGAGCAGGACAAGATGCGACGTCTGGGGACCGACAGCGTCATTCCGCACCGGCTCAAATACAAGAAGTTCTCGCGCTAGGACGCTTCCGCCCGCTGGCCTGAGCCTCTAATCTCGGTCGGACCGGGAAGTGCCGTCATGAACAAGCCGATCCGCGCGCCGAAAAAGCCCTTCGTTCTTGAAGAGGCGACCATCGACGAACTGCATGCCGCGATCAAGGCCGGCGAGACAACCTGCGTCGACGTCGTACGGCATTACTTGGCGCGCGTGCGCGCATTCAACGGCACATCCAACTTGCTGGTCACGAAAGACGGTGCGTCCGTCCCTGAAGCGCGCGGCACCGTGCGCGGCGGCGCACCGCTCAAGTTTCCCACGCAAACCGTCAAGGCCTCGGAGCTGCTGCCCGATCTCGACAAGTACAAAGGCCCGCCGCTCGAGTTTGGCCGCATGGAAGCGACCGCGTCCGACCCTTCGGTGCAGCAGCAGTTCGGGCTGACCGTGGGCCAGCCGAACGCTGGCCAGGTCAATGCGCTGGCGACGCTCAACATTCGCGGGGAGCGTTCTGTGACGTGCCGTGGCGATTTCGATCTGCATCCCTCGAAGGGACCATTGCCGAAAGGCGCGCCGCCTGTATGCGAATATTTCCGCCACTTGCCCGATGCACTTGAACATGCGGCGGAGCTTGACGCCGCCTATGGCCGGAATCCTGACCTCGAGAAGATGCCGATGTACGGGGTCGTTTTCTCGTTCAAGGATCCGTTCGATACCAAAGACATGCGGTCGACGGGTGGAGGCGACGCCCGATACGACATCGACTTTCCCGCCCGAGATCACGTCTTGGTGGAGCAGCTGCGCAATAAGGGCGCAATCATCTTCGCCAAGGCCGTGAACACAGAATACAACGGCCGGCCCGACGATCCCGGCGGGCCGCACAAGCCCGCTAAGGTTCTGACATCCACCCTCGGCTATCAGCGCAGCACCTGGGCGGGCAATCCATCCAATCCCTATGACACGACGCGGGCGGCTTCGCTCGGGTCAAGCTCAGGCTCCGGCGTTTCCGTGTCCACCAACATGGTGATGTGCAGCCTGGGCGAGGAAACGCGCGCCTCCTGCCGTGGTCCGGCCAATCACAATGCGGTCGCGCTCATCCTGCCTCACAAGGCATTGCTCGGATTCGACGGCGGTGCGATCGGTGCCGATATCCATGTCGACCGGTCCGGCATCCTCACGCGCACGATCGGCGACGCGGCCAAGGTCCTCGATGCCCTCAAGGACCCGGCGGATGGCTACTACGATCCACGCGATCCCTTCACGACGGTGCCGCGCTCATCCGTGCTCGACAACTATGCACGTCACACCAAGCCAGCTGATTCCCTGAAGGGCCTGCGGATAGGCGTCATCCGCGAGTCGATGACGGCGCGGCCCGGCAATTCGACGGAAGTGCCGATCACGACCGCGGCGGCACAGGAAATAAAGTCCGTCCTCGGCGGCAAGCTCGGCGCGACATTGGTGGAGTCGTCCGACCCGCTCTGGAAACGTGACCTCGATATCGAGCAGATGGCGGTGGACCACCGCGTCGCGCTTGCTCGGCTGGTGCCGGTCTTCATGCCCGATATCCTGTTCCGGCTGACTGCCGACGGGCAGCCTGTTTTCAAGGAATTTGCGGCGGCGATCCGGCCGACCGAGTTCGAGCCGGGAAAAGTCTTCGGCTCCGGCAAGATGAAGCCGATCGACTACATGCTCGACATGTCCGAAGGACGCATCCCGCCGCCGTCCAATCTCGATCTCGCCACGGTCCAGCATCAGGCGCCGCAGACCGCGTTCCGTTTCCACATCAACCAATATCTGTCGCGCCGTGCCGCCGACTGGAAAGCCAAGGGCTTCACCGAAACGCTTATCAACTTCACCGAGCTCAACAATCGCTCAAAGTTCTGGGGCGACGACCAGCGGGCAAGCTGGCTGAACTGGGACGAAGTCGCGGATCTGCGCAATCCGCTCGGCGAGCGGCAGAACATCACCGAGCGCATCATGTTGCGCGAACTTTTGCGTCGGGCGGATATGATGGTGATGCTGGAAAACAAGCTTGATGTGCTGGTGCGCCTGCACACGCCCTGGCCGCCCGGCAAAATCGGCGGGGCCGGGCAGGGGTTCCGCAACAACCTCACGATGGAGTCATTGAGCGGGCCGAATGCCGGGCTCACCGAGGTGTTGATACCGGCGGGCTTCGTGACCACGGTCTACGATCCGGTCTACCAGCTCAGTGCTGACGGCAAGTCTTATCT
>Ga0163163_10001999_pt1 | contig 17228 bp, 27 predicted proteins | sample S65metaG_FD_119766 | JGI IMG/M metagenome (GOLD analysis project Ga0163163, IMG submission 119766) | Switchgrass rhizosphere microbial communities from Kellogg Biological Station, Michigan, USA - S6-5 metaG | ecosystem: Host-associated > Plants > Roots > Rhizosphere > Soil | place: USA... | reverse complement strand
TTTGAGGCGCTGCGTTGACGTGGTGGACGGTGCTGCGTTTTGCGACTGTCGCGCGCTTTGCTTTGGCCATTAGGCGGCTCCGAGTGTGGTGATGGTTCCACCGGAGCCCCGGTACTTGAGGGCGCCGGTGTCGACGTAAAGGAAGCCGCCGCTTACCGGATTGCCCGTCGGCAACACCGCGGCGTTCCCGATGTAAATGATTTTCTCGCCCGTCTGGTAATTGACGGTGCCCGGAGTGACGTGAAAGGCGACGTTCGCGAAGTGGGTCACGCCCGTGCTGGTGCCGCCGCGGATTGTCACTTCGCCCGGCGTGAGCGTCGTTCCCAAGCTGCACGAGCCGCCCGCCAAATCGAGCGGGCCGCCGGCGACGGCGCCAGTGCTATCGCCCGTTGCGCCACCGCCCCGCACTGACACGGTCTTGCCGGTGACTGCGCCTGAGCCCGTCAGCCCGAAACCTTGAATGATGGGCGTCGCATTCGAAAGGGTCAGCGTTTGGGTGACGTTCGCAGCGCCAGCAGACAGCGAAATCACCGTGGTCGAGCCGACACCCATGGTGAGCTGAGTCGCGGGTTGAATTGCGACTTGCTGAAGCTGGATGTTGTCGCCGATCCACAGAACGTCGTTCGTACCGAGGCCGTTCGTACCGAACCACGTGAGGTTGACGTCTTGCGTGTTGGCCGCGTTGCGAGCCTTCCAGAAAATCTCACCACCGGAGCCGGCCGCGGAAGTGTTGTGTCCGGAGCGGAAGATGGCGCCGGCCGTCGCACGCGGCGTGACGGTGCCGACCTGCAACGGGCCGGTCATCGTTCCGAGCCCCGAGCTCGTGAACGAAATTCGGTCGACCAGTGCGGCGAGGCTTGTGCCCGTTTGCAGCGCGATGGTCATCGGGACGCTGCCCGCGCCGGGCGCTGTGTCTACGGTTGCGACGACCCGCGCACCCGCGATGTAGGCGCTGCCGTCGTAGCCGCTGAAGCGATACTCACCGATGGAATCCGCGTTCAGCACCGCGGACGGCGCGGCGCGCGTGCCGCGAGCTCGGCGGGCTGAGTGCGTAGCGAGCGCGGAAGCCGTCGAGGAGTACTGGTAGGCGATGACCGAGGAGTTCACCGCGGCCAGCGTGCCGGCGACGTCGGTTGCGATCGTGTTGTCGCCCGCCACCATGGCGCCCGTGGTGAAGATGTTCTGCGCGCCGAAGTCGGGAGAAATCTTAGTGCCCGCAATGGCTGCCGAAGCCGAAACGAAAGCGTTCGTGACCTGGGCGAAGCTGTTCGTGGTGCCGTTGGCGGTCAGGACGGTGTTGGCGCCACCGGCGGCGAGCTTCGAGACGGCAATGGCGGCCGAGCTCGACACGAAAGCGTCGGTCAGCTGAGCGAAGCTGTTCGTGGTGCCGTTGCTCGTGAGCAGCGTGCTCGATGCCGCTGGCCCCGGCGCTAGCTTCGAGGTGGAAATGGCGGCTGAGCTCGACACGAAAGCGTCGGTCAGCTGCGCCCACGCGCACGCCGAGCCGGAATTGGTCGCTAGCTCGTTTGCGGCGCCGCCATTCGTCGCCGGGTCGCACTGGCCCAGGTCGTACAGCGGGAAGGTGCCGCCGCCGAACGGCTGAATCTTCGCCGTCAGAAACGGAGCGCTCGCCATTACGTGAACCTCGAGACGAGCAGGCCGAGCAGCTCATTCGTCGACTTCCAAACGTCGTAGGAAATCGTCACGCCGTTCACCACGTGATTGAAGGTGTTGACGATGCTCGCGCCGACGCCGAAGCCGTTGACCACGTCGAAGAGCCCGGTCGCTGCGAAGCTCGACGGCACGCCCCAAAAGTCGCGCGTGCCGGACGTGCCAGTGGTGTTCATGGTGAGAATGCTCGGGCTCGACGCGGCGTCGCTCTTGCTGGTCGCCAGCGTCGACGTCGACAGACCGAGCAGAAACGCCGAGTCGTAGGGGCCCGCGCTCGAGCTCGCGCCGTAGTACACGGGCGCGCAGAACGTCGCGAACGTCACCGAGCGTTGCACCGGCGAGAAACCCGACAGGAGCGCCGTCACCGTCGCCGCGTACGTTCCTCCGATCGTCGTGCGGGTGTACGTGAATGGGCTCGTGAACGCCGTGAATGGGGAGATGAGCGGCTGGCTCGGGTTGCCGGCGTTGTCGAGCCAGGACACCGAGTCAGGCGTTGCGCCGGTGTAGCTCAGCGTGAATTGCGGATTCGCGTCGACGGCGCCGACGGCGAAGCGCGTCGGAGCGACGGCGGCAAAGCTTGCGATCGTGACGCCCGTCGGCACGGCGCCGGCCTCCCAGCGGTTGTTAGTCGTGCTCCACACCACAATCTGCGCCGCCGCGCCGCCGAAGTACTCGAGCTCGCCTTCGGTCGGTCCTGTGCCTGCACGCGGCAAAAAACCGTCGTCGCCCGCTGGGGGAGAAGGGAAGGCGCCGCCGCCGGATGTGCCCGGCTTGACGACCCACACTTTTCGGGCTGCGTCCCAAAAAATGGAGTCGTTGTCGTTGAGCCCTTCAACGATGGGCCCCGACGGCGGCACGCGCATGTAGAAGGTCGGATTTGCCACCCTTCTACCGGCTCAGTTTCCGTTCGGGCTCCGGAGCAGGACGTAGTCGTACGTGGCGCTGGCCGGGTCGAGTGGCGCAGCCGTGGGGTTCACGAACGGCACCTTGCACGTGTCCGCGGCGGACACGTAACCGGGCATTGCGGCGACCGCGACGCTCAGACCAGCCGCCGGCGGCGTGAGCAGCACGACGTCACCGACCTTTGCGCCCGGGATGGTCACCGTTAGGATCGTAACCGCCGCGGCTCCGCAAGACGCCGCGTCGAGCACCACCTTGCCCTTGATGCGCACGGTCGGGCCGCTGGGCCCACCGTATTGGTAATCTTCACTGGACATGGTTCGTTTCTCCTGTGTGTGTTGCGTTAGGCCGTGCGTGGCACGCCCGAACTCTGTTTTGCGCCGAGGTACTTGAGCGCGACGAATGCGAGCGCTCCGCCGAAGGCGAGCACTCCGAGCTGTGCGACGATCGCACCGCGCACGACGGCGCCGCCGGCTTCGCCCGTCGCCTTGATCACGGTGACGGCGGCCTCGCGTACGGCCGCAAACGCGTCTTTAACACCCTGGACGACTTGCGCCCCGGCCGCCTGCACGCCGGCGTTTAAACGCTGCTCAGTGCGCCCGAGCAGCTCGAAGGCATTTTTGGCAAATTGAATCGCCTTGTCCTCGGTCTGCGCCGCGGCGAGTTTGAGCAAGCCCTGGGCGGCCAGGACGTTCCCGCGCGCAATCGCGTACTCGCTTGCCACGCGCGAGGCCGCCCCTTGCGCCGCGTCGATGGCCGCGTGCTCGACGCCCGTGCCGAGCTCGACCACGCGCGCACTGAAGGCCTTCAGCGAGTCGGCGAAGGACACTTACTCCATCCCCATGTCGTCGAAGAGCTGGCGAATCGCCGCGGGCTGGCCCGCTTGCGCGATGAGTTGCGGGCCGACGTTGGTCATTTTGACCAACACTTGCGCCGCCTGGCCGGTGACTCGTTTCAGGTCGCCGGCGAAGTCCTCGACGAAGTACGAGCGACCGTTGTGCACCTGCGTCGACGTGCGAAGGCGCTTGGCCGGCGGCGTCGGGACCGAGCTCGGCGCGCTCTTGTTGAGCACGCGGCCGATGAGCAGCGCGACGCCGGCGACGCCGGCGATGCCGAACATTTTTGCAGCGAGTCCAATCATGGTGCTTTCGCCTCGGTTGCTGTGGTGTCGACCACGGTGGTTTTTTCGGACTCCGCTGGCGCCGGCGACGGCGTCTCGGCCTTCGCCGGCTCAGCGGGAGGTGCGTCGGGGTTCAGGATTTGCTGGACGAGCGCTTTCTGCTTTTCGTCCAGCAGGTCGAGCTCGAGCAGGCCGTTCAAAAGCGGCGCGTCGATAGACTTGAGCAAATCGATGGTCGCTTTGGTTTGCCGGCGTACCTTGGGGTCGCCGCCGATGATCGTCTGCTCGACCTGCTCGACCAGTTTCGGGAGCCGCCCGATCAGCAGGCCGAACACCTTCTCTTTGCGGTTTTCGTGTTTCGCCGCGACTTCGGTTGTCAGCGTGCGAATGTGCGCGTCGTTCAGGAGCTCCTCGCGCGCCTTGATCATGTCGACGTGAATTGTCAGGAAGTGCTTTCGCTCCTCGCGGAGCTCGCGGTTTTCGTCCTTCAAGACGGCAAGCGCGTCTTTGATTGGCTGCGCGACCAGCGAGACGAGCTCGCGCACTTGCTCCTGTGCCTGTTTGGCGAGCTCGACGCTCTGCTTCAGCACATCGGCGTTCAGCACGATGGTTTGCGGGCCGCCGTTCTTCGCGGTTGCCGCGAACTGTTGCCAGTCGTCGAGCTCGTCGGGATTGAAACGCGCGCTGCCGTCCGGCGCTTGGTGTTGCGTGAGCCCGTTTCTGATCAGAGAAGGGAGCTCGCTCGGCTCGATACCAAGCCGCTTGCACGCGCCGGCGCGGGTCGGCCACGTGTACATTTTGTTTGCCTCGTCGACGTGCCCATTCGACTTGCCGTTTTTCTTTGGCGCCGCCGGCGCTGGCTCCGTGTCTCCGTTCATACGACCCTCCGTTTCGCAATCACCTCGCCGACGGTGCGAACTGCAACCGCCGCGGCGACCGCTGAAGCAATGAAGCCGAACACCGTGAGCCCCGAGCTCGCGAGCACACCTTGCCGCGGGCCGTCGAAACTCAGGAGGCGCCGCGCTTTCGCTTGCGACACCACGTCCGCGTAATTCTCCGAAATCTTCGCCGTGTACAGTTTTAGGGGCGCTTCGAAGTAGTCGTTCGCGCGCATCCCGGCGATTGCTCGAGCAGCGTCGCCCGTGCGCAGCGCCTCGACCACGTTCGGTTTGAGGATGTTGAGCGCGGCCGACAGAGCGCCTTTCTCGGGCTTGTCGAAAATCTTGAAGTGCCCGACGTATTCGGTCCCGTCCTCGTGCTTGTCGACGTGCACGAAGCTCGGGTTCAGGTCGGGGTGCGGCTCTTGTTGCGCGCCCCAATTGTTGGAGCCCGCGCCGTCGCCGTCCCACGCATCGCCCCAGTGCGATTCGAATTTGGTGACGGCCGCAACAAACTGAAGCTCCGCTTCGGTCGCGCGAGGGAGCACGCGGCGGAGAGTGGCCAGAGCTTGCGCGGCCGTCGTCACGACTATAGGTCCAACTGCCAGATGATGGATCCGGCGCCGAGCGAGCCGTCACCGCTCAGAATGCGCATTCCGCCGGTCGAGCCGCCGGCGCTGCCCGGAATTGGGATGAACGAATCACTCGCGTGCGTCAGAAGCAGCTGGTCGCCCTTGAGGCTGTCGAGCACGCCGGCCTCGGACACGATTCGATACTCGAAGTTGCTCGTAAACGGGTCGCCCGGTGCTGCGCCCGGAACGCCGGCGAGGCGCCACGCGGACGCGCCCTTCGGAATCTCGACGCTGATCGCACTGCCCGACTCACCGACGCGAAAAAAGGTCGTGTACTTCGCGGCCGACGTCGACGTGTTGCCGTCGGCGACAAACGCAAAAGCGTCGATTGTGGTCGTGTCGTCGAGGTCGTAGTTGCCGGCCGGTCCCTCGTTCGCGTAGAGCAGCACGCGGACGGTGTTTGTGGGGAGCGAGACTTGTTGCAGCTTCGAAGCGTCGAAGTTGAACACCGACCGCGCGCCGCCGACGCCGCTCTCGAGTTGCCAGCGAAACGTAGCAATCTGCGAAGCGCCGTACCTGGGCTCACAACCGAGGATGAGCGTTTGCACGCGTGGCACGCGCCACGGAAACGGCGCGTCAATCGAGAGCATCACGCGCGGCTTGTTGGGTGTGTCGAACTGCGAGCCGACGAAACGGCGCCCCTGGCCCCACTGGTTCGTTTGGGTCGCCCAGCGGAACGACTCGTCACCAACTTTGAGCGCCGAGACGGCGCGTCGTATCCAACCGTCGACCGACATAGCTCCTCCTTCAGCCAGCGCCACGAGCAGCGCGAAACTAGTGGTGATAGCGAGCTGCCGAGCCGCGCGGTGCATGACGGTTCTTCCGGTGGACGAGCCGCCCGTTCTTCTTGTTGAGCACGTAGGCGTTCGCGACGCTCTTCGCGGCGGCCTTGCGCCTCTTGTTCCGAACGCTGAGCTCAGCCACGCGGCGGAGCGCGGGCGGATGGCCCTTGCGCGCCGCTTGCGTGAGCTTCAGCGCGACGACGGCGCGTTTCGCGTCGGGATGGCCCGAGTTCGCGGCGGCCACGGTGTTCTTGATAAGCGCCCTTGCCTTGGCCGCGGCTTCGCCGCCGGCGTCGGCCGCCTTGAGCACCTTGTTGCTGATTGCGAGTGCTGCGACGGCGGGCACGCCGACCACGGGGAACGCGAGAGCAGCGCCGCCGGCGACGACCTGGACGATCGGCGACTTCGCTACCTTCTTGATGCCCTTCCAAATCTTTCCAAAAATCGACATGGCTTCACCTCGGAATGAGAGAGACGCTCACTGGTTTCGGACGTCAGACGCAGCCGTCCACTCGTCCTCGCGTTGCGGGTCGCTGAGCGCGATTTTGAGCAGCGCGGCCGTGTAGTCCTTCTTCTGTTTTGCGATCGTCGCCTTGTCGTGCGCCCAGTGAATCGGCTTCACGGGCACGATGCCGTAGCTCGCGACGGCGAGCCCGCCGCCGGGACCGTAGAGCCCGTCGATCTTGCCGGTGTACTTGCCCTCTTGCTGCGCGGCCATTTGGAACTTGGTCACCACGCCGCGGTCCTCCAAGCCGGGCCGAGCGTTCATCAGCATCAGCGTCATGCGCTGCGCTTGGGTTTTGCCGGGCGTGTTCGGCGCGGTCGGAAGCACCGGCGTTCCGGGTAGCGGGCCCTTGATGACGTCGCTCGGCGGAATCTTCGGGAACGTCGGCACGATGCCCGGCGAGCTCGTCGGAGGCGTCACGCTCGGAACCTGTGCCCTGGCTTGCGCCGCTTCGATTTCGCTCGCCAGGTTTCGCAGGTCGGTCGCCTGTACCTTGAAGCCGAACTGGTCGAGCTGGTCGGCCGCTGCGCGGATTGTCTTGGGGTCGGCGCTCTGACGCGCTTTCTCGATCGTCGCGAGGATGTCAGCGGTTGGAATAGGACCCGGTTGGACGGGGTTCGTGGGGTCCGGCGTCTTGGGTTTCGTCGCCGGCGTCGAAGCGTGCGCGCTCTTAGCGAACGCGAGCGCACCGAGCCCAACGACGACGGCGGGCAGCAACATTTTTCCGACGAGTCCAATCATGGGGAAGCTCACATTCCGAGGTAGCGAGAGGGGTCTTCGACGCTGCCGTCTTGCTTGCGGACTTCGACGTGGAAGTCCGTGTGCTCACGACGAGGGCGCCAATAAATCTTGCAGTCAGCGCGACGCCAGCACGGACACTTCGGGTCCGAGCCGAGCTCGTTCAGACACTTGGTGGTGTGCGGCCCGCGCTCTTGAATTTCCGCAGCTCTCCACGGGCACAAGTCGTCGCAGTCGCCCCAACCGCGTTTGACGACGCGCAGCGCGTTGTCGAAACGCTCGTAAGGCCACTTGCGCGGCTCGGGACGGAACCTGACCTTTGAGGTGTAGAGGTCGGGGACCATCCCATGCCGGATGAAGTTGCGGTTTTGTAGGATGACGCCCCGGAGATAGTGCCGCGCGACGAGTGCCAAAAAGCTCTCGCTGTCACCCTCACACGGCAGAATCTCCGTGACGACGATCAACGGACTTCTTCCGTCTTGCCGACGATCGAGCAGGCGAAGACGTGGGAGTTCGCCGTATCGCGGTTGGTTGCAGTCACCGCGATGTAGTTGCCGACGCGCGCCTTCGTGCCCTTGAGCCGCGTATACGTCGCGACTTCGGAGAACGTCTCCGCGTAGACCACGCCGGTGCTCACGAACTGCGTTTCTTGCCCGACCTTGACGTCTTCGATTTTCCAGAACTGGGCGATGGTCGAAACGATCGTGAGGCGCTCCGGAATGAAGCTGCGCTGTGGGAACGTCTGGATTGTGTCCGTCCCGCTCGCTGCGACAGTCATTTCGTCGAACGGCAGCAGCTGATCGAACTTGTAGCCGGGACCTTGGTGCAGCGGCTTCTTGCGCTTCTTGCCGCCGACCGCGTAGCCCGAGAGCAGCGCATCGACGTCGTCGCCGACGTCATCGTCGTCGCCGACGTCATCGTCGTCGCCCATGTCGTAGCCGTCCATGTTTTCGGCGCCGACGTACGAGCGGCCGCCCGCGGCGTTCTGGCTCCTCGGGCCGCCGAACGAAATCGAAGACAGCACGCCAATCGTCGCAAGTGCCCCCATGGCACTCTTGCGGTTCGCAGCGGCGCGTTCAGCACGCTCCGCGCAGATCAGGTAGTACGGGTGCACATTGGGCACCTTCGTCACGTTCGAGGTATCGAGTCGCATGTTCATGGTCACACCGATTGGTTGAACGCCAAGCGACCGCGCGCCTGCGCTCCGCGCCAATGCGGAGCGCACCGTGCGGCGCGAGACTTCGCGGGCTATTTCTTTTCTTGCGAGGCGAGGAGGTGCGTCGCGGTTTCGCGCGCGGCAGCCGCGGCGAGCAGGCCCGAGCCGAAGGCGTTGAGCTCGGCGTCGTAGCCGTCTGCAACGTCCATCAGCGCGAGCAGCACGCACGCCGTGCCGATCGCCACATCGCTGTCGAGTTGGGTGCCCGGGATTTTGGGCATCTTGACCGAGAGGACACCGGCCGCGGCACCACCACCAACGGTGAGCAGCGAATCCGCGCCGAGCTTCGCGACACGTTGACCGTGCACGCGCGCAGCTTTCACGGAGCTTTGCAGCCGGTTGAGCTTTTGGACCAATTCGTTTTTGGGGAGTTCAGCGAGAGCCTGGTTCATTCGAACACGTTCGAACGGTGGGCCGTGTGGGTTCAAGAGGCCCAACACAGCGCGAACTAAACGCGTCTCGACCTACCCAGGGAGGGGGTCACTCAGCGCGCGGCGACTTTTGCGCGCGACCGTGAGTCACTCCCCCTGGTGAATTTCCCGCGCAATTTTCACTGAAAAAAGTTTCGGCGGGTCGCCAGAAACGGAGTCGTCGCGCGAGCTCGCCGCGCTAGCACGGGTCTTGACGTCGCGGAATTGGGTTTTTCTCGACCCATCCGGGTCTGACCGACCCCGTACGCCCGTCACCCTGTGGACAACTTGACGAGCCGCCACTTCTATACTTTTGTCCGCAACACTCCCCCACAAAAGGGAGGCGCCCCGGGGCTGCAACACGCCGGGGCACCAAGCAGGACGGTCAACGCAAGTGACCAACCCGCACGAACGACGGAACCACAGCAGCCCAGAGCGGGCAAGAACGAAGAGCGGCTCGAACGCCGTTGCCGCTGCACTTGCTGCGCAGGCCGTCGCAAATGAGGGCGCAACCAGGCTCGAAGCTCTCGCCGTCGGAGGAATCGCAGCGTTCGGTGAAAACTGCTTTCTCACCTACGACGATCTGCGCGAGTTGGATTCGATGCTCCGGCCGGACGGTCGCCGCTACCATCGCGAATCGATCGGGCGAGCAGTGCGGAACGTCGCGCGGCGGCTGAGTGCGGTTCGCATCGAGCGCGTGCACCCGGGCCAAAAGCCCCGCGGAGCAAAGTGGTTCAGCGCACACGGCACGACCAACAAGAGCTTCAATTTCAAGAAATTTGGCTTGAAATCGGCTCTGTCGCGTCATCCGGAGCCGCGCCGCACATACAACGATTCACGAAAAAAGCCGGCGGCGGAGCCCGTATCGGGCCGGCCCCGCTACCCAACACCGCCGCCGGCAGTGCTGAAGCCGACCGAACTCGATCCGCAGCTCGCTGCGCTGACCGAGCAAATCGAGCGCAGCTACGAGCGCCAGTGGGACGAGCAGGAAGCGCTCGACCTGCAACGCATGTCGCGCTCGATCCGCAGCGAGCACGGCCCTCCGTAGCGTCTCACGCATGTTGAGACGAGCGCCCAGCCCGATTTCGGGTTGGGCGTGGTGCATTTTGGGGTCGGTATGCGCGTGCGGGGAAGAGTACGGGCGTGTGGGTGCGGCCAGGGGGTACGGCGTTTGTGTTCAGTGGTTCGCGCCCGTTCATGGGTCAAAACGACGTCGGCCCGCTAGTTGGAAATGTTGTATCCGGTACAACATGGGTGTTGGTTCTTCCTTAAGAAGTCTCCCTCTGAGTCGAACAACCCCTGAGCGGGGTTGAAAGTCGTCGGTCGCTTCGCTCCCTACTTGCTTTCGTTCTCGCGTGCGCTCCGCGCACCAGAGCGGCTAAAAATGGGGGTGGTGGCGATTGCGGCGTATCTCCGAGTCAGTTCCCGTGCGCAAACCCACGCCATGCAGCGGGATGCCATTTCCCGCGCCTGTGCTGCCCGCAGCGAGGCGATCGACCTCTGGTTCGTCGAAACGCGCAGCGGAGGGAGCTCGAAGCGTCCAGAGCTCGACAGGCTCGTAAAGTCCGCTCGCGCCGGCGAGCTCAGCAAGCTGTACGTGTTCCGCGTCGACCGGCTGACACGCCGGGGCATCGCTGACACGCTGGCGATCGTCGAAGAGCTCCGCGGCTACGGGTGCCGCGTGGCGACGGTGGCCGACGGGTTCGACTTGGAGGGGCCCGCGGGGGAAATCGTGCTTGCTGTGATGGCCTGGGCCGCGAAAGTGGAGCTGCTGGCGACTGGCGAGCGCATCAGTGCAGCGCGTGATCGCGTCGAAACGAAGGGCGGCCGCTGGGGAAGGCCGCGGAAATTCGACCCTGGAACGCTTGCGCGAGCCCAGGAAATGCTGGCCTCAGGTGTTTCGCTGCGGGATATCGCTGTCAAGCTGAAAATTCCGCGATCAACTCTGAGCGATGCGCTGTCCCAAAAGGGGCACTACGGCAAATGACTCGGTAAAGATTCCGCAGTCGGACACCGTAGAAGAAGAAACAACAAAAGCGGGGCTCTCGGCGTCGTAACCGCCTCGAGCCCCCGAACCACAGGAAGGTTCAGTTCCCATGGCTCAGCGTGAGACTACATCGGATTCGTGTGACTGCGGGGTGGTGTCGTGATCTCGGAGGTTGGGCGCCGGACCATCCGCGGCAAACTCCTCCGCGCGCTGAACGAGCTGGTGCTGGCGCTCCTCGAACTCGAGGTCGGCGAGTCGAGTGAGCTCGGGGTGCGCCGCTCCATTAACGCGGCGATTCAGTTCTGCGCAGACACCAAGTCGCATCTCGGTAACCTCTAATCCGTTTAAGCTGGAAAAAGTCCTCCGGCGGGTGTCCGAAAAACCTCCCCGAAAGCGGGCTCCAAAATCCGCAGGAAAATAGTGCAAGACGTGGAGTGTCCGAAAAAGGTACTTTTCGGACACTTCGAAAGGGAACCGATGGCTGCAAAACATCGCACCCGACAGGAAAAACGGGCTGTCAAGCGTCTTCTGTGGTCCGCCCGGACTTTGATCAAGGTGGCGGCCGAGTCGCTCGGCCTAACGGACGAACAGGTGGCGGCGGCGCAGAACGCCGAAGGCGAGATCGCCGACATGCTTCACGCGCGACTGCTGGACCTGCTTGAGGAGCTGCACGGCACGACGAATGAAGCGACGGAACGCACGCGCGCCGAGCTCGAGCAGCGCAACGGAGCCGGGTTTCTGGCTCGCGTCGCTGCGATCGGCACTCCCCCCGCCGAGGCGCTCAGGTCGCATAAGATACACAGCGGTCCACGCAACTCACGGGGGTTGTTGTCCGACGGAGCTTACCGCAAATGCGGGCGGTCGAGCAGAAGCTGCGTCGATTTCGCGCGGCCTTCTTTGTCTCGGTTGGCTTCGCGAATTGGGTTCGCACGCGTGCGCTCGAGCTCGAGCGCGAGGGGCAGCCGTTCGAGATTGTTCTCTGCTGGGGCGCGCGAGTGTTTCGCGTCGACGCATTACCCGAGGACGATCCGTTTTTCGCAATTGAGCGAGCAGACGGCACGCTCGAGCGCTCGCCCTGGGTGGACGTGATGGGCCTCGAAGAGACGTTGGACGAACGCTCCGGACGCACTCCGCAGCGAACGCTCTACACGACCAAGCAGAAACAGATCGTGGTGCGCGCCTACATGAAGGGGCGCAGTGCTGCCGAGGTCGCTGCGCAGTACCACGTTCCGGAGAACTACGTTTACAAGTGGGCGGCGCAGCTGGGCGGCGTGAGCAAGGTGGCGAAGAGCTTTGACGAAACCAAGGCCGTAGCGCGCGAGATTCAAGCGCGGACGGTGCAGAAGCTGATCGCGTGCGCGTGGCAAGCTGCACGCGGCTTCGGGCTCGAGCGCGACGAATTCTTGGAGCTCTGCGACGAGGGGACGCGAAGCAAGTGAGCACCGAGCAGCAGGACGCAACGCGCTTTAGGTCGTCCGCGGAGAACGAGGACATTTGCCTGATTTGCGGCGAGCACATCATGAAGCACATCGCGATTTGCGAGCGGTGTTACGCGAACCGAGGGACGTTCGCAGACACGAAGCCGTGTCACTGCGGATTCGTGTCGATGCTTTTGGTGTGTCCACCAAAGGAGGCAAACTGATGCTGTTTTGGGGTTCTCCAAGCGAGTTGATCAAGATGGTGTTGCGCGACATTTGGGACCGCATCCGCGGGCGGACGTCGTGAAACAGACGAAGCGCCTTTGCGACCGTTGCCGCGAAGAGATTCTTGCGAACGTGACCTACGTCCGCACCGGTTCGCACTTGCTTTCGGACGAAGCCTTTGACTTCGGCGGACAACAACAGTCCAGCACTAACATCCACTCGCAGATTGAGGCGGAGCTCTGCTTGTCGTGCGCACGGTCCACTGGCATCGATGTCGAATCGCTCGAGCGAGCCCGTGACGCGAGGGTTTGGCGCGACTCCCCGAAAGGCCAACGATGACGACGAAAAAGACGAAAAAAACGGCAAGGAAACTGAAGCGTAGCGAGCAGTTGGAACTGCGGGTGCAGAGGGCGGGCAAGGCCGACGGCAAGCTTTGGGCGAGCCATCACGCGTCAGCTGACTTGGACGATGTCCGAGACGGGTTCCGCGAATCCTTCCTGCAATGGTTGGAGAAAAACCGCGCGCTCGCCGCCGACGCGATGAACTATTTCGCGGTCGAAGCCGTTTACAAATCCGCTTTCTACGGCGAAGCCATTTGAACCTCTGGGTAGGCGTCGCTTTGGCCGTGGCTCTCGTCGGCTTTTGGCTGCTCGAAAGGAAACTGACGCGATGAACGTTCCCCCTCACAAGCAACGCGAGATTTGTGACGCCGTCGGCCACGCGATGCGCGAGCTCGACACAGAGCAGTCGCTCGATTTCCTGCTAGCGATGGCCCAGGGAGTCGCTGGCGCGCTCGGGCTCAGCGCCGCCGAGCTCACGACGCGCGCCGCGGAGCGCTGGCGCCTGATTCGCTCCGAGCAAGAGACGCTCGCCAACATGTTCGACCCGCGGCGGAAGCGGTCATGAGAATGGATCTGCTTACGCCCTTCGAAATGGTTCACTCGCTGCTCTTTCCGCTCGGCCCAATTGAGCCGCCCGGTGGTACCGTCGAACAGCGACCGCAACGCGGCTTCACCTTCGATCGTTTGCTGATCGAATCATCCGGGCTCGCCGTCCCGTGGCTGGTCTCGCTGTACGTCGTGGACGGTTCCCTTCACACGCTCTTGCCGCGCGTGAATGCGTTTACGTTTTACCCGACGGCGATGCCCGTGCGCTTCGGTTTTCCGATTCGGGCTGGTGCACTGGTGAAGCTCGAAGCCGAGTGCCTCGGGTGCGACTCGCCAGCGTGGCGCGCGTTCCAAACGCTCAAACAGCCGCAACTCCGAGTGTGGGCGCGCTTCATTCGCAAGCTCAAAGCGCGGCCTGACTTCCCCCGCTCGCTTCACGTTGTGATGATCGGTTCGACCCCCGGTTTCGGCCAACCCGCGCGCGGCTTTGGTGAGCGGCTCGCGCGCGGGCTTGAAGGGCTTGAAGGGCTTGAAGGCGACGAGGAGTGCCCGTTTTGATGCACCGGCTCGCAAACTGGCTCTTGTTCCTGCTCGCGCTGCTGGTCGCGTGGGTGCTCTCGTGAACATCGTCGAGCTCGCTCGCTGGCTTGCGCAGCGTCCGGACAAGACGCTGTTGATTCAATTCGACGGCGCAGATTACACGGCGGTGCTCTACAAAGAGCACTATACCTTCAACCGAGTTCAGGTGCGTGCATCGACCTTGCCCGACGCGCTAGCCACGCTCGCCGTGATGGTTGCGCAAGCGGAGGCGTCTCGGTGAAATACGAAGTGTTGTGCACGTGCGGAAAATGGATCGCGTTTAAGGTTCCGCCGCCGCCGCCGCAATTGCCCGCGCCGCGGCTGTTCGCAGACATCGTGACGTGCAAATGCGGCCTGGCTTGGTCCGTTGTCGTCGACGTACGGACCGGCAAGCTCGTTTCGCACCGGCGCGCTGGGTAGCTACCCGAAAAGGTGAGCGACGAGCTTCGCGACGGCGCCAAGCGCCGGCTCGAGCACCTTGAGAATCGCGTAGGCGAGCCCGCCGATGATGGCGGCTCGGTTCACGATGCTGCGCCCGAGACGTTTCAGCGTGCCGCTGAACGTGTCCACCTTTTCCTTGAGCTCGCCGACTTCGGAGCGCAGGCCGCCGACTTCGGCGCCTAGAGTGCCCACGTCGCGCTTGATGTCCCGGAGTTGCTTGCCCTGCCTGCTGACGGTGCCGAGCATTTGCCCGAGGCGTTCGTCCGGGTCGTCGCTCCACTTCTCCGGCGCGCGGTGCTCCGGAGAAGTGGGCTTTTCGTCGTCGTCGAACAGCGCGGACACGGCATGGCCCTTAGACGTTCGCCGTCGGCGTCCCTGGCGACGTTGGAAGGAGCGGCGCGACCGAAAAGAACGCGGTCACCTTGTGAGGGTCATCCACGCTGGTCGTGACTTTGCCGCCCAGGCCGTTGCCGTTGATCAAGTGCACTTGGCCGGCGTCGTCGACGTGGTCGACGAGTGCGTGGTGCTGAAAGTGGTCGAAGTAGGCAATGTCCGCCGGCTCCGGGACCTTCACTTGCGGCAAGTTGCCGGCGAAGCCCTTTCCGATCACCCAGTGGACGCCGACGGCGATGCCGGCCTGATGCAGCGCCCACAGCGCGAACGCTCCGCACCAATCGTGAGGGAACGGCGGCGTAGGGTTCGACAGCGTGTCGCGCCAATACGGCGTCGGGTCGCCCTTGCCAATCTCCGCTCGAGCGAGCTCGACGGCGTGCGCTCGAGCGTCGAGCTCGGGCGCAGCGTCGCCGCCGGCGCGTCGACGTAGCAGGGTGGCCAGAGCTCCGAGGGCGAGCGTTCCGAAGGCGAGGAGCCAGCGCATCATGGCTTCACTCCGTCGGCTTGACGGGGAAGAGCACGCGGCGCGGGTTCCGGCTGTCCGTTCCGTTGTCGCCGTTGCCCGGGTGGACCACGTGCACCGTGCGCGTGATGCCGCGGCGCTGGAGGGCCTTGCGAAGCGCTTTCACGAACTGGTCGTGACTTGCCCCGTCGTTTTGGACATCGTGCGCCAGAGCATCAGCCATGGCGCCCGGCAGCACGAGCTCGGCGGGGGGCACCGGCTTCCACGGGCGCAATGGATCCGGCTTCGGTGCGCGGAGCGAGTGGCCTGGCATCAAATCGAGTAGGTCGGCGTCCTCCTCGACGATCGGCGTCGGCGTCGAGAACGTCGCCGGCGGCGTCGGCGCCGAAATTGGCGCAGTGAATTCGATACCCCTCGGCGCCATTTCTTCGAACTCTTCGCGCGGGTCGTCTTCGGGTGGCGCATCGAGCATCGGTACCGGCACGGGCGTTTCGGTTTCCACGGAGCTTTCTTGGTCGTTCATCGGCGATTCGCTTTCTTGAAGGGCGTGACTTCGCCGTCCTTCGGTTGGGCTTGCGTTTTCGGTTGGGCGAGCAGCATGGGCCGCATCATCGAGGTGAGCGGCAAGCTGAGAGGCTGGGGCAAATTCACGCCGCGCAGCGTGACGATCGGAAAGTAGAATTCCCACTCGCGCTTGCTGACAGTGACTTGCGTGCGCGCCTTGTCGTCCTCTTCGAGCGCCTTGGCGTGGCGCTCGAACGCGGGCAAGAGCCGCTCTTGCAACGCGAACAAGCACTCCGCCGCTTCGGCGCTCTCGCGCCAAGCCGAGTGACCCCAAACGTGCTCCGTGTGGTAGTCCGCGACGCTGTACGCTCGCGGCCCGCTCTGCTGGGGGAGCATCACGGGGTTCGGCAGATAGAACGTAATCGCACCGGTTGCGTTGACCATGGTCCCTCTTCAAAGCGCTCGACAGGTTGTCTCGCCCGGTTGACAAATCATGAGCTTGTGAGTTGCCGGGTCTGGATACAGAAGCACGTGGTCTGCGAGTGGCGCGCTGGGCGCCGCCGTCGCGTCGTGCAGCACCAAGCCGCCCTTCATGCCGTTCGTGGGCACCGCTGGCACATCGGTGTTGTCGTCGGTTGCAACGGTGTACTCGTTCAGGACGACGTTGCCCCAAATAGCGTTGCCGCGGTTGCCGGCGTTGATGCGCACGTCGTTGGCGACAGTGGAACCCGCACCGGTGTTGGACACTGGCCCGGCCTCGAGCACGAGCGCTCCGCTGCGCCCTGAGTTGGACGCCGTCGCGCCCGCTGCGCGGATAATGAAGGCCTTCGATACGACGTCGACGCCGGTCGTCGCTTCGTGCAGCAGCAGCACGTTCGTCGTGATGGTGTTGATCCACTGCTGGCGCGCGATGCTGAGACCAAACATCGGGATGTGCGGCGGTCCCCAAAACATGCCGTAGTTGCGCGTCAAGACTCGGAAGTCGAGACGCTCGCTCGCATCGAGCTCTACATAGCGCGTCGCATCCAGCCCGGGCGCTGCCGTGCCCCATCCGAGATAGAGCGCGTTCGCGCCGGGCAGGCCCGCCGAGCTGAGGCCAATGACGCGCACGACGTTGGAGCTGTTCGTGTGACTGACCGCGGTCAGCCACGTGTTGTCAGGCCACACGCAAAGGTCGCACGTGAGCGTTTGAGCGGGCGCGGGCAGCGCCCAGCAAAGCAGCGCGAGGACGAGCAGCGCGACGCGTTTCATTTGGTGAAACCCTCTCGTGCCAAAACGTACTCGGCCAACTTGTGAAGCACGCTCTCCAAATCGGGCAGCACTTCCGGCTCGAGCTCGAGCGCGCTTTCGAGCGCGAAGCGTTCCACGGAATACAGCTCTCCGCTCACCGCGTGCTGAAGCGCGACGTCGGCGTGCAGCACGTGTTGAGGCGCGCCGTCTGCGTCCGGCGCTCCCTCGAGCCAGAGGAAGCGAAACACC
>Ga0163163_10001995_pt1 | contig 17249 bp, 19 predicted proteins | sample S65metaG_FD_119766 | JGI IMG/M metagenome (GOLD analysis project Ga0163163, IMG submission 119766) | Switchgrass rhizosphere microbial communities from Kellogg Biological Station, Michigan, USA - S6-5 metaG | ecosystem: Host-associated > Plants > Roots > Rhizosphere > Soil | place: USA... | reverse complement strand
TGCGCGCGCCCGCGCACGCTGCAAACCGTCACCGGCTTGGCGCAGGGCACGACCTACACGCTCCAGTGGTGGAGCGAGGACCGCGTCGACACGCGGGCTCTCGCCGCAGCCGTCACGGCGGAGCTCGAGCGGCTCGACGCGCTGCTATCGAACTACCGTTCGGACTCGGTTCTCGAGCGCTTCAACGCCACGCGATCGGTCGAGCCGCAAGCGCTGCCGCGCGAGCTGGTCACTTTGTTCGAGCTCGCGGCGGACATCCATCGGCGTAGCGACGGCTGCTTCGACCCGAGTGTCCGGCCTTTGGTGCGGCTCTGGGGTTTCGACGGCGACGACCCGCATGTTCCGGCCGCCGACGAGATCGCGGCCACGCTTACGCGTGTAGGGTTCGAGAAACTCGAGATCGTCGACCACGAGCACGTCAGAAAGGCCCAGGCGGACCTCGAGATCGACATGGCGAGCATCGGCCAAGGCTATACCGTCGGCCGCATCAGCGAGGTGGTCGAGCGGCTCGGCCTGCGCAATTACCTGTTCGAGATCGGGGGCGAGCTCGCGGGACGCGGGACGCGGCCCGACGGCAAAGGCTGGCGCGTCGGAATCGAGAACCCCGACAAGGTGGACGGCCCGCTGAGAGCGCTGAGCCTGCCCGCGGATCGGCTCACCGTCGTGCTTACGAGCGGCAGCTACCGGCACAATTTCGCGGAGCACGATCGCGTGTACGGCCACATCCTCGACCCGCGCACCGGGCGAAGTGTCGAGCACGATCTCGTCTCGGTCACCGTGACCGGCGCCGTCGCGGCTCGAACGGCGGCGTGGGGCACTGCCCTGCTCTGCTTGGGGCCGGCGCAGGCCTTCGAGACGGCCGATCGGGAACAGGTTGCCGCGCTGTTCATCCTGAAGTCGCCAGCCGGTTTCGAGGTGCGCCAAAGCAAATCGTTCGGCGATGCATGGGGAAACGCCGGCGGTTCCAGTCCGAGCGACGTACCGTGATCTCGCGGATTGCTAGAGCCAGCCGCGCCGCTTGAAGTACCAAGTCGGCAGAACCGCCGACAGCACCATCGCAATCAAGGCCAGCGGATAACCGAACTGCCAGCGGAGCTCCGGCATGTGCGCGAAGTTCATCCCGTAGATCGAGGCGATCAAGGTCGGCGGCAGAAACACGCCCGCGGCGATCGTGAAGATCTTGATGATGTTGCTTTGCTCGATGTTGACGAGCCCGAGCGTCGCGTCCAGCAAGAACGTGACCTTCTGCGACAGGAATGCGGTCTGGTCGGTCAAAGCCTGGATATCGTGCGTCGTCGTCTTGATTCGGCCGCGCAGCTCCCTTTCGGCCGACTCGGCTACGGTCTGACCCAAGAAGCCGATCATGCGCACCAACGACACCAGCGAGTCGCGCAGATCGGAAACGAGATCGCCTTTGCGCCCGATTTGCCGCAACAGGCTCTGATAGTCCTTCGTGGCACGCGTCGAGTCGGCAGAAAAAATGTCATGGGAGACGCCATCCACGTCACGCTGCGCGCGCTCGAGCACGTCTGCGATCCGATCGACCACAGCCTCGAGCAAGGCGATGAGAATGGTGTCTCCGCTCGTGCAACCGAGGCTCACTTGCTCGACGCGCTGCGGAAACGTCTTGAACGCCCGGGGCTCGTGATAGCGAACGGTGATGAGCTTGTCGCGAACCAGCACGAACGTGACGGGCCACATCAGCAGATCGTCCGTGTCGGTGCGCGCGGGCAGCGTCGCCGTCATGAACGTGGCGTCGTCTTCGTGATAGAGGCGGCTCGAGATCTCGATCGCCCGCATCTCCTCGCGAGTCGGGATGTCGATGCGAAAGTGCTGCTCGAGCGCCGCTTCCTCGGCCTCCGTGGGCTCGCAGAGATCGATCCAGAGCGCGCTGTCGAGACTTTTGAGCGGATCGTCGGCCACTCGCAAGCGGCCGTTGTCCGGGACGAAGCCTCTGATCATCGGGCGCTCCTCGCGGTGCAAGCCGCTCGTCGGAACGCGCGGGCGTGATGACTGCCGCCGCGGGGCGGCGGGTCACCCAAGTTCACGCTGACGTTTGCTTGCGCTCGCCGACGCTTTCTGCGAGCAGCGATTGGCTCTGCTCGTCGAGGATCTGGGTGACAGCGCGCGACAACGCCGCGAGGCCGGTCGTGATGAACAATAGCGGGATCGCGATGCCGAGGCCGAGCACCGTCGCGATCATTGCTTGGCCGATGCCGCGAGCCATGATCTTCGGGTCGCTCGTGCCCGACGCGACGATCGCGCGGAACGTGATGATCATGCCGATGACCGTGCCGATCAGGCCGAGCAACGGGCCCGCGGCGACAGCCAGCCGCAAGAAAGCCTGAAACCGCTCGAGCTTCGGCACCTCGCGAAGCACGGCCTCGGAGATGCGCAGCTCCGCGAGCTCGGCGTTCTCGCCCTTCTTGGCGTCGCCACGGAACGCGAGCAGAACGCGGCCGAGCGCGTTGTTGGGCTTCGGGTTCCTGAGGTCGCGCAGCTGTGCGCCGACGGCGAGGCGCGCAATCACGAGGTACACGGCTTGGAAGAGCGCGAACAGCAATCCGATCACGCCGACCGCGATGATCACGTAACCGACGACCTCGCCTTCGTTGATGCGCCGCGCGAGATTCGGGCGATCGACATAGAGCCCCATGAGGCCGCCGCTCGCGGGATCCACGACCGCGCGCGCGTAGCCGCCCTGCGGCGACGCATTCTGGAGAGCACGGCCGACGACTTGGAACTGACCCAGCAGGTCGCCATTGAGCTGCGCGAGCGTCTTTTGGCTCGAGAGATAGCCGAGATATTGGCCGTTGCTCTCGGCCGTGAACGGGCCGACGCGCACGACGTCCATGTCGACCTTCGTCTTCATGTCGCGCTGGAGCACCTGGGTCTTGAACTTCACGACCTTGCCGCCGTCCGTCATCTCGCGGAGCAGCTCGTACCAAAGACGCTCGAGCTCGGTGATCGACGGCAACGCGCGCGCGCCCGCGAGGCGCCGCAGGAACTCGACCCGATCCTCGCCTTCGGTCGGCGTGCCGTACTGCACGGTGAGCACCGACTGCTGCAGCGTGGTCGCCGCGTCGCCCGCGACCTGACGAGTGACGCCGAAGAGTTCGCCGAGGTTACCCTGGCGGTCCTTCAGCTGCTGCTGGACTTGCGCGATGCGCGCCTCGTTGGCCATCCACTGCTTGTCGAGCTGCTGGCTGCGTTGCTCGGCGGCGTTGCGGCGCGCGATTGCGTCCTGCGTCGCCTTCTCCTGCTTCGCGAGCTCGGCGCGGAACCTCTGGAGTCGTTCCTGGCCTTGGCGGCGCTCGTCGTCACGCAAGCGCTGCACGTACGGCATCAAACCGTTCAGGATCGCCTGCTGCTGCGCAGCCGTCGCCTTCCGGTCGGCCTCCGCCTTCAGCTCGGCAGCAGTCGGTTGCGGCTGCGTACCAGGTGGCGTCTTCTTCTGCTGGGCGAACGCACCGCCAGCCAACGAGATCGACAACACGGCGACGAGGCCGATGACGGCACGCCGCGCTCGAATAGAAGTCATCACGACTTGCCTCCCTGGGGCGCCGGCACGGGCACCGTGATCAGGTCGGGCGCCACGGTCTGCTTCGCGATACGGAGCGCGAGCGCGATCGCACGCTTATATTCGGGAGCATCGACCCAGGCCTTCTTTTGCTGATCCCAATAACCGACCTCGTTGCCGTCGGCGGTTTGGTACATCAACGAGACGCGCCCCAACCGGATGAAGTCCGCCTCGCGGCCGTCGTTCAACGTGCCGTGGTAGGCCTCCATCGTGCGCCCGTACTCCATCTCGATCGTGTAGGCCTCGATGAGGCGACGGAATTTCTCGCCCGCAGGCTTATCGGTCTGACCCATCAGATCGCGGAGCCGGCTCACGCGATCTGCGCGCTCCTTCTGGAGAAACGGCACGTCGGCGGCCACGAACGTTTCGAACTGCTCGAACATCTTCTGCAGCATCCCAGGGATTTCGGCCGCAGTCGCGTCCATGCTTGCAATCTGGGCTTGCAACGACGCCATCTCGTTCTGTTGCGATTGCAACTGAGCCTCGAGCGAGGCGTTGTACCTCGCCGTGATGTCGGCATCGCCCAGTAGCTTCGCGTAGCGGGTGGCGGCGTCCTGGGCTGCGCTGACGCCCGACACGGCGCAAAGCGCGATCGCCACGAGCCAGCGGGCTCCGGTGCGCATCGATAGTGAACTGCTGAGCGTCATGCACTCTTCCTGGCGAAATCGATCAGGTCTGTGACTCGATGAGCTGCAAGTAGCCGCGCGACATCTGGCGGTGCTTCTCGGACTGCGCCGAGCGCTGGAACCACGTCTTGGCTTCACCGAGCTTCTTTTGGTTGAACAGCGCGATGCCCATCAGCATCTGCGCGTTCGCCGCGTCCTTGAGCTGCCCTTTGTTGAGCCCGCGTTCGAGCGCCGCCGTCGCGCCAGCCCAATCCTCGCGCTGGATGTCCACTTCGCCGAGCCGCAGGTACATCTCACCCGTCGGCGAGAGCTCAGCGCCCTTCTGCAGAGGCGAAATAGCTTTGTCGAGCTCGCCAGCGGCAATCCAACAATTCGCGAGCTTTTCGTAGAGCTTGTCGTCCACCTTGACGACCTTCTTCTCGATGCCGGTCTCGAGCACCTGCGCACCGCGATACGGCACTTCGTTGAACAAGAGCAGATCGGCGAGCCGGCGTACCTCGCCGTCGTCGGTCACGAGATTCGAGCCGTACGCAAGCTGCATGATCGCGAGCGCGTTCGGGTAGTCCTCCAACTGGCCGTAGACCGCGGAAAGCTGCATCCAATAGGTCTTCTTGTCCGGCACCAGCGCGATGAGCCGCTGCAACAGCGGAATCGCATCCTTGTACTGGTCCTTTTGGAGGTACAGCGCGAGCAGCATGCCGATCCAGCCTTCCTGGGGCTTGTCCATGAGCTCGACGGCCTTCTGCGCGGGCGGCAGCGCCTTGTTGTAGTTTTCCTGCTGATAGTACGCGACGGCGAGCAGGTAGTAGGCCGCGGAGTTCGGGTTCTGCGCGGTCTTGAACCACTCCTCGAGCGCCGCCGCACCTTCCTTCCACTTCTCTTCGGTCATGTACAGCTGGGCGGCCTGGTAGCGGGCCTGCGAGACTTCTTGCTCGTTCAAGCCGCCCGCGTCGATCGCCTTCTGTAGGTGACCGCGCGCCTCGGCGTACTTGTCCTGGCTGTAGGAGATGTTGAACAGGATCTGCTCGACCTTGCTGCGCTCGTACGGGCTCAGCTTGTCCATCTTGAGCTCGCCGATCGCCGCCGACGCTTCGGCGTACTTCTCCATGTTCAGGAATTCGATCGCGGCGTTGAGCGCTTTGCCCGTCGCTGCGTCGATCGTCGGGGCGGAGTCCTCTTTCTTCTTGTCGGAGGAGGCTCGCGATTGCTGGGCGAACGACGAGCCCGCGACGGCCATACCCAACGCCGCGATGCCGATCAGCAGCGGCAACCGGAATCGCTTCGCAGTGAGGTCTTTCATCGTTCATTCTCCAGCTGGAACCGAATGATCGTCTGCACACCGACGCGCTCGACCGCAACGCCGCCTTCGACGCGCGGGTTGTAGCGCCAACGGGCGATGGCCTTGAGCGCTGCTTCGTCGAACATCTGCTTCGGCTCGGCATCCACCACGATCGGGTCTTTCACCGTGCCTGTCGGCGTGATCGTGAACTGCACCTTCACCCAGCCCTCGAGGCCGCGGCTCAGTGCGCGCGGCGGATAGTCCGGTGCAATACGCACGAGCGGGATGACGTCGCGGTCCGAGCCCGCGCTCATGCTCATTCGAGTCATCGCGCCGCGCGCGTCGACGACGGGCGTCAGGGTCGCGACGTTGTTCTCGATGCCGCTCGCCGAGAACGACATCTTCGGCATTTCCGGTGTCGGCGGTGGCCGCTCGCGCTCGACCTTCTGGTCGCGCTTCGTCTGCACCTCGGTGTCCTTGCGCAAGCGCGAGAAATCGATCCTTTGCGCTTCCTTGAACTGCGTGACGTCGACCTGCCGGCCGACGAGATGCCACAGGAGCCAGAACACGCTGGTCGTCAAAATCGCGCCGAGAATCACTGCGATCGGAATCCGTAACATCGTGACCTCCTCGCTACCGATCAGCCCGCGCCCGCGTTCGGATCAGCCGCGATCGACTGATACTTGACGCCGGCTAAACGGACCTCGTCCATGACCTTCGCCACAATGCCCGCCTTCGATGCCTTGTCGGCGATGATGACGACGGTGTCATCCGGCCGCTCGATGTGCAGGCGCTCCATTCTCGACCGAATGTCTCGTAGGTCGACGTGCTGCCGGTCCATCCAGATGTCGCCGTTCTCGCGGATCGCGATCAGCAAGTTCCCCGCGTCTTCGTGCTGCGCGGTCATCGCGCCCGGCTTGAAGACGGTTACGCCCGCTTCCTTGATGAACGACGTCGTGATGATGAAAAAGATCAGGAGATTGACGCAGAAGTCGAGCATCGGTGCGAGGTCGATGCCGGTTTCTCCGCTCTCTGGCACGTGCCGACGTGATTGCATGGTTCAGCCTCTTCCGTTGCGGCTCACTGCGTCGTGGTGAACGTGATGTTGTAGATGCCGCCGAGATGCACCTCGTCGACAACCTGCACGAGCGTGCCGGTCGGCGCGTTGTCCTGCGCGAGGATCAGAACGCCGGCCTCCGGGTTCACCGCACTCAGTCGCTCGACGTTCGCGCGCACGGCGCGCACGTCCACCGCGCGGCTGTCGACCCAGACTTCGCCGTTGTCGAGAATCTGGATCTGGATGGTCTTGTTCTCTTGGTTCTCCGGCGGCGTCTCGAAGCTCGTCGGGCGGTTCACGGTCAGCCCCGATTCCTTGACGAACACCGCCGTGATGATGAAGAAGATCAGGAGATTGACCACGAAGTCGAGCATCGGCGCGAGATCGATGCCCGTAGAGCCCTCGTGGCCCTCGTCCGCAGAACGTCGTTTTCGGAGTCGCATGTGGTTAGAAACTCAGCTTATCGGCGAGCAACTCGGTCTCACGCGCCGCTCGGCCCTTGAAATAGGCGACCGGATACAAACCCGTGATGCTGACCGCGAGACCCGTCATCGTGCAGATCATCGCGGCCGAGACACCGCTCGCCATGCTGCGCGCGTCCGCGCTGCCGCGCAGCGCCATCGAGTCGAACACCGTGAGCATGCCCGACACGGTGCCGATCAACCCGAGCAGCGGCGACATCGGCACGAGCACCTGCATCACGGGGAAGCCCGTCGTCATCGAGCCGTTGAGCCGCGAGATCATCGCCGTCCGGATCTGCCGCGCACACCAAGACGTGCGGTCCCTACGCGCCTGCCAGTCGGCCTGCACCGCAGCAACCTGCTTCGGCAGGATCCTCCAGAAGAAGTAATAGCGCTCGAGGAACAACGCCCACATCAAGACGCCGGCCGAGAAAATGCTGAGCACGAACGGCCCGCCGTCGCTCACCAACGACACGACGCCCCGGACGAGCGGCAGCTGTTCAAGCATGGTGTTGCTTCTCGATGCTTTCCGCGAGCATGCCCGCGCTCTGTTCGTCGAGGATTTGGACAACGGCTTTCGACAGAGTGCTCAACAGCGCGCCGGCGAACAGCAGCGGGATCGCGATGCCGAGGCCGAGCACGGTGGCGATCATCGCCTGGCCGATGCCGGTGGCCATGAGCTTGGGATCGCTCGAGCCCGACTCGTTGATGCTCTGGAACGTCAGGATCATGCCCCAGACCGTGCCGATCAGGCCTAGCAACGGACCCGCCGCGACGGCGAGCCGCAGGAACGCCTGGAAGCGCTCGAGCTTCGGCACTTCCTTGAGCACGGCCTCGGTGATCCGCAGCTCCGCGACGTCCGCGTCGTCCTCGATCCGCGTCTTGTCGCCCTTGAACGCAAGCAGCACGCGGCCGAGCGGGTTGCTGGCCGACGGGCGGTCGAGGTTCTTGAGCTGGTTGCTCACGGCGAGACGCACGAGCACGAGGTGGATGAGCTGGAAGATGAACGCGAGCGCCCCGAGGATGCCAACCGTGATGATCACGTAGCCGACTTCCTGACCGAGCTTGATGCGCTCGGCGAACGTGGGCCGCTCGACATAGAGGCCGGTCAGCACGCCGCGCGCGGAGTCGACGACGGCCTCGGCGTAGCCGCTCGTCGCGGCCGAGAAGCGGCTCGCGATCGACATGAAGCTCGACGGCAACTGACGCGGCAGAACCTCGAACGTGCGCAGCGTCGGCAGATACGACAAGAACTTGCCGCCCGAGATAGCGGTGAACGGACCGATGCGGATGACCTCCGTTTTCTGAGGCTCGCCGCCCGGCTGCACGACGGTCGCCTGGTACTTGGCGACTTGGCCGCTCGCTGTCATCTCACGCTGGATCTCGGTCCACACTCTTTGCAGGTCAGCCGCCGTCGGCGTCTGGCGCGAGGCCGAGAACGTGCGCAGGAACTCGTCGCGAGACTGTTGGCCCTGCGCGGGCGGGAACTGCGTCGTGATCAGCGATTGCTGAAGGATCGAGGAGACGTCGTTGGACACCTGCCGCGCGAGACCGAATAGCTCGGTGAGCCCCAGGGCCATCGCCTTGTCGCGAAGCTGACCGTTCAGCTGGTTGATTTTGAGCTCGTTCGCGGAGTACGTGTCTTGAAGCTTCTTCGACGCTTTGTCGAGGTCATCGCGGGTTTTTTGCGCCTCCTGCATCTTGGCGTTTTTCTGAGCATCGGCCGAGATGGCGTCGAACTCTTTCCTGCGGTCGTCGAATTTCTTGTTGTCGTCCGCGCGGACTTGCTCGACGTTCCTCAGCAGCTCCGAGGTCGAGTTCGCTGCTAAGACCTTCTGGGTGCCAGGCGGGGCTTGTGCGCTGACCGCGAGCTTAGGCGCTAGAGCGGCGACGGCCGAAACCGCGAGCGATGTTTTGGTTCTGATCACGATTAGACCCCCTGCGGCGCCGGTACGGGCACGGTCAACAACTCTTTGGCTCCCTGGCCGCGCGCGACGCGCAGGGCCTGTTGGACGTCATCGCGATAGCTCGCGTCCGGAATCCACTTCTTCTGCTGCGCATCCCAGTAGCCGACTTCGGCGCCATCGAGCGTCCGATACATCAATGACACGCGACCGAGCCGCACGAACTCGACGGTGCGCGCATCGGCACCGGTGCCGAGACGGCCCGAGTACGCGTCGAGCGTGCGACCGTACTCGAGCTCGATTTGGTATGCCTCGAGGATTCGGCGGTACTTCTCGGAAATGGTGACGTCCGCGCGTCCCATCATGTCCTTGAGGTTCTGCACGCGCGCAGTGCGCTCGTCGAGCAAGAACGGCACGTCGAGCTTCACGAACTGCTCGAGCGTATCGACCATTTGTTGCATCAGAGGTTGAACCTCGCGGTTCGTCGTCTCGATGTCGGTGAGCTGGCGCTCGATCGAGGCCATCTCGGCTTCCTGCGACTTGACCTGCGAGTCGAGCTGCTTGTTGTAGCGCTCGAGGCTGTCCGCATCGGCCATCGCTTGTGCGTAGCGACCGGCCGCATCCTGCGTCCTCTCGCGAACCTTATTGATCTCTCCTTGGTCCGCGGCCTGGGCCTTGTCGCTGGCAACCTGTGCCTGAAGCGCTTGGGTTACCTGCTGCTGCGCACCAGCATTGCTCTGCGCAGCGGGAGGAGCTTGTGGGGCGGGCGGCGGACCACCCGCGGGAGGCTGCGCACCGACGGGCGCGGCCAGTACGACCGACGCGACCGCGGCCAAGGCCAACCGGCGGGCGGCGACCGACCGGGCAGCTTTAAAGTTGAAAGGGATCATGACAACTAGCGCCTCCTAAAAACTTGCGATCCACACGCGGTGTGCCAGCACAAAGAATTCGTTCGTGTTGCGCCACGCGACCGCGCGCCCGACGCCCCCTGCCACTCGAGCGAAAATGCCCAAGCGGAATTCCTATGATCTATCAAGAAAACCCGCCCGACAACCAAGCCAGATCGGCGCGGCGAGCGACGCTCGACCGCCCCAATCGCGAGGCTACCCTCTCGACGGCATCGTCCACTGAATCCCCCTGCCCGACGACCGAAGAGGTCGATCGCGCCAAATCGGAAGCGGTCGTGACCGATTCCGCTATTTCTAATTTGCGTTTCCGCGTCGGAGACGTTTTGGCGGAGCTAGGCTCATAGCCCTTTCGGCTCTGAGCCCGGCAGGACAAAGGCGAAATTCCCCGCGGACGCCTTAGTGTAGTCAAATGTTCCTACGCGTGCCTAGTGGTTCGAGACTCCGATCGCTCTCACGGACGAGATGCATCTGCAGCCCAAATCGAGAGCGCCCCGAGCGCCCAAAAAGCCGCCTCTCGACGACGCACCCCACCGGAGCAAATGCCGAGGTCTGTAGTTTTGTCGTGCGCGCTGCGCACCGCGGAGGCCCGATGCTAGCATCACGGCCATTCGCCAACGGGACGCTCGCTCGTGATGAAAAGAATCGCCGCTTTGGCCTCTCTGCTCGCCGCGCTTGCCGTCGGCACCGCCGCCGCCCAGGCGGGTCATCCGGTGAAGGGATCGTGGAGCGGCTACTGGGGTCCGAGCGAGGCAGAGAAGCACCGGATCTTGATGATGCTCGATTGGCAGAACAACGAGATCGTCGGGACGTTCAACCCGGGGCCGAGCGCCGTCAAGGTCGAGAAAGCGACGCTCGATGTCGCGACCTGGACGCTGACGCTCGAAGCGCACATGCCGATGCCCGGCGGCGGGACCGCACGTTACGTAACGACAGGTAAGCTCGAGAATCTCGGCTCCTGGAACAACCGCCGCTACTCCGGCACCTATGAGTTCGGTAAAGAGCGCGGTACGTTCATCGTCGCACTCAACTAATACAGCCGGGGGAAGGCGTATGAGCCCGATAGCCGAAAAACCGCTCGCGGTCGTGATCGCAACCTTGTCGATGGCTCTGGCCGCCACGGCCGCGAACGCGCAGCAGACGGCCGCGGCCGGCAAGGCCGCGAAAGCGCCGTCGCCCCCGACGCCTCGGCTCGCCGACGGCAAGGTCGACTTCGGCGGCGACGGCATCTGGAGCCTGCCGTGGATCACCGACTTCGGCAAGAATCTCGTCGGCAGCAAGGAAATCCCGTTCCTCCCTTGGACCAAGGCGATGTACGACTACAACGCCGCCAACAAGGTTGTTTACGACCCGGAAGGCTTTTGCCTGCCTCCGGGCGGCCCGCGGATGTTCGGAACCCCGTATCCGGCGCAGTTCATCCAGCAGCCGAAGCGCGTCGTCGTGATCTTCGAGGGCGGCGCGCACGTCTGGCGCGAAATTCACATGGACGGGCGGCCACTGCCGAAGCGCGAGGACCTCAACCCCACGTACTTCGGTTACTCGGTCGGTCATTGGGAGGGCGACACGCTCGTCGTCGAAGCCACCGGCTTCAACGAGAAGAGCTGGCTCAACTTCAACGGCACAATGCACACGGACCAGCTGCGCACGCTCGAGAAGTTCACGCGGCCCAATCGCGACACGCTGCATTACGAGGCGACGATCATCGACCCGGGTGCGTACTCCGAGCCCTGGACCGTTGCGTGGGACATTCCGTGGACCGCGGGCGCCGAGCTCGCGGAGTACATCTGCCAAGAGAACAACCAGTTCTTGTTGAAGCTCAAGGACGACTTCGGCAAGCCGTTCTTCGAAGACCTGCCGATCGAGCACCTGAGCCCGAAGCCTTAGGTCCCGAATCCCGCGTGCTACTCAGCCGTTGACGCGTCCGCTCGCGTCGAGCGGCCCCGCCGCGTCGACGGCCGTCTCACGCGGCGCACGCCGGCCGCTCCGCGTCTCGATGTGCGGCAGCAGAGCCGCGAGCAAGCCGAGCAGCGGCAGGAACGAGCACGCTTTGAAGACGAACTGAATCGAGGTCGCGTCGGCGAGCTGGCCGATCAGCGCCGCGCCGGTTCCGCCGAGCCCGAACGCGAGCCCGAAGAATAAGCCTGCGACCGTGCCGACCTTGAGCGGCATCAGCTCTTGCCCGTACACCACGATCGCCGGAAACGCGGACGCGAGAATCAAGCCGATTGGCACCGTCAGCACGCCGGTCCAGAACAGATTCGCGTACGGCAAGGCGAGGGTGAACGGCAACACGCCGAGGATCGAAGCCCAGATCACGAACTTGCGGCCGAAACGATCGCCGAGCTTGCCACCGAGCACGGTCCCCACCGCGACCGAGGCGAGAAACACGAACAGCATGATCTGCGCCGTTCGCACCGGCACCCCGAAACGATCGATCAGGTAAAAGGTGTAGTAGCTCGACATGCTCGCGGTATAGAAGAACTTCGAGAAGATCAGCGCGACGAGCACCGCCACCGAGAACACGACCTTGCCGCGCGGCAGCTGCGCCGCCACGCCGCTGCGCGCCGCATGCGAGCGCATTCGCGCGAGCCCATGCGCCTTGTACCAATGCCCGACGCGCGCGAGCAGGATCATCGCCGTCACAGCCGCGATGCCGAACCACGCGACGCTCGACTGCCCGTTGCGCAGCACGATACCGGCCGCGAACAGCGGGCCAAGCGACGAGCCGAGGTTTCCGCCGAGCTGAAACACGGCTTGCGCGAGCCCGGGCTGCGAGCCAGCGGCCATCCGCGCAACCCGCGACGACTCGGGATGCAGGACTGCCGAGCCGCTGCCGACCAACGCGGCCGCGACCAGCAGCCCGGGGTAGCTCGCGGCCGACGCGAGCAGCAGCAACCCGAGCAACGAGAAGCCCATGCCGACGACGAGCGAATAGGGTTGCGGCCAGCGATCGGTGAGATAGCCGATCACCGGCTGCAACAGCGACGCGGTGAACTGAAACGTGAACGTGATCAGGCCGACTTGGCCGAAATCGAGCGCGTAGTTGGCCTTCAGGATCGGATAAATCGACGGCAGCAACGACTGCATCATGTCGTTGAGCAGGTGACAAAAGCTGATCGCCGCGAGTATCGAAAACGCGGTCGTCGACGCATGGTCGTGTCGTTCGGCGGTAGAGGTGCTCACGGGCCGTTCGTGGCGGGAATCGTCACGACAAGAATAGCAGACGGCCGCCCGCGGCCGCGATCAGCTCCTGGTCGCCTGGTGGGCGTCGGATCCGCGCGTGCTTTTTTCTTCTGCTACTTCGGCAACTGCTGGTTCGGATACCAGAACTGCAAGTGGCAACCCTCGCAGGCCGCGTCGATCGTGCCGCCCGCATCGGATATCGCGTCGAGCTTGCGCGCGTCGATCGCACGCAGAGCTTCCATGGCCGCCTCGTGAAGCACGTGCGCGTGCGCAACGAACGCAGGTCGGCTCTTCGCGATCAGCGCCTGCATCTCCTCGGGCGAGAGCTCGGAGTCCGGATTCTCGGACTTCGTGCCGGGCGGCGCGACTCGGCGACCCTGCACGACGAGCAGGTTCGTCGACTCGACGAGCTCCACGGCCGTCCAGCGCAGCTTCGCCCAGTCCTCCTCCGTCACCGGTCCCTTCTCGACGGTGCCCTTCTCCGTGACATCCACGGCGACGGAGTCCCAGATCGTCTGCGCCGCAGGCATCACGATCGACTCCATGATCTCGAGGATCGAGAACTGCGGGATGAATCCCTGCGCGTCGGGCTTAGCGCTCGCGACAGGTGCGGCGGGCTTCGTCGCCTTCGGCGCGTCCTTGAGGGCGGGCGGTTGAGAATTCGCGGCTCCGCCTGCGAGCAGGCCGAGCGCCGCCACGATCACGAGCGACATCGCCGTCTTCATTGCACGGCCGGTGCGATTGGGACTACGCAGTGACATCGATTACTCCTCGCAGTTGACCGAAGCGCGCGCGTGACGGTCGCCTGCCCTCTGCCGTTCCGACTCACGCGGCGCGCATCATAGGCGCGACTGACGAACGCAGTCAGTACGTGTTAACCGTAGGCCGCTCGTCACCCACGCGGACGGCTGCGCACAAGCGCCGCGCCCTGCCGCTCACCCTATAATCACGTCATGCCGCACGTGATTGAACCCGCCACCAGCGCGCGTGCGAAGTGCCGCGGCTGCGACCGAAAGATCGACAAGGACCAGCTGCGTTTCGGCGAGCGGCAGCCGAACGCGTTCGGCGAAGGCGAGATGACGCTCTGGTTTCACGTGCCGTGCGCGGCATTCAAGCGCCCCGAGCCGTTTCTCGAGGTCGCCCGCGCGAGCGCGGAGCCGACGGTCACGGCCTTGATCCCGACCGCGGAGAACGGCATCGCTCATCGCCGGCTGCCGCGGGTCAACGGCGCGGAGCGTGCGAAGACCGGCCGAGCTCACTGCCGCAGCTGCCGCGAGATCATCGAGGCGCAAACGTGGCGAATCGCGCTCACCTTCTTCGAGGAGTATCGCTTCGCGCCGTCGGGGTTCATTCATGCCGCGTGCGCCGCGGACTATTTCGAAACGATCGAGATCCTCGACCGCGTCGCGCACTTCAGCCCGGAGCTCGAGCGAGCCGATCTCGACGATCTCGTGCAGGCGCTGCGCGCGAAGCGACCGCATGACGCACCCAACGCCGCTTAGGCGCGATGGAGCCGGCGAATCGAATGCCCTATTCTTTTCGCCACTTGAACCCGTTTCCCCCAAGGAGCAAGAACATGCGTTCGCCCGTGAAACTCGCCCTCACCGCGCTTGCAATCGCCGTGTCGACATCGGTTGGCTCGGCCGCGTTCGCGCAGGGGCGTGGTGCCGGTCCGTCGAAGGAACCGTCGGCAACGCGTTCGGTGCCGGCCGAGACGACGGCCGCCGCGGTCGTCGACAAGAGCTGGAAAGCGCCGCGTACGTCATGGGGGCAACCGAGCCTCGAGGGCGTCTGGAGCACGGACGACATGCGGAGCATCCCGTTGAGCCGGCCGCCTAATTTCGGCACGCGCGACACGATGACGCCCGAGGAATTCAAGCAGCGCGCGAGCCGCGACGAAGGCGGCAAGGATCTCGCGAGCAATCGCGAGACGTTCCTCCGTAACGAGTGGGGCATCCGCAGCTTCGGCTACACGTCGCTCGTGATCGACCCGGCAGACGGCAAGATCCCGGAGCTCACCGCCGCAGCGAAAGCACAGCCCGTGAGCCGAGGCACGTTCGGCCCCGGGCCTTTCAACACGTTCGACGACTTCACGCTCTACGATCGCTGTGTCACGCGCGGCCTGCTCGGCTCGCAGCTGCCGGTGATCTACGGCAACGGCCTGCGCATCGTGCAGACTCCGGACTCGGTCGCGATCAGCTACGAAATGATCCACGACACGCGTGTGATCCCACTCGACAAGCGACCGCACATCGACGCGAGCGTCGAGCAGTACATGGGCAATCCGCGTGGCCACTGGGAAGGCGACACGCTCGTCGTCGAGAGCACGAACTTCACGGGGAAGACGAGCATCGGCATCAACGGCAACGGCCCGCACCACAGCGATCAGATCAAGATCACGGAGACCTTCAAGCGCGTCGATCCGGAGATGATCGCGTACACGGCGCGCGTCGAGGATCCCGTCACCTACACCGCGCCGTTCACGATCCGACTCATGATTACGAAGCAGCCGAACTACGAGACGTACGAATACTCGTGCCACGAAGGTAACGGCGCCGTGGGCCACGCGCTCAGCGGCGAGCGCGCTTACGAGCAGCAAGTCGCGGACGCGAAGGCGAAAGGCAAGCCGATCCCGCCGCGCTCGACGCAGGGCGTCTACGGCCGCCCGCAGGAGGGCGCCGAGGTATTCAACATCAACCGCGGAGAGTAGCCGGCGGTCTGCTTATTGCGCGCTCGGCGCGGCGTTGCCGCCCTGCCCCATGAACAAGCTCTGGCCGCTCGGCAGAGTGATCTCGCGACCGCTCGCGCGGTAGGAACGGTCCTTCGCCTGGAAGCCTTCGACGTGGACCTTGGTGCCGGCCGGTACCGAGTTGCGGTTCCAACCGTTGCGCATCAGCGCGTTCGGAGCGCCGCCCTCGACCATCCACTCCTGCTTCTCGCCGGTGTCGGTCGTGACCTCGATGTGCAACCACGAGTGCGGGTTGCTGAACTCCATCTTCGTGACCACACCGTCGAGCTGGATTGGCCGGTTGATGTCGAACTCGGCCGCGAACGAATGGTGAGCGAACGTCGGCGCCGAGACTGCGGCCAGCGCCGCTCCGGCGACCGCGCCCAGATAGCTGATTCGTATGCGCTGCATATTCGATCCCTTCGAAAAAGTGTGCCTAACCTAACTCCACCACCCGCAAGGTACTAGCTACTTCGGGGGGACTTTCAAGAATTCTCCATACAACAAGTTCTCGGAGAACTCGACGCACTTGTACTCGAGCAGCTCGGCGTTCGGCTCGGTGTGCCGATACAGCGGCATCGAGATCGTCCAAGGCTTCGTGAAGGTCTCGGGATCGTCGATGGTCGCGTCGTACTGAATTCGATTCTGATCGAGCAGCGTGAACCGTTCCGTGACCTTCATCGCGCTGCTGTGGTAATTGCCTGCGCGGTCGAGCCAAGTGCGGTCGTCGTTCGCAAGCACTTCGACAACGAGCGTGTCGCCCTCCCAACGGCCGTTCGACCAGCCCATCCAGAAGTCCACCGGCACTTGGTCGAGCGTGCGATGGTCCTTCATGTGCACCGCGCGGTTCGCATTCGCGAACGCGTACACGAACAGGATGTCGCCGTCGCCCTGGACGATCTGAAACGGGTACGGCAGATAGTTCGCGCGCGGAATGCCCGGCAAATAGCACGCCGCCTCGGGGTCGGACTTCGGCCAGCCCGCGCGATTTTCATCGCGGCGCGCGAGCGCTTCCGGTTTGTACGGGATCTTGCCCTCTTTCACCACGCTCAACCCGGGCGGGATCGCACCGATCGCGCCGAGGCGCCAGAAGTCGTTGAGCGGCGCGGCGGCGTGCGCCTCGAGGTTCCAGTTGGCGGTGTTCATCGCCTGCCAGATGCCGTTCAAGTTCGGCTTGCCGCCGAGCTTCGAACGTTGCTGCGCGTCCGCGCTCATCGAGCTCGCGGCCCACGCGCACGATGCCATGACCAGCACGGCGAGCCATCGCTGTCGCATTCGATCCCCCCTTCTCATAGAGCGGGCGAGCGCCCGCTTGGACCGGCGGATGATAGCGGAAAGTCGCCGCAACGTGAGCGGCGCCGGAAACCACGCCCGCGGCCGAATACCCGCTGCTTCTTGGGCACTCCGCGGACTCGCCCTATACTTCCGGCGGTCCACATTGGGGGCTCATATTTATGTCGACTTCGCGTTCGTTGCCGAGGACTCTCGTCCGCGGCGTCTCATTCACCACGTTCCTCTCCGCGACG
>Ga0163163_10001993_pt1 | contig 17259 bp, 13 predicted proteins | sample S65metaG_FD_119766 | JGI IMG/M metagenome (GOLD analysis project Ga0163163, IMG submission 119766) | Switchgrass rhizosphere microbial communities from Kellogg Biological Station, Michigan, USA - S6-5 metaG | ecosystem: Host-associated > Plants > Roots > Rhizosphere > Soil | place: USA... | reverse complement strand
GCGACCTCCAGCACATCCGCATCGCGCACGATGCTGCCGATCTGCAATGTGGGCAGGCCGGATTGCCGGGTCCCGAAGAACTCGCCGGGACCCCGCAGCTTCATGTCCATCTCGGCGATGTAGAAACCGTCGCCCGAATCCACTAGAGTACGAATGCGCTCGCGCGCGAGCTCGCTCATCTTCGCCGTTACCAGGATGCAATAACTTTGTTCTGCGCCGCGTCCTACGCGTCCGCGCAATTGATGCATCTGCGCCAGGCCGAAGCGTTCCGCCTGCTCGATCACCATCACCGACGCATTCGGCACATCCACGCCCACTTCGATGACGGTGGTCGATACTAGAATCTTGGTCAGTCCGCGTTGGAACCGATCCATCGCGGCTTCCTTATCCGCGGCGGGCATGCGGCCGTGCAGCAGGCCCACTTCAAGATCGGGAAACACAAGCTGCGAAAGATGCTGGTGCATCTTCTGCGCGGCCTTCATGGCCAGCGTCTCCGACTCTTCGATCACCGGGTACACTACATATGCCTGCCGCCCCAGCGCAATTTGCTTCTTCAGGAAACTGTAGACCTGCTCCACTTTGTCTTCGGTCACGTGGCTGGTGACGATGGGCTTCCGTCCCGGCGGCAGTTCGTCGATGACGCTTACATCCAGGTCACCGTAGACGGTCAGCGCCAACGTCCGCGGAATGGGCGTCGCGGTCATTACCAGTACGTCGGGAGGCTTTCCCTTGTCGGCGCCCTTTTCGAGCAGCGCCTGGCGCTGCTCCACGCCGAAGCGATGCTGCTCGTCGACGATCGCCAGGCCCAGGCGCTTAAATACCACGTCGTCTTCGAGCAGGGCGTGTGTTCCGACGACGACATGCGCCAGCCCAGCCGCCGCCAGTTTCTTCAACTGCACTTTCTCCCGCGCGGTGGATGACCCGGTCACGAGGATCGTCACATAGTCCAGCTTCTGGAACAGTTTCTTGAAATAAAAGTAATGTTGCGTCGCCAGGATTTCTGTGGGGGCCAGCACCGTCACCTGATAGCCGTTTTCGATCGCTACGATTGCCGCCTCGGCGGCCACCAGCGTCTTGCCGCTGCCCACGTCTCCTTGCAACAGGCGGTACATGGGATGGGGCTCCGACATATCCTGAGCGATCTCGGCCAGCACGCGTTTCTGCGCTCCGGTAGGACGAAACGGAAGCATTGCCTTGATGCGATCGCGGACTCTGTCCGTTAATGCGAATTGGATGCCGGGCTGGAGGCGGGCTTTAGCTCGCTTCAATTCCAAGCCGCATTCCAACCAGAAGAATTCCTCAAAGATCAGGCGGTATTGGGCGGGTGAACGGAAGGCGTTCAGCACACGCAGATCCGAAACCGGAGGAGGGAAATGCAACTCGCGGATGGCGCTCCAGCGATCGGGCAGTTTCAGCTGCGTGCGAATGTGCTCGGGCATGGGATCGTCGCGCAGGGGCGCAATGGTTTCCAGGATTCGGTGCAGTAGCGTGCGCAACGCCCGCGTAGTCACTTTTCCGGCGGCTTCATACACTGGCACGATGCGTCCAGTGTGAAGTGATGAGTCGCCGTCCTCATCGTCTGCCAGAATTTCGTACTCCGGATGCATCATCGCCAGATGCCCGGAATAGGTATCGAATTCCACCTTGCCGTAGAGCGCCACTTTCTGTCCAGGAGTCAGCACGTCCGCGAGATACGCGCCGTGGAACCACTTGCCCGCCAGCACGCCGCGCGATGCGTCGGTGAAGGTGGCTTCGAATAACCCCAGATTGCGGCGGCGGAAACCCGATACTTTTGTCGAGCGGACTTCGGCCAACACTGTCGCCATTTCCCCCGGCGCCAGATCGCGCAGCGACTTCACATTGCTGCGATCTTCGTAGCGAAAAGGCGCGTAAGTGAGCAGATCCTCTACCACCTTCAGCCCCTTGGCTTCGAGCATCGCGGCGCGCGCCGGCCCGACGCCTTTCACATACATGAGTGGAGTGGAGAGATCCAATGTGTAGTGTACAATGCGAGTTCATGTCTCAATTATTGGAAGGGAAAACTGCACTGGTGCTAGGCGTCGCGAATCGCTGGAGCCTGGCATACGCGATCGCACAAGCGTTCCAGCGCGAAGGGGCGCGGCTGTTGCTGACGTATCAAGGCGAGCGCTTGCAGAAGACGGTGGAGGAACTGGGCGCGTCACTCGGTGCCGCCCGGGTATTCGAGTGCGACGTGACGCGCGACGAGGATCTGGCGAAGCTTGGGGAGACGCTGGCCTCCGAGGAACGCCTGGACGCGGTGGTTCACAGCATTGCTTTTGCCAACCAAGCCGACCTGGCGCGGCCTTTCGTCGAAACCTCACGCGAAGGCTATCTGCTGGCGCAGAACATTAGCGCCTATTCGATGATCGCCGTGGCACGCGCGACGGCTCCGAAGATGACGAACGGCGGCTCCATGATGACGCTGACCTATCTGGGTTCGACGCGCGTGGTGCACAACTACAATGTGATGGGTGTGGCGAAGGCCGCGCTCGAAGCGTCGGTCCGGTATCTGGCGGGCGATCTCGGCCCGCAAAACATTCGAGTGAACGCGATCTCGGCCGGCCCTGTGAAAACCGCCGCCGCCCGCGGTATCAAGGACTTTTCGAAGGTGCTTGAGGCGGTGGAAGCGCACGCCCCCATGCGCCGCAATGTGACTCCGGGTGAAGTAGCTGATCTGGCCGTGTTTCTCGCAAGTGACCTCGGTCGCGGCGTCACCGGCGACGTGCTGTTTGTCGACGCCGGCTATCACATCATGGGGCTGTAGCTACTTCGTCCGCGGCTGCACGATCTCTGTCAACATGTCGCCCTTGCCGGCACGCCGTTCCAGATGCGGGTACCGTTCGCCGCCGTGGTAATCCACCTTGCGCGTGCTGGTGTATTCGCCGCTCCTGACAGTGAGCTCGACGCGATCGGACGTTTTCGCGGCACCCTGGACCTCTTCGCGCAGTACGGTGGCGGTGAACTGGCGCCCATTCACTGAAGTGATCGTCGCTCCAGGCACGACTCCGGCTCTTTGGGCGGGGCCGCCCATCACGACGTCTGCCACCAGTCCGTCACTCTTTACGAGGATGCCGAGCGAAGGCATCATATCCGTGGTCCTATCCTGATCCTCCGTCGTGTTCCAGTATCCCGGGCGGATATCGTCGTAGGTGAGCTTCCAGCCGGCGTTCTCGATGCCCTGAACCGGCGCGCCGGTTTGTATTGTGTCCACTCTCTCGCGGAAGAAGTCCGCCCATGCGTAAGGCTGGACGCGGTTGAGCGCGGCGATGACATCATCTAGTGTGTAGGGATTCACGACAGGGGCGGTCTCACTGCCACTATAAAACTCGCGGCAAAAAGCGTCGATCGACTTGGTCCCCTGGCTCAGCTGACGAATCAGAGTATCCACCTCCAGCCATACCAATTGGCCCTCGCCATAGAAGTCGATGTTACGCCGCAATGCGGAGTAATCCTCGCGCGCAGCGAACAAAAGTTGCGCGGAGATCGCGGTGTCGGCCAGCGGCCGCCATGCGCGTCCCGATTCGTACTCCAAATGCGAAATCACATATGCCAGCCGCTCGCGAAACAATTCGGGCGTCTCCATCCCGCTGCGAGTGGCCAGCACCGAGCCCAAATACTCAGTCAGTCCCTCGTACATCCAAACCAAATCGCCTCGCAGGGGTTCGCTGTAATCTTTCGTCGCCAGTCCGGTAGGCCGGCGATACTTACCATTCCAGGAATGCACATACTCATGTGGCAGCAGCTCCGAGTAGAACGTCAACAGATCGTCGTCGAGCAGGGTCCGCTCACCGAGCCGGTCGTCGCTCGATTCGTGATGCTCCAGGCCGAAACTGGCCACGTGGTCACTGAGCGTCAGCAGAAAATGGTAGCTGCGGTAGTGGCGAGAGCCAAATAGCGCGCCCACCTCCGCGACCAGACGTTTATACTGCTTCACTGCTTGCGGCGGCATGGCTAGAGCGCGCTCGCTATCCGCCGCCACATGAATGTAGTGCGCGGTTCCGTTGAAGACGCCGAGGTCGATGGTCTTGTAATGCGCTCCCGCCGAGACCGGCGAGTCGACCAGAGTAGCGAGAGAAGTGGGCTGGAACTCAATTTCATCGCCTGACTCCTTGGCGACACTGAGCGCCGTTCCAAAGTGCCAGCCATGCGGCAGGCGAAGCGTCGCCTGATAACGGAGTTGGTCCGCCGGCGTGCCTTGCGGATAGAGCACATACTGATTCCAGTTCAGCACCGCAAGCTCAGTGGTCATCGACGACCCTTCCGTGAATCCGCCCGCGTCCGCCGGTGAAATAAAATCGAAAGCGGCGTCGAGCACCGTACTGTCTTGCGGGATGGTTACGTGGAATGCATATAGGTTCACCGAGTCCCGGCGCCAGGCAATCGTCTTATTGTTGGCGCGAAATTTCAGACTGACGACGTCCGCGATCGGCCCCGTAGGCCCATGCTCGCCTTGGATCCACTTCGGATAGAGCAGCGTCATGGGTCCGGGGCTAGCCGGAATGTGAAGCTGGACGTGGATCAACCTGCGCGGCGCGTCCCGCGCATCTACGTCCACATGAATCACGCCTTGCTGGGTACCTTGTTGCGCCCAGCCGAGCGCGGCCGTCAACAGCCAGAGAAGTGTCGGGCCTTTTGTCACAAAGGACTGGCCTCGGACAATTGCGTTTTCACGAGAGCCATGCATTCGCCCACCTCAATCCAGCCGTGCAGAGGGAGGGTGGCGACGGGCAATCCGTTCCTGGAGAGATGCACCCGAAGTTGACGCCCGGCGAGCGGGGCGCGTAGTTCCGTGATGCGTCCGATCGAGATTTCCGATGGCACGATCCCGGTTTCAAACTCGACTTCGATAGTTACTCCTTTGTCCAGTCCATCCAACCGAAGCGCCACCGATTGGCCGTCGCAGCCGTAGAACATTTCCCATACCGGAGGCGCGGCTCCGTGCATCGCGCCGGAACGCGGGTCGGGACGGTAACGTCCGGCGCCCATCCATTCGAAATACGACGTGACTTCGCCATCGAGCGTAACGTGAATGGGGTTCCGCGGAGTGTCGTGAATCTCGCCAGTCTGCTCGATGCGAAGGATGGAGCGGGAGAGCGCCTCGGGCGGGACCAGCCCCAGAGCTCGGTAAACGTTCATCAGGTGGTCGCGATAAAGTTGATCGAATTCGGGACGATTTTCCGAGCCGTGCTCGGGGCCATACCACCAGTTCCAATCGCTGCCTTCGGCAATCAGCAGTTCCTCATAGGCAAGTTTACGCGCGCTTTCGGGTACTCCTAGCGTTTCGTCGTAGGCACGCCGCGCGGCCAGCAACAGCGCCCAAGCCTGGTTGTCTTCTTCCGCTCCAATCCAGACGTTGAAGTTCGCGTTGATCCAGGAGCCGGGGAAGATGCCATGCAGGGGCTCGGCGGCGAATTTCGCGAGGGCCTCGGAAACGGTCAGGGCTTCGAGGGAGGTGTCTTCCGAGATGCGGCGGTAGAGTTCGCGCAGAAATGGACGTCCGTTGGCTTCGTACCACTCCCAGGCGTTTTCGCCATCGAGGATAATAGGCACCAAACATTCGCGTCCTTGGGTGTTCTGGCGAATACGATCGAGGAAATGCACGGCCGCATCTTGAGCGCTCATCCGGGAATATTCGAAGCCGATTAGATCACTGAGATAACGGTCGCGGAAAATCATCCGCATTGCGTTGCCGTTTTGCTGCCAGCGGTAGGCCCGGTAGGTGACGTCCACGCCGGCATCACAGTTGAGCGTGCGCGCCAGGACACCGTTGTCGCTGGCGGCCCAGGTGAATCCGGCCTGAGCGGCGAGGGCCAGGGCCTCATCCGAAACCGAGCCCTCCGAGGGCCACAAGCCCACCGGCGCGGCGCCCAGCTTGTCCTGTAGGTAGGCACGGGCGCGATCCAGTTGCACGCGCGCATCACCAGGATACGAGAAGCGCGGAGGCAGCGGAAGACCAGCACTCGAAATCGCGCCCAAATCGGAATCGCAGATCAACGGCAGGATCGGATGATAGAACGGCGTGGTGGAGATTTCGATCTGGCCGCGCGCGCCGAATTCGCGATAGACCGGCAATACGCGCGCCAGCGCTTCCCGCTGCTTGCGGGCGATCATTCTCTGATCGGCCAGCGAGAAGTCGCGGCCCTTGCGGATCAGAGCGATCAATTCCGGATCGCACGCCAGTAGGTCCTCGTCGAACCACACTAGGAGATGGAAGATCTGGAGGTCGCGAAGATCCTGCGCCGAAAAAGTCTCCTTGCGTTCCTGCTTACGGTATAGCTCAAGATAGCGAGGATAACGGGAGATGAGTCGCTCGAGGTTCGCCTGAAAGAAGTACTTCAGAATGAAGTTGCGCTGCCCTTCGCTCAGGTCCTCGGCACGCGCCAGGGCACAGTCTAGAAACGGATCGGAAGCCTTGCCAGATGCGTATTCTTCTATCTGCGCGACCATCGACGGCACCAGGTTGAAGGTCTGGTGGATGGCCGGAAATTCAGCTAGGATCTCAACCATTCCGGCGTAGTCCTTCATGGCGTGGAGGCGAGTCCACGGCAGCTTGTATTCGCCGCTCCATAGATCCTTATAGAACGGTTGATGCATGTGCCAGAGGAAGCAGACGGTGGTCATCGGTCCTTTCGGGTCAGTTGAAGTCGGTCAATCTTTGCGCGTCATGGGATGCAGCCCGAGCAGAGCTTCGACCCGCCGCAGATCTCCCACCACAATTTCGGTTTTCGCGGCGAAGCGGCTTTTGGCGACTGCGCTCTTGAGCGATGCCAGGGCTTCGTCGCCCGCGATCTGCACGAGGATCAGGCGCGGCATCATGCCGCTCGAGTCGAACTGTCTCAGGTCTTCGGCGAAAGTCGAGGCGTCCGGCTTGGTGAAGGCCCTGGCTGCGGGATCGATGGCTTTTCCATCGAGGACAAATACTCCGTAATCGCGCACGCTGAGTCCGGCTGCGAGCGCGTTGGTCCACAGATAGCCAGCGGGCGGAACGTTGGCTGGGTCTACGATGTTGAAATTTGGACGGCCACCGAGTTTCACCGTGTAATCCGGCGCAAGCCCTCCGATGGCGCGCATCAGCGGCTCGGGCCGCGTATCGCGAATCACGTATATCACATGTTCAGCGGGCGCAAGGTCCAGAGCTGGCGGATCGGCTATCGGCCTGAAGGTCTCGCCGAGCGTTTCCACCTTATTGCCACGCGCGTTGGCCACCCACACCCGATCGCCGCTGGTACGCACCGCGGCAGGATAAGCGCCCGCGGGCAAGAACCCTTCGACGACGCCGCGGACATCGGAGACATCCACCGACGCGACAACGTCCGCATCCGAGCACGCCACATATAAATGTTTCTGATCCGCCGAAAGCGCGAGTGCACTCGGCGTCATGCCGAGCGGCGACAGCGGGGCAGGCGCGACGTGAATGGTCTCCATAAGATTCATGGTCTTGTTGTCGCCGATCCCCACTGCGAACACTTCATTGGTATTCGCCACTGCGACGAACAGACGATACTTCGGGTTCAGTCCAGCGGGTCTATCCGATTCCGGAGAATAGGTGCTCAAGACCATGTCAGTCGGGTGCGAGCCTAGGCGAATGCGTCCAATCTCTTCTCCGTTGACGGTGTTGTACTGATACACCGAAGCGTCGGCCCAACTGGAGACGAAATACGAACGTCCGTCGGGGTGGAACAGAATGCGGTAGGGACGGCGCCCAGTCTTAAAGCGGTCGATCACACGGCCGGATTGGGGATTGATCACCACAATAACGTTCGCGAAGAGGTCAGCCGCGTAGATCAGGTGGCCGTCGGGCGAAAGCGCAACATCGCCGGTGAAGCCGCCGGCCTTCATTTCGCGCGCCAGCTTCAGCTCCCCTTGCGCGTAGGTGAATTCGTAGACCACGCCGCGCGCGCCGCCTCCGGCGTAAACCATTTTGCCGTTGGGAGCGAAAGTGAGGCCGAGCCAGGCGTCGGGTAGTGGAGTCTCGGCGCCATTAACCACGCTGATCGATGCTTTCGCGCCGCCGCTCAAAACCAATACGCGGCCATCCGGGGCGACGGCCAGCGACATCGGGAAATCGAGCGCAATGGCGCTCAGCGCAGTCGCCAGAAACAGTGTGAATTTCATCCTGAAAACCTTTGAGCGATAGGCATCCGACGGCCGACGCCGAAGGCTTTGGTGGTCACTTTCAATCCCGGAGCCGCCTGCTGGCGCTTGTACTCGTTGCGATCTACCTTGTTGACGATGTCCTGCACCAACTCCAGCGGAAGGCGCAAGCTGGCTGCGATCTCGCGCGGCGTGCGGTATTGCTCGACGTAAGCTTCGAGAATCGGGTCCAACACTTCATACTCGGGCAGGGAATCAGTATCTCTTTGATCGGGACGCAACTCGGCGGAGGGTGGCTTGGTGAAGACGCTCTCCGGGATGGCTCCGTCGTGGCGCTGATTCCCGATGCGCGCCAGTTTGTACACCAAGGTTTTGGGAACATCGCTGATGACCGCCAAGCCGCCGCACATATCTCCATAAAGCGTGCAGTAGCCGACCGCAAGCTCGCTCTTATTGCCAGTGGTGAGCACCATGGCTCCGGTTTTGTTGGAGAGAGCCATCAGAGTGACTCCTCGCAATCGGGATTGAAGGTTCTCCTCGGTGACTCCGGACTCGGCTCCTTGAAACAGCGGGGCTAGCTCCTGTTCGAAACGTTCAAAGGCTCCGGTGATCGACACGATGTCGAAGCGGATGCCGAGTTTCTCCGCCATGTCGCGGGCGTCGGTCACGCTGGAGTCGGAAGAATAAGGTCCAGGCATTCCCACGCCGGTGACGTTCTCTTTACCGACGGCGTCGACCGCGATCACAGCGGTGAGCGCTGAGTCGATACCGCCGCTCAAGCCAATCAGCACTTTCGAGAAGCCGCACTTGCGGATGTAGTCGCGCGTCCCCAAGACCAGCGCCTGATAGGCAGCCGCGCATTCGTCGCCGAGATCCTCATGGCGATCGCCGGTTCCGGCATCCATATCGCAGAGGATCAGGTCTTCCTCGAAAGTTCGCGCCGCTGCGATTACTTCGCCGGCACTGTTCATGGCGAAGCTGGTGCCGTCAAAAACCAACTGATCGTTGCCGCCCACCTGATTCACATAGATGACGGGTTTTGCGTAGCGCCGCGCTGCTGCACGATAGATGCTGCGGCGAATCGCGCGCTTCCCCAGGCTGTAGGGCGAGGCGTTGATGCAGATGAGCATTTGCGCGCCGGCTTCGAATAGCTCCTCCACTGGGTCGCGCTGGTAGAGGCGCTCTTTCCAAAAGCGGCGGTCATTCCAGGCATCCTCACAGATGGTGAGTGCGACGGGCGTGCCGCGCAGCGTGCACAGATATTCGCGCTCGGCGGGGCGGAAGTAGCGCGCTTCGTCGAACACGTCGTAGTTGGGAAGCAGCATCTTACTCTGCCGGAACACGACCTCGCCGTGTTCGATGAGGGCCGCCCGGTTGAGCGCGCGCTTGCCGGTTTCCGCTTCCGACCGTCCCACATAACCGCAAATGACGCTGAGGCCCAGGTCCGCGGTTTCGCGAGCCAGGCGGTCCAGCTCCCTCTCGCAACCTTCCAGAAACGCGGGCTTCTCGACCAGATCGCGCGGCGGATACCCAGTGATAGAAAGTTCGGGGAACACCACAACTTCGGCGCCGCGAGCGGCCGCATCGCGCGAGGCACGGGTCATGCGGTCGACATTCCCGGCCAAGTCGCCGACCGTGGGATTCAGTTGCGCTAAAGCGATGCGCATGGAAATTCTATTGTAACCGGGCGGGCGCTGGGTTAACGGCGCGGGTATGGATTCGAGGTGCGGGGCGGGATGCATTACCGTGGTAATGTGAAACTATGGCACTAGCTCATTCCAAAGTCACGGCGCAGGGGCAGGTTTCAGTTCCCAGCGACATTCGGCGCAAGCTGGGTATCGGTCCCGGTTCGGTCCTGGAGTGGGATCAAGAGGGCGATAAGATCGTCGTGCGGCGCTCAGCCCGGTTCTCGTCGGAAGACATTCATCGGGCATTGTTTGCTGGGCGAACGCCGAAGTCCAAAACTCTTGCGGAGATGAAAGACGGGATTCGTCGGCGTATTCGAGGGCGTTATGCGCGCGGTTGACACGAACGTCTTGGTTCGCCTGGTGACTCGCGACGATGCCCGCCAAGCTTCCTCCGCTGACGCGTTTATCGCCAAAGGGGCGTGGGTGCCCCTTCTTGCGCTTACGGAGGCGGTTTGGGTTCTTGCAGCAGTATATAAGCGCAATGCAAAGAGTCTGGCCACTGCCATCGAGATGCTGCTGCATCACGAGCAGTTGATAATGCAGGATTCGGACGCTGTATCGGCGGCGCTCGATCTGTTCCGCTCCCGGCCGTCGCTCGGCTTTTCCGATTGCTTGATGCTGCAGGTGGCGCGGAAAGCTGGGCATTTGCCGCTCGGCACCTTTGATCGCGGTCTTGGCAGGGTTGAGGGAACCCAGAAGATCTAGCGGCGGCTCGCTACGGCTGATTCGAAGCGTCTACGTACTCGACGCCAGGGGGTGGGGCGAAGCGAAATAGAGAGTCGTGAAGCGCGGGATCTTTCTTTTCATTTTCAAACGCAAAGCGCAGCACAGAGTTGTCCTGATTCTTCACTTCCAGACGGCGGATGGCGTAGTCCGGCGTGGTGAGAAACGAGACTTCACTGTAGGGCAGCTTATCCGACTTAGGAATGGCGGTGATGAAGACGCCATCGTTTTCGGCGTGCGCGCGAAATTCGCGGAAATCCTTGTTGAAATCCAAGCGTCCCAGCAGGAACGCCAGCGGCGCGCGCATGTCGTCAGTCTCTTTCAGCTTCATCTTTTCGGCGCGATTGTCCTGCGGCGTGTAGGAGTAAATGAACTTCCCGTCGGAGACGAATAACTTGCCGGCGGGTGCACTGTACTGCCAGCGCATGCGGCCGGGCTTGCGCAGGAACAGATCGCCTTTTTCGACTCGCGTACGGGCGCCCTGTTGGTAGCTTTCCGTGAAGGAAAGCTGCAGCGTCTGAGTGCGGTTGTAGCGGTCCTCAACGCCCTTGAGCGTTCGAGGAACGTCGATGTCGGCCGCGGCCGCCACGCTGTTAAGGAGACAGACGCTCCAGAATCCAAGCGCCGCGACTCTTGCGATAGCGCAGGCGGTCATGCAGCCGGTTCGGGCCTTGCTGCCAGAATTCGATCTCATCGGGATGAACACAATACCCTCCCCAGTTTATGGGACGCGGCGGGCCGTCGTTGGGATACCCGGTCTCGAATTCCCGGTAGCGTGCCTCAAGTACGGATCGAGACTGGATCACGGAGCTTTGCCGTGAAGCTAGCGCTGCAATGCGGCTTCCATGCGGGCGCGTCGCGAAGTAGCCGTCCGATTCGGCGGCAGGAAGCTTCGACACGCGTCCGGTGACACGCACCTGGCGGTTGATCTCGCGCCAATAAAACACCAGGGCGGCATGCGGATTCGCGGCCAGTTCGCGCCCCTTGCGGCTCTCGTAATTCGTGAAGAAAAGGAACCCGCGCTCATCGATTCCCTTGAGTAGGACCATCCGCGCCGACGGGCGGCCGCTGCGCGTGGTGGTCGCGAGCGTCATAGCGTTGGGCTCGGGGAGCCCCGCACGTTCGACGGCGCGAAACCAGCGGTGGAACTGCCGAATGGGGTCTGGGTGGAAGGTGCGCTCGGATAGGCGCGCTGGCTGTGTCAAATTCCAGTGTAAGGCTCCACGTGACCAAATCCATCGGGTAAGCTAGAAGTGCGATGGAAAAAGTAAAGAAAACCGAAGAAGAGTGGCGCAAACAGTTGACTCCAGAGCAGTATCATGTGGCTCGGCAGAAGGGCACCGAGCCCGCTTTCACGGGCAAGTATTGGGATAACCACGAAGACGGCACCTACCGCTGCGCCTGCTGCGGCGCGGAGCTCTTTGATAGCTCTACCAAGTTTGAATCTGGCACCGGGTGGCCCAGCTTCTCGGCACCAGTGGATCCCACTAAGGTGCGCACGGAAACTGACACCAGCCACGGCATGCGGCGCGTGGAAGCGCTTTGTGCTCAATGTGATGCGCACTTGGGGCACGTATTCCCCGACGGCCCCCGGCCCACAGGTACGCGCTTCTGCATGAATTCGGCGTCACTCGATTTCAAGAAGAAAGAGTAGTACTCGGCGCATAAAGTTCCTACGTGGGCGTGCCGATAACGCTGTTGAAGGATTGGTGTGCGCGGTCGGATTGACCACACCGTCCCGACCTTAAAGGAGCGTGCCCGTGGACTTCTCCGGAACCATTGTTAACGGACTTCTCGCGATCGTGGGATACGTCGTAATGTTTCTCGGCGTTTATAAAGTGTTTCAGATCGCCAGCGATATTCGCGAGATCAAAGATCTTGTGGCGAGCGGGCGACGCACTCCATTGGCCGCCGCGCCGTTTGCGCCGATTGGCGCCCCTGGCTTGGCTCCAGAAATTACCAAGGATCTGATCGCCGAGGATTCCGCCGCGGCTTATGCCGAGCACCTGTTACGCGCCGTGAACGCCGAATCACACCGATCCGAGAACGCGCCTCACGAAATTCGCTAGGCGGATCGCCGTAACGAGCGTCGCGCTGATATTCCGTGCGCCAACTTCGCGAACATTTGTTACACTGAAGCTTCCTGCTATGCGATTCGGCGTCGTCGTGTTTCCGGGCAGCAACTGCGATCACGATGCTTGGTATGCCGTCTCCCATAATTTAGGCCATTCAGCCGAATTCATCTGGCACGATTCCCGAACCCTCGGGTTGGTGGACGCTGTAATTCTCCCCGGCGGTTTCGCCTATGGCGACTACCTTCGTTGTGGGGCGATTGCCAAGTTTTCGCCGGTGATGTCGGCCGTCCGCGAGTTCGCTGAAACCGGCGGTCTGGTCTTGGGAATCTGCAATGGGTTTCAGGTACTGGTCGAGAGCGGCCTGCTGCCCGGCGCGCTTCTGCGCAATAGAGGTCTGAAATTCGTGTGCCGTCCGGTGGCGCTGCGCGTCGAGACGACCGATACGCCGTTTACCGCCGCGGCCACCAAAGGTCAACAGATCACGCTTCCTGTGGCGCATGGTGAGGGGTGCTACTTCGCCGACGATGCCACGCTCGCCATGCTGCGGCGCGACGATCGCGTGGTGCTGCGCTACGTGGATAACCCCAACGGATCGCTCGACGACATCGCCGGTATTTGCAGCGAAAAGCGCAACGTCATGGGGATGATGCCGCATCCCGAGCGCGCGGCCGATGCCTTGCTGGGCTCGACCGATGGGAAAGTGATACTCGAATCCATGATCCATTCGTTGTCGGTTGCCGCTGCATGAGCGATCTGACGTCGTCCGAACTCGACAAGGTTCGGTCGATCCTGAAGCGCGAACCTAACGAAACTGAAACCGGTATCTTTACGGTGATGTGGAGCGAGCACTGCTCGTACAAGAGCTCGCGCATCCATCTGAAGAAACTGCCGACCAAGGGCGATCGCGTACTGGTCGGCCCCGGCGAGAACGCGGGAATCATCGATATTGGCGACGGCTATGCCATCGCGTTCAAGATCGAATCGCACAACCACCCTAGTTTTATTGAGCCTTTCCAGGGAGCGGCAACCGGCGTTGGCGGTATTCTGCGCGACATCTTCACCATGGGGGCGCGACCTATTGCCGTTATGGACGCGCTACGTTTCGGGCCGCTGGACGATAGAGAGTGGGGCGACCGTAACAAGCGGATTCTCGAAGGCGTGGTCGGCGGTATCTCGCATTACGGCAATTGCTTTGGTGTGCCGACGGTGGGTGGTGAGACGGTTTTCGAATCTTGCTACAACGGCAATCCGCTGGTAAACGTATTCGCGCTGGGTGTGTTTCGCCACGATGAGATTTTCTTTGGGCGCGCCACCGGGATCGGCAATCCCGTGATTTACGTCGGCGCGAAGACCGGCCGCGATGGGATCAAAGGTGCGTCCATGGCGTCGGCCGAATTTGACGAAGATTCGAAGGATAAGAGGCCCAACGTACAAGTGGGCGACCCCTTCATGGAAAAACTGCTGCTTGAGGCCTGCCTGGAAGCGATGCACACTGGCGCTGTCGTCGGCATCCAGGATATGGGCGCTGCTGGCCTGACCTGCTCCACATGTGAAATGGGGAGCCGCGCGGAAACCGGCATAGAATTTGATCTAACGCTGGTCCCCCAACGGGAGACTGGTATGACTCCCTACGAGATCATGCTCTCCGAATCGCAGGAACGCATGCTGTTGGTGGCGGAAAAAGGCCGGGAGGATGAGGTCTTCGCGATCTTCAAGAAGTGGGGGCTGGATGCCGTCACCATCGGCGTTGTGACCGATGACGGCATGCTGCGCGTGAAGGACCACGGCAAGGTGGTGGCCGAAATTCCCAACCGCGAACTGGCCGATGAAGCGCCTCTGTACGATCGCCCGCACAATGCCGCGCCGTATCGCCCCGCGCCGATGGAGGCGCCCGAATTTGGCAGCCCCGATCTCAAGGGCGATCTCTTTGCGCTAGTTGGCTCGGGTGATCTGTGTTCAAAGCGCTGGATCTGGCAGCAATACGATTACACTGTCCGCACCAACACCATTGCCGGCCCCGGTGGAGACGCCGCGATCGTGCGTATCAAAGAAACCGGCACCAGCATCGCCATGTCGCTCGACGGCAATGGGCGCTATTGCGCGCTCGATCCCCGCGAAGGCGCGAAGCTGATGGTCGCCGAGTGTTGCCGCAATCTCTCGACGGTCGGCGCGGTCCCAGCGGCGGCAACCAATAATCTGAACTTCGGCAATCCCGAGCGCCCTGAGATCATGGCTCAAATTGTCGAAGCTATTGAAGGTATCACGGAGGCCTGCCGCTTCTTCGATACGCCGATCACGGGCGGCAACGTCAGCCTGTATAACGAAACGCTGGGCGAAGCGATCTGGCCGACGCCGGTGATGGGCATCGTGGGATTGATGAAGACGGCGGAGCCGGTAACGATTCCATTCAAACAGCAGGGCCGTACGGTAATGCTCCTGGGAGGCCTGGGCGCCTGCGACGCCACGCACTTCGGCGGCACGCAATATGCCAAGGTTGTTTTAAACAAAATGTGGGGACTTCCGCCCGCGCTCGATATGGACTACGAGAAACGTGTGCAGACGGCCATCCGCGAGATCGTCAACGAAGGCCACGCGGAATCGGCGCACGATGTAAGCGATGGCGGCCTGGCGGTGGCGCTGGCCGAGTGCACGGTGAACGGCGTCGGCGCATCGATTGAGATTGCGACGGATCTCAGGCCGGAGTTCGCATTGTTCCACGAAGGTCCCTCGCGCATTTTGGTTTCGACCGCCGTGCCCGAGGCAGTAGAGGAAATCGCCCGCAAAAACAATGTAGAAGCACTTCGCATCGGCGCTACAATATATACAGAGTTGCGGATAGGAGACGGCTCCGTAACCTGGATCGATTCCCCCGTGGACCGTCTCAAGCAAGTTTGGGAGAATGCGCTAGCCGAACAGCTGGCACCCGTGCATGCCTGAGAACATCCATGCCTGAGAACATCCATGTTTGATAAATTTCACGACGAATGCGGCGTGTTTGCCATCTACGGCCACCCGGAAGCCGCGAACCTCGCCTACCTTGGTTTGTACGCGATGCAGCATCGCGGCCAGGAGAGCGCTGGGATCGCCTCAAGCGACGGCCGCCACATCCACAATCACAAGAGCATGGGCCATGTGGCAGATATTTTCACGCCGGAAGTGCTGGGAACTTTACCGGGTGATTTAGCCATCGGGCACACGCGCTATTCGACGGCCGGCGACACGGTGCTGCTGAACGCCCAGCCGTTCTCGGTGGCCTGCAATAAAGGTCAAGTCGCGGTGGCGCACAACGGTAACATCACCAATGCGGCCGAGTTGCGGCGCGATCTGGAGCGCGAAGGCTCTATCTTTCAAGCGTCGAGCGATACTGAGGTGATCCTGCATCTCGTCGCGCGCTCGCGCGAGCGAACTTTGCCTGGCGCTCTGCGCGAGGCCTTGCTGCAATTGGAAGGTGCGTTCTCGCTGGTGTTTCTGGCGGAGGACCGCATCATCATCGCGCGCGATCCCCATGGATTCCGGCCGCTCGCATTCGGGCAAATGGAGTTGTCCGGCGGTTCGATCTGCTACGTATTTGCTTCCGAGACTTGTGCGTTCGATCTGATCAACGCCGTCTATCTGGGTGATGTGGAGCCGGGCGAAATGGTGATTGTGAGCAAGGACGGCATGACGCGGGAACGCTATGCGCCGGTCCGCGCTCATTCGCATTGCGTGTTCGAACACGTTTATTTTTCACGGCCCGATTCGTTTGTCTTCGGCCGTCCGGTTGAGGAATCGCGGGAGCAGTTGGGACGGTTGCTGGCGCAGGAACACGGCGTGGAGGCTGATATCGTGGTGCCGGTGCCGGATTCCGGCGTCGCGGCGGCCCTGGGCTATTCGTCTGAATCCGGCATTCCATTCCGCCAGGCGCTGATTCGGAATCACTACGTCGGCCGCACTTTCATCGAACCTTCGCAAGCCATCCGCGACTTCGGGGTGAAGCTAAAGCTGAACCCGGTGCGGCATCTGCTTGAAGGCAAGCGTGTAGTCTTAGTGGACGATTCTCTGGTGCGCGGGACCACCAGCCGTAAGATTGTACGCATGGTGCGCGGCGCCGGTGCGCGTGAAGTGCATCTGCGTATTTCCTGCCCACCCACCATTTCGCCGTGTTTTTATGGCGTAGATACGCCGAGCGTGGCGGAGCTGATTGCCGCTAACAATACAGTGGAAGAGATCCGGCGCTTTGTCGAAGCGGATTCGCTCGGCTATCTGTCGATCGGTGGGCTGCGGGAGGCGGTCGCCGACAGCAACCATGATTACTGCTACGCCTGTTACACCGGCAACTATCCAACCGAGCTGGTGAACATCCAAGAGTTGATGGGCGCCAAAGACCGGCGCGGCTGATCCCAAACAGGCGGTTCTCAGTCCCTCCGCAGTGCCGCCAACCCAGCTCCCGCGCCAATCAGCAAGCTCCCTGCGATGCGGTTGGTCCATTTAGCGTAGCGCGGTTGGCGGGCCAGCATGGAAGCACGGGCCGCCGCCAGGACATAGCTCGATAGCACAGCAAACTCGCAGATCACTGAAGTCAGGCCCAAGATGACGATCTGCGAAAGCACGGCGCGCCGCGGGTCGATAAACTGCGGCAAAATAGCGGAGAAAAAGACGATAGCCTTCGGATTCGACAT
>Ga0163163_10001992_pt1 | contig 17261 bp, 18 predicted proteins | sample S65metaG_FD_119766 | JGI IMG/M metagenome (GOLD analysis project Ga0163163, IMG submission 119766) | Switchgrass rhizosphere microbial communities from Kellogg Biological Station, Michigan, USA - S6-5 metaG | ecosystem: Host-associated > Plants > Roots > Rhizosphere > Soil | place: USA... | reverse complement strand
GATAGAAATCATTACCAACTCGAATGATGTCCGGGTCGGCGAGCTCATCGAAGAACAGTGGATTTGAGTAGGTTCCATTGCCATTATCCGCGGTCCAGGTCTGAGCGAGCGCGACGTGACCCGGGCCACCCGGGCAAACTGCCAGCAGCAGCCAACAGAGGATCCCGAGGCGATTGCCTGCATGAAGTTTCAAGTTCGAGCGCCCCGTCAAGTTCGAACACCCCGCCATATTTTCTTGAGTCGCGAGTGCTGCAGCGTACGCGATATTGTCTGAGTATTGTAGTGTTCAGCTCGGGCGGTGCGATCGGTCATACCACCATCATGAACATCAGTGATGGGGGCAGTCCTGGCGTTTTAAACACTGGAAGGAGTATTCACGTGGGTTACATCAGTCGGGTGTCGATGCTGTCAATTGGGCTACTGCTGCCCGTCGTGGCTGTCTCTGACAGCGGATTCATAAGCAGCATCGAAGGCTACTACTCGGCGCCAGCGCGGAACTGCACCGAGAGATCCGACGACGGGAAACTCGTGCCCTGCGATCCGCCGAGCACCGACTGCATGTTGATTCCTCGCTACCAAATTTGAGGCGTATTCGGACCGCGGTGGCGGTGACATGCTGGCTAGTCACGATCTTGAGGCCAGGAATGATCTTCCGACGGGTTGACGGACTCAGCCGTGCTTGGATTCTTCGGTGGCAGTCCCCGAGCGCCTCCCGGGATAATCGATCCGCGCTCATGGGCGTATTGGAACTCGAAGATGGGGCGTTATCCGGCGCCGCCGTTGCCAAAGCGGCGTTTTGGAGAGGGCGGCAGCGCCGCGTTTTGACTGACTACGTTGGTCACAATAGTCTCTAGGCGAAGCCGACTACGGCTGGTTCACACCGGCCGATCTCCAAAATGTTGTCCGCGCTATCCACTCCCTCGAGAACTGGAAACGCGTCATGCTGGTCGGCGGCCAGTCACTCACCGCGTGGGTGCAGCATTATCAAATCCAATTGCCGCCGTTTAAGGGCCCCTACTTAACTGCGGATGATGATTTTCTGGCTACCCGAGCCGATGCGGCATTGCTGCCGATCACGACGATGAGAGTCACGTCGGGAGGGGTTCTCGTCAGAGATTGCCGGATCCTACTGGCTCGTCGTCGTGCGGACCGTGAGTACTATCCGGGCGCGTGGGACATCATCGGCGGCCACTGTCGTGAGGGCGAATCACCGCAGGCCGCCCTCGCGCGGGAAATGAATGAGGAACTGGGCATCGAGGTGTTGCGTGCTCTCGAGTTCGGCGTGTTCTCGGAGCCGGATCCTGCGCGTTACGGTCCCGGCAAACATCACATGTTTGTCGCCACCCAGTGGCGAGGGACGCCCTTCAACACTTGCCCGGAGGAACATGACGAGATCCGCTGGTTCGCAAACCGTGACCTAAGGAACCTCCTGTTGGCTTCGCCCGCCTACGTCGACCTTCTCCAACAAATTATGGTAGTCGGAGCTTCTGAGGTTCAACCTTGAATTTTGGGAGACCCGTCGGCCCTCAGACCCCGCGACACTTACAGTCTGCGGTGGACACGCTATCCTTCGATGCAGCCGGCCGGTGGCATGCCGCTCTTGAACCTGCAATAACCACATCAGGATGCTAAGTGAAAATCCTCATACCGTCGTCGATCGTGGCCCTGACGTTGATATCGGGCTGTGCTTCCATTGCGCTATCGACGACCTCTCCCCAATCGGCGATCGAGGCCAAATTCGCGGCCGTCAATCGGCACGCCCTCGACGAGATCGTCAACCTGTATTCCCCTGAGGCGCAGATCACCGCATCGGACTTCTGCCAGCCGCGGCACGGACGCGAGGACGTGCGGCGCACCTACAAGGCACTGTTCGACGCATTCCCTAACATCGGCGTGGAGGCACACGAGTATGTCGTGCAAGGCGACCGTGTCGCCGTGCGGCTCAACGTCCAGAACAAGCCGCCGGGCTTCGCGTTCGACGTGCCGATCATGAACTTCTTCACTGTGCGCAACGGACTCATCGAGAGCGACGAAGGCCGGTTCGACAACGGTGGGCAGCGCTGCTCACCGTAGAACCTCATGTGAAAGAAGCGGTATATGCCGCTTTTTCAGCTGTTGAACTCGTTCAGTCCATCGGTTGCAGCGACTCTTCGAGTGGCGGAAAACGCAATTGCGGGAATTCCGACGCGAGGCTCAGGGCAGCTATGAGATCGCCTTGCACGAGATACGCCGACGCCGCGGTTGGGCTCTTGGCGAGGTGCGGTGGCTCGGCAGGCAAGGTCATGAACATCAGCACACTTCCACAGAAATTCCGGTCCTCGCGGTTGCTCGCAATGACCAGCAGCCGGTAGGGCGTTGGCCGCTCCTGAGCGGTCCACTGCGGTATTTGCGATTGAGGGCGACCTGCGGGCTGGGCCGCACAGTCTATCCGTGAGGTCGGAGGGATGGCCGTGATCAGCTCGAGTTGGCGGATCTTCACGATGGCAGGCATCGTGATTTTGATTCCTTGCGTGCAGCCAGGGCAGCCCGGCGCACAGTAAGACTAAAGCCACACCAGGCTGTCCCGAAGCAGACCCACCAACGCGGCCTGACGTGTCGCGCCGGTCTTGATGAAGATCGACCGCAGGCGCGATTTGCACGTGTTGCGGGTGATTCCGAGTTGCCGGCCAGCGCGCTCCATGCTGGCGCCGGCGGCGATCAACCGGGCAAAACAGGCTTCCGCAGGTGTGAGGGCGAATAACATCTGCAGTACTTCCGCCCGCGGCGCGAGGCAGTGGAGCGCATCGCGGAGGAAGAGTGCAACCGCAGCGCGTCGCTGTGTGTCCAGTGCCGTGTTGCGTGGAATGGATTTCACGAGCAGTCGCAAGGGCGAGGACTCGCGCACCGCCGCTACGGTCATGCAGTGGATGACGGGGTTGCCGGGCTGCGCCATGAGTGCGCTCTGGATCTGCTTCTGCAGATCCTCATCGGTGGCTCGGTCGGGTGCGACGAGGGGGTTTCCCGAGGTTATCGCCCAGTGACGTGCTGCCAGCAGCGCACGGGCGGTATCACTCGAGGTCAGAATCTGCCCGGCCTCATTTAGGATCACCGTTCCAACACCCAGGTGATCGAGGGTGCTTGCGAGCACCGCGCGTTCGGCCTCGGTCAGCCCGCACCCAGCTCGTAGTGGACGTCATTCGGCTGCAGGTGCTGCTTGAAAGAGCGGCGGCGGTACCAGCGCTCCGCGCCGAGAAGCTCTTCAGGTGTCATCACATGGTTGAGGGGCAGCGCGGTGAAGGGCGCAATCACCAGGGGGTTGGAAACCGGCTCCTGCGACCCATTGCCACAAACCGCGATATCAACACTTCCGTTAGACGGCCGGCGAAAATTGGCGGCCACCGCGACTGCAAAATCTCCGATCGGCCCAACCCGCAATTGAATTCGCGGTCACCAACCGCCACACTACCGCGCAATGTCCTTTCCGCTTTTCGGGTTCCGGGTGGTTTCATCCCGACCCAATTCCCTCCCGTCGCTGGCACTTCTGAATCCGCAACGCGGGATCGCGGTTCCTATCGCTTTCTGCGCAGAGCCAGAAGAATCATCTCGAACAAGTCAGACGTCGCGCGCGCGCGGATTGGCTTGCCAAGTTCGGACCTGAAACGAAGAAGTAGGACAAGTTCGAAAGCGGTCGTTCGTCCCCGCGGTAGGCTGGAACAAGCCTGTAGATGAAGTCAGAGGGTCTTTGAATCCGCGGTCGCCGATATCCAATTACTTGGGACGGCGTGCATTTCGAATTCGTCACCTGTGCTTCCGCCGGCCCTGCTTGCGGTTGTCGCGCTGTTGAGTCCGATCGTCCATGAACGCAAGCAATGGCTTGCGCATACTGAACTGCTCGCGCGGCTCGCCCATCTCAATCTGCATTCGGCGAACTCTGTGATCGTGATATCCAGTTCCCTGCCATCAGAGCCGAAGAGCGCTTCCAGGGAGATGCGTGGCAGGGTCATTGTCCCGTACGGGTCGTAATAGCCGTCGCCTTTGAAACGCATCTTCCCGCCGTCAAATCGTGTCGCGCCGAACACTGCCGAACCGACGACAGCGCAGTCGACGGTGAACTCAACATACAGCTCACCCGGACGCTCTGTCACAAACGCTTCAAGCTGCACGAGATCCTGACCGGTTCCCTGAATCTCCCACCGCTGCATAGCCCTAATCACATGCTGCGCAAAGTCCCGCACGCAGCAAGCGCGTTTGTTCAGCTAGGAGGTTGGTGTCGATCAAGATGCAGCTGGATAGATTCTCGGTTGGCATGTCTTCCCGTGATGCGCTAACGACCGAACTTCGCAGCGGCTACAGGGCTGCTGGCAAGCTCCGGAAGCAATGGCCCTGACATGAGCAGCACGTAGTCAGTTTAAAGGGTAGAGCAAGTCGAACCGCGCGACCGAAGAGTTACGTTCCACGTCCAACACCCTTCGTACACGAGAGAGTGACTCGCGTGTCGACGGTTGCCTCCGTGTCCGTGTGATTGTGGAAATCCACGCGCCAGCCGCTGTGCACGCCATCGAAGAATGGCGTATTGAGCACGATCTGTAGAAGCTCGGATGGACTGCTGTTATATCCACCGGCCACGACGACTTCACCATCCTGGCAAGTAACCGCAAATACCGCCGTTTCCCCCGGCGCCAACACCAGGTGGCGACTCTCATCGCGGAAGACAACCTCGAATTGTGACTTATGAAGCTCGTCGATCTGTGCCTGCAGAGAGCGGAGTGTCGCGCGCACAGAACTCTCGCTCTGATCCTGCGCGTCGACCACGGGAGGACTCACAAGAAACACAGTGTTGAGCAGCAAAGGCACGATTAGCTGGCTAGCTTTCATTTTTAGCCCTTCCCTTGTTTTTGATCAGCCATCACTCCGCAGCCGGGAGCTTCCGCCACGCATCACAGCCCGAATGCGGTTCCCGCAGGAAGATCGTTCATCGCGGCAGATCCTACTCTCTACGCCTGGACTTGACAATCAACATGCCATGCGCTGAACGTTTGACGCGCCCTGTCCAGGCGTCGCAGCCCTCCGCTGCGTTGCGAAACACTCAGGCAGCGGTTCACGCGATCTGGAGGGACGCGAGGCAGAGTCGAGCCCAGGCTGGAGCGCGCTGAAATGCGGCTCATATTGCTGGTCCGTGCACTCGACCGCTTAAGCGCTATGGGTTGCAAGGTCTTGAACGAGATGCGTGCTGCATTCTCCATCGGGGATGTCGCAAGAGGCGAAGTCAACGCAGCTATCAAAACAATTCTCAGGAGTAGCACAGTTCTGCATCGCAGGTAGCATAGAGTTTACCGTAGCACGACCAACGCTCTGGTTCTCGGGCGCGGTCATCGAGCTTGTATCGGCCAACCGTGTCCCCGTGGGCGGATCTTGGGATTTTGAGTGGCCGCACCGAGTCGCAGTGGGACCGGCTCAATTGCCGCGACAGCGTCGCGAATAAAAGGGAGCTCCCCCAGTGGAAGCCTGCGACCAGCGTAAGCGTTGACGGAAGACCGTCTTGCTTTTTTAGACAGAAGGTGAGTGCAGATCTGCGCCACACGCTGCACTCGCCTCCAACGAGTCACTCAGCGCCGCCGAGCAAGAACGACGATTTGCAGCCGACGTGGCAGCGAATCTGTATTGTCCCACTCGCCGATGACGATGTTGATCCTGCATGGACGGCCGATCGCCTCGTGGGGTTCAGACCTTCGTGCTTGGATCAGCGCGAAGCGCTTGCAAGAGATAATCCAACGCCGCAGACTCGGTCGAGAAATGGCGGGCATTTGTTTCGAACCCTCGCTCGCTATAGTAGACATCCCACCGACTTTCACGATGCGCAACTACATAACATTCGTCGCCGTGCCCGTCCAAATCGAAGGCGTCCAAGCGAATGCCATCCACTTGAATTGTTTTTAGAAAGTCATCCTGTGTCATGTCCGTTTCTCCTGCGAGTCTGGAAATGCAACGAATTTCAATACAACTACCGCAAACCGACGCAGCGCGGAACTGCGTATGTGGCTGGCCGGTGGCTGTGCCGATGATTTTCGAGGGACTGGCGTCCGGATGCGCCACTCGCGGCCTCCAGGTCGAAATGCGCTCGTTCAGCCTTGCGCAGTTCTCCGGGTCGCACGAAGAGGAGAGGCGAGAGTTTCAGCGCCAATTGCGACAACCGCCGTCCCGAGTAGCACTCAATCGCGCTCAGCAGACCGGCGACCTTGCTCGGATCCGTGATGGCCGTATGGTGCTCGACGATGTGGGCCTCCGGGAGTCCGCGCATGTCGACAGTGATATCGCGGGCTGAGCTTCGCTGGACGTGAGTTCGCGCGATCCTGGCATTGCATCCTCCTCGAAGATTGCGCGGCGGCGACTGCGTTGGCTCAGCCGTCAGGTCCAGTTCAGTTCCTTGATGAGTCGCGACGGCGAACTTTCGGACAGGGGTATCCGATAGCGCGTGCTCCGCCCACCAGCTGCGGGATCTTTCTCGATCACACCCAGTTCTTCCATGCGGGCAAGATCGCGCGACGCGGTGACACGCTCTACCTTGGTCTGTCTCGCGGCCCGCTTTGCGGTGAGCCATCCGTCTTCTGAGTCGTTTGGGGCGAGCGCCATCTCGAGCAGTCGGCGCTGCCGCGGGGTAAGAGGGGTTTCCCGGTGGCGGGTCCAAAAGTGCGCGATTTGGACGACACGTTCAATACACGCGCGCGCCTCTTCGCATGCCTGTTCGACGCTCGCTGCTGACCACATGAGCCACTCTGTGATATCGAGATTGCCTTTCTGTGCGCTCTCGAGCTGCGAGTAGTATTCCTTGCGGCGTTTCAGAATAATCGGGGAGACGGCCCAGAGGCGCGAGGTTCTTTCCGAGTGGAACGCGGCAGCCTGTGCGAGCGCAAGATCGAACACAGCGCGTCCGATCCTGCCATTACCGTCTTCGAACGGATGCAGGGTTTCGAACCAGAGGTGAGCGATACTGGCTCGTAGGATGTTGTTCAGGCCCTCCGGTTTGTTGAGCCACGTCAGAAACCGATGCATTTCAGTGTCGAGTCTGTCTCGCGGCGGAGCTTCGTAGTGAACGCGCTCGCGGCCGATCGGGCCCGAGAGGACCTGCATGGGCTCTTCCCCGCGCAGCATGCCCACCAGGATTAATGACAGGCCGGAGCGGCCGGAAGGAAAGATGGCGTGGTGCCAGGCGAAGAGTCTCTCCAGTGTCAGCGGTTGCAAGTTTTGTGTGCTGTCGGCGAGGACGTCGATCATTCCTCTCGCCGCGGGACTCAGCCGATCGGCTTGACTGTCGGACGCGCCGAGACCTAGGCGGCGCATAATCGAAGAGCGGACCTCGTTGGGGTCAAGCTTCACACCCTCGATGGCGGAGGTTGACACCGTCTCGCGCGTCGTGAGTTCGGCGATCGCAAAGTTCAAGTGATCACCGTCGAGACCCTGAGCGAGCCCTGCCAGGAAGTCTTGCTTGCGCTGGGCGGCCGACAGTGTGTCGGTGAGTACGGCCTCAGACCAGCGCCAGCGGGGCCAGTCGGGACTTTGCCAGATGTATCGAGCCACGATTGAGCCGACTATTCGTATCAGAATTGGATACGAATATACGCGGCATTCGTATCACAGTCGAGCTGACCAGCGTTTCGGCCGCACGGCAGCAGCCAAAGACAGGCGGGAATTGTCGAGAGGGCGCCCGCCCGCGGATCATGAGTTCTTTCTGCTTCGGGTTGCTTTCGGCAACGGGCAGGGGCAAGTGCGACAACGGCCGCACGAAATCGCCAGCTTCGCGGGCTTTCAAGACCAACAACCGCGCCCGCAAGCGTTATCATCGGAGCCGACCGGCTCTCGAATCAAATCACAAATTGGACTTAAAGTATTGAAATTATTGAAGAAACTGGTGCCCGGGAGAGGACCCAAAGTTCACACCGGCCGACCTCCAAAACGTCGTCCGTGCTATCCACCGTCTCAAGGACTGGAAACACGTCATTCTGGTCGGCGGCCAGTCGCTCACCGCGTGGGTATAGCATTACCAAATTCAACTGCCGCAGTTTGAAGGTCCCTATCTGACTGCGGATGCTGACTTTCTGGCTACTCGGGCCGATGCGGCACTGCTCGCGAAATATCTTGAGGGCGAAGCGCATTATCCGAAGGTTGATGATCACACCGCCGCGGTGATCGATTTCAAGGGGACGAAAGGGAAGTTGCTGCACATCGACATTCTCTCTGTCGTCCTCGGTTTGAAGTAGCGCGATGTCGAGCGCTTCGCAGTTCCCATAGTGATCGGCGACCTGGATCCCATCAGCGTCCTGCATCCCTTGTTGGTACTCGAAAGCCGCTGTATCAATCTTGAGCGGTTGAGTGAAAAGCGGCACGCAAACGGCATTACCCAGGCACGCGTCGCCCGTCTGGTCGTCGGCAAATATCTCGATGATTGCCTCTCCAATCCCGCGAGGCGCCGCGAGTCGCTCAAAGCGGCAAGACGGTTGGCACGGCTGGCACAAAGCACCGCTGGTGTGTTTGTTTGCCTGGAAGGGGGCGTTGATGTCTTGAGCATCCTCGATCCCTCGAAAATGCCTGGCCAATTCGAGCGTTCCTGGTCCTTCGAGGTTGCGCGAACAGAACGTAAGAGAGCGATTGCTTCCCGTGCAAGAGGCGTTTGACGCAGTCGCACGCTACACTTGACAGGGCAGAACCCAGCTCAAGACCCTATTACCGCGTTGGACTTCTTCACACCCGAACGAGAGCACTTTTTTCGTCCGCTAACGTGGGGACGCCGGGAGCTCGTGGCCGCTTGCCTGAAGGCACTTCACGAAGCGCTCTACGGGGCCGCGGCTGCGCAAGCGGCGCCCATGACGAGAGAGCGTCTTCGTGCGGTGTTTATAGGGGTCGTACGGGCGCGCGATTGGTCGAAAGTGGTCATGCTTGATGCCGACGAGGAAGGCGCGATCGAGCTGGCCGACGAGATGAAACTTGCCTCGGCGCTCATCCGTGATCTGGAAGCCCACGGCTGGCTCGAGTCCGATTCGGATCGGGTGACCCTTGAGCGGGTGTTCCGGTTCTCCCGCCCAGGAAAGCACGTCACCGCAGCCCTTGCGCAGCTGGACCGCCCACGGTCGAAAACGCGGCAGCGCAACATGCGCTCCGCGAAAGGCCACCTAGCGGCTTTTCTGCAGGCGTTCGACCCGGATGACCTGCTGGATGCCTGGGACTACGCATGTCGCGTGACTGCCGATCTGCAGGAGGACATCGAATACTTCGCCGGACTCGTCCGGGGACTCGCACGCGACGCCATGGAGCGCCGTCTCGCGTGGGACGAATTTGCGGACTTTCTGGATAACCGGTTTCGCTCGGAATTCGCAGCACGGCTGGTGGCGGATAACGCCGAGCGTCATCGGGATGAGATTCTCGGCCTGCTCGACGACATCCTCCGGATGCCGCAGGAGAAGCTGGCGGATACTGAAGCCCAGCTGCTGCAGCGCGCACCTTGGCTCACCTCCGAGGAAATCCATGGACGGCCCTTGTCCTGGCTGCTGCGTCAGATCGAGGGGGCCGTGGATTCAGCGTGTGAGCGCAAGCTTCCGGAGCTGCGGACGGCAATGCGCAATTACATCAACCGATTTACCAGCCTACTGCGCCAGGTCATGGCGATGGAGACTTCGTTCGGGGTCAGCGCCCTCGGACGCATGTGCGATGCGGTGAAGCAGGCCGATCCGGCACGGCAGGAGCAGCTTCTTGGCACGCTTGCGGCAAGGCTAGGGACGGCCCGTGTGCGGCTGATCGATCCTCAGACATTGAAGGTAGATGCACCCAGCGCGAGGCGTCGCGCAAGCGCTCTCCTGACCCCGCCAACAATGACAGTCGCGGACAGGTTGGCCGCCGCGGAACGACGCGCGGCCGCATCCGCTTTCGACTTCACGACGGATGATATCCTTGCGTCTCTCGATCGCGCGCTGGTGCTCAAACCACGAGGGGTGCGGATATCGGAGCTTCCGCAGAAGACGGCGCGGGAGGCCTTATATGCGATGCATGCTTTTGGCGCTGTCCACGGCGCCGAGGCTCGTCACCGCTTCAAGCTGGAGCGCCTTGCCGAGCGTGCCGACACGCCAACCTTCGAAACCCAGGACATCCTAATCGGGCATCGATCATGAGTGACTCGCTGCAGGAGCACCTGAGTGAGCGCCTCGTGCACACCAGTGTAACGCCGCCGCGCTTTCGTCAGATCGTAGGCCGCCTCTATGCCACGGGGACGCTGTACCGCCTCTGGAGCGACGAGGAGGGAAGGTTGTATGACGACGCATCGCGTATCGAGGCGCTGTTGGCCGACTACTTTTCACTCGCTGGCTTTCGCCTGACTCATGACCTCGATGCGCGCGTTATGCGGCTTTTTCCTCCCGGTATAACTTTGGACGGCGATGATGAGGGGTCCGATGATGAGGTAACCAAGCGCCTCCGCACGCGAGTCTCGCGTGAGCTCGCCGCTGCGCTGTTAGCGTTGCGTTTTCTTTATGGCAAAGGTGTGCAGGAGGGCAACGTCAACGCGCAGGACGAGGTCGCTGTCACTCTTGAAGAGCTTGCGCAGGCGATGGCAGGCACGCTGGGGCTTGCGATGCCCCGGTCGAGCGCCGATCGCCAGGCGCTCCTGCGCGAGCTGCGAATGCACCGTGTGGTCCGTCTCCCTGAGGAATCGCGGCTGGCCAGTCCTGATAGCTTCATTGCGATTCAACGGAGCGTGTTATCACTTGTGGGTGAGGGAGTGCTCGAGTCCGCGCTCGCCGAACATGCGCGTGAGCAAGGTGCCGAGGAGCCTGTGGCTGGAGAGCCAGTCGGGGAAGAAGAGGAATCGCAGTGAGACTCGCGAACCTCGTCACGCTGAATTGGGGAAACCTCGAAAACCGCGAGTGGACATTCGCGGAGATGACATTGCTAACGGGCGAATCCGGCTCGGGTAAGTCAACTCTGCTCGATGCGATCCAGACAGTGCTGACGGCGACGCGAGCCGGCGTATTCTTCTACAACCCTGGACAGGAGGAAACGACGCAAGGCTCGCGAACGAAGGAAAAGCGGACCTTGGCGGATTACTGCCTCGGACGGGAGGGAACGCATCTGGCGCGCACGTCGGCACACACCTATGTTGGATGTTATTTCGAGCCCTCTCCAGAGGAGGAGAGCAGCTCGTTTACAGCAGTGGTGGCGGTAGAGGCCATCGGGGTCGCCAACAAAGCCGAGCAGGCGCGGCTCGGCCTGTATCTGGTGCGTGGGAAGGCGCTGAGGATCGAGGACTATCTGCGCGATGAAGCGCAGCTCGATGGCAGTATTCACGTGGTCGAGGTGCGTGAATTCTGGGCTCATCTGCAGCGCAGGTTTGGACGCGCTGCCGTGCAGTATTTCGGCGAAGATAAAGGTGATTACCTGCGTTCGCTTTACGGCGCGTTCCGTAATCAACCACATGTCGCAGAGGCCGAGGCGCTGCGGGCGGCGCGCGCGGTCGTGAAAGCAATGGCGTACAAGCCAGTCGGCTCGATCGATGAGCTGGTTAAGAGTGAGCTGCTCGAAGAGCACGATCTCTCTGACGACCTGCGCAAAGTCGGCGATCTGTTGCGCGATATACGTGAGCTGTCGGAGGAGGCGGCACGGCTCAACCGCAACATCGAGGGTCTTGAGCGCGCGCAGCGTGAAGGCGAAGAAACACTGGCAGCCCTCGCAGAGCAACTGGTGCAGGAGGCGGGTTTAGCACGGCGCTCGGTGTTGCGCGATGAGGCAGACCTGACACGGCGTCGAGGGGAGAGCGCCAAGGCGCTCATTGACCAGACCAACGCAAACAAAGACGCGGAGCAGGTTGCCAAGCGCATCGACTCCCAAACACAGAGTGCGAACGCTCTGCGGGCCAAGCTCGCACATATTCCCGCATGGAACGAACGCGAGCGCTTGGTCGCGGCCATTGCCGACGCGGAGCGGATCGGCTCGGAACGCGCTCAAACCGTCGTCGGATGGCTGAGGGCGGTCGGTACGCTGGTTGAATGGGGTCGACAGGTCGATGGCTTCGTGACCCAAACTCTGTCAGTGGAGTTGCGGGCAGCCCAGACTGCCGTGCGGGAGGCGTTTGGATCGGCTCGGCGTCTTTCAGCCGCGCGGCTCGCTACGGCAATCGGCGCACTGCCCGAGCATGGTTTCCCGGTTGGGGAAGCTACTGCTCTCGCCAATGATGTCGAAGCGCTCGTGCAACCGGCCGCGCGGCTATTCGGTACCCTGCTGCGCGATGAGAGAAGCTTCTCAGCCGCGTGCGAGCGAGAGGCGGCTCTGTTGGACGCAGAGCTGGTGAAGCTGCGTGAGGAAGACGAGCGCCTCACGGCAACGTTGCGGCGCTTGGACTCCGGGCGCTCCGTTATTCCGCAGGGCACCGAACGCGTGCTGGCGGCATTGAATGCGTGGTTGCCCCACGCCAGGCCGCAGGTACTTGCCGAACTGGTGGAGACGCGGCTCAACACCCCTTGGCAGAACGCGATCGAAGGTTTCATGGGCAACGATCGCTTTGCCATCGTCGTGGAGGAGGGTGCCGAGCGCGAAGCGATCGAGCTCCTGCGAAAGGACTACTCCCGGGAGGGCGCGAAGATCATCCAAGGCCGTCGTGCCAAGCGCGATGCGCAACATCGCGATCTCCCCGCGAAATCCATTGTCGAAGAGCTCGTCATCGAGCATCCAACCGCAGCTGCATATATGCGAGTCGCCTACGGCAATGTTCTGAAAGTGGAGAACACCGAGGCCCTACGCGACGTCAATCGGGGCATCACAGTACAAGGCCACGCGGCCGCAGGTTATGGAATGTTCATTGCCTGGATGCCCGACGAGCGGCTTGCTCTGGGTCACGAGGCGCGAGCGCGAGCGCGTCGGGCCGCGGAAGCCGAATGGCGGGAAGTGCGGAAGCGGATCGAATCGCTCGAGAGTACGTTGCGCGATCTGCGGGCTGTCGCAAAGAGCTTGCGTCAGCTCGCGCTGTCTGACCTGGGGCCGGCAGCGCACGAGCTGGTGAGTCACGCCGCTGGCCGGGCAGAGGCGGTAACGGCGATGTCGCGTCTGGATTTGTCGGAGGCTGAGGAGTTGCAGACAGCTCTGGGACGAATCGAGGCGGAGATCGACGAGCTCGCGAACGAGGAAAAGAAGCACCTCGGAGCGGCTTGGCTGCACCAAAAGAAAGCCGACGAGGCTCGCGAGCATGCAGACAGGCTGGAGCTGGAGCTGCCGGACAAGCGCGCCATTGCCGCCAATCGGTTTGCCAGGTTCACCGCTCTGGAAGAAAGCGCCGCTCACCGCGTACAAGCCCACGATCTTGCTCGACGCGCGGAAACCTTAGCGGCCGACGCAACTGTGGCCGAACAGGCCTTCTCGGCAGCCATCCAACAGGCTTACAAGCGAGCCGCGACCAACTACGGCAACTTTCTCGGTACGACCGGGCAGTACAACGCGGGTGCGCGCGAGCCCGAGCGTCTGGCCCTGGAGCACCAGCGCTTGCGCGCTGATGACTTCGAGCAGGCGGTGCCCTGGCTCGTGACGGTGCTTGCGGAGATCGAGAGACAGCTTCGTTTGCAACGGGATATTGGCATTGCACAGAACCACGAGCGCCTCAAGGAAGCCGAAGGTCGATTCAATCACGTGTTCACGAGCGACTTCTGCTTCAAGATCCACCGCAGGGTCAATGAAGGAGTAAGCGCACTGCGCGAACTCAACCGGGAGCTGGAACACCTCACTTTCGGCACCGATCGCTTCTCGATCAGCTGGGAGTGGGTGCCGCAGTACCAGGACTACTATCGTTTCTTCAACACGGTGCACAGCCGCGCCGAGGAGTTTGGCCAGAAGAGCCTGTTCGAGCAGGGTACCTTGGATGAGGAGCTGGCGCGGGTGCGCGACACTCTCAAGAATCTGCTGCTGGACAAGAATCGCGATGTGGCCGAGAAGCGCCTCAAGGAGCTGGCCGATTACCGCAACTACCGCCGCTACGAAATCTGGCGTGAATCGCCCGATGGCGGCCGTGTGGCTCTATCGACCTGGGGTACCGGCTCGGGTGGGCAGCTCGAAACGCCGTTTTACATCGTGCGCAGCGCGGTGCTATCCAGCTCCTTGCGATTCTTCACGAAAGAAGGCAGTCACCTGCGTCTGATGCTTTCGGACGAGGCGTTTTCGAAGATGGACGAGAGCCGCCGACGATCGGTCATCAGATATCTGCGGCAAGCACTGGGTGTCCAGCTTATAGTAGCTATGCCTACATCCAACTCCGGTTCAGTCAAACCCGAGTTCGAGAAGGAGTTCACCTTCGCGCGGGTGCCTGCCTTGCTCGCCGACGGGCGCGAATGGCTGGCTTGCGAGGCGCAGGAGAAGGTTTTCAGACGCGAGGCGTTGGAAGTGCGCTGGCACGCAGCGCGGCACGAGGCGGCTACGCGAGCGCGTCAGGACTTCTTCGCTGCGAACCCGCAGGCGCAACCCGAACTCGACCTAGAGCCGTCGCGCAAGATCGCTGAGAAATCTTGAGCAGCGAGTGCTGAGGAATTTTCGCATGCTCCTGCCACGCCCATTGTCGTCTGCTGCGCGTTTTACCCACGCTGTCACGGTGCCTGAAACCGGCGGGTACCTTCCGTTCGTTGGATGACCCGGATGGGTGGTACTTATTCGCAGCCATGGCACCGTGAGCCGCTGGTCGCCCGCATCGCTAACATGTTGCTCGACCGAGTCGAGCGAGGGCCACAGGAACGCGTGCGACCGCCGCGTCTGAAACTCGACTCCCAGACCGCGCCCGAGTTGTTTGCCGCATCGGCACGGGAGTCGGATTATCAGTGGTCGCTGCTGCAACGTATGCAGCAGGCGGGCTGGATCCGGTTGGTGGTCGACCACGGCACATCCGGGGAGTCAGAATACTATCGCAACCCTCGCGTCGAGCTCGTGAACGAGCAAGCTCTTCGGGATCTCATCCAGCGGCCGCTGCGAACGGAGCCTGATTGGCAGGAACGCTTTCTCGATGCGCTCGCGAAGATCCTGCCGTCTGGCCATCCGGCGATCGAGGAAGCATCACGCGGTTCGCTCCCGTTGCAGGCATACGACCCGGCCCTCGTCGCTGAGAGGTTGCTGAGTGTGCGCCAACTCGCCGAGGAACCGCTTCTGTTGCGTGAGGTGTCGAGCAGAGTCTTCTTCGCACAATCCAAAGCTCTCGATGGCCGCGAGGCGCTCATTGCCGCTTTGCTCGAGCAGCCGGAGTGCCCGTTCCCGGAATCCCCAATACAACTCTCCGTGCATCTTCCGGCGCGAGAGTTTGCGGGCGTGTTGTTTGTCGAAAACCTCGTTACATTCGAGGTGTTGGCTCGTCGGCGTCCGCCTGTGACTGATGGTCTCGCCATTGTCTACGCAAGCGGCTATCGCTGCTCAGCGAAGCGACTCCGCACCGTAGGGGGCGTGAGTGTCTACTTTTCCGCTGCGGCTCTGCCTACTCCCGCTCACGCTGATCGCTTCGTGAGTTGGTTGGCGCGCGAGGGTCCTGAAGTGCCGGTCTCGTTTTATGGGGACCTTGATTTCGCGGGACTCGCCATCCTCGCTAAACTGCGCCAAAGCTTTGCCGATGCCACCGCCTGGAGGGCCGGGTACGACCCATTGTTGGCTCGACTCGAGGCGGGCGACGGCCATTCGCCCGCGGCAGCTCGGAAGGAGGGCCAGCGGGACCCTGGAACTATAGGGTGCGTGTACGCCGACGAAGTGCTGCTGCCGGCGATCCGCTTGCGAGACCGATTCGTGGACCAGGAGCTCGGGGCATAGCCATCCTTCCGCCCCACAGATGCGCGGTGGCACCCCACGAGCAGCTAGCGCTTAGAGCCTCGGATCAACACAGGAGCTGCGTCGCGGCCAGCGTGACCGAGACATTCAAAAGTTACCCTCTAAGTTACCCGCTAGTCGGGCTTGGTACACTTGATGTCTCGCGTTGACGCCCGCACTGATAACATGCGGAATTCTCTAGCGATTTCTCGATCGCTGCGCTCATTCCGAGCGCACGTCCATGGAACAAATAAACTCTTGATTATTATAGATATTTCTAAACTGGTGCCCGGGAGAGGAACCTAACCTCACCGATTTCGTGAACACATTCAGTGGCTTACGAAGTCACTCTAAACATTACCCCCGGTCCTACCCCCTGCGAGATGCGCGCTAAAACGTCGATTCTCAATCGACGCGCAGGGGGTAATGATTACTAGCCTTCCGAGCTGTTCCGCCAACGTCCGCGGCCGTTCGGTCCGAATTCGGACGTTGTCGTCGATTGCCGTCTCGTAGGTGCGAGCGAACTTGAGAGCGACCACTCTCCTTGGTTTCAACTTGGCACGTCGCCGCCGGCAGGTTATTGCAGTGCCGGATTTTGCCACACGATTGCACTGAGCGGATGTATGGCCGTAAACCGCTTCCACGTGCCGATATCTTGATCATCGATCAGGATGTTCGGCTTGGGCAGAAACGCAACGAACAACGCTTCGATTCCCAGCTCTCGCGCAGTTGAGCGCGCATACTCTGCACCCGCCGTGCTGCAGCAATGCAGCTCGGCATCCGCTTTCGCAAGCTCCTTGACGTGCGCAACCACGCTCGGTATTGGCATTCGTTTTGTTCCGGCCGAGCGGACCAGCGTGTCATCAACATCAACGTATACAACAAGGCGGCGTTTGGAGTTCATGGGTCGATTCGCAGGTTCCTTGGCCGTAAGTCAGATACGTCAAGTCCGGCACCGGACTCCGCTCGGATGCTATGCACCGCGAACGACGTTTCCGATCATTCCCGCAAGCGCCATGGTGACAATAAAGAAGACGGGCAGCCACCGGATCCGAAGATAACGCTGCAAAGACTCTTGGAGAGCAGGCGGCAACATAGAAGCATTCTGACGCAAAATGCCAATTCGCTGCATCTCTCGAGTCGACGGAAGCCACTTGTTATCTGTAGCGGCCCAGCGCTCTTCCAGCGCACTCTGCCGCATAAACGCATCTGCAGACCGACATAGCGCCTGGCGCTCGCGGTCGCGATACCAGAGTGAAACTAGAACACCAATGAATGACAGGACTGCGAGCAACCAGAGGAAAATCATCGCGGTCCCTGAGCCAGACAAATGCCCGTTGGTCCTTCGGCATTCAAGGTGGACAACAGCGGGTTCGCCTTGCTACTGAGCAAGCTATATAACTCCGAAAGTGCGTGCGCCCCGTTTACGGCGATATTGGCGCCAAGGGCCCCCCACCATTTTCCGACTCGCAACCCAATCGCGG
>Ga0163163_10001990_pt1 | contig 17282 bp, 15 predicted proteins | sample S65metaG_FD_119766 | JGI IMG/M metagenome (GOLD analysis project Ga0163163, IMG submission 119766) | Switchgrass rhizosphere microbial communities from Kellogg Biological Station, Michigan, USA - S6-5 metaG | ecosystem: Host-associated > Plants > Roots > Rhizosphere > Soil | place: USA... | reverse complement strand
CGTCGATGCGCTGGTGGCGGCGGCCCAGGCCGGCAAGGATGTCACGGTGGTCATCGAGCTGCGCGCGCGATTCGACGAGGAGGCCAACATCGAGCTGTCGACGCGGCTGCAGGAGGCCGGGGCGCACGTCATGTACGGAGTGGTCGGCTACAAGACCCACGCGAAGATGATGCTGATCGTGCGGCGCGAGACCCAGGGGATCCGCCGCTACTGCCACCTGAGCACCGGCAACTATCATCTGGGCACCGCCCGCGTCTACACCGACTATGGCCTGTTCACCTGCGATGAGGCCATCGGCAACGACGTGCACGAGATTTTCCTGCAGCTGACCGGGCTCACGCAGACCCCGCGGCTCCGACGCCTGCTGCAGTCACCCTTCAGGTTGCACGAGGCGCTGCTGAACCTGATTGAGCGCGAGATCACCAACGCCCGCGCCGGCAAGGGCGGGCGCATCATCGCCAAGCTCAACGCGCTGGTCGATCCGCAGACCATCGAGTGCCTGTACCGGGCTTCGGGAGCCGGCGTGCGCATCGACCTGATCGTGCGCGGTGTGTGCGCGCTGCGGCCGGGAATTCCCGGTGTGTCCGACAACATCCAGGTGCGCTCGATCGTAGGCCGGTTCCTCGAGCATTCGCGCGTGTTCTGGTTCGAGAATAATGGCCGCCCGCAACTGTACCTGGCCAGCGCCGATTGGATGGAGCGCAACTTCTTCCGGCGCATCGAAGTCGCCTTTCCGATCACGCAGCCGAAGATGCGCACGCGCATTCGCGACGATCTGGAGCTGTACCTGACCGACAACCGCAATGCGTGGCTGCTGCAAAGCGACGGCAGCTACCGGCGTGCCAGCGGCACACCGAATGTCGACGTTCAGGAGCAGTTGCTGGACGCTTACGCGGCTGCGGTGCGGCTGCCCGAATAGACCCGAAGCTTCAGATCGAGCTCCCGCAGGTGCTCGATTTCCTGGTTCAGGTCCTCGTCCGTGAGCGCGTGGTCCTTGAGCCACCGGGAAGGAAAGCGCATTTCCAGCGTGCGGCCGTGGGCGCTCAGTTCAATCTCGGGCAGCGCCGTGCTGCTGCGCCCGCGGTGCAGTAGCACCGCCAGCCGCAGCAGCGCGATCAGGTAGATCGCGAGCCCGTCCCAAGGCGGAATCAGGTCCTCGACGCCATTCAGTATGGGCTTGCGCCGGTGCGCGCCGACCAGGCGCGCCAGCAGCAATTGCTCCTCGCGCGCGAAGCCCGGCAGGTCGGCATTCTCGAGCAGGTAGGCGCCGTGGCGGTGATACCCGCTGTGCGCGACATCCAGCCCGATCTCGTGGAGCCGCGCGGCCCACTTCAAGGTCAGCTCGGCGTTCTCGTCCTCAAGTTCCCAAGCCTCGGCCACCTGCGCGAGGAATTTCAGCGCGGTGGCTTCCACCCGTTCCGCCTGCACGGTATCGACGTGATAGCGGCGCTGCATCGAGCTCACGGTACGCTCGCGCGGATCTTCATCGGTCAGGCGGCCCACCATGTCGTACAGCAGCCCGTCGCGCAGCGCCCCTTCGGCCATGCGCATCTGCTCGATGCCGAGCGCATCGAAAAGCTCGGCCAGGATCACGACACCGCCGGGAAATACCGGGCGGCGCTCCTCGGTAAGCGAGCTGAGCTTGAGGTCGCGGCAGTCCTCGACCGTCCTGAGATCGGCAAGCAACCCCTCGAGCCCTTCGGCGGTAATACCCGTGGTCTGCGGGTTGCGTTCCTGCAGGCACTCGCCGATCGCGCGCACCGTGCCGGAGCTGCCGACCACCTGCTCCCAGCCGCGTTGCAGGAAGGCGGTCTGCATCGGCTCGATTTCCACGCGCGCCGCTATTTGCGCGCGCTCGAAGCGCTTGGCCGAAAGTTTCTCGTCACTAAAATGGCGCTGGCTCAAGGACACGCAGCCGAGCTTGAGGCTGGACAGGAGCTGCGCCTCGTAGCCCTCGCCGATCACCACCTCAGTGCTTCCGCCGCCAATGTCGATCACCAGCCGATGGCCCGGCTCCGCCGGCAGCGTGTGCGCCACGCCGGAATAAATCAGGCGGGCCTCTTCCATCCCTGAAACGATTTCGATCGGGTGGCCCAAAGCTGCGCGCGCACTGGCGAGAAAAGCCTGCTTGCGGCGCGCGATGCGCAGTGCATTGGTGCCCACGACGCGCACGCTGCGGGCGTGCATGTCGCGCAGCCGCTGCCCGAAACGCTCCAGACAGGCGAGCGCCCGGGCCGCCACTTCCTTGTCCAGGCGGCCATCCGGACCCACGCCGGCGCCCAGGCGCACCATCTCGCGCAACCGATCGATCACGACCAGCTGCCCGTGAGTGTAACGGGCAACGACTAGGTGGAAGCTGTTGGAGCCCAGGTCCACGGCCGCCAGCACCTCGGGTACGGCGCGCGCGGGCCGGCTCATGGGCTGCTCAGGCGGTGGTGAATGACGATCCGCAACCGCAGGTCGTGGTGGCGTTTGGATTTCGGATCACGAACTGGGCGCCATCGAGCCCGTCGCGGAAATCGATCTCGGCGCCGCCCAGATAGTTGACGCTCATCGGATCTATCAGCAGCTTCACGCCCTGATTTTCGATGCAGGTGTCGCCGTCCTGCAGCTGCTCGTCGAACTCAAATCCGTACTGCAGCCCGGAGCATCCGCCGCCCTGCACGAATACCCGCAGCATGAGCTTGGGATTGCCCTCGTTGCGGATCAGGTCAGCCACTTTGAGCGCGGCCGCGTCGGTAAATACCAGCGGCGCCTCCGGGCTTTGGGTTTCGTTAACTGCGGCGTCCATGACAACTCACAGTCTAGGCGCACCGTCCGCGCGCGTCAAAAGAGCGCCCGGATACTGCGGTAGGCCTTGAATTCAGGCGCTTTGTGCGGATGCGGCACTGGCTGGAATCAGCCGTCCGGTGATCTCCGCGCCGAGCGCCATCTCGATCACACCGTAGCTGACGTTGCCACGCACGCGCGCCTTGGCGCCCAGCACGACGCGGTCGGTGGCGAGGATGTCGCCGTTGACCGTGCCGTTAAGGACCACCTGCGCGGCCTCCACGGAACCCTCGATGAGCCCGTGCTCGCTTACCGAGACCGAGGCGGCACCCCCTGGAACCACGCGTACGCTCCCGGTCACCTGGCCGTCGATATGCAGTCCGCCGGAAAATTCCACATCGCCCTGCACGCGCGCGGAGCGGCCGATCAGGGTGTCGATGTGCGGGGCGTTCTTGTCGCTGCGGTTAAACATAGCGTCCCTATCAGGTGGCGTCAGGGTTCCAAACGAAGGTCTGGCGGTACGGCGAAGCACTGCGCTGGGCCGGACGTATTTCAATGGTAACGCGCTCGGCCTTGAAATCTGCCGGAAGCGTCACGGATTGCTCCACATTGGTGAAATAGCGAAAGCTGTAGGGCATCTGCTTGTTCTTGGCCTCCGAAATCGAGGCCAGAGTCAGGCTGGCGGCAGCCCCGGAGCGCTCACCGTCGATCATTACCCCGAGCGTGCCGGTGGTCGTCTCCTCGGGGCGCGTCGGCCGGATCAGCGCAAAGCGCAGCGTATAGGTGCGGGCGGCGGCATCCGCCGTCAGTACCCGAAACTGCTGAACGCGCACCGCGCCCTGCTGGCTTGCGGCTGCCGGGTTGGCGATCGCCCGGTAGAACTCCAGGTCCTGCTGCGCGCGCGCCAGCCCCGCCTGCAGCTCGCCGATCGTGCGCGCCAGCTCGGTGCGCTCGCGCACCTGCGAGACTTGCGCGGTGGCATCCGAAGCCAGTTGCACGCGCAGCTCGTGAATGGTCTGCTCCTGCGCCGAAAGCCGTGACTGCAGAGCAGCGCGTTGCTGGGCCGCCCTGATGCCATCGAACCCCGCCTGCTGATGCCCGATCTCGAAGGCCAGATACAAAGCCACGGCCCCGATCAGCAACACCGAGGCAAGAATGATCCAGCGCCGCGCCGGCGAATGGGTGCGCACCACCAGCTTGCCCGGGATCTGCATGCGCTACGATCCGTTTGCCTGATTGGGTGCGCGCTCCGCCACTTCGCGGTGCCACCAGTCCGGGTACTGCGGCAGGCCCTTCGGAAAGGCCTGAGCGCCGAGCTCATGGAGCGCGCGCGTGTACACGCCGCGCTTGAAGTAGATGACTTCGCGCACCGGCTGCCAGTAATCCACCCAGCGCCAGCGATCAAATTCCGGTGCACCGGTCACATCGAAGCGGAACGCGGTCGTGGAGCGCCGCAGGCGCAGCAGAAACCAGCGCTGCTTCTGGCCGATGCACAGCGGCCGGGTGTTGCGGCGCTGATAACGGGCCGGCAACCGGTAGCGCAGCCAGCGCTCGGTGCGGCCGATCAGCTCCACATCATCCTGGCCGAGCCCGATCTCCTCATGCAGTTCACGGTACAGGGATTCCTCGGTCTTCTCGCCCCGCTGCACGCCCCCTTGCGGAAACTGCCAGCCGCGCCCGCCGGAACGCCGACCGATAAACAGCCGGCCGTCCTCGTGCATCAGCACGATGCCGACGTTGGCCCGAAACCCGTAACGGTCGATCACATCACCCATAGTCCGGTCGTTTTACCCTGTACCGGGGCCGCTGCTCAAGCGATTGGCTCTTGTTATCCACCATCGGCGATGCTTAGTCTGCACATATGATCAGGGCGACGCAGTTCTGGACTCTGCTGGCTTTGGGCGCTCTCGCGCTCGTCTGCCTGCTGGCATCGCTCCTGGCAGGTTCGGCCCATCTTTCCCTCGGCCAGGCACTTTCGGCCTTGGGCGGCGGGGGCGATGAGCTTTCCTCGACGATCGTGCGCACGATTCGCCTGCCGCGCACGATTTCCGCCTTCGCTGTTGGGAGCCTTTTGGGACTGGCCGGCGTGCTGTTGCAGGCCCTGTTCCGCAATCCTCTGGCCGATCCCTTCGTGCTGGGCGTTTCCGGTGGCGCCTCGGTGGGTGCGCTCGCCGGCATGCTCGCCGGGCTAGCGCTCGGCGCGGTTGAGTGGACCGCGACCGGCGGGGCGCTTCTGATCGGTGCACTGGTGTACTGGATGGGCAGTGGCGGAGATTCGGGCCGGCTGCTGCTTTCGGGCGTGGTGCTGGCGAGCACCTGCGGAGCGGTGATCTCGGTGTTGCTCGCGATCGCGGATAACGGGCAGCTGCGCGGCATGGTCTTCTGGCTGGCGGGCGATTTGGGTTGGGCGCAGCACCCGTGGTTTGATCTTGCAGCCTCAGGTATGGCGCTGCTCATCGCGCTCATCGGCGGGCGCGCACTGAACGTGCTCGCGGCCGGCGAGCTGCGCAGCGCAATCTTAGGACTCGACGCGCGCATCGCCCGTCCCGTCGTGTTCGTGATCGCCGCCGCGCTCACATCGCTAGCGGTGCTGGCCGCAGGCCCCGTGGGCTTCGTGGGACTGGTTGCCCCGCACCTGGTGCGCCTCGCGCTTGGCACCTCGGATCACCGCATGGTCGCGCCGGGCGCGGCACTGTGCGGCGGCGCGCTGCTGTGCCTCGCCGATATCGCCAGCCGCACCATCGCCGCGCCGCGGCAGTTGCCGGTCGGGGCGATCACCGCCTTGATCGGTGCGCCGGTGTTCCTGCTGCTGCTGCGCCGGCAGCGCTAGGCGCGCCGCTCCCGCAAGGTCTGGCGACCCTGCGTGTACTCGCGGCCTTCGTGCATCAGCTCGGTAAAGCGCTGCTGATCGCCCGCGCGCACCGCGCCGCGCAGGCTCTCTACGGCCTGCGCGAGCGCATCGAGGGATTCGATCCCGTATTCGTTGAGCCGCTGGATCTCGAAATACAGCTCGGCGCTTTCCTGGGCCACGGCACTGGCGATGTCGAACTGCGCATCGAAGGTGGTGCTCGACATCTGCACCAGCCGCGGCGCGCGCTCACCGCTCCTTGCTAGCGCCGTGAAGAAGGCGATGTTGACCGCGTGCGAGAGACCCAGCACGTAGGCGATCAGCCGATCGTGCTCCTCGAGGCTCATGACCACCTGCTCGACCATGGTGGATGCAAACAGCGCGCGCGTGCGCTCGAGCGCATCTGCGGAGCCCAAGTCGATGAACACCACGTGCCGGCCGGACAAGAGCTCGGTGGTAGGACCGAACATCGGGTGTATCGAACTGACGCGAAGCCCCGCCCCGCGCAGTGCATCGAGGCCGGCACGCAACGGCGTCTTGACCGAGCCCACATCGAAGATCACGCCCTTGGGTCTTCGTTGTGCCAGCTCGCTCAAGATGGCATTGGTCGCATTGAGCGGTGTAGCCACGACGATATAGTCGTGATCCAGCGCGCTCTCGCGCCAGTCTTTGAGCGCTCCCGCGCCGCCGGCCGGATCGGCCACCTGCACCGCGAAACCCTGGGAAGCCAGGAACTGCGCAAACCAGGCGCCGATCTTGCCGGCGCCGCCGATCACCAGGGCGCGCTGTCCGTTGCCGGCACCCTGCGCCGCGACGCTGGCCTGCTCCTGCGTGGTGAGCGATGAGCGGATCAGGGCGCGCATGACCTCCTCGGCGGCGTCGGCCGGCACGCCAAGCTCAGCGGCGCTGGCACGCACCGCCAGGATCACCTCGCGCTCGCGCGCGTAGTCGCGGGTCGGATAGCCGGTGGCGCGCTTGACGCGCGCAATCTCGCGGCTCGTCGATTGTCGCTCGGCGATCAGTTCCAGCAGTCGGCGGTCCAGCCCGTTGAGGTGCAGGCGCAATTCATCAAGTGTCATGCGAAGTATCCATTGCCATGTAAAGCCCATTCCTTGTAAAGGCAAAGCGCGGCCACGGCAAGTCGCACCGAGCGCCCATAAGCCCTACGCGCTCGTGAGCGCTGCGGCCATGGCGTAACATGCACGCCATGCTATGGCACCGCGAACACCTGCCCGATCCGCTGCCGGCCGAGCCGCTGGAAGTGGCCGCGAGCTGGCTCGCGGAGGCCACGCGCCGCAAGGTGCAGCCCAATCCCAACGCGATGGTGCTGGCCACGGCCGATGCCTCCGGCCAACCCTCCGCCCGGCTGGTGCTGTGCAAGCAGATCTCGCCCGAGCCCGGATTCTTGACCTTCTATACGAATTACCGCTCGCGCAAGGGTCGCGAACTCACCGACAACCCGCAGGCCGCGATCGTCATGTATTGGGATGCGCTCCATCGCCAGGTGCGCGTGGAGGGACGCATCGTGCAGGTCGGGGCGGCCGAGAGCGATGCGTACTTCGCCTCGCGCAACTGGCAGAGCCGGCTGGGCGCCTGGGCGAGCGAGCAGAGCCAACCGATCGGCTCGCGCACCGAACTGCTCGGCAAAGTGGCCAAGGCCGCGCTGCGCCTGGCACTGCCGGTACCGGCCGATGAGCAACAGCAGGACCCGGGTCTCCACATCGCCCGTCCGCCGCACTGGGGCGGATACCGGCTGTGGGCCACGGCCGTGGAGCTGTGGGTGGAAGGCAGCGCCCGGATCCACGATCGCGCGCGCTGGCAGCGCACATTGACCCCGCGCGCCGGCGGGTTCGATGCCGGTCCCTGGTCGGTCAGCCGCCTGCAGCCCTAAGATCACGCGAATTAGCCTGACCCATGTGGCGCACCGCCCGCATTGTCATTCTGGCGACGATCCTGTTCTTCGTGGCGGTCAGCGCGTGGCTTGATCAGCAGCGCACGACCAGTTGGGAGTACACGGTGCGCGTGGGTGCCTTCCCGATCAGTGCCGATGGCAGCAAGGCCTCGGGCGAGTACCTGGCGGCGCTCGGCGAGGAGCAGTTGCGCCCCGTGAGCGAATTCATCGCGCGCGAAGCGCATCGGTACGGTGTGGCGGCCGATGAGCCGATCGAGATCAAGCTCTACCCGGCGATGAGCAGCGCACCGCCTGCGCTCGCCGCCGACGCTGGAATATTCACGCGGCTCCTGTGGAGTCTGCGCCTGCGGGTCTACCGCTCGCAGGCGGTAGCCAAGATTTCACGCTCGCGGCCGAAGATCGCGCTGTTCCTGCTCTACCATGATCCAGCGCTCGCCCCTGCGCTACCGCATTCGATGGGGCTGCAGCGCGGGCTCACCGGAGTCGTCCATCTGTTTGCGACCCGTGCGCAGGATGATCAGAACGCGATCGTGATTGCGCACGAACTGCTGCATACCTTCGGGGCCACTGACAAATACGCGCTCGGCAATGACGCCCCGCTCTTTCCGGACGGCTACGCCGAGCCCTATCGCAATCCGCGCTTTCCGCAGCGCTACGCCGAGATCATGGCCGGCCGCGTGCCGCTGGCGGAAGATCGCGCGCAAATGCCCGATGACTTGTCGCAAACTCTCGTGGGAACCGCAACCGCGCGCGAGATCGGCTGGATTAGGCACTGATGCCCGAGATACTGCTGAGCACCCAATCGCTGGCCGTGCGCGCCGGGCACCGGCTGCTGCTCTCCGAGCTCTCGCTCGAGTTGCAAAGGGGTGAGTTCATCGCGGTGCTCGGGCGCAACGGCTGCGGCAAGAGCCTCACCTTGCACACGCTGGCGGGACTTAGGCCCGCGGCGGCAGGCCGCGTCGAGCTTGGGGGCCGCAAGCTCAAGGAACTGGGCCGGCGCGATATCGCGCGCCGCCTCGCCTTCCTGCCGCAGGATAAGGAGGACGCGCTGCCGCTATCGGTGTTCGAGGCGGCGTTGCTGGGTCGCCACCCGCACATCGGCTGGCTGCGCGCCGAGAGCGCGGACGATGCGCAGATCGTGCATGCGGCGCTCGCGCGCATGGACGTGGATGATTGCGCGCAGCGTGCGCTCGCCACGCTCTCCGGTGGCGAGCAGCGGCGCGCGGCCATGGCGGGGCTGCTGGCGCAGGAACCGCAGGTCTATCTGCTGGACGAGCCCACCAATCACCTCGATCCGCACCACCAGGTCGACGTGCTGCTGGCGTTCAAGGAGCGTTGTGCCGCGGGCGCGGCGGTCATCGCCACGCTCCATGATCCGGCGCTCGCCGAGCGCTGCGCCGATCGCGTGCTCTTGATGTACGGCGATGGCCGCTGGCGGCTCGGCGCCACCGCGGAGCTGCTGAACGCAACAGAGTTATCGCAGCTTTACGCTACGGCGATGAATGAGCTGAGTGGCGGCGGGCGCCGCGCGTTCATTCCCGCCTGAATACCGCTCGTCACGTTCCAATTCGGATCGGCTCAGGCGCGTGGTTGACACTGCGCCCGCCCGAAGCCTACAGTCTCGCCCGTTGTCAGGTGCTCGGGAAGCCGGTGAAGTGCGCGATACGCACCATTCCGGCGCTGCCCCCGCAACGGTAAGCGAGTTTCGCTGCGTCAAGAGAGCCACTGCGCGCCACTTCCGATTGAACGGGTGTGGACGTGGGAAGGCGACGCGGCAGGTCGTGGAATGCGACCGCTCGTGAGCCCGGAGACCGGCTTGGCACATTTTCAGTCCCTGTGACGCGGCGGGCGTCGGGCTGGCTGTCCCCCAGCCATCCTCATCGCCGGCCGCGTTACCGGGCCTACCAACTATTTGGCCACGCGGGCGGGCGGGCGGGAGTTTTCGATGGGTATTCGGCAATGGATCTGGGCCGGTGCATTGGCATCGGCGCTGGCGGCATCGTGCGCCTTTTCGGCCACCGCTGCGGTGGCGACGGAAGCAACACCGGTTTCGGAAGTAGTGATCACGGCCACGCGGACCGCAACTATGGTCGAACAGCTGGCCGTGCCGGTGATCGTCATCACGCGCGAGCAGATCGAGCGCGAGCAGGCCACGGATGTCGCGGGACTCCTGGTGGGCTTGGGCGGCGTCGAGATTATGCGTTCCGGGGGCCCGGGCCAGCCGGCGGCGATTTTCCTGCGCGGCACGGAAAGCGATCAGACCACGGTGCTGATCGACGGTGTGCGCATCAACCCGGGCACCATCGGCGGCGCGCCGCTGCAGAATATTCAACCCGAGTCGATCGAGCGCATTGAGATCGTCAAGGGCGCGCGCTCGAGCCTGTACGGGACCGATGCGATCGGTGGTGTCATCAACATCATCACGCGCGCCGGTGCGACGCCCGGCGCCTCGGTCTACGCCTCCACCGGCCGCTACGACACGCAGGTAGTTGCCGCGGACGCCAGCGGCATGCTCGGTGAGCATTTCGGCGCGGGCGCGAGCTACGCCTACCAGCGCTCGGACGGCTTTCCGCCTCTCGCGGACAGCTCGATTCCCGGCGATTACAACAACCAGAGCATCAACGCACAGCTGCGCTACATCGCCAGCGATGCGTTGACGCTGCGTGCGCAGGGCTGGCATGCCTCCGGAAAATCCGCCTACTCGGAATTCGGCGCGCCGGCCCAGGAGAATTTTCTCGACGACAGCTATGCGCTGAGTGCCGACTGGCACGGGAGCGGTGGGCAGCAAGGCAGGCTCCTCGCCAGCCGCGTCACGACGGACGTCGATCAGCGCGACACGTCGGATTTCGACCACACTGAGCGCGACGCGCTCGACGCGCAATACAGCTGGCGCGCATTCACCACTCAGCAGCTGACCGTGGGCGCACTGGTGGCTAACGAACACACCCAGAGCCTGTCCTTCGGGCTGCCCTACAATGAACACACCGACACGCTGCTGGGCTTTGCGCAGGACCAGATGCATTTCGGGTCGAACGATCTGCTGCTGGCGGTCGGCTACAACCATCACGAGACCTTCGGCTCGCACACCACCTGGAATGCCGAGTACGGGTACACCTTCAACCCGGCATGGCGTATGACCCTGGCACTCGGCACCGCGTTTCGCGCGCCCGACAGCACCGACCTGTACGGCTACGGCGGCAACAAGGAACTGCAACCCGAGGTCTCGCGCCAGGGCGAGCTGGCGGTGCAATGGCAGCCGACGGCCGGCCAGAACCTCAGATTGTCGGTCTATCAGAATGACATTGACGATCTGATCGAGTACGTGCTCATCGATCCGATCAACTTCACCTACCTGGCGGAGAACGTGGACGAGGCGCGCATCCGCGGCGCCGAGTTCAACTACGAATGGCACACGGATGCCTGGCGGCTGTGGGGCAACTACACGCAGCAGGATCCGCAGAACCTCACCACGCACGAGCAGCTGTTGCGCCGCTCGCACTACAACCTGGCGGCGGGCATGCAATTCGACCACGGTCCCTGGTACCTGAGCGCCGATATGCAGCTGGCCGGTCCGCACACCGATTTCGTGGGCTTCAGCCTCGGCACCGTGGGCGGCTACACCCTGGTCAATCTCGGCGCGGGCTATCAGTTCGCGCGTCAGTGGCAGGTCCAGCTGCGTGTCGATAATGCGCTCGACCGGGAATACCAACTCGCCAGCGGCTACAATACCGCCCGCCGCAGCGTCACGCTCGCCATGCGCTTTCACATGAGGTAATTTCCCCCTTCGTGGGAAACCGCCTTTCCAAGATTGTCACCAAGACCGGGGACGACGGCAGCACCGGGCTGGCCGACGGCGCGCGCGTGCCCAAGGAAAGCGCGCGCATTGAAGCCTGCGGCGCGGTCGATGAGCTCAACAGCTCGATTGGCGTGCTGCTGGCCTCAACCGGGGTGCCCGCCGACATGGGCGCGCAACTGCTCGAGATCCAACACGACCTGTTCGATCTGGGCGGGGAGCTGGCGATCCCGGGGAGTGTCGTGATCTCGGCCCAGCAGGTCGAAAATCTCGAGGCGCTGGTGGAGAGCTGGAACGCGCAGCTGCCGCCGCTCCGTGAATTTGTGCTCCCCGGGGGCGGTGAGGCCGCGGCCAGCTGTCACATGGCGCGCTCGATCTGCAGGCGCGCGGAACGGCGTTGCTGGGCCTTGTCGCGCAACGAGCCGCTGGGCCCGCAGGCCCTGCGCTACCTGAACCGGCTCTCCGACTTGCTGTTCGTGCTGGCCCGCGTGCTGGCGCGGCGCATCGCCGGGAGCGAGGTCATGTGGCGGCGCGAGCGGGTGCGCTCAACGCGGCCCCAGTAGTTCGCGCAGCAGTTTCCACTCGAACCTCAGGCCCGGATCGGTCTTGCGCCCCGGGGATATGTCGCTGTGGCCTACCACGCGCTCGCGCGCCAGCGTCGGATAGGCATCGCACAGCGCATTGATCAGTTCCGAGAGCGTACGGTACTGCGCGCTCTCGTAGGCGCCCTCATCGGTCCCTTCCATCTCGATGCCGACCGAGAAATCGTTGCAGGCGGTGCGACCCTGCCAGCTGGAAACGCCGGCGTGCCAGGCGCGCATGCCGAAGGGCACGAACTGCACCGGCTCGCCATCGCGCCGTACCAGCACGTGCGATGACACCCGGAGTGCGGCAATGGTGGCGAAGTACGGATGCGCATTGCGATCCAGTCCGCCGGTAAACAGGCGCTCGATCCACGGACCGCCAAATTCGCCCGGCGGCAGACTGATCCCGTGCACCACGATCAGCTCGAGCTGCATGCCGGGCGGCCGCTCGTCGCAATGAGTCGAGAGCACCTGGCGCGCCTGGCGCAACAGACCTAGGTTTGGATCAATGCTAAATGCCGACTGCACGATGCCGCTCATGATGCCAAAATGCCCGCGTGACCCAAAGCACCTGCGAAAACCTGGCCGTTGGCCGTTCGCACCATGCCGGCCGGGCGGCCAGGGGCCGGACTCCTACTCTTAATAATAGGTACCGCCAGAGGCGACCGGGGGCCCTGTGGGTCCGGGGCCTGCCGATGGGCCCCGGTGCCAGCCCGCCCAGGTTCCTGCCTGTAGCACGCGCGGCTTAAGCCCAAATGCGCACTACCCGGATCTACGTCGAGGCCGAACTGCAGGCGGGAGAAGAGATTCTGCTGCCGGTCGCGCAATCGGCGCACCTGCTGCGCGTGCTGCGGCTGCGCGCCGGGGCAGCGCTCACCGTGTTCAACGGGCGCGGCGGCGAATACGCGGCTGAGCTCATCGCCACCGACAAGGCCGGCGCGCGCCTGAAGGTGCACGCGCATGCGGACGTGGAGCGCGAGTCCCCGCTCCATGTGACACTGCTCCAGGGCATCGCGCGCGGCGAGCGGATGGACACCATCGTGCAGAAGGCCACCGAGCTCGGCGTGCAGCGCATCCTGCCGCTCTCGTGTGAATTCAGCGTGGTGCGTCTCGATGCGGCGAATCGCCAGCGGCGCGTCGAGCATTGGCGTGCGGTGGCGGTGGCCGCCTGCGAGCAGTGCGGCCGTAACCGCGTGCCAGAGGTGGCGCCGATCGGCGATCTTGCCGAGGCCTGCACCGCGAGCAGTGCGGAGCTGCGCCTGATGCTGCTCCCGCAGGCGCCCGAGTCGCTCGCGGCACTCACCGCGAACGTGAGCCGCGTCGTACTGCTCATCGGACCTGAGGGAGGCTTGAGCGGACGCGAGCAGCTTTTGGCCCAGCGCTGCGGATTCAAACCCTGCCGGCTGGGACCAAGGACGCTGCGCACGGAGACGGCGCCGCTGGCCGCGCTCGCGGCGCTGCAGGCGCTTGCCGGTGATCTGGCTTAGGCCGCCGAGGCCGTGGTCTCATCGGCGATCAGTACTTCAAGGCGGTCCAGGTCCGGTATCCACGGCGTCTCGTTGAGCATGCGCACGCGACAGACGATCGGGCAATCCTCCGGCGGCACGTAGGAAGCGTCGGGACGGATGACATCGGCGCCTACCCGCACCAGCTGCGGGAAGCCCTGCGAGACCAGCGCGTAGGCGCCCGCATCGACGCGCTCGCCGATGGCGTGCATCACCACCAGCCGCGATCGCGTGCTGACCGGCGGTGTCGGTTGCCGGCACAGGCCTTCGAAGGAAATGAGCGGCACGGCACGGCCGTTCCACTGCACCAGCCCCAGGTACCAGGGCGGCGCGCCGACCATGGTGGCGGGCACCTGGTAACCGGTAATCTCAGCCACGCAGGCGCGCGGCACCAGCAGGCGCGCCTCGGCCAGCGGGACCAGCAGGCTGTAGATTTCTCCGCCGCCCTCGCTCATCGGGCCGAGCCCGACACTTGCACCGCGGCCCGGCGCCGCGCCACCAGCGGCGCGATCGCATCGATAAGCTGGCTTTCCTGATACGGCTTGCCCAGGTAGTCATCGACGCCAAGTTCAATGGCATGCGCGCGGTGCTTCTCGCCGACGCGCGAGGTGATCATGATGATCGGCACGTCCTGGAGCCTCGGGTCGGCCCGCACCTGCGCGGCCACCTCATAGCCGTCCATGCGCGGCATTTCGATGTCGAGCAGGATGATGTCCGGCACCTGGTCGGCCAGCAGCGCCATGGCATCGGCGCCATCGCGCGCCGTCATGACGCGCATGCCATTGCGTTCCAGCAGGCGCTGCGTGACGCGCCGCACAGTGATGGAGTCATCCACCACCAGCGCGAAGGTGCGCCTGTCGCCGCGTTCGCGCAGCGGCGTGGTCGCGGCCCGCACGCGCCATTCGGCGCGCACCAGCGCGGTGATGTCGAGGATGATCACCACGCGCCCGTCACTCAGTATCGTGGCGCCCGAGATGCCGCGGATCGAGGAGATCTGCGGGCCGATCGGCTTGACGACGATCTCGCGGCTGCCGATCAGTTCATCGGCCACCAGGCCCGTGGAATGCTCGCCGGCGCGCACCAGCACCACCGGAATCGCCGCATCGGTCTCGGGGATTGGCGAGGCCTCCATGCCCACGTACAGCGCCAGGGGCTGCAGGCGGTATTTGTGTTCGCCGTAGGTAAAGGTGGCACTATCGCTGCGCAGGTGCGCGGCCACCTCATCGCGCGGCAAGCGCACCACCCCTTCGATGGTCGGCAGCGGCAGCGCGTAGTACTCATCGCCGGTGCGCACCACCAGCGCGTGGCTCACCGCCAGTGTGAGGGGCAACCGGATCGTGAAGCGCGTGCCCTGACCGGGCTTGCTGTCCATGTGCAAGGCGCCGCCGAGTTTCTTGATCTCGGTGGCCACCACGTCCATCCCGACCCCGCGCCCGGCCTGCTGGGTGAGCGCGCCGGCCGTGGAGAATCCGGGCTCGAGCACCAGCTGCATGACATCATCGTCGGTGAGCGTCTGATCGGCCGAGATCAGCCCTAAGGCCAGGCCCTTGTCGCGGATCGCGCCCAGGTTCATGCCGGCGCCGTCATCGCTCACCTCGACGATGACCTCCGCGCCCTCGCGCTGCACGTGCAGATTGATGCGGCCGGTGGAGGACTTGCCGCGCGAGCGCCGCTCTTCCGGGCTCTCGATGCCGTGCACCACGGCGTTGCGCAGCAGGTGCTCGAAGGGCGGGAGCATGCGGTCCAGGACCTGGCGGTCCAGCTCGCCGGCCGCGCCCTCGACCACCAGTTCGGCGCGCTTGTCGGTATCGGCCGCCGCTTGGCGCACGATGCGCGCGAGGCGCTGCACGTGGCGCTGGAATGAGACCATGCGGGTGCGCATCAGGCCGTTCTGCAGTTCCGTGACCGTGCGCGCCTGCAGCTGCAGCTGATTCTGGGTGTCGCCAACCAGGCTCTCGAGCAGCTGCTGGAGGCTGGCGACGTCATTGGCCGATTCGGCCAGCGCGCGCGAGTACTGCTGGATCGATGAGTAGCGGTCGAGCTCCAGCGGGTCGAAGCCCTGGCGGTGTCCGCTTTCCTGATCGTGCCGATGGAGCACCTGCGCCTCGGTCTCGATCTCGAGCTTGCGAAGCTGTTCCTTCAGGCGCGTGACGGTACGCGAGAGCTCGGCGAGGTTGAAGTCGACCAGCCCGAGCTGCTGCTCGAGCCGCGCGCGCGTGATGCTGACCTCACCGGCATGATTGAGAAGTTCATCGAGCAGCTCGGCGCTGACGCGCGCCATCTCGCCGCGCTCGGCTCCTGCGACCGGCTCGCGGCCGGGCGGCACCGGCGAGGGTGCCTTGATATGGAGCGGCGCAACCGTCTCGCCCGCCTCGATGGCGGCAGAAGGCGGAATCGCGGCGCGCGCGGCCAGCACCGGGGCTGGCGATACCACAGGCGGCGGTGTCGGCGCTGCCTCCACCGGCGGCTCGGCGGCTTCGGGCTCCGCGGCCTCCGGCTCGGCGGCGGTCGGTTCGACGCGGGCGCTCGGCGGCGGCGGAGGTGAAGGTTCGGGCACCGGCTCGGCGCCTCGTGCGATCGCCTGGATGCGCTGGATCAGCGCGGTGGCGGGTGCGGCGGCGCGCCCGCCAGCCACCTGCTCGCGCATGCGCGCCAGCTCATCGAGCGCCTCCTGCGCAATCGCGCGCGCGCGCTTGTCGCCTGCGGCGGTGCCCAGGCCGATCTGCACGATCAGGCTCTCGAGTTCGTGCGACAGATCGCCCATGGCAAGCACGCCTGCCATGCGCGCGCCGCCCTTGAAGGTGTGCAGTGAACGCTTGAGTGATGCGAGATGATCGCCGGCCGCGGGCGAGGCGTTCCAGGCCTGCATCGCCGACTGCGAGGCCTCGAGCAGCTCGCTCGCTTCCTCGCAGAAAATCGCCGCCACGTCCGGGTCGAAGTCGACCGCCGGCGTGCTGCTGTGCTCCGGGGCCGCAGCTGGCGTGGGCTCGGGCTGGCGCAGCGCCTGCATGGCGGGGAGCGAATGCAATCCCGTGCGTTCGCTTTTCTCGGTGGCCTCGGCGATGCGCCGGTCGAGCTCGTGCTCGGAGCGCGCGATGCGCGCGCGCAAGGTGTCATGCACCGCAAAGAAGCCGGTGTCCTCATCCAGGTGGCTTGCCACGGAGGCCATGGCGCTCATGCTGTCGGCCAGCAGTATCAGGTCCGAATCATCCAGTCCCACGCCGCTGTCGAAGGACTTGCGCAGCCAGTGGTTGAGCGGCTCGGCCAGGCGCGTGCCGTGGCGCGCCTCGGCCATGCGCGAGCTGCCCAGCAGCGTGTGGCAGGCGCGATAGACCTCCTCGGTCAACACGTGCGGCGCGGGATGCGGCTGCTCGCGGGTCAGCCACGTGCGCACGGCGAGCACGTGGCTTGAAGTCTCGCGCGCGTAGATCTCGCGCAGCGCCGCATCGCCGCCGCTGATCAGCGCATCGGCGTGCTCGGGCGGGGAGATGAGTTCGGTGGCGGCCCACTGTGGCTCGGGCTTAGGTTCGGGTTGCACTTCCGCTTCCGGCTCGGCAGCGGCAACCGGCGCGGGCGGGCTCACTGCCGGCGGCGCTGCGTCAGCGGCCGGCGCCGGCACCACCGCGGGCTGCACGGAAGGCGCTTCCTGGCCTGCGGCCAGTGCGTGCGCGCGCGCCACGAGTGCGGCGGGCTGCGTGCGCGGCGAGGTGCCATCGCTCAGTTCGGCCACGAGCCTAGGCAGCAGCTCGACCGCCTCGCGCAGCGTGCTCAAGATCTCCGGGGAGCGCGCCAGCGTGCCATCGAGCAGCCGATTGATCAGGTTCTCCATCGCCCAGGAGAATTCGCTCAGTTCGCGCGCGCCGACCATGCG
>Ga0163163_10001989_pt1 | contig 17287 bp, 13 predicted proteins | sample S65metaG_FD_119766 | JGI IMG/M metagenome (GOLD analysis project Ga0163163, IMG submission 119766) | Switchgrass rhizosphere microbial communities from Kellogg Biological Station, Michigan, USA - S6-5 metaG | ecosystem: Host-associated > Plants > Roots > Rhizosphere > Soil | place: USA... | reverse complement strand
GATATATCGCCAGGTCGAACAGTTGCCCGAGGTGCTCGAATCGATCGCGGTCGGCCAGGAATGGGACAGCGATGTGCGCGTGGTCCTGTTCGTGCGTCTGCGCGAAGGCCTGACGCTCGACGATGCGTTGCGCGCGCGCATCTGCAAGCAGATCCGCGACAACACTACGCCAAGGCATGTGCCGGCCAAGGTGTTGCAGGTCGCGGACATTCCGCGCACGATTTCAGGCAAAATCACCGAATTGGCGGTACGCGAAACGATCCACGGCCGGCCGGTGAAGAACACCGACGCGCTGGCCAATCCACAAGCGCTGGAGTACTTTCAAGACCGGGCCGAGTTGCGGATTTGATGGTCTGACCAATCACGGATCAAGGGGGCGCCTGTTCGTGGAAGTCGATTCGCTCCCACATCCAACCATCGTGCTTTGGAAACGCCGCTGGTTTGTGTTGTTCGCCGCTCACGCGCTGCAGCTAGCCTTTTTGCTATGGATCGCGGCGCATGCAAAAGTTTGCTGCGATGTAACCGACTACTACATTCCCGCGGGCCGCTCCATCATTCACGATGGCTTGCTATGGCAAGATCCTTATGCCGGCTATCGCTTCTATTTCGTTCCGATGGTCTTCGGCTTGCTCGAAGAAATGCTTGGCGCGTTCGGGCGTTCCGCGTCGATCGTCGAGAGCATGCCATTTGCGCTCGCCGGCATGTTGTGCCTCATGTCATTGCTTGCCAGCAGTTACATCGCGTGTAGAGAAGGGATGCGCCGATGGGCGATGTTCGCAATACCACTTCTGTTCAACCCGTTCGTCTTGGCAGTAGTTCCCTACGCCCTCCAGGAAAGCGTGGTAGTCATATTTTGCATGCCGCTGCTCTTTGTTCTGCTCGCGCGACGGCAACAAGACTTTCGCTGGACCTGCATCGTCGCCGGGTTGTTCGCAAGTATCGTTTTTGTAGCGCGATCGTCCCTGGTGTGGGTTGCCTTACCGGCGCTACTATTCGTTGCATGCCAGTCGTCTGGGCGCAACTTCAGAACCATTCTGCAGGGGGCCGCACTGGCGTTTGTCGTGTCGATCGCGTTGATCTGGCCACAATGCTATATCTCATGGCAAAAGTTCGGCACGCTCAATCCTTTGTCGCAGACCGCCGTGGGGCAGAGTCAAATTGCCTACGGCGTGGAAATGCTTCACTTCTCAGCGACATTTACCGAAGGAAAATTCAGCCCGTTTACCATTTGGTCCCCTTATCATGAGCTACCTCTTTCAGAGCAAAATTCGGCCTTCTACCTGAATCATCCGAAAGAGGGATTGTTTCTTGTCATCACACACGTCTGGTCCGGGCTTCACTACGTCGCGGTGGTTCCTTATATACCGGAGGCGGACATATCCATTGTGAACTTATGGCTGCTCGGGAGCGCCGTAATCGTATGCTTCGGAGCCCTTGGTCTTCCGCGGCTGTTCGTGCCTGGTGAAAGAGGCGCAGCGCTGATGCTTGCAGGACTGACGATATTGTCGTGCGTCTATACGGCCTTTGTTGCGACCGAGAATCGTTTTGGACTGATCGGTTTTGCCGCGCTGTCCGTCGCTGGTTGGCAACTCGTGACGAACCCTGACGAGCGTGGATTTTGCCTGCGCGCACTGCCTCTGGTCATCGTTTACGCCGCCCTGTGCGTCGCTTTCAACGCCTTGCTTCTGTATCGAACATCGCTACCATGGCCAAACAATGAAAAAAACACGGAGCGCGTCGGCGCTTCAAGCCCGGGCCTTTTCACTCCAAGGTTGTGCGAGCACCGTCAGAGTTGCTTCTCCACGCCAACCCTCCGGACAAGGGCTCTACTGGGCTCTGCCACCTTCGCGAAGGCCGAAATGGACAGTGGTCACGCGACGGTTCGTGGCGCCAGCTCCGATGTTTAGCGCGGTGTTCGCGGTCGGCAACTTGCGCGCACCTCCTTTGCTTCAGGAAGCCATGTCGGCTGGTACGGAGGAACGGCTGCATTGCCGCGCAATGGTGAGTGTCGAATGCTTCCATGAGGGGCTTGCTTGTCGCGCCAGTTGCCTGTCGTCCGCGTTTCAAAAGGACCGCGCTGCGTTCTGGCTGTTCGCCCGACCCACGAAGACAATCAGTTCAACATGAAACCCACGCGACTGGACAATCTGACGGCGGCTCGATTCGTTGCCGCGATGCTGGTCGTGTTCCATCACGCTACAAGCGTGTTGCAAGACCCCAATATCATAACGCACGCTTGGCTTCGGTCGTTTTTCAATAATGGCTACGTGGGCGTTACCTTCTTCTTCATACTAAGTGGCTTTGTAATTAGCGCTTCCAGTTTCAATCAATTGCAGACTCCTCACATTCGAAACGTACTGGATTTCTTGGCGCGCCGCCTCATTCGAGTCGTTCCGGTATGGCTGCTTCTTTCTCTGCCATTGATTTTTCCTGCCATTGAGGCACGACCGATACCTGTGTCACTCTACGAATTCCTCTCGTTCACTCAGGCCTGGAGCGCCGACGTCAATGTGAGTTATGGATATCTGGCAGTCGCGTGGACCCTGTCCTGCGAGATGTTTTTCTACGCGATGTTTCCCTTGGCCGCGTTTGTCATAGGACGGCTGCGACAGCGTTTTCGCTACACCGATGCGGCCGTGGTTTCCCTCGCAATCCTGGTTCCCTTTTGCGGCTATTTGCTTTTTGTGTATTCACCAACCTTGGCGTCTCTCAGCTTGATGGACCCAAATGGCCCGCACCGGTGGCTTTATCGCAACCCGGCCATGCGATTTTCGGAATTTCTCCTCGGCATCGGTTTATTTCTGTACTTTGAAAGGTACCGTGCCCGATCGCGGCAGACGTATTCGCCCTGGATATGGCCCGGCGTACTGCTGGTTTCAGCGAGCGCACTTTTGCTCCTCATGGCCAATCTGTCGATGAACACATTCTCGTTGGCGTTTGCTTACATCATTCCGTTTGGGCTGATTGTGTTCTCGTTGGCGGCCATGGAAGTCGGCGACACGCCAATAGCGGTCAACGCACCGTTGTTGCTGCTTCTGGGCGAAGCCTCGTACTCACTCTATCTGGTGCACCACCACTACGGGTTACCTTTGTTCACGCCGGCCTTTGGCGCGGAAAAGCCCTTAGCCGGCCTGGTTTGGGGGATCGTTCTTGTACTTGCCTTGAGTGTCGGCATTTATATGCTCATAGAAAAGCCGATGCGCACGTTGTTGACTGGCTGGCTCGAGCGGATAGGCCTGCGGCCCAGGGAGCGCAGTGTTGGTGCAGTCTGATGCGGAGACCATGACCGAATTCCGCGTTGGTCTTGAATGTCTGCTCATAGTAGCCCCTGCCAAAAATTGCGTGCCGGTGAAATCGGCGCATTCTCCCGCCCTACGATCAGACAATAAGCGCCTCTTCGGCATTCTTGTCTGCCGGATAAAGCGCCGAAATACACTGGATATCTTCCGGATAACGAAGGCACGGTAAGGACCGTGACTTTCATGCAAGCCTGCGCGCACTGCTCGTCACGAGTAGTAGTATCCTGTGGCCCAATCGCCTCATTAATATCCACGACAGCTACAGGCAGATCCCGAACCGTCCGCATATGCAAGATCGGGTCATTCCACTTTGCGTCGATCTCGACGGCACGCTGATTCGCTCCGATCTGCTGGTCGAGTCGGCGCTGAGCCTGCTGCGGCGTAATCCGCTGTATGCGCTGCGGTTTGGCGCCTGGCTGCTGCGCGGCAAGGCGCACCTGAAGCGGGAAATAGCGCAGCGCACTTCGATCGACGTCACCACGTTGCCGTACGAGCCGCGCGTGCTCGCCTGGCTGCGTGGCGAAACCGACGGGCGGCGTCGCGTGTTGTGCACGGCTTCGGACCAAAAGTTCGCCGATGCGATCGCCGCGCATGTCGGCGGCTTCGACGAAGTTCTGGCCAGCGACGGCGTCCGCAATCTGTCGGGACGGAACAAGGCCGACGTGCTCGGCGAGCGTTTCGGCGAACGCGGTTTCGATTACGCCGGCAACGAGGCGCGCGACCTGCACGTCTGGAGCCGGGCGCGCCGCGCGATTGTGGTCAATGCGCCGCACTCGCTGTCTCAGCGAGCCGGGCGCGTCAGCGAAGTCGAGCGTGTGTTCGAACGCAGCGGCAAGTCCTGGCATACCTGGTTGCGGGCGCTGCGTCTGCATCAGTGGCTGAAGAACCTGCTCGTCTTTCTGCCGCTCCTCACAGCGCACCTCGTACTGGCTCCGGATGCTGTGTTGCATTCGGCGCTCGCATTTTTCGCATTCTGCCTTTGTGCCTCCGGCGTCTACCTTCTGAACGATCTGGTCGACCTGGATGCCGACCGCAAGCATCCGCGCAAGCGACTGCGTCCGTTCGCAGCCGGCACGCTGCCACTTGGCGCCGGTCTGGTCTTGGCGCCGGTGCTTACGCTCACTGCGTTCGCTCTTGCCCTGACAATCTCGAAACTGTTTGCGGTCGCGCTGGCGGGGTACTTCGCACTCACGCTGGCTTATTCGTTTGCGCTAAAGCGCGTCTCCATGCTCGACACGATCGTGCTGGCAGCGTTGTACACAATTCGTATCATTGCCGGCACTGTTGCCCTGCGCATCGGCGCGTCGTTCTGGCTGCTCGCGTTTTCGATGTTCCTATTCCTGAGCCTGGCTATGATCAAGCGTTACACCGAATTGCGCACGCTGCTGCAAAGCGGCGACAACCGCAGCACCGGACGCGGCTACGCGGTGGACGACCTGCCGCTGGTGCAGTCGCTCGGTGGTGCGAGCGGGTATCTGGCAGTGCTCGTGCTCGCTCTTTACATCAACAGCACTGCGAGCGAGGCGCTGTATCGCCATCCGGTCGTGCTGTGGCTGCTGTGCCCGTTGCTGTTGTACTGGATCAGCCGTGCGTGGCTTATCGCGCATCGTGGCGACATGCACGACGATCCGGTCGTTTTCGCCCTCTCCGACCGTACCAGCCGGCTGCTGCTGGTGCTGGCGATCGCCGTCGTCATCGGGGCCATCTGATGCCTGCACCAGGCGCATCGTGGGGCCGCTATCCAAGTGCGACGCAGCACATTATACCTTTACACTGGCGCGATGCCGAACTGCCAGCCGCGGCCGGCACGCTGCTGGCCTACGGCAACGGCCGCAGTTACGGTGACAGCTGCCTGAATGACGGCGGCACGCTGCTTCATACGCGCGGTCTGAATCGTTTCATCGGCTTCGATCCGGCCACGGGCACTCTGCGCTGCGAGGCCGGCGTGCTGTTTTCCGACATCCTCGCCTTCGCCGTGCCGCGCGGCTGGTTCCTGCCTGTGGTGCCTGGCACGCGCTACATCACGGTCGGCGGCGCAATCGCCAACGACGTGCACGGCAAGAACCACCATCGCGCCGGCACCTTCGGAGAGCATGTGCGCTGCTTCGAAATACTACGCTCGGACGACTCACGCCTGGTCTGCAGCCGCGAAGTCAACGCCGATCTGTTCGCTGCCACCGTCGGCGGGCTCGGACTCACCGGCGTAATAACCTGGGCCGAGCTCACGCTCAAGGCGATCCCCGGCCCGCTAATGGCGACGGAGACGCTGCGCTTCGGCAATCTGGCAGAATTTTTTGCGTTGTCGGCGCAGTCCGAGCAGGAGCACGAATATACCGTCGCCTGGATAGACTGCGGCGGATCCGGCAAGACGTTCGGCCGCGGCCTTTTTATCCGCGCCAATCACAGTCCGGCGACACAGAGCATCGCTCCGCCGTTGCGTCTGCGCATGCCATTCACGCCCCCGCTGTCGCTAATCAATCGCATCAGCCTGCGTGCGTTGAACGCGGCGTATTTCCATGGCTCACGCCAGGGCCGCGCCGTGACGCGCTATGAGCCATACTTCTTCCCGCTCGATGCGGTAGCGGACTGGAACCGCATTTACGGTCCACGCGGCTTTCTCCAGTACCAGTGCGTCGTTGCGCCAGCCCATGCAGAGTCCGCCGTTGCTGAGCTGCTGCAGCGGATCGCGGCGAGCGGCACCGGTTCGTTTCTGGCCGTGCTCAAGGTGTTCTCCGACCGGCGTGCGGCTGGTATCCTCTCGTTCCCGCGCGCGGGGACCACGCTGGCGCTGGATTTCCCGAACCGGGGCGCGGCGACTCTGGCCCTGCTCGAGCAGCTCGACGACACCGTCGTCGCTGCCGGCGGCGCCGTTTATCCAGCCAAGGACGCGCGCCTGAAAGGGGCACGTTTCCGCCGGTATTTTCCGCAGTGGGAACAAATGCTGCCGCACGTCGATCCGCGATTTTCGTCGGGGTTCTGGCGGCGGGTCATGGAGACGTGATGCGCAAGATCCTGATCATCGGTGCGACGTCGGCGATTGCCGAGGCAGCCGCGCGCATCTTCGCCACGCGCGGCGATGCGCTGTTTCTGGTCGCGCGCAATGCTGAGCACCTGCGCGCTGTCGTAGCCGATCTGAACATTCGTGGCGCCGCGCGTACCGACAGCGCGACGCTCGAAGTCACGGATTTCGCGGCGCACGACGCCGTGATCGAGAAGGCCGAGCGCGACCTTGGCGGCATCGACATCGCGCTGATCGCGCACGGCACGCTGTCCGACCAGGCGCGGTGCGAACAATCCGTCGACGTCATGCGGCGCGAGTTCGACATCAATGCGCTGAGCACGCTGGCCCTTCTGACGGCGCTGGCCAACCGCATGGAAGCACGGCGCAGCGGCACGCTGGCGGTGATTTCTTCCGTCGCCGGCGATCGCGGCCGCCAGAGCAACTACGTCTACGGAGCAGCGAAAGCCGCGGTATCGACCTTCCTCGGCGGCCTGCGCCAGCGATTGGCCAAGGCGAACGTCAACGTGCTGACGATCAAGCCTGGATTCGTCGACACGCCGATGACAGCGGCGATTCCGGACAAGGGCGCACTGTGGGCGCAGCCGGAGCAAATCGCAGCCGGCATCGTCAAGGCGATCGATCGCGGCCGCAACATCGTCTACCTGCCGTGGTTCTGGCGCTGGATCATGCTCGTGATACGGCACATTCCCGAGCCGATCTTCAAGCGCGTGAAACTGTGAGCGCCGAATCGACGGGGGCGGCAATCGACAAAAACGCGAGGATCGTCCTGACCGGAGCCGCAGGCTTGGTAGGGCAGAACCTGATCGTCGAGATGAAGGCACAAGGGTACTCACGGCTCGTGGCGATCGACAAGCACGAATACAACCTCGGCATCCTCAGGCAGCTGCATCCCGACGTCGAAGCGATCCAGGCCGACCTGGCCGAAGCGGGCGCCTGGGAAGATGCGTTCGCCGGTGCGGCCTGCGTTGTCCAGTTGCACGCGCAGATCACCGGAAAGTTTCCCGATCTGTTCGTGCGCAACAATCTGGACGCCACGCGGCGCGTACTCGATGCCGCGCGACGCCACGCGGTGCCGTTCCTGGTGCATGTCAGTTCGTCGGTAGTCAACTCAGCCGCGAACGACGACTACACGAACACCAAGAAGGCACAGGAGAAACTCGTCGTCGACAGCGGCATCCGGCATTGCATCCTGCGCCCCACCCTCATGTTCGGCTGGTTTGATCCGAAGCATCTGGGCTGGCTGTCGCGCTTCATGGCGAAGACGCCGATATTCCCGATTCCCGGCGACGGCCGCTACATGCGCCAGCCGCTGTACGAGCGCGATTTCTGCCGCTGCATCGTGTTCTGCATCGAACGCCAGCCCGATGGCGCCGCCTTCGATGTCTGCGGCGACACACGCATCGACTACATCGATATCATCCGCACGATCAAACGGGTAAAGCGCCTGCACACGTTGATCGTCCGCATCCCGTATGGCTTGTTCCGCGGGCTGCTGCGCGCCTATGCGCTGTTCAGCGGCAAGCCGCCGTTCACTGCAGCGCAGCTCGACGCACTGGCGGCCGGCGACGAATTTACGGGCGTCGATACGCAACAGGTTTTTGGAGTGGCGCAGACACCCTTCACTGACGCGGTGCGCGAAAGCTACTGCGACCCGAAATACTCGCAAATCATCCTGCAGCGATGAACGCCTTCGCTGCCAGCGCACCGACATCGAGCGATGATTCGACAGTCTCCAGCCGGCACGGCCGCGGATGGGCCATCGCTTTCGTCGCGTGCGTGCTGGCCCAGCAGGCCTTCATCTTCATTGCCTACCGGCACGAGCTGCGCGGCTTTCTCGATTTGAACAGCGACTGGCTGACGTGGCAGTACCTGCTGCCGTCGGCCTTCCGCGACCGCTTCTGGTTTGCGCTGCTCACCCTGCAGCAGACTCCGCCGCTGCCCAACCTGCTCATGGGCATTGCCGACATCGCCTTTGACAACCCGACCACCCGCAACTACTTCTGCCTTGCGCTGCAGGTCGCGATCACCGTCGTCTCGGGCATCCTGATGCTCGGCATCCTGCGCTGGTTCACCGGCCGTTCGTTCCTGTCGTTTCTCGTCGTGCTGACATGGGCGCTGAGCAACGACGTCCTCACGATGGAGTTCAATTCGCACGGCCAGACGTTTTACGAAAACCTGGCAATGCTGTTGCTGCTGGCGATCACCTCAATCTACCTGCGCTGGCATGAATCACCTGGCTTCGGAACGACCTGCCTGCTGGGTCTCGGAGTCTCGCTGCTCGCACTGACGCGGGCGAGCTTTTCATTCTTTTTCTTCGTGCCATTGATCGCCCTGGTCGTCCGCAGGCCTCGACATCTGTATCGCCACGTAATGCTGTACCTGGCATGTGCCCTGTCGCTGCACGGTGCCTGGTGCGCGAAGAACGCCTTGCTGTATGGTCATCCGGGTCTTGCGACTAGCTCCTGGAAGGGATTGAATCTGGCCGTCGGTCTGCAGCGGGCCGGCTATGGCGACGGCTTCGCTGAATTCATCCTGGACCATCCGGATCGCTATCCCGAATGGTTTGTGACGATGATCCGGAAGGAAGGCATCGTGCTGTGGAACCCGCCACAAATCCTTCTCCAGTACGTCTCGCCGGAAATCCGCCAGCAGGATGACTATTACATCGCCGCCCTGCACGGAACCAACCGGCCAGAAAACCTGCCGTCGATTCTTGCGCTCTCCGAACTGTATGCACTCGCTTTCCGCGGCTTCGCGGTCGAGCAGCCCGCACTTGTTATATCGAAGGCATGGAGCGCGTACTGGCTCATGTGGGAGCCGATCCACACGTATTCGATTCCGGCGATGGGATTCTTCAAGACCTCTTCGACCAGCGAGATCCCGTTCGCGCCGCCGAAACTTGGCTTCCGGACCGCGATTGAACGCGACGTCACCCTGTATCTCGATTCGCGCTGGAATCGACTGCTGTTGGCACAGGGCAAGTGGCCCGCCCTGTCGCTGCAGGCCGCTACGCAGGTCACGATTCCCTTCGTGCCTGAATTCGTCGGCTTCCTGAATCTGATCGTGTTCCACGTTTGCTTGCTGCTTCTGCCGCTGTTGCGCCTGTTCTGGCCGGCAGGCCGGCGCATCGTCGACCCGCTTCTGTTCATGACGGCCTGCGCCGCTTATCTCGCGGCCGTGAGTTCGATAGCCGAATACAGCGAGAACATGCGTTTTCGCGTGGCCGTCGAGCCACTGATCTGGATCGTATGCAGCGTTGTTCTCGCGCTCGGATTCGCTCTGCTGTTGCAATGGCTTCGCCGGTGGCGCAGCGCGCCCACCGCATCATTGGAGGTGCCGTGATCGCCACGATGCCCGCGCCTTCCGCCGCTGGACCGCAGGCAGCCCTTTGCGTCTTGCACGTTTCGGGGTACCAGCCATGACGATCACGCTGACCGACGTGCTGAACCGCTATCGCGAGCGCCGCAACGCCGGCGCGCTGATCCTCACCGTCTGCGGCACGCTTCTGGCGCTCATCCTGCGCCGACCCGACCAGTGGTGGGCGCCAGCGATCTGGATTGAGGAGGGCACGGTCGCGCTGCCCGATTTCGTCGCGAACGGGTGGAGCTCGCTGGTCCACCCGATGATGGGCTATCTCGTCCTCCCGACCAAGGTGATTCTCGCGCTTGCGGCGACCGTATCGTTCCGCTGGCTCCCCGAAGTCGAGAACGTGCTCAACTACGCGTTCACCGCCGGCGTGCTGGCGGCCATCGCGTTCAGCCCCACGCTGTTGCGCCACCGTCTTTCCTGCGCGTTGGTCCTTTTGCTGCTTCCGACCGACTCCGAAGTCTACGGCACCGCTGCGTATGCCTTCTGGTGGGGATCGATTCTGATCGTGCTGCCCTTGCTATGGCAGCCGGCTGCCGGACGTCCGTTGCTGCGCAGCGCCTTGCTCATCGTCGGTGGCCTGTCCTCGCCGCTCGTGTTGACGCTGTCACCATTGTTTGCACTGCGCGCCGCCCTGCAGCGCAACCGCGCGGCGTTCGCCGATCTGGCCCTGGTCGGTGCCACTTCCCTGGTCCAGGCAACCTTTGTAATGAAAACGGCGCAAGCCGCCAATACCGCATACTCGGTCCTGACACCGGCTTTGTTCGTGCGCAAGTTTTTCGGGTATTTCCTCGATCCGCCACCGGCGGTAGGAGTCCACGACGTGCCAACGCTGCTGGTCGGCGTCACACTGCTTGCGTTCCTTGTCGCGTGCGCGGCGCGGTTCCGTCGCGAGCTCGGTCCTGCCTACTACTACCTGATGGGCGCGTTCCTGCTCGCTGCCATCGCCTCGGTTGCGCGCGTGCCGATCACCGCCATTCATCCGGCAGTGGCCGGCCCGCGATACTTCTTCCTGCCCTTTGCCTTTCTGCTGATGGCGCTCGTGCAGCTCGCGGCAATCCACATTCGCTTAGTCCAGATTGCCCTGATTGCCGTCGTCACACTGGTTGCGCGCAATGCGATCGATCTTGGCCAGCGCCACCATGAACCGCTCGATTGGCGCGCCGCGGTCACGGCGTGCATCGGCGCCGAGCGTGGGGACCTGCCGGTGCACTGGGATGGCCACTCAGCGACCGCATGGAAGGTGTCGCTGACCGGTGCCGACTGTCGCCGCCTCGTCGGGCGAAGCTGGTTCGACAATACTCTGCCCGCCGGGGCCATGCCTTGAAGATCGCGATCATTGGTGCCGGCCCGATGGGGCTCGTATGCGCGCTCGAACTGCTCAACCGCGGCGAGAGCGTCGACATCTACGAAAACGATGACCGCATTGGCGGCATGTCGGCCAGTTTCGACTTCGACGGGCTGCCGATCGAACGCTTCTACCATTTCATCTGCAAGACCGATGCGGCGATCATCGGACTACTCGGAGAGCTCGGCCTCAGCGAGCGGCTACGCTGGACCGACACGCGCATGGGCGTCTATTGCGACGGTCGCCTGTACGACTGGGGCACGCCTCAGGCGCTGCTGCGCTTCGACCGCATAGGCTGGATCGACAAGGCGCGATATGCGCTGCATGTGCTGCATGCGAAGCGAATTCGCGACTGGAGCGCGCTCGACAAGGTTACCGCAGTCGACTGGCTCAAGCGCTGGCTCGGCGAGCGCGCCTATCGCGTGCTCTGGCGGCGCCTGTTCGACCTCAAGTTCTACGAGCATTCCGGCCGGCTCTCCGCAGCGTGGCTCGGCACGCGCATTCGCCGCATCGCGCTGTCGCGGCGCAACCTACTCCAGGAGTCCCTCGGCTATATCGACGGCGGTTCCGCGACGTTGCTCGAGGCATTGCGGACCGCGATCGAACGGCGCGGCGGGCGCATACATCTGCGCTCTCCGGTCGAGAGGGTCGAGGTGACCGGCAACCGTGTGCGCGGCGCCGTTGTCGCCGGTGTCGAGCACCCTTGCGACCGCGTCATCAGCACGGTACCGATCCAGTACGTGCCACGCCTTGTTCCCGATTTGCCCGACGGATTTGCCGCCCGCATCCGCGCGATCGAGAATATACCGGTCGTCTGCGTAGTGCTGAAGTTGCGCCGCGCGCTGACGCCGAACTTCTGGCTCAACATCTGCGACGATACGATCGACATTCCGGGCATCGTCGAGTACTCGAACCTCAATCCGCAGGCCGGACCGGCGATCGTCTACGTGCCGTTTTACATGCCGAAAACGCATCCGAAGTTCGCCCGCGACAACGCAGCCTTCGTCGACGAAACGATCGGCTATCTGTCGCGCCTGAACCCGGAGTTCGCAGCCGACTGGATACTGGCCACCCACTGCCATCGCTACGAATTCGCACAGACCATCTGCCCGCCCGGCTTTTTCGACCTGCTACCGCCGATGCAGACTCCAATCCAAGGCTTGTTCATGGCTGACACGTCCTACTACTACCCGGAAGACCGATCGATTTCGGAAAGTGTCACGGTCGGGAAAACCCTCGCCCGCTTGTGCATGGCATAATTTCCGGATTCGGTTCGGACATCCTTCGCTCCGCGCCCGCGCCCATCGGAAATCGGCGCCGGCGACTGGATCGACGTTGCAGCACCGAACTCGAGATGTGTCCGTCACTTTGGGAATGCGTTTGGCCATGATTGCCCTGAACGACCTTGCCCGACAAACGCGGATAATCCGAGACCACGTCGATGCCGCGGTGGCCCGGGTGTGCGACCGTGGCTGGTACGTCAATGGTCCCGAACTTGCCGCGTTCGAAAGCGAGTTCGCGGACTATTGCGGCGGCGGTCACGGCGTCGGTTGCGCGAACGGCACGGACGCGCTTGAACTGGGTCTGCTCGCGCTAGGCATTCAGCGCGGTGACGAGGTCGTCATCGCGGCGAACGCCGGCTTTTATTCGGCAACGGCACTGCGCGCGGTCGGCGCCCAGCCGGTCTATGTCGATGTCGATGGGTCGAGCCTGGTCCTGAACGCGCCGGCGATTGCCGCCGCCGTCTCTGCGGCGACGAAGGCCGTGATCGTCACGCACCTTTATGGCCGCATGGCGCCGATGCGCTCGGTGCGCACGCTTTGCGATGAACGCGGCATTGCATTGATAGAGGATTGCGCCCAAGCCCACGGCGCCAGGCAGGAGGGAAGGCGTGCGGGCCACTGGGGCGACATCGGCTGCTTCAGCTTCTATCCGACGAAGAACCTCGGCGCCATCGGCGATGGCGGGTTGGTACTGTGCCGGCGGGCGGACGTTGCCGACCGGCTTCGACAGTTGCGTCAATACGGCTGGCAACAGAAGTACGTGTCCGTGTCCGGCCCGGCGCGAAATAGCCGACTCGACGAGCTGCAAGCTGCAGTGCTGCGGACAAAGCTTCCGCTGCTGGATGCATGGAACGAACGCCGGCGCGAGATTGCGCGCGCCTACGCCGGCGTCGCGAATGCCGACATTGCCCATCCCGACGTGCGCGGCGACGACTATGTCGCGCACCTGTACGTCGTCAGGACCCCCTTCCGAGATTCACTGCAACGGCACCTCCAAGGCGCCGGCATCGCCAGCGAAGTCCACTATCCGCTGCTCGATACCCAGCAGCCGGTGCTCGCGGCGCCTGATTCCTGGCATCTGCCGGAGAGCGAGAAGGCGGTCAAGGAGATCCTCACGCTGCCGTGCTATCCGGAACTCGCCGACCGGGAAGTTCGCCACATCTGCGATACTCTCGCGACATGGAAACGGTGACCTATTCGGTCGTGATCCCGGTCTACCGGAACGCGGAGTCCCTCGGCGAACTGCTGCGGGCGCTGGCCGATCTGGACGCGCGCCTCGGCCATGCCCTCGAGGCGGTCTTCGTCGTCGACGCGAGCCCCGACGACAGCCATGCGATCTTGCGCGACCTGCTGCCGCAGGCGGGTTTCAATTCGCAGTTGCTGCTGCTGTCGCGCAATTTCGGTTCCTTCGCCGCGATCCGCTGCGGATTGGGAGCCGCCCGCGGGCGCTACCTGGCGGTCCTGGCGGCCGATCTCCAAGAGCCGCCGCAGCTGCTGGCCCGCTTCTTCGAGGTGCTGTCGCAAGACGACATCGATGTCGTCGTTGGGACGCGCATCTCCCGCAATGATCCCTGGTTTACCCGAACCGCAGCGGCGCTGTTCTGGCGCCTGTACCGGCGGCTGATCAACCCGGCCATTCCGCAGGGTGGCGTCGACCTGTTCGCGTGCAATACGACGTTTCGGGACCAGTTGCTTGCGCTGGAGGAGCACCATTCCTCGCTCATCGGCTTGATCTTCTGGCTGGGTTTCCGCCGTGCCGAAGTGCCGTATGAGCGCCTCGCCCGCCGCCACGGACGCAGCGCCTGGACTCTGCAGCGGAAAATCACCTACATGCTCGACAGCGTTTTCTCGTTCTCCGACCTTCCCGTGCGTCTTTTGCTGCTGACCGGTATCGTCGGGATCACCGTCGCAATCGCGCTCGGCCTGACCGTGCTCGCAATGCGCCTTGCCGGCGGCATCGGCGCCCCCGGATACACGGCGACGATGATCACGATCCTGTTTTTCGGCGGGCTCAACGCACTCGGACTCGGAATCATCGGCGCCTACGTGTGGCGCGCGTTCGCCAATACGCAGAGGCGCCCCTTGGCCATTCTCATGCATAGTGAATCGTTCTCACGCACGGCGCCGGAACCATGAGCCACTTCGTTCATTCACTGGGTGTCTGCGAAACTCCGCAGGTCGGCGCGGGCACGCGGGTTTGGGCTTTCGCCCACGTGCTGCCCGGAGCGCGCATCGGGTGCGATTGCAATGTCTGCGACCACGTCTTCATCGAAAACGACGTCGTCGTCGGCGATCGCGTAACCATCAAGTGTGGCGTGCAGCTCTGGGACGGTCTGCGTGTCGAGGACGACGTGTTCATCGGACCGAATGCAACATTTACCAACGATCGCCGCCCACGCAGCAAGCAATACCTGCCAGTACCGTTACAGACCACGATCGAATGCGGAGCGTCGATCGGCGCCAATGCGACAATCCTGCCGGGTCTGCGCATTGGCCGCGGCGCCATGATCGGTGCCGGAGCCGTCGTCACCCGGTCCGTGCCGCCTTACGCGATCGTCACCGGCAACCCCGCACGCATCACGGGGTACATCGATGGGACGTCTGTCGCCGTTGCGACATCGTCGATGCCGGTTCCCGAGCCGGTCGGCGCGCACGCGACGCGCGTCGGCGGCGTAACCATCCACCGATTGACCGTCGCCCAGGATTTGCGCGGCTGCCTGAGCGCCGGCGAGATTCCGCGCGACGTGCCGTTCACGGTGAAGCGCTATTTCCTTGTTTACGGCGTACCGAGCGCGGAGACGCGCGGCCAGCACGCACACCGCGAATGCCACCAGTTCCTGATCTGCGTCCACGGTCGCTGCGCGGTCGTTGCCGACGACGGTAACCAGCGTCAGGAATTTACACTCGACCATCCGGATATCGGAATCCATCTTCCGCCGATGACCTGGGGCACCCAGTACAAGTACAGTCCCGACGCCGTTCTGCTCGTCCTGGCATCGCACCCCTACGACGCCGGCGACTACATCCGCGACTACTCGGAATACGTCGCACTCGCAAAGTTCCGGCGATGAGGATGCTCGAAGGCGAGGCCGTCCGCTTTCTTGTCGCAGGCGCCATCAATACGGCCGTCACCTACCTGATCTACCTTCTCCTGCTACCCTATCTGGGTTACTCGCTTGCCTATACCGTAACGTACTGCCTCGGCATCGTCCTTGGGTACGCACTGGGCGTACGTTTCACTTTTCGGGTACGCCCACGCATGCGCAGCGCAGTGCTGTTCCCGCTCGTATATGCCGTGCAGTATGTCACCGGCCTTCTGCTGCTGTTCGTGTGCGTCCGCGTCTTCGGCATCGCCGAATGGGGTGCAATCCTTGTGGCGATTGTGCTGACGCTGCCCGTAACATTCCTCGCCAGCCGGCTGGCGCTGAAGCATGACAAGAATTCCACGGAACCACGCTTCCCCGAACGTTCGCAATGAGGGCATCCTTGCCGACACGACGCATCGAGATAGCGATCGCCATATCAATATGGATCGTAGTGTCGCTGTTCGAGGCAATCAACCTCGGCCACCTGCGCCTCATCGCCCACGTTGAAACCCGTCCGCAGCAGATAGCGCGGTTCACGGCGGGCAGCGCCGGCCAGCCGGGCATTTCACAGTCGATGCCGCTCGTGCAGCCATGGAACGAGGTGATATTCACTCTTCCCATGACGCAAGTCGTGACGGCGCCGCGCTTCGAGCCGGTGATCGAGCGAGCGCCCTACCGCGTGCATTCGATGAGCTGGCAGCGGGCGGGATTGACGTCGGACGTGTCGTTGAGCCACGTAACCGCCGTCACCAACGGGCGGTCCATCGCCGACAACCTCCAGCTGGATGGGTTTGAGACGGCGGCACCAGGCGACGGCAATGTCTTCGCCGTGCCACCACCACCTGCGAGTTTCGTCGCCGCGAGTGTCGGCTTTCTGCTCGCCTTGCCGCTTTTCGGAGCGGTGCTGCTGCTGCGCCTACTGCGCGGAAAACTTGGGATAAAAACGTTTGCCAGCGTAATGATGCTAAGCGCCTGCGCGTGCTACGCATGGGTCGTCTGGCGGCTTGGACCGAGCGGCGCGCTTTTCGACGACTGGCGATATCTTCTGCCGGGCGCGTGCAACCTCATCGATGGCGGATGGCAGTGGTTGACCTGCTCGAGCAACGATACGTACTACTTGACCAACCAGATCATCGACTTCGTGTTGCTTCGGTTATCGCATGTTGATTTTCGCTGGATCCGCGCCTGCGGACTCGGCGCGCTCATGCTGCAGGTGCTGCTGCAGATTCGCGTCGTTGAACGAAGCTGTGGCAGTCGCCCAGGCGCCTGCGCGGTTGCGATCGCACTGAGCCTGTGGTCACTAGCCTCGTCCGCCTACTGGGGCACGACCGCGCTCGGTTACCAGCAGGCGCTACCCACGCTCTGCGGAACCGCCATGCTGCTGCTGCTGATCGACGGTAGCGGCCGCCTGCGCGAAACCGCGCGCATGCTTCCGCTGGCCCTGCTCGCCATGGCGAGCGGTCTTGCCTACATTTCCGGGCCGCTGCTGGTACTTTCACTCGCCGTCGCACTGATTCCACTGACCATTCAGCGACCTTTTCGTCCAACGCGGCTGTTCCTGTGCGCATCGGCACTGACAACGGCAGGTCTTGCGCTGCTTGTTGTGCAGATTGCCGTCGTGAACAACCACCAAGGTTCGCTGCTCGAGCATACCCATGCCGCCGCGTCCGTGCTTCCGAACGATCGCCGCTTCTGGTTGTTCTTTTCCGCCTTGTTCGGACGCGCAATCGGCTATTCGGGAACCTCAGCCATGGTGGATGGGGGTTTTGTCGTGGTGGCGTTGGCACCTGGCTGCTTGGCTGCCATTCAATCGCTGCGTCTCGGCATGCGCCGTCAGTTCGAGCCGCCACCCAATGCCCTGCTTCTCCTTTCTGCCTATGCCG